>JAABUQ010001081.1_pt1 | contig 61120 bp, 52 predicted proteins | sample 5560001 | NCBI WGS metagenome assembly JAABUQ01 (sample SAMN10711888, study PRJNA513371) | rock metagenome | isolation source: Antarctica rocks | place: Antarctica: Victoria Land, Finger Mt nord | collected 2015-12-18
CGTCAGAAGATGCGAAAGCCCGATTGTGGGATTGCAACTACCACATACCTTTGTGGATATATATCGGCTCGATACGTCAGAAGATGCGAAAGCCCGATTGTGGGATTGCAACCTCACTATCAAGACCTTAGCGCAATTAGCACTACTTGTCAGAAGATGCGAAAGCCCGATTGTGGGATTGCAACGATTGTTATGAGGCAACCCGCTTTGACTTCTACGGTGTCAGAAGATGCGAAAGCCCGATTGTGGGATTGCAACGTTCATACTCGTCTTGCTGCCGCCATTGGTCTTGTATCGTCAGAAGATGCGAAAGCCCGATTGTGGGATTGCAACTAAAACGTCAGGCGTCATTCCTGATTTTGTCTCCATTGTCAGAAGATGCGAAAGCCCGATTGTGGGATTGCAACTTCTTTTTTGAGAAACGACCATCTCCCATGACGTATCGTCAGAAGATGCGAAAGCCCGATTGTGGGATTGCAACTGCCATTCCTATCTCGTAGCCACCGCGACTCATGTTGTCAGAAGATGCGAAAGCCCGATTGTGGGATTGCAACAACAGGTGATAGCGCAACTCATTCAGGATAACCCGAGTCAGAAGATGCGAAAGCCCGATTGTGGGATTGCAACCCTTTGGGAACCTGGATAGTAAAGAATAGATTGTTGTCAGAAGATGCGAAAGCCCGATTGTGGGATTGCAACATGTAATGACAAACGGGCAAGTTGGCTTTGTACTCTGTCAGAAGATGCGAAAGCCCGATTGTGGGATTGCAACGTCAAAGCGTATGAAGGACTCGGCACACGCCTGTCACGTCAGAAGATGCGAAAGCCCGATTGTGGGATTGCAACGCCGTGATCTCGCACGCGATGCCCCGCCGTTGTCCACGTCAGAAGATGCGAAAGCCCGATTGTGGGATTGCAACACTACGACTCTCACCACGTCCTACATAACCACAAGCGTGTCAGAAGATGCGAAAGCCCGATTGTGGGATTGCAACATTATGAGGTCTTTAGGCTTAAAGCCTTTAGCAGTGTCAGAAGATGCGAAAGCCCGATTGTGGGATTGCAACAGGAGATGCCAATGTCAGCAGAGAAGTGGAACCGTGCGTCAGAAGATGCGAAAGCCCGATTGTGGGATTGCAACTAGCCCGTAATGCCAATAGTTCTTGCCCTCCCCACTCTGTCAGAAGATGCGAAAGCCCGATTGTGGGATTGCAACACTAATAAATAGATACCGACGACTAATAGAGCAATGTCAGAAGATGCGAAAGCCCGATTGTGGGATTGCAACAGCGATGTTATCTCAGAGACACGCCGCCCCGTTGCGGTCAGAAGATGCGAAAGCCCGATTGTGGGATTGCAACCCACGTAGTCGCACAACAGGCATGGCAACGTTTGAAATGTCAGAAGATGCGAAAGCCCGATTGTGGGATTGCAACTATTGAAATGCCGATGGCTTCATCACGAGTTGTCGCGGTCAGAAGATGCGAAAGCCCGATTGTGGGATTGCAACGAGATGCTCTTGCATCTTCGCTTCGTCGTTCCTATCATCGTCAGAAGATGCGAAAGCCCGATTGTGGGATTGCAACAGTGTGGTGGAACCAGTGGAATATTACTGGCAAACCTGTCAGAAGATGCGAAAGCCCGATTGTGGGATTGCAACGCCGTAATTCTCAATGTCGAGTCATTGCTCCAAAGTCAGAAGATGCGAAAGCCCGATTGTGGGATTGCAACATGCAGGTTGCGCGTGAGAGCGGACGCCTTGATGATGATGTCAGAAGATGCGAAAGCCCGATTGTGGGATTGCAACGACTTGACCACTGCTTCTGCGAACTCGTCGCTAGCGTCAGAAGATGCGAAAGCCCGATTGTGGGATTGCAACGTTGAGGATTGCAAGAAATGTTGTACACGGTAATTCGGTCAGAAGATGCGAAAGCCCGATTGTGGGATTGCAACGAACTGTGCCACGGTTGCGACGTTGCCCGGTGTCAGGTCAGAAGATGCGAAAGCCCGATTGTGGGATTGCAACCGTTGTGATGGAAGTGCTATATGCCTAGTTTAGCCCGTCAGAAGATGCGAAAGCCCGATTGTGGGATTGCAACACTGCTCAATACATTTCGACAGTACGACGGTTGGAGGTCAGAAGATGCGAAAGCCCGATTGTGGGATTGCAACAACAAGGTATGCAGGACTACCTACCCGTTCAATTTAGGTCAGAAGATGCGAAAGCCCGATTGTGGGATTGCAACGTTGGGTAATGTCACCTTCAAAGAGAAAGGCAACATGTCAGAAGATGCGAAAGCCCGATTGTGGGATTGCAACTCTTAAAGCTCGTCGAATACAAGAAAATTCTCGCCGTCAGAAGATGCGAAAGCCCGATTGTGGGATTGCAACGTAAAAGCGATGATGTTATGCAATATCCTCTCGCAGTCAGAAGATGCGAAAGCCCGATTGTGGGATTGCAACCACAGGTCGATGGACGGTGGCGAAATGGTACCTTCGTTCGTCAGAAGATGCGAAAGCCCGATTGTGGGATTGCAACCCACGTAGTCGCACAACAGGCATGCCCATGTTGTCAGAAGATGCGAAAGCCCGATTGTGGGATTGCAACTTTTGCTTGATGTCCTCCCTTGCATCACGTTATGAGTGTCAGAAGATGCGAAAGCCTGATTGAGGGGATTGTAACTCTTGCTATTAGGCGTGTATTGCTTAGCCATTAAGACATTCCTATCTAGGACGTAGCATATTCCAAATTTGAGTTGGACCTGAGTCATCGTCATCATTATTATTATTATGCAATTCAAATGAGAGCAGAGGTCCTTTTGTTTCTAAGAGCTTGACGGTTGAAGCTATCTTTTGGTCATATACGTCCGCTTCGCCATCTTTCCCCTGTTCGCGTAAGAAATCGGCGAAATCGCTGGCTGCAAAAAGGTATTTTTGAGATTCAGGTCCTCCCACACGGAGATACACTTCCAACGCTTCACGATAGTACTTCTCTGCCTCAACTATTTTTCCCTGATCTGCAAAGAGTACTGCTAAGCCTTGAAGGTTTTGTGCGATATCAGGATGATAGTACCCCAGTTTCTGCCGACGTATGGCGAGTGCTTCTTGGCAACGTTCCTCAGCCTGTTTATAATCATTGCGGAAACGATCAATAACTGCAAGATATTCAAGGCACATTGCCACATCTGGATGATCACTACCAAGTACCTTTTTTCGTAGAACCAACGAGCGTTGCAACAACTGCTCGGATTTTTCAAAGTCATTTTGTCGAAGATAAAAGATTCCCATATCAGCTAAGCTGTTTGCTACTTCAGAATGCTCTGGTCCGAGAATTTGTTCGCGTATTTTCAAGGCTGCTTGATAATAAGCTTTAGCCTCATCATTTTTGTTGTAAGAGAGACACAAATTGGCGACTATCTGGTATGTCATTGCATGTTCAACTGTATCTGGCCCCTGTACCTGCTTGTACCAATTCAACGCTTGTTCACACGTCTCAACGGCAGCAGGATACATTCCTAGGTTTACTTGAGCTAAAGCAAGATAATTCAAACATTTGACTACGCTAAGGTGATTCTTTCCTAGTATTCTTTCATAATCACTTGTAAGACGCTTACACATAATTGTTGCAAGTCCGTACTCTCCCACATTCATATGAGCACGCACAGTATCAAGCAGCAAATCTAGTACATGCGGGTTATCTTTACCAAATTGCTCCATAGCCGCGCCATACGCCCTAAGATACAACGGTCGAGCCTGAGCATACCAACCTCGTTCACGAACTGCATTCGCAACCTGTTCGAGAAGATGAGCTACTTCTCTCCCTTGCATTTCTGTTTTTTTGATAAGTCGAGCACAAGCACGGGCTTGGGAAAGATATATGTCTATTTGCTCGCCGGAAGTCTTGGAGAGAACGTCATCTATCGTTCTCACAACGCTCTCTCTCCATTGCTGCTGTATTTGCTCATTCATACGATCTTTGAAGACAAGCTGAACCAAAAGATGCATTGAAAACATCGTATCTGCAGCGTTGCGACGAAGGAACGAGAAATTGAGTACGATCTGACACGCTTGGTTAAATACGAGTAGAGCATCTACATCGTTTAGGTCCCCTGGGCTTGCACTCTGTAATCCTTGGATCAAGAGGTTCTCGGACATGGCGTCGGCTTGCAAGAACGCGCAGAAGCATAAAAGGTCGTAAGCAACGGCAGACTGTTGGATTTGATTAAATGAGATGATCCAAGTGGTCGCAACCGACTCGTTGTAATCCGAATACAGATTTTTGTACGTACTTTTTTGCTCTAAGAGTTCTTTATGAGAGCGATGATACAGATGTCTATAACTTGATAAACTGCACTGCGTTTCTTTGATATATGCCGCTGCTTGGTCAAGGGCCAGCGGAAGTCCATCGAGGAGACTTGCAAGCACGAATGCCTCTTTGCGAAGGGGAACAGAAGCTGCCTCTAGTGTTGCTGATTTCGGCAGTAGGTCGGAACGACGGAGCAACAGAAGAACACTTTCTTCTGGCTGCATCTTCTCCAGCAAAACATTCGATGCGACATTCGCGACCGATTGTGTGCGCGTGGTCAGAAGAACATGCCCTCCCTCAAGCGCGAGAAGCAGTTGCTTTATCTTCACCTGCTCAGTTACATTGTCTAAAACAAGAAGCCAGCCTGGATGTTGCTTCAACCATCGTTGTACCTCGTTGATAAGATACGCCTCATTGAGCTTTCGCTTCTGTGCTTCTGGAAGGCGAAGCAGCTTTCCGATACCCACAAGACCATTATCTACCTGTTCATCGGCGTCAGCACTTATCCAAAATACAGCATCATATTCTTTGATATATCGGAACGCGTATTCAAGCACAAGTTGCGTTTTCCCAATGCCACCAATACCGCTAATTGTGACAAGAGAAACGTTCTCTTTCTGCCCTACCAACTGCTCACGTAGAGCAATCAGACGCGCTTCATCGCCAGTAAAGTACGGATTGCGTCGATAAGGCACATTCCATCGAGGGGGAACTTCCTCCCCTCCTTCCTTGCGAAACCATGATTCATCTACTGATAGGCCAAACTTGGCAAAGTAGGCGATGAGCCTCCGCAAAGAATCTGGTCTAGGAAACTGAGTTCCTCTTTCCCATCGGCTTACTGTACCCGGTAGTTCATTCAGCTCATTAGCAAGCTCTCCCTGAGACAGATGGAGTTTCTCTCGTTCTCTCTGCAGCCGTGTTTTTGATTTTTCTGGCATCAGTGTTTCCTTGATGATGTGTATATTTGCGTCTGGTCGCTTGTTTACATAATGCTTTGATTGTATACGACCACTAGTATTCTCGCAAGAGGACATGAAGGCTCAGTTTAGTGCAAACGCCGACAAAACGCCGAGTTTTCGCTCTTCTTCTTTCGACCTTTCACATCTATACTTGTACTAGATGCAGAGATAGAAAGGAGCGGAGAGCAAGATATCTGTATCTAGTAGTAACAAACAAATGTATAGAAAGGAAGTATCCCAAATGCAAAGACAGTTAAATGTGTGGATTGACAATGACCTCAAAGACGCGCTGACTGATATCGCGCAGCGAGAGGGCGTGTCAATCAAGGAATTGACCGAAAACATGCTACAACGCGAGATTGCGCGTCTACAAGGTGAGGCAGTAGAGCAACAGGCACTGCCTGTGATACGAAAAGTCTTTCGTAGCGAGTTTCGTAAAGTGGTGACACAATTCAGTGAGGATGTACAAATTTCTCATCTTCTCAAGGAAATCAAAACGTGTATACCTCTTTTGAACGAACTGAAGGCCAATCTCCTCCAGCAAAGAGAAGCCTGATGCAGCCGTTGAAGGCATTTGACAGTGCTGTCAACATGCTCACGCACTCCTGACGAGATTGTAAGAGTGGAAGTTTCTTCTCTTCAAACACACAAGCCGAACGGGGATAGTCCCCGTTCGGCTTGTGTGTTTGAAGCGTTATGCGACGGTCACACACTTTTTCTGTGATGCTAGGTCCAGGATGCGCGGCAGCAGCATGGAGGATGGCAAGGTACGCATGTGCTCCCGATGCGCGATAATCACCAACTTATGCCGAGCGCGGGTGATGGCCACGTTCAATAAGCGCATCGCCCCTGACCCCCACATACCCCGTAAGAAAGGTGCAATGGCAAGGCCAGAAGCTTCTGTCATGTCGAAAATCACGCCATCGAACTCCAAGCCCTGGAACGCGTGGATCGTCCCAACCCGCACAAACGCTTCCAAGTCGGTTCCTTTGACCAAGTCTTTGATTGTCTCGCGTTGGGCCGCGTATGGCGTGACAATGCCCAAGCATTCTGGCTGGTGCGGAAGCGGCATACCGGTAAGCATCTCGTGGGCCAACGACACGGCAAGCTCCGCATGAGACGTGTTGAAGCGTGACTTGCCACTCTTCGGGTGTTTGACTCCTACCAGAGGTAGATGACTGGTGTCATAGAGGACTACAGCATGGTCTGGTTCTGGTCCAATGCGTCTGGTAAATGCTAAGGGATTGCGGTCCTTGAGCTTGCCTTTATAGATGAGGTCACGAATGAGATCACAGATGTCAGGATGCATGCGGCCCTGGTAAGGTAACAGCACGCTATGGTGGATGTTCTGCTCTGCCTCTTCAAGCGTATAGCCACCGTGGAAAAACACATCTTTTGCTAGCCACATTTGAATGGGATCGTCTTCGTAATAGGTATTTACCCTGGGATCGCGTATCTTGCAGACAGGCGCAAGCTGGAGCGGATCGCCGACGAGGATGAGATGCTGCTTGGCGCGACGAGCTGCGATATACACTGCTGGGGGTGGTGCCATTGATGCCTCGTCGAGGATGACCACATCCCATTCCTCTTCTACCAGTTGCGGTTTGATATAGAGGCCCGTCAATGTTGTCGCGACGACCTGTGCTTCCTGGATGATCGTCCGGACTGCATTCCGTTTTGCATCCTTCATCTGTTCATCCAGACGGGCCAGGGTCTCTGTCAGTGCAGCGATGTTTCGCTCTTTTTGTACGATGGCCTGTTCCAGTTCAGCAATGCGCGGATTGCCTTGCGTGAGTGCTGCCTCACACGTCGCGAGGTCGTCGAGGAGTGCTGCTTTCTCTTCTCTGTAGTCGTCCGGATGCGTCTTTCGTTCCTGCATCAAGGCTTCGATGGAGGGTGCAAGCGTCAGACGCTCCTGTTTCGCGTCGTCGAGGAGTCTTTGAGCCGCGGCCTGACGTTCTCGTTTGGGTATCATACGCTTTTGCTGCGTGGTAAGGGCCTCCGCTATCTCCTGTTGCTCGATGAGCATATTAGCTTGCCATTCATCAGTGAACAATTGGACGAAGAAACGGGTGAACGTATAATGACGTTGCAGATTCTTCAAACGTTCTTGCACCGCTTCAGCAGAATCGAGCAGTCGTTGATATGCTTGCTCCAACGGAGCTAACTGCTCTCCCTCTGCATCCACACTGGCTTGCTGCACCTGGATCGTCTGCTGTGCCTGGCGGTCCTGCGTAAGGAGAGGGGTAAGTTTGTCAGTAATGGCGGTGATGCGTTCCTGTTCTTCGGCTTCCATCTCCACCCAATCGTCCTGGGCTTCTTCCCGTTCACGTAGGAGTATGGCTTCCTGTTGCTGCCACGTGTGTTGTTGCTCCTCGAGGGCGAGTTCGTCTCGCGTCTGTTGCTCTTGAAGCATGACTCGCCGTTGCTCGAGACGCGTGATCTCGTCCTGTTGCGCCTGCACATGTGCAATGGCGATCTGCTCCACTGTAATGTTGGTGTACTCTGGCCCGTTAAGTTCTGCTAGGCGCGGCGTTCCCACACGCACGAACTGGTACTCTTCGATGAGGTGCTCAAGGTCCTGTGCCAGGAAGAATTTTTTCAGGCGCATCACCGCATTATCAATCGCAATATTGGTGTGGGAAGCGATGAGCACACGATGCTTCAAGAGGATGGCATGTAGCAGGGCAATGGCGGCCAACACATCCGTTTTGCCCGTTCCCGCTGGACCTACGATGAGCAGGAGTTCACTTGCGAGTGAGCGCACGAGAGCCGTGCGTTGTGCCACGTCGGGTATAAAACTCTGCCGAATGGTGTCAATGAGCGCGTCTGGTGCTTCGATATCAGCGCAGTCCTCGACGCCAAAGAGTTTGTGGGCCAGGTTTGTGGGCGTGCAGTTGCAAGAGAGGCCCTCTTTCATCTTTCTGAGGAGGTAGGCACGCTCAATAACAAGAGATGCTGAGGCAAGAGTACGTTCGGTCAAGCGTTGTGTGACGACGAACACGACCTCATCATCGGTTGTGTCAACGAGTTCAACGGGCAAGAGGTAGTCACTCGTTCCACTCTGTAGATGGAGATCAGTGCCATCAGGAATATTCAACGGGTAGTCAAGCGTGAAGGTATAGCGGTAGTGACCCGGCTGCTCAAAGTTGAGCCGCCCATCAGTGATGGGATATTTTTTCGTACCGCTCGACAACTCAATCGCACGTTCAAGCATGATCTCCATCGCGGGCTGTGGGTCTGGACGCGGCATAAATGGTACCGCTGGCGTATGGGTGGTAGGAATAGTGTTCCTGCTCTTTCTTTTTCATAATGAGTCTGTCTCAAGGGAGAGAACGTTGTTCTCTTTTCTGGAAGGCTCTGGATTGACTCGAATGGCTACACTAAGCAACAGAGAACCATGAAGGCTCAAGAAACTCTTGGCTCTTGTATGAAGGTAGGAAAAGTTCCAGGATGAGAGGAGGAGTGTAGGCGCATGTCTCTATCCTTCCACTATCAACTTTGATAGTTCAGTATGTTCCTTGATGATCCTCGTTTTATCTGATGTAATTTGTCATAACCACGCTCACGCGCTCGTGACCCAACTGCTGAGAAACGTACAAGGCAGCACGTCGATCATAGTCATGCGGCTTGAGTCGTCCTTTCTGCGGCGGTAACTCACGTCCAGACAGGTGCTTATAGAACGTTTGAGCATAAACTCGACGATAACTATGTACATCCAAGTCCTTTGGGACATGCTCAAAGACATGCATGATTTCTGGTCGCTGCTCTTTCATTTGGAGTACTGCATGCTCGTGCCCTGGAAGGACATGGATAACACGACTTTTACCTCCTTTGCCATTACGGACGTAGATCACTAGGTTCCCGATATTTGTATCTACACATATCTCGTAGCCAAAGAGGGCTGTCACTTCTTCACGGCGTATGCCAGTAGCAGTTAAGAAGGCGAGCAGTTTGGGCCAGTTCTCCGGCTGGAAGTGTGCGTCTTGTTTGGTGACATGCCGCGACCTTGTAATATATTCTCTCAGACGCTTTGGTAGTGCAACATCACTTGCAAGGAGATCGTTTTGAAAGAACATACGTAGGGCGGAACGTTCCGCTTGCAGCGTGTACGGACTTCTCTTACACTCAATCCGCATTGTCAGATATGCCGAGACGAGTTCGTCTGCACGTTCATCAACACGGTCCAGTTGATGTAAGTCATAGGTGTCTCGACACCAGTTGAGGAAGTGGAGTATATGTTCCTGGTATCCCTTGCGTGTAATGTGCGAGTGTATCTTCCCACTAGAGACGGACCAGCGTTTCTCCCCTGCAGGAAAGGCTTTGCGAATAGCAATCTTGGCTTCTCGTCGGCTTTCACCTATTGCCATCAAGCTATCAAGTCGCTCTATCGCTGCAAAGATCATACCTTTGCGTTTGCTCATGTGTATCCCTTTTAGCATGTTGTCAAACAATGATTGAAGCAGGTAAGACTTTCGTTGCAGAGACTTCTACTATTTCCAGAGGGACTGCTCGGCACTCCGAGACCTGCATTTCCTCTCTAAACTGTTTATATCCCCAGGAAGCTGAGGTAAAACATGTTTAGTACCCTAATACATTAAGGTAGGAGTTTCCATACTTCGAGAACGCTCTACAGGACCGTTGTTCATCCTGCCAGAGGACTCTCACCGCTGGCAGGCTTGTCCTCTCTGGTGAGTTCGTGCGAGCACGCCCTTCTTCACTTTTGAACCATGGGAGAGACAACTTATCATCGTTTCAACCCCGGCGAGTATCTCAGCGACAGACAGGTTGAAGAAATGATTTACTTGGGCCTAATCCAGAATGACATCCAAGTGCAGCGGCCCAAACTACAACTCCATTTACGGAGGCGTCATACTAATCAATACACAAGCAGTATACACGAATGTCTTGTATTTGAGTTGGTTGTCTAGATTTGATACATATATATTCTAGATAGTTCAAATGATGCGACATGTCGTCAGAGCACCAAGATACGAGGAAAGTGGTATGTTGTGACATGTCTGGAAAGTTAAGGAGGCAGTGAATCTCCTTCTATGCTCGTTCTATGACATGCATATGTTCAAATTACGACATGTTCTGACAGTGCAATAGCGAAAGGAGTACACCGAGCGTGACATGTCCTGACATCTATTTTTCCTCTAGAATGTGTCTAGCTCTAGTAAATTACCTCTTCCTTTAACCTCTCAAAGGCGTAACATCATGAATAACTGAAGCGTAGACAGAGAAAAGAGAAAGACGTATCATTCGAGGGTGAGAAAAGGATACTTTCTATGTCCACAGATCGAGAAAGTGGAAAACAGAAGCGACAATTCGTGAACGCAAAGCGTGCTGCAGAATTAACCGGATATGATGTACGGACGATATATCGTAAGATTGAGGATGGAGAACTTCCTGCATCACACGATACAAGTGGTCGCTGGCGCATCGCTCATGACGAGATCACGGCCTGGGTCGATAGGAATGGAAAGCAATCAAAGGGTGAGTTTGAACAAGTGCAAGTGTTGCTGCACCAAGTCGAACGTCTTTCAGAGCAAGTAGAGACGTTACTGGCGTTCAAGACGAGTTTTCAGGATTTTCAGCAGCGAGTCGAGGAAAAACTGATGAGACTCGAAGAGGAGATTGAACGTGAGGACTTACGTGATGTACTTGATCGTATCAGTGAATTGCTTGAAGGAAATGTGATGGCTCTCGGCTCCGAGGGAGAAAGAGGGGAGCGACAGGAAAGATTAAACCTAAGTGTGCGCCTGAAAGAACGTGTGTATCAATCTCTGAATGCCATAGAAAAGCGACATTTGCCTCTAGGTACCGTAACAGTTTCACACTTTGCAAAAGAACATGGAGTACCCCCACGTACTGCTGTCTATCACCTTACTCATGCCCACTTAGCATGGACGAACTATACACGCAACACACGCAAAAATAAAAACGAGTGGTGGATCACTCCCGAACAACAACCAGCACTCATCGAATACTGGGAAACTCATGGAAAGTCCTATAACAAGTGCGCTAGTTGTCCTCATTCTTCGCCCACTAAGGCATCCACAATGGAACAATGACATGTCATGACATGCCTGAAGTTCGGCTTAATAAGCTCTAATATAGAAGAGATGAGGATTGCACTCTGCCCAAGAGGACATGTCGTGACAATGTAAATACATGCCTATGAAATAGACTTATATATAACTCCTTTCAAATAATCTTGGATCATCGCGTTAACTAAAGTGTTTTAACACTGAGAGCATAGATAATCCAAGGAGAGAAGAGATGAGGTAAGACACTTAGTCTACGTACATCTCACAGTGACACAACTTTTCTACTCTTATCTTGTGGATCAGGCTTTGATGGAAGTTCATCAGTAACGATAAACCAAGTAACTCTCTCAAACCTAACATTCAAAACAGACATTGGCTTAGAGATGGAAATATACCTGTCTTACCCATCATCGTTTGCATTGTTCACTTGGATACCTCTCACGCTTTTTACATTATCTAGTGATATGCAAACCTTCGATGCTGTCTATATCTATAGTGTGGTGTAAATACTCTTCAAGGATTCTGACCAGTTTCACAACAGTAACCCTTGTTGTAGGTTTGCCACCGCCAATGCGAATGATGGTTGCAACATCAACCCCGCTTTTGTCTGCTAGCTCTTTCTTTCTAAGTCCCGCTTCTGTAATAAGATCATTGAGTGTTGCCATTTCTTTGCTCCTTACGCAGTACAAGGCCAATAACTGTATGTTTCTTGTCACTAATACTACCAAATGTGTTACACCTTGTCAATGAATAGAAGCAAATACCGCCATAATAAATGATATATCATTATAAGCATTGACTTTTAATGACTTTTAGTTTATTGTATTGGTATGCCGTGGAATTTATAAAAAGGAAGCTACATCGAGTGTTGCCAATAACGCATGCTAGCTCATTGAAGAATTTCGCGGCATCTCTTGACCTAAATGACGGAGATATCTACTTACTACTACACGTTTCAGGTTACAGATAGCTTGTATATTAGCTTAACCGAATGTACAAGCCTCATTAAAACTGCTTTTTTAAGCAGTTTCAGGGTGTCCATGGAAGTTATATGTATGATTAGCAAACTATTGCGTATGGAAAGGAGACAATAAAAGAAGCTAGCTTTGTGTATCAGACGAAGCTAGCCGACAGGACCGCCTAAACCCTTTAGTAAGTCAGACACGGCCCCATATGATTTTATCATCATGGGATGCCGACGAGTCAAGCACGAAAGGCTAGACCATGAGTCGGTTACAGCAGAAGATAGGCAATACCACTATCATTGTCAGTGATGATGAGTTCGCACATTCCTATCAAGTAGGCTACCTCCAGTACAAACTTGACTACAGCACCAATACACTTAGCGATATGGACATCTACGCTTTCTATGTCGGAGTCATGACCAGCGTTCGTCATTCTGGACGCTATAATGCTGGATACCTTACAGGGTGGACAGCTGCCCTCTTAGAAGGTGGAAGAAAATCCTCGTTTCTCGTTCCCACTCTTGTCACAGCCTCTACGGAAGAGGTGAACGCATGACAACAAGACGATGGACGATCACCCACAAACACCCTACCGCCTCCGAGCAACGAGCAGTAGCACGAGAGAAAGCCCTTGAAAATTGTCTTCATGGCAATCATACCGAAACCCCGACGTTTTGCTCGAGCGAAACTGTGTGTACCACCTGTGGAATGGTTGTCTATTGCCCCGATTGTCTGAACGACAACCATCTCCAAGTCTCACAGGTTCACGCCTATCCTATCGTTTGCCCAACCCATAAGAATGCAGAGGTGCAGGTATGACCACCGAACAGCGTAACCAGTGGCGAGGTAGTGAATCAAGCCCTATCAAGCTAACCACTGTGCATCCTCAACAGCAACACGCTACAACAGGCTATGATGTGGAACTAGACGACGATACCCTCTATCCTTCTCGTATGCCAAGTAGCACTAAACGCTATCAGCAGACCAACGACGTACCACCATCATCTCAACGAGCGGTCACAGGTCCAGGCCAGCAACAGCTACGCCAACGAGACCGATACGATAACGTCAATGTATACATCCGTCGCAGAAGTTCCCACGGACCAACCTCATCACGCCAACCGCAAAGACCAACCCAACAACAGGCACCACGACCAGTACGTCAACCAGAGCACGACGACGAGCCAGAGACAGAACGTTTACCACGTCAACGTGTACACAAGCTCCGTTTTCATTGGCTTGTATATATCGGGTGCGGCATGGTTGCGATGTTGCTCTTGTGGATGGTGGGAGCTATCGCACTCACTTGGTGGCAAGGCTATCAAGACGATCTCCGCTATGGACACCCACGCACCTACCAATGTGATGCTAGGGTAGGACATAACGACGCTCAAACGCCGAGTCATTTTCTCGCCCTCAACCTCAATCATCGCGTCGAAGTGATTGAGTTTCCAGGGGGAGACGCGACCAAAGCAAGAGTGTATCTTGGTCCACTGCTCACAGGACAAACAAGCGACCAGGACATCGTAACAGTGAGTTTCAAAGATGTGAACGGGGACGGAAAGCCTGACTTGATCCTGAGTGTGGAGAACGCGAAGTATGTCTACATCAACGACAATGGAGCGTTCCGACCACTTCACGCCAATGAACACATCAACATGTAGAAAGAGAATGCAATGCAAGCACTTTTGATTGTGTGTCAACGTAGGGAAATACAGCCGTTACTCGATGCATTTGAAGACTGGAACGAAGAGGCAACGATTATCTTGTACGGTTACACCAGTAAAGAGAGTGATGGGTTCATTCTTATGCACTGGATACAACTTGTTCCCATCGACTTTCAAGACAAGCAACTGAAAGCCGACCCAGGCATCATTGACTATGTGGTCTATGATGTGCCAGCACGCCCGACCAAAGCAACCACCGTCTAACATCGTCAAGGGGAAGTGGTGAACACTTCCCCATTCTCCATAGCGTCACGTACTACCAGAGACGAACGAGAGGGAAACCCGATGAAGGAACAGCGAGAGAACGAGATATCCGACATGTTAACTCATATCTATCAACAGAGCGACACCGAGCCACACAGCGACCAGCCACGACGGACGCTCAACGTCTATATTGAGGTGGAAGAAGAGGAAAACGAGGAAGAGACTACCCCTACCATTGAGAGTACACTCGACAAGGAAGAGACACTCCTACCCACTGAGCAACCACAAACTACCCATGTAACAGAACCACGCTTGACGCGCCAGCGACGAGTACGACTCGCCTTGCTTCTTCTGTGTATCGTACCTCTCATTGGCATCCTTGCAGGGGTAACGTATGCAGTCATCCTTCCCTTGTTCACTCCATCAGCAACTATCACGATTGTCGCAGCATCGCAGCACATCACCAGCACTAGTACCTTACATATCGTCACTGACGAAACCGCTGACCCGACCAAGAACCAAGTGCCAGGACGAATACTACCAGCCATCACGATGAGTGAGCGGAAGACCTTACCCACGACAGGTACGACCCGCCAAGTGGCACAAGCGGCACACGGTTTCATCACGTTCTACAACGCCGCCCCCTACGTACAGACGGTGAACGTGGGAACATTGCTGACAGGAGCAGACGGAGTACAGGTGCTCACGGACCAGAACGCAACACTACCAGCCGCAACGATGCCAACCGAAGGACAAACAACCATTCTAGGCCATGCTGCAATGACAGGACCACAAGGAAATATTCGAGCAAGATACCTTTACGGTGCGTGTTGCCGTCTCAATGTGTTTGTGACAAACGGAGCATTTCACGGTGGACAGGACGCCCGGACCTTCCAGAGTGTTACACAACAAGATATCAACGCCGTTATCACCAGTGTCAAAAGCGGCTTAGAGCAGAGTGTCCGGGCAGCGTTACAAACACAAGTGCAGCCATCAGAAACGCTTGTTACCCCACTCTCTTGTACGTCGATTGTGACTACTGACCATCAGCCAGGAGAGGAAGCCATACAGGTACATTTTACCATCAATGAAACCTGTATAGGTACGACCTACAGCACTCAGGCCTTAACGACCCTCATAACACAGAAAGCCGATCAGGACGCCGAGAAACGACTAGGCACAGGGTACACGACCTCAGAAGTACACATTACCCAACTAACACCAAGCAATCAAAACGGGAGAGAACTACAGGTAAAGAGCGTCAGCTTGTGGATGTATCCATTTACCCAAGAGCAGCAGAGTAGCATCAAAGCCATGACAGCAGGGATGAGCAAAGACAAGGCAACCGCGACATTACTACACATGGCAGGAGTGCAAAGCGTGGCGATCACATGCAAGAATGGAACAACAATACCAAGTGATGTACAGCAGATACACCTACTCTTTTTACAGGTAGAACGGAGTTGATGTTGAGACAGGGAGAAGAACGGCAGAACCGAGTATGAATAGTTTTTTGCCCTTCAAATGTTTCGGACGCACAGCCTACCCGAACACGGTGGGTTCGAAAATTTGAGAAAAAAAATGTAGGGGAGGAATCACCAGGAACCACCCCACGACGTGGCAGCAGTGCTAGAAGTGAAAACGAGTTTTGAACGAGTGGAAAGAGGTGAGTAGCAACTACATACGGCATATGTATCATGCCTCTCGTTGCACTCTACGGGCAGCAGCAGCATACATATGAATTATGTATAGAAATAGAACATTTTATTTGACTATAATTCGTACTCTCACTATAATGAAAACTCTAAGAGGATAGGTCTTTCAATGAGTGGGAGTACACCTGATGAACGAACAAGAGCGAGAAATTTTATCCATAGCCTCATTGTCTGCTGATTTAGCTTGGAAACTTCTTACACTAGAACAACAACAGCAATTATTACAGTATCTTGAAAAGGTACAGGAGAAGAAGATAACTAATGAGAACACTGAAGAAATACGTTCCTAAAGATGATTTTGATATGCCAAAATCAATTGACCTATCCAGATATACCGCCGTTCTTATCCGTCAATCGGACGAACGTGGTAAGGAAGAACACGCTTATAGTAGAGAGGCTCAGTTAAAGCTTATACAGTATGCTATGCGCTTGCGTGGTGATACCACAGATGAAAATATCCGAGTATACGACGAAGGCGCGGGAGTGTCAGGACAGAAACATATCCACCAAAGAAAAGTATTAAATGACCTCTACAATGATATGAAGCGTGGTATTATTGGTAGCTTAGTTATCATTCATGAAGACCGACTTTTCCGCGACCAGTACCACACGAACGACACCACTTTTATTAAACACCTCGCAGAAAATAATGTGATGTTGTTTGTAAAAATTGACCACAGACGTTACGACTGTGCTAAGAGTAGCGACAGAAACGCTTTACTTGATAAACTGATAGCTTCTCGTAATTATCTTGAGGAGCAGGTACTAGGAAAGATGAATGGAGGACAAGAGGCAAAAGCATTAAACGGTCAGTTTGACGGGCGTAACCTAGCTATGGGTTATGTAGTAAGAGGTAAGAAAAAGCAGCAAGTAATACTAATTTACGAAACTTGGGCTAGGATTATCAGATGGATGTTTGCACGTTTTAAGGAACTCGACTCTATAGTAAAGCTTGCTCATGAGATAGAGCTAATGCCTTACCTTTTCAAAGACCCTACGGCAGATGATTTTCTTGAATTTACGTTTAAAATCCGCATGACCAAAGTCCCAGGAGGCTTTAAGCCCTCTTGTGTAGAAGCAATCAAGTACATGTTAAGCAACCTAATGTATGCGGGAGCGTGGATATATAATGATTCCGTTATAATGTGGAATGATGATATGGCTATAGTTGATAAAGAGCTTGCGCTATGGGCATATCACAAGATTACGGGGAGAGATATAGAAGGTAATTTACTAGAGAATGTCGAACGTAGACAAATAAGAGACGAAGGAGCACAAGCTGTTCTAAAATTCCTATTGCATGACCCTATAGGTCTAATTTACGTTACTAGACCTGAACACCCAGAATATATACGCCAAACTCTTATAAAAGACCACAAGGCAGAAGGTAAGTTATTCAGAGATATTACATTTGCTATTCGCGCTCATCTGATAGACGACATTTTCATAGAACGTATTAAGGAAGTTGCACGTGCCGACAAGCACCTAGCAAAACACATAGAAGCCAGCATTACCGAGCTTGAGGAAAAGCATGCCGAAAGTGTAGTATCTGTTGAAGATCACCTAGCAGAAGTCAGGTTAGAAATAGAGAAGACACTAGCCCTCTTACATGACCAGATATTAACTCTAGACGAAAAGAGTAAAGAAAAATTTAATAAGAAATTGTTAGGTCTGAGAGAACGGGAAAAAAATCTACTAGCGGAACAAGGACAGGCAACACAAACGAGCCTAAAAGCAGACTACGAGGAACTGTCAGACGTGTTACAAGATATTCCAGGTAGGTTAGATACTTGCACTACGCAGAGAAAACAGAAACTAGCACGCCTAATAACCGAAAGTGTCATGATAGAAGAGGTTAGCGTACATTGGTTAAGATTTACTGTAGTTTGGCGTGGCCCTCTCGCTAGCAGACCAGATGTATGCTTAATTTGGCGGCAACGTGGGAGACGTAGCGACGACTGGACGAATGAAGAAGACGAGTATATTAGAGCAAACTATCCCGAAGGCGACAAAATGATAATGCTTGAAGCATTACCTACGCGTACATGGAACATGATTTACCAACGAGCGTTAACATTAGAAGTATATCGTAAGGTCAACACCTTAAATAGCATACCCCAAAATGTTACCGTGGAAGACTTAAACGTGATACCTGACAGAGAGACGGCTATACAGTTAGTCACAGAGGCAAGTAAGAGAAACAATACATCATATGGTATATGGTTGTTTTCCGCAGGATTACAGGAATTTACAGAACAGGAAGAACACTGGAATACAAATATCGGTAGTTCGCCCAACCCATTTCTGAGAGATTCCAATGGAGATCGTCCTCATGCAGGTCAAGCCAGTACTTGGCAGTGATCGTATGCCCAATGGGATAGCTTGCCTGTGTGTGAAGCACCATCTTAGGATAGCCAACAGTACCGGAAGTAAAATAGACAAGGCATGGATCATCACTACGAGTCTTGGGTCCTGTGTAGTCCGGTGAGGCTTGCTCGGTAATATGTTGGAAGTTCGTCCAACCCTCATGCTCAGGAGCATCAACGAGGATCGTGAAACGGATGGTTGGGCATTCCTTGCGTACCATGTCAAACTTTGTTGCACCCTCTGCATCGGTGATAAAGCCTTGCACCTCTGCCACTTCTGCACGAAACTGGATATCTTTGGAGGTCAAAAGCGTTGTACACGGGATAGGAACCGCTCCCAATTTCATCAGACCCAGGACTGTTTCCCACCATTCGGGGATGCGCGGCAGCATCACCATCACACGATCACCCTTTTTAATACCAAGCGTGAGAAAGGCATTAGCAGCACGGCTTGAGCGTTCAGCGAATTGAGCGAACGTGATGTGGCGCTCTTCTCCGTGTTCCCCAAGCCACAACATCGCAACTTTCTCTGGGTCCGCAGCCCACTTGCCCATCACATCAATGGCAAAATTAAATTGGGCGGGAACATCGAGGGAGAAACTACGTCGTTCCGCCTCGTAATCGGTCATATTTGGAGTTTTCGCCATAAAGAAATGCTCCTTCATAAGACAATGTGCGCTGTAGTATTGAGCGCAGTAAAGAGCTACACAACAACGGCTTTGTTGGGCTATTCTCTCGTTGTATCATATCACGAAGGCACGACTAGTGTAGCAGAGAAAGTTTCATACATACTTAGCCATGAACAAAAAAAGAGGAGAAACATTTAAGCAGTAACCACTGATCATCATTTCACACAAGCAGGATTTGTTCGTCTTCCTCAAAAATAGACAAATCAGGACTGTTTCCGTCCGCAATTCATGATAGACTTCAAGCAATACCACAATAGAAAGAGGGAATATATCATGAATGACACAGCCTTACTTATCATTGACACACAAGTTGGTTTAATTGAGCCTGCCTATCGAGGTAAAGAGGTACTCGACAACATCAACGTTTTGCTAGCACAGGCACGTACCTCGCATACTCCTGTTATCTATGTGCAGCATGACGGTCCTAAAGGACATGGCTTAGAAGTTGGTACTCCTGCATGGTCTATTTCTCCCGCGATTGCGCCACAAGAGGGAGATTTGATCGTCCACAAGCGTGCATCTGATTCTTTTTATGATACAATGCTCAAACAAAAGTTAGAGGCACAAGGCATTCAGCATCTGGTGGTTGTCGGTGGCGCGACTGAGTACTGCGTTGATACCACTATTCGTCGCGCAACGGTGGAAGGCTATGATGTGACGCTAGTCAGCGACGCGCACACGACAGACGATTATGATGAGGCAGTCCTCACAGCAGCACAACGCATCGCCTATCTTAACGAGGTCGTAAACGGCTTTGCATCTGACACTCACAGCATTACGGTCAAGCCAACAAATGAGGTTACATTTTCTTGAGTATGCATCTTTCGCGAGAAGAGGCACAGCGCTTTCTCGCGAACTATCATTTTGCACAAACAGATATCGCGGGCGTCTTTGAGCGGTTGAGTACCGTACAATACGACCCACTCAATCCCGTTGGGCGCAATCCTGATCTTGTCTTTCAAGCACGCATTCCTGGCTATCGTGTCGATGACTGGCAACACCCCGCCTATACCGAACGCGTCATCTATGACTCGTGGGATAAACAAGCCTGCCTTGTGCCGATCAGTGATTGGTCTAAGCGAACATTGATGCGTGAACGCTATGAGCCATACCATGATCGCGAGATACTCAAAAGCCATGCTATCGAAGCCACTGCGATACTCGCCGCGCTTGATGAACGCGGTCCCCTCTCATCACTTGAACTTGAAGACCGCTCCACCTATGGAGAACGCGGTTCGTGGTATGGTTCGACTGTTGGAAAACGTATTCTGCGTGCGCTGTGGGCAAGTGGGAAACTTGTCACGCATCATCGCAAAGGCGGCAGGCATTACTATGATCGTCCCGAACGTGTCATTCCAGCCCAATACTACAACGAACCACCGCTTCTGGATGAAGAGGCCTATCATCGCTGGATTATGACGCAACGCGTCAAGGCGATGGGCTTGTTGCGTCCAATGGCAGAAGCATGTATTTGGAGTGCTTGTGGCGACGCGGCAATCCGCAAACGCGCTATTGCTCATCTTGTAGAAGAGGGCACAATAACTCCACTACATATCGAGGGTAAGACATGGACGTACTACATGCTCACTGATGTGTTACCGCGACTGAATGCAGAACTCCTAAAGCCACGTATGATCTTTCTAGGTCCGCTTGATAGCATTTTGTGGGACCGCAAAGCCATACAACATATTTTCAACTTTGACTACATGTGGGAGGTCTACAAGCCAGCCGCGCAACGTCGCTGGGGCTATTATGTGGTACCTGTCTTCTACAAAGACCGCTTTGTCGCTCGCCTCGACTCTCGCCTTGAGAAGGGCATATGGAACATTCTAAACTGGTGGTGGGAACCCGATGTGGAGGTAGATGACGAATTGCAGGAAGCATTACAGGTTGCTCAGGCAGAATTTTTGTATTATCTGCGTGCGCAGGATACCGTTATGATAAACTCCGACAATCTAAGATAGTAACTACTGGTCACTTGTACCAGCACTGATCCTGCTTATCTTCTGACCACTCATTCTCTGGCGTCTAACCCGGCCCATCACAGGACAATGATTCAAAACAGTGTCGCGTGTGGAGGCGAGAAGGCGTCATGGCGGTGCATGGCCCTGGCTCATCTCATTTGGAGTATTGTTGGAGGTATCCTCGTCGCAACATCTGCGATCTTCGCGGCACGTTAAGAAACACCTCTCAGTCAAACGACTAATAGAGTCTCTCGAAAAGAGACAAAGGAGTATATTGCTATGCGTACCGTACACAATCAAGCGGCAAAGGGCAAGATAAAGGTTGGCGATGCCGCGCCAAATTTTACACTTCCTACACAAGCTGGTAGCACGGCAAGCTTGAACGATTTTCTATCTTTTCCTCACAATTTACACGTGAAAAACATATTACTGAAGCACTCAAAACGCTGCAAACGTTGAGCTAAAAGTGCATCTGTTAACAGTGAAACTATCTGTACGAATGCGATAAAGCATTTCTGTACAGATAATTTCTTATTTTCCGTTTGAGGGAAAAGAAAATATGACATTGCTTAAAGATGGTTCTCCATTGCGCTTTCTCCGTTTGTCTACGGGAATATTTGCGCTGATCTTTCCCTGAGCCTCTAAGTTTCTTAGAGCATCTTTGTAGTTTTTTGTTATAAAAGGTGTGCCAACGTTATGCTCGTCAAATACTTGTTCTAACGTTACAGAACGATCAGCAAAATCTAGCAGTAGCAATTCTTCAAGCTCTTTTAGTGGACGAGATAACTCAAAGAGTAGTGGCTGACGAGAGTCTGCTGGACTATATTCAAAAGATGCTACACCTTGATTGTTAGCAGAGCTTTCTCCTGCCATAATTTCTTTCATTACCTTATACGCTGTAGCATTTTTACTAACAAAAATAAGATGATGCGTTGTACGACTGCCGTTATCATTCTTAAAACCAAATGGTAAAACGAACTTTCCACCCATTTCTTTTAATGCCTCTGCTATCTCTTCTACAATAGTAAGTTCTTTCTGATGAACATTTAGAGGTTCTAGTCGTCTTCGTAATTCTTCTGCTCGCTGTTCCCCAAAGAGAGCATCCATATGTGTTTTAACTACTGGATTGAACAGACCCATATTTATACGGTTATAGTTGAAGAAAAATATACAATCGCAACCCCAATTTATAAGGACAGAATTAATAAGCTTAAGGGACAATCCTTTGTATCCCCAGGGATCAACGAAAAAAAATGTAGGGATCATTTCCATACGCCGGAACATTTGAACAATCTCTGTTCCAACCTCATAACTATGGACTTGTGGTTTATATTTGAGTAAATGCACATCTGGTATCGATTTAATCTCAGTTTCTAACGATTGCGAACTGTTTTTGTCTATATCGTTGAAAATTGTGATTAGCATCTGGCGCATCTTATTATCTTTGATAGCAGTTTCAAGTATTAGTAGTGGAGTTGATTTCGCACCATCTTTGTAACGCCCTGGACCCGCAAACAGATCAATGTAAGCAATTTTACCATCTCTAGCTCTTGGCATGATTATCTTTGCCCAAGACCAAAAGTACTTAGATACAATCGCAGCTTTTACAGCTGACTGCTCGGTTCTTTCATTGAAAAAGTGTCCATCACTCATACCTCTTTTGACTCCTTTGCTTGCTTGTTTGTTAATACATTTATCTTAGTTAATTGTATTTTATATACAAAAATGCAAAAACGTCAATTTTACCAGAAACTAAGTTTGAAGCCCTAGAAGAGAATAGGATACTTTCACGAGAAATATAGATGGAGAGAGAAGGCAAAACGTACGATAGTAAATCTGTGAGAACTATAACAGTAAAGTAAAAAAACAAAAAAAGGAACGGCTTGATGAAAACGTTCCTTCTTTAATATATGTGTCACTGAAATGATATAAACAGGGTAATAGATTCGCCACTAAGCTAGCGATGCAGCAAAAGTAGTTGTCGGAAACTCATTCCAAGTTCGCCCATCAAGCTCTCGTCCGCCTACTTTTGAAGTGCGTCCACCCCATTGTTTGTGGAAGAATGCAACACCATTATCTTGACAACTATCGCGCAGGTATCGTACCCAATCGGGGTCACAGCGTCGGAAGCCTGGACCGCTTTCACCACCACTAATCAACCAGTGAATACCGTCAAGTTGAAGTTCGTCAAGTTTACCAAGAAGTGGCTCGGCACTGATAAAGCGCACGGCAACAGGCACTTTACGCAGCGCATCGGCACGCCATGTATACGCATTAGTTTCGACAGATACACCCAGCCAGATATGTGAGGGCCATACTGATGTTCCAGTTAACTCATAGATGCATTGCGTAATCTTTTCCGTCAAGCCCGTATTGACGAGACGTGATGGGCGTTTCGTCAGTACTTGATAGATATGGTGGTTAGCCTTTACCATCGTTTCAAATACGTCCAGGATAAAGCTATCTGGCACATCTTTGTGAAATAAGTCACTCATCGAATTGACAAAAATACGTTGCGGCTTCTTCCATCTGCCTGGCAAGCCCAGACGATTAGGCCATAATTTGAGGTCAAAACCTTGTGAATAAGGATGATTTGGTACACCACGAAAGCGTTCGGCAAAGGTCAATGCATAACAATGATCACAACCAGGACTTACTCTTGTGCAGCCTGTTACTGGATTCCACGTCGAGTTAGTCCATTCAATAGCAGAATTTTCGCTCATTTCCTTTTAACCCATTTTCTTTGAATAAAATACATACGAACTATTGTTCTTAATAATTACTATTCTATTATGCCATATAACACGCGGAAATTATAGTGTATACGACATTAGAGACCGAATAGTACCTGTATTTCAGGTAGCTTCTCTCTGGCTACTCCTATCTCTAACCTCATACGAAGCTGACCGTATGGTATAATGATGTGAAATATTTTAAGCACAAAAGCGTGGATATATTTAACACTCACTCATAGTACACATATACAAACAAACACATGCCGTTTTGTGGCAGGAGAATAGATTTTTATGCAGTTACTTGGGAAAATTTTGGGCGACCCCAATAAACGAGACCTCAAAGCCATCAACCCTCTTATAGAGAAAATTAATGCACTCGAACCAACACTGAAGATGCTGAGCAATGAAGAGCTTGCCGCGAAAACAAGTGAGTTCCGTTCACAATTGTATCTGTACCTCAAAGGCGGCTCCATGCTGGAGAACGATCTGGTTGCGCTCTTCCGTGAAGTGCTGGAGAGTGTTGAACTATTCGCCGAACAATGTACTGACGCAGACCTGCATACCGCCGTTACCGACTATCGGCAGGTCATCGAGCGCAGACGTGACCCCGAATACGATCTGCGTGACAACCTACAGGTCACGCTCTCAGAGCTTTTCGAGCGTTCCTACGAAAAGCTCTCTCCGAAACTCAATATGCTGCGTGTGACGAAGGCGATGAACATGGCCCAAGAGCGCCAGGAGTGGCCTGACGAGTCAAGCAATCCACACCAGGCTACCCTTTCTTTACTTACAGAGGTTGAGCCTATCTTGAAAGAGATTGACGAGGACCAACTTTCAGAAGCGTTCGGCACCGCTTGGACACGGTTTGAAGACGCACGCGGTAATGTAAACAATAAAGATGATGCAACAGATGAACGGCGAGAAGACCTACTCAACGGTATGCTTAAGCACCTGCAACCAGAGATTGTGGCACTCAAAGCCGAGGCAATGGATAAGCATATTCCAGAGATGGTGAAACGTCTTCGGACAGGCAAAACGCTCGACGACCTGTTGCCGGAAGCCTTCGCGGTTGTGCGTGAGGCTGGCTGGCGTCGCATTAAGATGCGCCATTATGATGTACAACTCGTCGGCGGCGTTGTCTTACACCAGGGAAGAATTGCAGAGATGCGTACTGGTGAAGGCAAAACACTTGTCGCAACGCTTCCCATATACCTGAACGCCCTTACAGGAAAAGGCGTCCATCTTGTTACCGTCAACGACTACCTTGCACGCCGTGACGCAGAGTGGATGGGCAACATCTACAAGTTTCTTGGTCTTACCGTTGGCATTCTTGTGAACGCAGTTGAGCCACAAACAGCCGAGCGCAGAGCGGCCTATCAAGCAGATATCACCTATGGCACGAACAACGAGTTTGGCTTCGACTATCTACGCGATAATATGGTGGCATCGCTTGAGCAAGCCGTACAGCGTGAACTCAACTTTGCCATTGTTGACGAGGTTGACAACATTCTAATTGACGAGGCACGTACTCCATTGATCATCTCTGGTCAGGGACAGGAATCAACTGACCAATATGTCCAGTTTGCACACTGGGCACCACGTCTCAAACCTGAGACAGACTATACGGTTGAGGAGAAGACGCGTACCGTCATTCTGACTGATGCGGGTATCGAGAAGATCGAGCAACTGGCAGGTGTCGCGAACATTTATGATGAGAACAATCTTGACCTGACACGCTACATGGAAAACGCAATCAAGGCGCAGGTCATTTTCAAGCGTGACAAAGACTATATCGTGAAGGATGATGAGGTGATCATCGTCGATGAATTCACGGGTCGCCAGATGCCAGGACGCCGCTATAGTGAGGGCTTGCATCAAGCGATTGAGGCCAAAGAGGGCGTCAAGGTGCAGCGTGAAAACCATACGCTGGCAACCATCACCTTCCAAAACTTCTTCCGCCTGTACAACAAACTTGCCGGTATGACCGGTACAGCATTGACCGAAGCGGAGGAATTCCACAAAATCTACAAGCTTGATGTGATGGTTATTCCGACGCACAAGCCGATGATTCGCAAAGACGAGGCCGACCTGATCTATCGCTCTACTGAAGCTAAATATCGGGCTGTGGTGCAAGAGATTCAAGAACGCTACGCAATAGGGCAGCCTGTACTTGTCGGTACAACCTCGGTTGAGACTTCGGAGTACCTTTCTCACATGCTCAACATGCAAGGCATTGAGCATCACGTCCTTAACGCCAAACATCATGAACGCGAGGCTCAAATTGTTGCTCAGGCAGGACGAAGCAAGGCAATTACCATTGCTACCAATATGGCTGGTCGTGGTACTGACATTCTGCTTGGTGGCAATCCAGAAGGCTACTTTGAGAGTATTCTGCGTACACACGCTGAGCATGTCGATTTCATTCGAGATATGCCAGTTCGTACACAGGACGAAAGAGACGAGAAGGAAGATGCTATTCGCCAGTATCTCGCGGAGATGCCTGAGGCAGAGAAAAACGACCTGTTTCAACAAAAAGAGCGCGAATGTAAAGAAGACCATGATCGCGTTATCGCGTTGGGCGGTTTGCATATCCTCGGGACTGAACGGCACGAGTCGCGCCGCATCGACAACCAGTTACGTGGACGTGCTGGACGACAGGGTGACCCTGGTTCATCGCGCTTCTTCCTGGCGCTTGATGATGAACTGATGCGTCGCTTCGCCGCCGACAGAGTGGCAAAGGTCATGGAGCGCGTCGGTATGGAAGAAGATATGCCGCTCGAAAGTCGTCTCGTCTCAAACTTCATTGAGGGTGCACAGACAAAGGTTGAGGGCTATAACTTCGATATTCGTAAAAATGTTGTTGAGTATGACGACGTAATCGCCAAGCAGCGTGAAGTCATTTATGCGGATCGTCGCGCCGTGCTTGAGCGTGGCGACATGCATTCACGCATTATATCAATGATACGCGCCGAAGTCGCTCGGCTCGTTGATGCCTGTATTCCTGGCAATATGGTCATGGAAGAGGAGCAACTAGAGACGCTCTTCAAGGCAATGGAAGTGTGGGTTCCTGTACCAGAGGAGATTTTGCCAGAGAACCTCAATGCGGTACGCCGTGAGGACATCAAGCAGAAACTTATTACGCTTGTACTCGACCACTACGAGGAACGTGGCGAAAGCCTGAAACGGCAGACGAGTGAACAGGGTGCTGAAGATGCGGACCTGCTACGTGACTTCGAGCGTTCTTACCTACTGCAAGTGGTTGACCGTTTGTGGATGGATCACATCGACTCGCTCGACGTAATGCGTGCCGGTATTGGTTTCCGTTCGCTTGGACAGCGCGATCCATTGGTTGAGTTCAAAAACGAAGCCTTCCGCATGTTCGACGATCTGAAACAAGCCATTCAGCACTATACAGTTGATGCACTACTTAAACTGTTACGCAACGATTTGACCGTGACAATTAATAAGCCAGAGCCACAGCGCAAAAAAGCTGCACCACGTAACGTGCACACCAATGCCGACGCGATTGCGAAAGCGAGTGGACAGGTCAAGAGTGATGCTGATACGCAGCAAGCCAGGGCTAACGCGCGACGCAATAGGACACAGAATGGCAAAGCGTCAAGCGCAGCGGCTACGAGTGTTGCCTCACGTCCTGCCTCTGCTGGCAGAATTGGACGTAATGATCCTTGCCCCTGTGGAAGTGGCAAAAAATATAAGAAGTGTCATGGAGCATAGAAGAGGGACATGATAATTCTATACAGGCCCCTTGATTATTCTTGGGGCTAGTGGTATCTTTTGTACAGGTTTACGAAACAGATACATATATCCTTGCAGGAGAGACCATGAGCACGCTCGCGTCCCCTTTACTTTCCTATCGTGTTGCCGCTATTCAATATGAACCAACGCTGGGCGAGAAGGAAAAAAATGTTACACGTCTTCTTGATCTGGTTGAGGAGGCCGCGACACACGGTGCAAAACTTATTGTCCTACCTGAAATTGCGACAACAGGCTATTGCTGGCTATCACGCTCAGAAATTGCCCCGTATGTCGAGCCTATTCCTGGTCCAACAACTGACCGCTTTCAACATCTGGCAACGTCTCGTGCCTGCTATATTGCATTGAGTTTGCCGGAGGTAGATTCACGCACGAACATCTACTACAATAGCATGGTGCTCCTCGGACCAGAGGGACTTCTTGGCACCTATCGCAAAATTCATTCCTTTATAGCAGAACCGCGTTGGGCACGTGATGGTGATCTGGGCATGCCTGTATGGGACACTCAGATTGGACATTTGAGTGGGCTGATCTGCATGGATGCGATTTATTTTGAGGCGGCACGAATTCCAGCACTACATCAGGCTGATGTGCTACTCTTCCCCACAAATTGGTTTGATGAGAAGAGTCCTAGTAGTTGGTGGATGGCCCGAGCCTTCGAGAATGGAGTCTACTTTATTGCTGCAAATCGTTATGGTGAGGAACGAGGCATACAGTTTAGTGGTGGTAGTTGTATCCTTAATCCCGATGGCTCCATTCAAGCCTACCTTGATAATGGCGAAGGCATCGTCTATGGTGAAGTTGATCTCGCGCGTGCGCGTCAAAAGCGTTGGGGCGCTCAAAACGCAGATGGCAAGGACGATAGTGGGGATCGGCTTGCTGACCGTAGGCCAGGAGAGTATGCGCAAATTACACACAATTCGTATCTTTGGGAGCCATTGCGCTATCACAGTCTGTATGCATTGGGGGAGCTTCCGCCGGGGCAACTCTCCTGCACAGGTGTGCTCCAAGCCTGTTTACAAGATTTTGTGACAGCATCACAACATGAGACACTACAGTTACTTCAAGATACCGTACGTACTTTGATAAAAGATGCCGCTCCCGCGCGGCCTGATGTGCTGGTACTTCCCGAATTAGTGCTACCAGGCCCGCGTTCCACTTCGTTAAATCAGAGTGAACAAGAATTCATTGCATATATGCAGAGTGAAGCTATTCAAGTGCCAGGACCAGAAACTGATGTCTTGACCACGCTAGCAGATGAGTTACAAATCAGTATGGTACTTGGCGTTGCAGAACGTGACAGTAATATCCCTCAACCTCTATATTATAATACTGTCCTCCTCATTGATCCGGGCGGCGTCTATGGCAAATATCGCAAACTCCATCTTACGCATCGTGATCGCTTATGGGCGCAACCAGGCAATGTTGGTCTTCCCACGTTCGACACGCCTGCTGGTCGCATCGGTCTGGCGACAGGCTATGACGTGCTCTTTCCAGAAACATTGCGGATTCTCGCGGGGCAAGGAACTGACCTGGTGTGTGCTCCTGCACTGCTGAACTTTCCCGACCCAATTGGGCTGGCACCCACAACCATTCCGCATAAAATTATCGTAGCTCCCGATGAATATGATCCCGCTCACTATCTTCTCTGGCGCGTACGTGCCGCAGAGCACAACGTGTACTTAGTACTGGCAAATTGGAGTGGACAGTATGGTGCCCTACGTGCGAATGGGCAGAGTGGCATCTTCGCGCCGTTTGCCATAACTTATCCCTGGACAGAAGTTGTTGTCGATGAAAACGAAACGCTGCTCGCGATGATGACCATAGATACACGCGAGCAGCGCACTGGACGGCGCACAACACAAACACTTAGCTACAGCCCCGGTGACATGGTAAATTCGCTTACAGGTGAATTGGCCTACGATGTCCTTGATAGCATCCCTGGCAATTTTGTACGCAGCAAGCCCATGCTGCGCAAACGTCAACCGTTCTGGTACCTTGATGTAGTGCGCTCCGACCTCTAGCAAGCGGTTGACTCTTCTATGCTGGTTCGCTATACTGGCGACACATTCATCCATATCTATTAGGGAAGAGATAGGCAGGTCGAACATACGCATGAAAACTGTTGCCACCAACAAGTTGACACTAGCACACCTTCGGGGACTTGATCGGTCAATCTATGTTGCGACTGCATGGACTATCTTTCTTGTCCTATTCAGTCTGTTCTGGATGCTTTTTCGTCTAGGGGGCGATGCCAGCACAATTCTCTTCGCCGACATTGCCTATGTTGTTGCTTCGCTGATAGGTGCATACTGGACCTGTAAAACAGCATGTATGGCTCGCAAAGGACCTATTCTCCTTGCACCACGCCATCAACTTGCATGGCTGTTTGTTGGAATTGGCCTGCTGGTAAACAGTCTCGGTGGCACCTATTACACCTACTTAGAGTACATGCACAAGGCGCCTTTTCCCTCGTACGCAGACATTGGTTTCACGCTTTACTATATTTTCATCTTCATAGCACTTTTGCTCATGCCTACAGCACTACGTTTTCGTACACGTATGGGCCTTGATGCACTCATTACAACATTGTGCTTTTTTGGTGTCAGTTGGTTTTTTATCCTGGGTCCACTGTATTTCACCAATGTAAAGCAAGCGTCATCTACACAGGCGTTAGTAGGGTTTGTTGGGCTTTCGTATCCTTGCTGGGATATCTTGCTCATTCTCGCGATCACCTTGTTAATCCAACGCCGTACGGAGCGTATTCTCCATCCTTCATTTACCCTTTTTGCATGTGGTATTATCGCACAAATATGGGCGGATACTAGCTATGCCTATACAACTATCTTTACACATACCTATCAAACAGGTACACCATCGATTGATCCATTTTGGTTCATCGGGTATATGTTAATGGGGTTATCTGGCCTCTATCAGTATGCAACTATTGCACGAAGAGCCTATCACGATCAACAGACGCAAAGCATACAAAGTAGTACACAATCCTCATCACCTTTGATTATAGATGAGCATGAGGTCGCAAATGGTGCGTGGCGACGGCTACAAAGCCTGCTTATCTATATTCCGCTTTCCTGTGTGCTAGTACTCACAATTGTTGGCGAGCTATTCTATGATGATATACGTACCGATTGTCTTGCTATGCTGACTGCCTTCATCGGTATTCTCGTCGCAGTTCGCTACTTGCGTGCAACGCATGAAAACGAGACATTGTTGCAAGAGCGAGAATATGGGCGTCACAACGCGGAGCATTTACGCCAACTCAGCACGATGTTGACGAGTATTCTCGATGTTGAGCCATTGCTTGCAACCATCCCTATGCTTGCGACACAAGAACTGAATTTTGATGCCGCCATCTTAATTCTTCAAGAAGAGCACAATCAGAAGCCAGGCCCGCAGTCATACATGCTTATAAACACGTCATCCACAACAACTCCTGCCACAAAATGGAGGCTACAGGGTGATACATTTTTTTACCATCTCGTCGTAAGTGGAAAAGATGTTGAGATACGCTGGGATAGCCTTACCTGTGATGTACCACCAGACATACATGCATGGCAACGAGAGCAGTGTATCTCAACGATGAACTTTTTTCCACTTATCTCTCAAGGTATGGTGTTAGGATGCCTGGGAGTAGCTCATCAGACATCACGCTCGCTCAACAAGCAAGACAGTTCGCTGACAAAAACGTATGCAGAGCAAGTGGTGACGATCATCAAACATGCATACCTCTACAAAGAAGCTTGTGAGCATGAAGCATTCGCACGTGCAATGGCGAACATCGCAACACGTTTGAACTCCGCTGTTGTTGCTCCAACAGAAATACAACAACTGATCTGCACAGAAGGGGCAAATGCGCTTCAAGCAGATTATGCAATACTCTATGTGAAAGAAGCCTCTGGACAACTAGTAGCACTCGCAAGTTACGATGCTTCAACAGACATACAAGCCGTCTATAACGAGTGGCCTCCTATTCAGCCATATGAGAAGGAAGCCCAAATATTCTATGCGCTCCAACCAACGCTTATTCGTCTTCAATATCCAGCTATACAACAAGGAAACAAGGAAACGGTGGTCACAGAGGGGGACACACGAACAACTGGAAATTATGCGCCTCTCCCACGGCTGCCTGAACAACGGAGAAATTATGTTCCTTCGTTGCGCGAACAGTTAGTATGGCGAGGTATTGATACCGCCGTCTTCGCTCCACTTATTGCTCGTGGCGCTCCTGTAGGTCTGCTCGTTTTTGGTCGCTCTGTTCCTCTTGGTACCCGTGATAAACAATCATTTGACCGGGAAAGCTTACCTTTAGCACAAGACTTTGCGGAACAGGCAGCAGTCGCGCTGACAAATGCACATTTGTATCAACGTTTGCGTAATGCTCATCAACGTATGCAAGAGCTAGACCAGTTAAAAGATCAGTTCATGGTTACAGCTTCACACGAACTACGCACACCACTCACAGCGGTGCAGGGGTATATCGAGTTACTCTCGGAGTATGACAAGATTCTCCCACCTGAGCAGCGCAATGAGTTTTTACAAAAAGCCCGCCGAAGTTGCGAGGAGTTGGTGGTGATGCTGAACAACGTCATGGATGCTAGTCGCTTGGAGGTAGAGGCAGGTATTCGGCCCGCGTTTTTAGAACGCGTTGATGTGTTGGAGATGATAGCAAGTGTGATCACTATCATTGAGCCACAAGTGCAACAAGAGCAACGTAAGATACAAGTTTCCATTCCTCCTCATACCTTTGTGCTCACAGACCCTGTGCGCCTACGTCAAGTCTTGATGAATATCAGCGTTAACGCCTTAAAATACTCTCCGCATTCCACTCCTCTTCTCTTCTCGGTCTCTCCGCTTAACACACAGACAAATTCGGTTGTACTCAGCATAAGCGATAAAGGGAAAGGCATCGCGCCTCACGATCAAGGACAGCTCTTCCAGCGCTTCGTTAGACTAGATAGTGATATCAACAGCCCCATACGTGGCTCTGGTTTGGGCCTCTATATCTCACGGCGTCTCGTAGAGGCTATGGGAGGGAAAATCTGGATTGAAAGCACCGGCACTCCCGGTGAAGGCTCTACTTTTCATATCCAATTGCCCGCCGCGTAGAGAAGTAATACAGTAAAGGGGAGACTACAAGTATCTCCCCTTTACTGTATTACTTCTTTAAATTTTCTTTATTTGCGTTCTCAGCAGCGTCTGCCTGCTTTCTTACAATAAGTGGAGCGTGTTGCTCACAGAAGCGAAAACTGCGCCCTCCTGGTAATAATTGTGCATATGCTGCTGGTTCGCCGCACGTATCACAGCGCCCAACATGCGTTTTAACAGCCTTCATAAATGTATCTCCTCGTTATTAAAATCTATATACATGGACAGCAAGTGTCCATCACAGTAGTTTTTGCTGTACCCTCATCATACCACAATTTGGTGATAATTACTGATAAGCCCTTGCTCAAATCCTGCAATAATGAGATAATAGCACGGTAAACAGAGCAGGAGGCGAACATTGGACGAGGAACATACAACACAGTACGCACAAGCACTTATACAAGGCGATAGAGAGCAACTTCGACAACAGGCATACAATTCCTTGCACGATAGACAATGGACGCTAGCACAACAACTCTTCGCGGAACTTCTCGCACATGGAAGCGATGATGATGACACATTTTCTGGCTTGATGGCCGCACTCGATGGCGCAGGACAATTCGATGCCTTGCTTGCGCAGGCGCAACAAGTGCTTGAGCAGTATCCACATGCCGCCTATGCGCTAGCATTTAAAGCAAGAGCGTTGCAGAAGCTTAATGCTCTATCAGAGGCCACCATCGCAAACGATCAAGCATTGCTACTCGATACAAATTTACCGCTTGCTTGGATCAACCGAAGTGGACTGCAACTCTTGCAGCAGAAATTTCCAGAGGCACTGCGTAGTGCGCAGCATGCCGTTGAGGTAGCACCTCATGATGCACGTGCCTGGGCAAATAAAGGTGTTGCCCTGCTCAACTTTGATAATCTGCTTGAAGCATTAAACTCCTTTAACCGAAGCCTTACCTGTGATACCACAAACCTGTTCGCACTCAAGCTGAAAAGCGAAATTCTCTTCAGGCTAGGACGGTTAACAGATGTCGTCGTAAATACAGGGCAAATGCTCCACGTTGACCCAACGAATGTTGAGGCACTCTCTTTTGCAATGCAAGCACTACGCTCATTGGAACGCTATGAGGCCCTGGAGCAAACAGCCAAAACATTGACGAGTCTTGCTCCCAATAATATCTCTGCACGGGAAAACTACGTGCGAAGTCTGCGTGGCATGGGCAGGTTTGAGGAGGCAAACGCGGCGTTCGAGCACCTGCTGGACCTTGATCCCAATAACGTGCGCTTCTGGACCCTGAAGGCGGATACACTCTACCGCTTGCAACGCTACCGTGAAGCTGTCGCTGTCGCCGATCATGCAATATATCTAAATCAGGACTATCCCCCCGCACGAAGAATACGTGAGCAATCATTGAAGCTCATGTACCAGAGAAAGAAAAAATAACTAGAGAAGAGTCCTACCGTTGTGTGACAATGGCAGGACTCTTCTCTGTTACTTATAGCAATCTTTCTAAGATAGGCAATACCACGTCATCCTTATGGCTTTGCAGAGTTGCACGCAGGCGTTCAGCCACAACCACCCGAATACGGCGCTGATGTTGCTCATAGCGTGCAAGATCGTCTGATTGCAGACCTGTAACCTCAACCCACGTCATGAGCGACTCCATACCAACAGGCGGATGATCGAACTGCACCCACACGTCCATCTCCCATTTCTCAGGGCGCGGGATATCGAAGAGAATTTCGTAGTCCGCGATGTCGATCTCTAATGCTTTAGCAAGTTCGCTTGCAAGGGATTGCTCCACTCTACGACGACGCTCAGCATCCCAGAAGAGTGCATCAAGACGGCTAAAGAGGCGACCCGCTGGACGACTGACCTCTACAACAACTTTGTAGGGACGACGTAACTCAAGATCGGAGGCCAATGCTCGCGCACTTGCAGGCATTGTTGGCTGTGTTAATAGCGTGAGCAACGATCTATCGTCCAATCCTGTTAATTGTTCAGCGCTTAATACCTCTGCCTTAAGCGCTTCATGAACAGCACGCACCAGCATTACCTGAAACGAACGGCTGGTATGGTGCCAGTAGATATTATCGAACATCTCCTGGCGCGCATGCAGCAGCGAATGCAGTGGGCTAATGCCCTTTTGTGTGACAACCATCCGACGTTGACCAGCGACATGCGCATTTATACGTAACGAACTGAGTAGACGCGATACATCTACACCCCCATAAGGCACATTACAAGCACGAGCATCACGCGGCAGGTAATCAAGCTTATCTACATCAAGTGCTCCGCTCAACAGGTGCTGCAAGAGTTCATCATCTGGTGGCAATGCTCTTGTCTTTGGTGGATCAATAAAATCTGCGACACGCTCAGGTGAGAGATGATAATCCTGCTCTAGAATAGTTGCAATCTCACCATTTTCAATAATTGAGCGTCCTACCTGCTCGTGAAAAATGATTGGAGGGCCAAGCTCCTCAATTGTGTGTGAAAAAGGATAATGTCCAATATCATGAAGCAGCGAGGCGACAACCAGCGTTTGTATACTACTAATCGAAACGCCGTGTAGTCCACCATCACCTCCACGTTGGAGCAGAGAACGTAAGGCTCGAACGGTTAAATGGTAACTGCCAAGACTATGTTCATACCGCGTATGTGTGGCACCAGGCCAGATACGATAGACAAAGCCAAGTTGCTTGATCTGTTGCAGACGCAGAAAAGCTGCCGTCCCTATAAGCTTCTCCTCGCGCGGTCCAAGTGGAATGAGATCGTAGAGACTATCACGAACTGTACTTGTGGAATTCGCATCGGGCAAGAGGGGAAAACCATCAGCATCAGTCCAATATGCATCCATACCGGGCTGCACCGTCATTTCAGTGGTATGGGAATTGTGTTGTTCTGTTTGTATCGTAGGGCGTTTTGTACGAACGCCTCTGGAATGTTGCATGTTCATACCTCAGATTGTAGCAGACGAGTAGGAATATTGTCTACAGAATTTTTGTGAGTGATATTTAGCCGTTTACTCCGTTGTAGTAATTACAAGAAATAATGTAACAGCATGTTGATTTTCTTGTATATAGCCTTTATACAGAATGTCATAGCAATGTGACTATGTCTGTTGATTTTTATCAATATAGCATAAAGGCTGCTAGTCTTCTGAATGTTGAAAGGGTAGGAACAACCAGTACGGTTGTTCAATGGAGTGGAACACTGTAGTATGAAACAGAGTAACTTTTGGAGCAAGGTACAATCACACAACAGAATAGAAAAGATTGTACGTATCGGGCTAGCATTATTTGCTATCCTGGGCATCCTGGTATTGGGATCGTCGCTCATTCTTCATCAAACGAACGCGCGTGCGGATGGTATAACTCGTACCAGCACCACAACAAATCCCTGGGGTTTAGCCTTGGACGGGTCGGGGCATATATGGGTGGCTGAACCCGCCTGTGACGCCTCACCAATATGCCAAACACCTCCTCCCGGTGTTATCGGAGAGTATAACCTTGCGGATAACACCAAAGTCAAAGATTTCCAGGCACCGTCAAACTATAATCCCGTCTTTCTCGCGTTTGACGCACAGGGGAACATTTGGTTTACGGACCCAACACACAATGCACTTGGTGAACTCGTTCCTGGTAGCAACACATGGACCGAGTACCCAGCGCCAACTGCTGGCGCTATTCCTTATGATCTTGTGTTTAAAGGTGGAAACATTTGGTTTACAGAGTTTGGTACAAGCAACATTGGTTTCTTCAATATCACTAACCATACCTTTGTGGAAAACGCTCTTCCTACCACAAATGCCAATCCCTACGGCATTACTGTAGATCCAAATGGAGATATCTGGTTCACTGAGAATAATGCGAACAACCCAGGCAAAATTGGCAGATTCACGCCAAGCATAAATGGCACGCTTACTGCTGGTATAATCAGGGAGTACCCCGTTACTAACAAAGCACCGCATCTGATTACCTCTGACAAGCAGGGCAACATCTGGTTTAGCGAAGGCTTTAACGGGTATGTTGGCGAATATAATCCTACGACAGGCCAAGATGTTGAGTACAATGTGTCACAGGGTGTCTGCCCACAAGGAACGCCAGGTGTTACGCCGCCAGCATGTGCTGGAACACACATCTCTGGTATCGCTGTTGATAGCAACAACCTGGTCTGGTTTGACGACTCATTAAGTGGTCGTGTTGGCTACGTTAACCCAGCTACTGGTACGTCTACAGCAACCAGTCTTGTCAATGCTTCAGACAGCAATCCTCATCCACATGATGGGCTGGTAGTGGATGGCAACAACAATGTGTGGGTATCTGAGCAGAACGGTTTCAGGCTCGATAAGGTTCCTGCTAGCTCACTTACGGCCTCACCCACGGTATCACCTACAGCACCGATAAATACACCTCCTGGCCCGGTCGCCAGGTCATGGTACTTTGCGGAGGGACGCATCGGGAAGGGTTTCCGTGAATACCTGACCATCGACAATCCTAATGCGAATGCCTGTGCTGTCGATATCACCTACTACTACACTATTGGTGATAGTAGTAGCGCACCTCAGCAGACGAAGACAATGACCAATGTCCCAATTAATCCCAAAAGCCGTTACACCGAATCGGTCAATAAGGACCTCTCTGTCGATGATCCTAATACCACAGCGGATAACGTTGCAAGTATCGTCACGATGAACGCAGCGTCAACGTGTGCAGGTGTGATGGTAGAGCGCCCAATGTACTTTACGAATTATCACGGTATTAGTAGTGGCACAGACGTAACGGGTGCGACAACAACTGGTCTGGGAAGAAGCTTCACCTTTGCAGATGTGGCCTCCGACGCTACACACAGCTCATTCCTGACCATTCTTAACCCTCCCGGTGGTACAATTGCAATAGTGACTGCAAACTACTATGCGGGTGGGAAAATTGTTGGGACACAAAGTACAACCGTTCCTGCTGGTGGACGTGGCACGCTTGCACCTGGGGCAATTACTGCACCATCGCTACCCGCGCATTCACTCGCGATTGTTACCTCAACAGCGCCAGTGATGGTGGAGCGGCCGACCTACTTTACGCATGAGAGCAAGGGTGCCTCTGGTGCGTATGATGTCGTGGGCGCTCCTGCTGCTGCCAACGATTGGTTCTTTGCAGAAGGCTATACAGGAACAAACACACGGACAGGAAATAGCACACAGGAGTTCCTGACGATTGCTAATCCTGGTACGACAAGTGCAACGGCAAACGTGACCCTCAAATCACAAACAAATGGAGTGAATAAAACCTTTGCAGTAACGGTGAATGCTCAGAGTCAAGTTGTCTGGGATGTCAACCAGAACAACAACTTTGGCGGCACGCCAGAAGTTTCAGCCGAGGTACAATCGACAACCGCACTGGTGGTACAGCGCGAAATGTTCTTCACCTATAGGCATGCTGTTACGGGTATGCCGACCTTCACAGCAAGCGGTGGGACCGATGTGCTGGGCCTGATCGGACCAATCTCGAAGAGTTCTTACAGCTTTTCTGAAGGCTACACATATCCTGGGTACAACGAGTGGTTGACGCTGCAGAATCCTAATTCTACTGCTGAGACAGTTGTTGTTACACTGACCAACGAGGCAGGAAAGATCGCAGTCGTTTCAGTCAACGTTCCCGCGAATGGGCGACAGACGGAAGACATCACAGCGGATTCGGTTAAGTACTTCAACCCTGGTAGCAATAAGGATGCGAACGCAATCTCGATGACGGTACAAACATTGAACAATGGAGGTACCTTTGTCGCCGAGCGTCCAGAGTATTACAACACCGCTGGCACCACTTTCCCCGTACAAGGTGGAACCGATATCATCGGCTTCGGTGGCTAGTTTTGTAGAGTGTTAGTTTTTAGTGTAATGATTTAGACTCCTTAGAGGAACGGGCGACCACAAGGGTGCGCCCCTACTATACACCAGTGTACGTTACACCCATCGTGTATAGTAGGGGCGCACCCTTGTGGTCGCCCGTCGGTTCCCCTACTCCTGCTCGCGACCTTTGGCAAGCCTTGTTAGACGAAGCAGACGCTCCTATATAACAAAACTTAAAATGCCCACTCCTGCTCGCAACCTTTGGCAAGCCTTGTTAGACCCCTACATTTGCTAGCGACCAAAGAAATATGCGCGTATAATAGGGCAAGCACATACTATGCCTATTCCAAGGGCATGATGCGACGGACAATTTTTGTCCGTCGCATTCTTAATTACAGAAGGATAGACGACTTCTTATGCATGATGTACCAGACATTACATTACTGGCAATAGACATCGATGGCACATTGCTCACACCAGAGAGAAAGATAGCACCACGCACGCTCTCGGCAGTGCGTGCAGCACAAGAGGCAGGAATTATTGTTACATTGGCAACGGCTCGCCGTTACCTCAATACACGACAAATCGCAGAAGCTTTAGGGTTATCCATTCCGCTTATCATCTATGATGGTGCGTTAATCGTACAGCATCCACAAGGGAACATTCTTCATACACACCCACTGTCGGCATCGGTAGCACAACAAGCAGTGGATATACTGATACGTCATGCTATTCAGCCTGTTGTTCATCATATTGTTTCTTCAGTAGAAGAGATATGGACAGGTCCAGCCGAATTAGACAATGCATGGATTGCCGATTATTTTGCTGCATTCACTCAGACGATACGACGTTTGCCCTACGCAACACTGTGCGCCGGGCAAGAAAACCCATTGCGTGTCGTTGCATTTGCGCCTGAAGATGTTATTGCTAGCTTAATACCGGAGGTATCAGTACTACAGTGTTCGTGGAACGCAATTAAGCAAGGCAATTATGGCTATGCTGAAATGGCGATTATGCACACACAGTGCTCAAAGGCCAGCGGCTTAATTGCACTGGCGCAACAAATAGGAGTTCCACTCGCGCAGGTTATGGCAATTGGCGATAATAACAACGATATCGAGATGTTGGAGGCTGTCGGCTGGGGTGTTGCAATGGGTCAGGCATCCGATACCGTTCGGTCTATCGCTCATGCTGTAACAACAAGCAATGCAGAAGATGGTGTTGCGCTAGCAATCGAGCGCTATGCGCTCCGATCACGCACTGCGCTGTGAGAGAAGTGCCGTCTCAAATTCTTTTAGGCGTGCAACCTGTCTCACATTTGGAGCCGCCTGCCAGCGCTTCTGCTGTACCAATGCTAGCGCATCGTGAGCGGACATACCATCTTGCATCAATGTTGCACAGGTAAGAAGGACACTACGACCTACACCATGCTCACAATGAATGAGCACACGACCGCCTTCTTTCATCTGTTCATTTGCCCATTGAGCACCCTGTGCAAGCTGCTTAACCGTCAAGGGATACGTATCTGGCGTTGGCAGGTAGAGAAGTTTGATATTTTCTTTTGCCAACGCTTGTTCATCGTCGTGATACTCTGAACGCGTATCAATCACATGTGTTACACCGCTCAATCCCAACGCATGAATATCTTCTGGACGCACACGCCCACCCACGGCAAGGTTATTGTTCACCCAGCTCATATTCAGCTTGTCAGGTAAAGGTAGGTGCAATGCATGCGCAATCTGTTCGCTTTTCGAGTTTTCGGGAAAGAGACGTGCGGCGATACGCGTCCAAAAGCGGTACAGTACGCGCATAAGTCCAGTTGCGGCCCAACGCGCGGTAGAAAATCGAATCTGTTTCTGTTCTATTTGATCGGGTGTATTTAATGGCATGAAAGAAAATCCTTTTTGACCGCAGAATTATAGAATATCTTTATCGTCTTCCGCGAAACCGCGGATACGAAGATTTGTGAGGCGGCGCATGACTGGACTTTTCATCAAAGTACGCGGAAGGCGACGGCGCAAACGGCGAATACGGATCGCGGATTTCAAGCGACTGGACATGGTGCGGCGACGCAACTGCCAGTTTTGTGATTGCCAGACTCCTGGTTTGTCGGCAGCGGGAAGATAACTCAGGATACATTCGGCAATATCAAACGAGGCGCGAGGACGACTAATGCGTTTCGCATTCCCCTGCTGACGGCGCAACTCCGGCGAACCGGGTCGAATGAGACGACGCAAGGCATCAATGAGAGTTGGTGGATCAAGTGCCAGCGCACCCACGTCGTTGTTGACCACAAAATCAATATTGCCCTCTTCCTGCCCTGGTACATAGCCACTCAAAATCACAGGAAGGGTACACGCCAATGCTTCACAAATCGTGCCAGGACCGGCCTTTGTAATAATCACATCAGAGGTACGCATCAGTTCAGGCATGTTTTGTACGAAACCAAAAATCTTGGCAGGCACATGCAGAGTTGCACGTGTGCGCTGCAAATGTGTATACAGACGCCGGTTACGCCCTGTCACAACCATAAGCTGCACAGGAAGATGTGCTCGTGAGATTGCCCGTACGGCCTTTTGCAGACCACCTGCACCATCACCACCACCAACAAGGAGAATAGTCGCTATTCCTGGTTTTAAATTGAACTTACGTCGTAGCGCTTCTTTGCTCTCCATTGGCACAGTATATTTCGGGTCGATAGGCATACCAAGCAGACTGACATGCTCAGGGTCTAAGCCGCGCCGTAGATACAGTTGTTTTGCCTGTTCAGTCGGCACAATATAGCGATCAACGCCTGGCGCAAACCAGGCATGATGAGCACTCACAAGATCGGTAACAACAGTGATAAAGGGGATATTGAGCTGTAGTTCACGCAGTGCTTGCACGGTAACGTGATTGAGCATGGGGTGAATAGAGACGATTACGTCGGGCTGTACACTGGTAATAAGGCGTAACAATCCATTGAAAATAAGCGGAGTCGCGATAGTTTTAACGGCAACCATAGCCGAGTCACGATTACTTTGCCTAAAAAACTCACCATAGAGTTTTGGATTATAACGAATGGTTGGACCATAGAGCTTGACTGCTTCACGCAATGGGAAACGACCATACTCTTCAAAGACATCCACAATCTCTACACGATAAGTAGGTGGTTGTGGCACAACAGCAGCAGCCAGTAGTGTCCTCTGCGTTCCAATGTCAGCCTCTACTGGCTGTACATCAGGACGTGCTTGCCACTCTTGCTGTTGTTGTTTAGAAATCAACGTGATGGCATTATTGATTGCATTGGCGGCACTGCGATGACCCGCGCCCGTATCAGCAATCAGGAACAGGAGAGTTCGTTGCGTCGCATTCACCGAAGCTTCACCTTTATTTCTAACAGAACAATGTAAAAAAGGGATAAAGGATTGCTTGCACGCTCCTTTATCCCTAGAATATGCGTTAAAATCCTACTCTTCTTCTTGCAGGTTAAAGCGTTTGCGGAAGCGCTCCACACGACCCGCGGCGTCGAGGATACGCTGTTGACCTGTGAAGAACGGATGGCACTTAGAACACACATCGACCTTCAACAAGGGCTTCGCGCTCAATGTCTGAAAGGTGTTGCCACAGGCACAACTGACTGTGGACTCAATATAGTTTGGATGAATTCCCTTTTTCATTCTTAGCTCTCCCATAATATCAATGGTAATAGGCTTGCTTCGCCACGGGGAGCGTTTCCACCGCGTCTCGTCTACCGACACCAGGTATTTTCATTAGCAATGCAGACATGATTGTACATGTATTACATCACTCCGTCAAGTACGTACTCCAAACGGAGAGTGTGTCGCGTATAGCCCTCGCGCCATTGTTCGCATATACCTTATATAACACAGGAGGGCACGATTTTATGCCCAAACAAGCTATCATTCAGCCTCTTGTGATACACTACAACGGAATGTTCTCTCTCCCATATCATTTTTTATTGAGGAATCGCAACACATCATGATTGAACGCTACTCTTTGCCAGAAATGGCTGCTCTATGGTCGAACACGCATAAAACAGATACATGGTTACAGGTGGAATTACTTGTGTGTGAGGGATGGGCGCGTGAAGGCATCATTCCACAAGACGCTATTGAGAAGATACGCCAGGCGAGCTATAATGCACAGCGCATGCAAGAGATAGAGCAGGAGACGCACCACGACGTTATCTCGTTTCTGCGCTCTATTCAGGAGCAACTCGGACCCGAAGGACGTTTTATTCATCTTGGTCTCACGTCATCCGACGTGCTTGACACAGGGCTGGCGGCACAAATAAAAGAGGCTGGTCAACTGCTTACCACATCGTTAGCGCAACTCATACATGTTGTAGTGCAGGATGCTGTGCAGTACAAGTATACGCTGATGGCTGGTCGTACACATGGTATTCATGCGGAACCCCTCACCTTTGGTCTCAAACTCGCGCTCTGGGTAGACGAACTACGCCGCAATCAGCAACGTTTAGCGGCAGCACTGGAGCAGGTGACGGTCGGGAAGATTTCTGGTGCTGTCGGCACACATGCCACTGTTCCACCGCAGATTGAAGAGTTTGTGTGCGAACATATGGGCTTAGGTGTTGCACCTATTTCTAGTCAGATTGTGCAACGTGACCGTCATGCACACTTTATGACGACACTCGCACTCGTCGGTAGTTCACTTGAAAAGATGGCACAGGAGATTCGCCATCTGCAACGTACCGAGTTGAGCGAGGCGTTCGAGCCATTTGGATCAGGTCAACAAGGCTCGTCCGCCATGCCGCATAAGCGCAACCCTGAACTTTGTGAGCGCATCTGTGGGTTGGCACGTGTTCTACGCGGTTTCAGCATGACCGCGATGGAGAATGTCGCTCTCTGGCATGAGCGGGATATCAGCCATTCCTCAGCCGAGCGCATCATTATTCCTGATGCCTGTACTCTGCTGCACTACATGCTCTCGATATTCACAAACGTCATGAAGGATATTCAAGTTGATGCCGAGCGTATGCAGACAAACCTGAATATGACAGGTGGTCTTGTCTATTCACAGCGTATCCTGCTTGCCCTCATCGACAAGGGCGTAGGCCGACAAGAGGCTTACAAGATGGTGCAACGTAACGCGAAGCAGGTATGGAGTATGGCAAGTACGGGAGCAGTTCAAGGGCCAGCCCTCCTCGAAGCACTGTGCAACGACTCAGAAGTAACCGAGTATCTTTCTCGCGATGAATTGCGTGAACTTACCAGTAATGATTACTATCTCAAATACATCGATACTTCGTTTAAGAGAATAGGATTATAACGAACACCTGTAGGGGCCCCTACAGGTGTTACGTTAGCTTAATTAAAGGACACTACGTCATTGAAATTCTCTAAGCAGATACGCTTCAACATGAATATAGCACCCTCAACACAGCGACGCAGCCTTTCGTCGCTTGTTGTCATGCTTGTACTTTTTGAATTCGGTTATCTGTTTCTCGTAGCACTCTCGCCACTGCCAGAACTGCACTTGAGCAATTCCCCACTTGCACTTACATGGTCTTGGACGCTGTTACCGTCACAAGTGCTACTTTCACTCATTCACTCATTCTCTCTGCATGTGTGGCTTATTCCAACACTTCTAGGTCTGACATTGCTAGGCTTATTAGCCATCTATGCCTACGGAATACATTCTGTACCGCATATCTCGGAGCAGACAGCCGCGCACTGGCTTTACATACTCCTCGGTGGAGCGTTGCTCTTTAGCCTGACGCTGCTCGTTCAGCCGATGCTGTTCTCAGACGACGTTTTTACCTATATTTTTTCTGGACGTATTCTTGCTATATACCATGCTAACCCTTTTAACACGGCACCGTTCCAATTTCCTTCGGACCCATATTTGCGCTGGGTTGTTGCCGGACATGACGCTCCCAACCTCTATGGACCGCTCTGGTACTACGTTTCCTCGTTACTCGTACATATTGGGAGTAGCAATCAGATTGCCGCGTTGCTACTCTTCAAAGGACTGGCGCTACTCGCACACCTGATAAATACCGTGCTGGTGTGGAGTATTCTCGGTCGCATTGCTCTCAAGCGTCGTGTCCTGGGAACATTGTTGTACGCGTGGAATCCACTCATTCTCATAGAGCTTGCGGGAAGCGGTCATAGTGAAGGCGTATTGCTGTTCCTACTATTTCTTGGCACATGGCTCTATGTATCGCAAGAAGGCTCCTGGCTCAAGTGGAGCGCGTTTGCCGTGTTTGGCTTGGCACTTAGTATGAACTTGATTGTCGCACTGTTCGCGCCGCTCCTTCTCTGGTTTGATGTACGCTCAGAACGTGTTATTACACGCGCAATAGGAGGATTTTGCTGGCGTACCGTACTCGTACTACTTCCCGCATTGGCGATCTGGCTTCCTTTTTGGCGAGGTGCCTCTACCTTTTTTGCCATCACCTCTGCTATAGATATGCAGCACTTTATTCATTCGCCGATTGGCACATTGGTTGGTCCTACTCACGTTTTTTTCCGCTTGATTGCCTATGTTTTGCGCTTTCCACCTTCGTGGGACCCCATATCCTCTGCTGATGTCACGTTACGTGGTTCGGCAACCTTCATTTTCGTTCTCATTTACGCCAATGTCTTTGGGTGTGTGCGTCATGCTCCTACGACGCTTGAAGAAGCACGTTATAGCCTCGACGCTGACCAGGACATGACAAAGCCTGGATTTGATGTGCTACTGTATGCGTGGAATGTCGCGGTATTTGCCTATTTAATGCTAGTGTCGGGCTGGTTCTGGCCCTGGTATCTGCTCTGGCTATTGTGGACGGCTATCTTGCGCCGTTTTGATGTCTTTGCTTCAACAACGCTTGTATTGTCAGGCACAGTACTTTTTTTCTATCTCTTCATAGGATTTCTTAAAGCACCTGTCGCCCTCTATCAATCAACTCTCATTTTCGGTCTACCTCTTGTCTATTTGATAAGCGTCAAAGGTAGACAGAGGCAACGAGAAAGGACCGATATTCTTCATGACAGACGAAGTGAAACAGCGTAAGATAGAACATGTCAGTGTTGCGCTCGGACAAGACGTTTCAGCACCGCAGCGTGCTAACTGGAGCGATGTACATTTTGTACATCAGGCATTACCGGAGGTGGACCTGGACGAAATTGATACCACCGTACCGTTTCTTAACCGCACATTGCGCTATCCACTCTTTATATCTTCTCTGACCGGAGGCCACCCAGATGTGACCACTATCAACCGCAATCTTGCGCGTGCAGCAGAAACTTACGGGCTTGCGCTTGGCGTTGGCAGTCAGCGTGCTGCAATTGTCAATCCTGATGTGGCGGATAGTTATGCTATAACACGTGAAACGGCTCCAAATGCGTTCCTAATCGCGAACATTGGCGCACCACAACTTATTGTACAAGAGCGTCACAATGCGTTTACACCCGCACAGGTGCAACGTGCCATCGACATGATTGGTGCAAATGCCCTAGCCGTACACATGAATAGCTTGCAAGAGGCAGCACAGCCAGAGGGAGACCGTCGCGCAGTTGGCGAGGCAGCCGCGCTCAAAAGAGTTGTACAACAGGTCGCGGTACCCGTCATTGCCAAAGAGACGGGTGCGGGTGTTTGTCGTGAGCAGGCAATGCTGCTTCGTTCCTGTGGTGTCTCCGCGATAGACGTTGGGGGTGCAGGTGGAAGCAGTATGTCAGCGATGGAGGCGGCACGTTCACAATCGCGAGGTGACGAGCGCACGATGAATATTGGCCTGCTCTATCGCGACTGGGGCATTGCCACACCCATTGCAGTCGTAGAGGCGAGTACAGCGAAATTGCCACTCATCTCCACCGGTGGTGTGCGTAATGGCCTTGATATTGCGCGCGCGCTTACGCTTGGTGCCACACTCGTCGGTATGGGTTTTCCCTTCCTCAAAGCTGCCAGTGAGAGCTACGAAAGCGTGTGTGAACTTCTGGAAACGGTCATCGCCGAGTTAAAAGTCGCCATGCAGCTAAGCGGTGCCGCAACTATTGCACAACTGCGTCAGGTTGATGTGGTGGTCACAGGCGAGACGCGCGCATGGCTCACTCTTCGCGGCTTCGATGAAGAGCTAAAAGAAATGGCCCAGCGTCGCTGGCGTCAAATGCTCATAGACAATGGAGAATAATTTGGGGAAATTGCCTGGTTTCGTTACTGAATTATCTTGTAGTCCTCTGGGGTGTTCACGTTGATAAACGAGCGCAATTGCGGGTCAATCTCTCGCAGGCGGGCTTCATCTATAAATTGTACCGGGGCAACATCTAACAGGCTGCGTGGATCGCGGCGTCCAGCTTGCAAGCGTTCCGCAATGATCGGCAGAATGGCACGAGGATATACAGCAAAAAGCACCTGTGGAATACCGTTGACAACTGGCACGAGGAGCGAGCTAGCATCAAGCGGTTGCGAGAGTAGAAAAGTGATCATCTCTGACTGCACAAACGGCATATCTACTGCCATTACCAGCGCATGAGGTGCGCTTATACTCTGCAATCCCGTATATAAGCCCATGAGCGGCCCTATGTCAGGAGCATCGTCAGTCACAATAGAGATATCGAGATGCTCATAGAGTGTTGCCTGTGCTACATTTCGTACGACAAGTATGACTTCGTTACACTGTGGAGCAAGCATCGAGGCAAGGTGTTCAACAAAGGTGACACGCGAATTATCAGGAAGCGGCAACAATGCCTTATCTCTTCCCATACGTGTGCTACGCCCACCCGCGAGAATGATGCCAGCCATGTGAGCATGACAGGGGCAGACCCTGTCATGCTCGTTTGCCTTTGTCATACGCTCAATCCGACAGCGCATATGTATCTACCGTGACAGCGCTTTTGTCTTACGCCGACTACCTTTAGGAATGTATTGTTGGCGGTTCTGATAGGCAATAAAATTGTCGCGTTCGGCAGGATACTTGCGCACAAGGTATGTTAGCCAGGTAATTGCCCAGACCAGAAGACCGATAACCCACAGGACGCGCCAGAAACGCCACGCGAAGAAGTATTGATCCAGGTAGTAACGCGAGAAGATCAGGGGTAGACCGATGAAGCAGATCACCGCGAACCAGCCAAGATACCTATCCAACATGTACTTCAGAATGGCCTTACTCTTTACAAAACGCTTGCGACCCTCAACCGAATAGTAGAAGGTAATCAGCAAACCGGCGCAGCAGAAGATCAACCAAGGCCAAAGAAAGTGAAATGTCTCCGATCCCGTCAGTCCTGCGTTGGTGCCCGCATCGTATGGTGTATCAAAAAGCCAGTGATAAAGGTCAAAATGCTGCATGAAGAATCAACTCCCTTCTGCTTAAACCTCACAATTATTGCTATGATAGCATGGTTAGAGGAAAGCGTCTATAGTGTGTTTGCCTGATTCATTGGCCCAACCCAAACCTCATGCCTCGTATCCCAATGCCATCCGAAGTCTGCCATTGATAACGAGAACGTCTCATTGCCTTCTAATTGTAGACGAGGCCAACCATTCGCGATACGTTCCATTGTCTCAGGCCAGGAACAGATACTTCCTAAAGCGTCTGCCGCCTCAACACTGCAAGCTCCAACTGCACAGGCGGCGGCCAGCGTCGCCTCTGGCGTCATGCCGCGCAACAAGCCCATCAGGAAACCTGCTATTGTTGCATCACCCGATCCTGTTGTACCCACAACATGTGTGGCGAAACATGGCGTCCATAATTCGCGATTAGCCCATTCTGTGCGTTGCGCTAGTTGTGCATGGCCCATTTGTGCGAGTGCCGCACTATCAGCCGTACAAAGATAGAGACCACGATGTCCCATTTTGATGCCAACAATCTTTGCCCCCATGTTCAATAAAGCTCTTCCTACTACTGATACAACATCAGGGGGTATAACACCTATAATAGTGCCCGCCTCTGCCATATATTGCTTAAAAAGTGGACGGTGTAACAACAACAATAGCTCTTCAATGCTAGGCAAAAAGATATCGACATAGGGCAGTGTCTCGGCAAGAATAGCATGCCAATTTGCGCGTCCAGCAGGACTTTCAGCCTCTGGTAAAGATAAGTCTAGTGAAGTTGTTACACCAGTGGCTTTTGCCTGGCGAAAAAGGGAGACGAGTTCCTCGCCATCATTGCGATACATACTTGCCATAAGCGGTGGATAGCCAAAATGAAAGAGATGCGCCTGTGCAAGCAGATCGTAGTACACGTCGCTGGCCTGAAAGGTATCATTACAACCAGGTGCGTGAATAATCACACGGTCGGTAGTCGGGGAGCTGATAATCACCGAATACGAACTGGCTTCGCCAGGTGCGACCAGCATGCCGGTTGCTAGCTCTGGTTCATAGCCGCGTATGACTTGCAGAATGGCCTGTCCAAAAAGGTCATTGCCGACCTTGCCCATTAAGCGCGTTCGCACTCCGAGTTTATGCAATGCTAATCCCGTATTCGAGACCGGGCCACCCGTGGCAAGAATAGCTTTTCCTGCTTCGATCAATCTTCCAGGCGCAAACGTAGTTGTACTTCCGGCCAGCGTTGGAATGATATCAAGACAAATATGACCCGCTACAATAGCCTCGATACGCTCTGGCTCGTCGGTTGTTGATATGGAGAGTGGTTGCGTATCTACCTCCGCGACAAGAGACCCATTATCAATCATACTTCGCCCTCCAACTGAACAACCTGTGCGGTACGCTGTGACGCAAGAGCGGCGGTGAACACATGATGGCTCTGCTCAGTCTCCTCTGGCGTCACACAGAAGAAGGGTTGACGCATTGCGTTAGCATGAGCCAGTTCATCACAAAATGCGGCCCACATCTGCAATACTGAGTCCGAGAAGCCAAATTCAAAAATGCCGCCCGTAATAGTGGGATAGGCCGAGTGCGAACCGAGGTCTTGCACTTGCCATGCCTGGGAGCCGCCAGGCGTGTATGGCAGCATGCGCAGTGTGCGCGGATACTTTGTGCTGAACTCGGCGGAGAGTGCAGTCCCAAGAATACGAATATACCATGTGTTGCTCTCGCCGGGTGCGATACGCTTGGTTTCAAGCGTCATAGGAAAGTGCTGCTCTCCTTGTTGCACCTCACAAAACAGCGTTGCATTATCCCACGTCTCGCAGGGCACTCTATGCCCTTGCGCGTCTGGACGCTCTTTCACAATCTTCGAGAGCAGAGCACGCACATTCTTGGGATACCAGCCAGTGCGTAAAGGCACATGTAGCACATGCATACCCAGGTCACCCATGCAGCCATATTCACCATTCGTAGCAATACGCCGCTTCCAATTAATCGGCTTGTTGGGATCGAGATCACTACTATGCAAAAAGCCTGCCTGTACCTCTAAAATAGTGCCGAAACGCTCTTCGCGAAGAAACTGGATAATTTTTTGCGCACCAGGAAAGAAGGGCAGTTCGGATGAGCAGCGCACAAGCACATCGGGATGAGAGCGAATTGTCTGCATAATATGTGCATTCGCGTTGAGGTCGATGCCGAAGGGTTTTTCGCCAAACAGATGTTTTCCAGCCTCAATACAATCTATGTAGACTCGCTCATGTAAATTGTGTGGAATGGCACAATAGATGGCTTCTATGTTCGGTGCGTTGAGCAGGTCATGATAGTCCTGTGTGACAATTTGCAGTGTCGAACCAAGGGCATCCTCAAACCATTGCAGCATAGCAGGGTTAGCATCGCACACACCAATAATGCGCGGCGTCACATCCTGATCGAGCAGATGACACCAGCGTGCAACCGCACTCGCGAATTCACGTCCCATCAAACCACAGCCAATAATGCCAAAATTAAGTATACGTTTTGCCATTATGTTCCCTTCCTACCGTTGCTCTAAGAGTTGCATGGCCTGTTGCGGTGTAGCGTTATCGTGTACCAGTGCCATCAATGCACGTGTCATCGCGGCAGGTCGCTCATGCTGAATGACATTACGCCCATACACGATACCTGCTGCTCCTTGCTGCATCAATTCATGCGTGCGCGTCACAATCTCCTCTTCCGATGCCTTGCCGCCACCACGCACGAGCACTGGACGCCCGCTCGCCACCTCAATAACAGTATGATATTGACGTACATCATCGCACGGGTCCGCCTTAATAACGTCGGCCCCTAGCTCAACCGCCTGTCGTACAAGTGGAAGTATTTTTTCGAGGTCTCCATCCACCATGTAGCCACCCGCCTTCGTGTTGGGTTGCATGACCAGTGGCTCGATCATCAACGGCATGCCATAGCGATCACACTGCGGTTTGAGGCGACAAATATTTTCTACACATTGCGCGTGCAACTCTGGCTGTTGTGGCAATAACAGGAGGTTGATGACGACACAAGCCGCATCAAGCAATACAGCCTGCTCCACCGCATTCTCGATGATACGGCTATACAGGAAACGTGGTAACTCTTTTCCATAGACATTCGCCACATCGGTACGTAGCACGAGTGAGGGCTTGGTCTTGCCTGGTAGAGCCTGTAATAAAGGGGCAAGACCCGGTGTGAGTTGAATAGCATCGGGGTTAGCATCTACAATAGTTGGAATCGCGGAGCGCATATCTTCAATGCCGTTAAGAAACGTGCGTTCATTAAAAAAACCGTGATCGATAGCGACATCAAAGCACTTCCCATCATAGGCAAGCAATCGGTTCAAGCGAGCGGCGGCGTTCATAAAAAAGGCTCTCCTGACATATAATAAATGACATACTTCTCTAATGTAGTGTATAGCATGGTTCTAACGAACACAAGGAAACGTCCCTATCACGACCATACATGGTCGTGATAGGGACGTTTCCTTGTGTTCGTTGTATTTATTTCTTGCGGTTGAATTCTCCAATCGCTTTGCTCACATCGGCTGGCGACCCGAACTTCTCTTCTTTTAATTGCTGTAACGTCGAACGAATCTCCTCGTCGGCCCCGTTCTGCTCGGCCTTTTTGACCAGATCATCCTTACTGGCCGGATAATCAATACCTTTCAGAAATTTCTCAACCTGAATTGGATTAATAGCCATTGTTTGTCTCTCCTTTGTCACTTTATAGAACACCCGTTGTTTTCACTGTACTCTTACAATACGGACGTCCTGCCCTAATCGGTTCACAAAAAATATTAGGTAAATACTTATTGAATTACCTGTAAACTATTTATTTATTGATGAGCAAGGACGTTACATCATATGCTGAGCAGCACAACCCCACCACACACGCACAGGCTCGCGATCATCTTCCTAACAAGATGAGAGCGTTCTTTCAGGAAGATAGCTCCTGATAGCACAACGAGGATTGTTGAGGAGGACATGATAGGTACAACTCTGGATGCGTCGGCAAGGCTAAACGCTTTCAACGTAAAATAATAGCCCAGCACACTTGCAACCGCGAGCAACGCAATACGCCAGAAGACGCCCTTAAACTCTCTTGCAATGGTGCTAAACGCGAGTGGAGGCAGAAATGTGTTGTATAGCGCAGGCACAAAAAAGTTGATGAAGGCATACACGGGCAGGGCATAGGCAATCAAAATACGTTTATCAATCGTCAGGCCAATACCCAGGCATGCCGCCGCAAATAATGCGAGGAAAAACGGCGTATCAAACTTGATGACCGTACTTTTATAGACCACAAGCAGGTTGCCCAGCAAAATCAGTACAACCGCGACGACCTTTTTCAGCGTAAAGCTTTCTCCCAGCAGAACGCAAGAGGCCACAAATGTCACTACAGGTGTGAGCTTATCAATAATCGTGAGCAACGACGCCTCAATCGACTTGCTCACGGTGAAAAGCAGGCGGTCACTCAAGGCATAGCAGATCGTCCCCACAACAGTCAAGATAAGCACAAACGTCGAGACTGGTCGAAACGAGAACGGTTCAACAACAAACAAGAAGAGCGAACACACCGCCGACGACAAGCCAAAAATAATCGAATATGCCCTCGGATGTGCGCTATCAATGCTAATCACGCGCGCAAGGAGCGCAAACACAGCAAAGAGCAGAGCCGCGAGTAGTGCATAGAGAAGCCAAAGCATGAGTAGTGTACTCCTTTAATATATTGAATTAATGCCGAGTGAGCATGCATGACAGGGCTTGCCCCCAATACGGTTCAATGAAGAGCCATCTCTTGGCTGGGGACGCACGGACGCCCACAAGGGGCTACCCTACTATAGACGACGTGCGTCGCATGCAACAAGGTAGAGTAGGGTAGCCCCTTGTGGGCGTCCGTGCGTCCCTTGTGGGCGTCTGTTGGGAAACCTTTCTTCTTCTCCTGAAATTGCGCATGGAAATTCATTGTTCAGGGTGCTCCCCAGGAGCATGGGCTATTTGAACCGTATTGGGGCTTGCCCCTATCATACCTCCACCTTAATAGATTGACAATGAATAATTGTAGGGACCGCTGTATCACGTCCTGCTCGGCATCACCAATTAACGAGAACGTGATACAGCGGTCCCTACAGGTGACGTTCCTACGTTTCATTTTCACACAGCACTATCGGTCCCTACTAGTCTACCAATCTTCAATCGAGAGGAAATCACCGTTTGGAGGGGGCAGGGAGAGCGCAAGGGTCTCCCTACATCTGGGAACGGCGCGACATGTAGGGGAGACCCTTGCGCTCTCCCCTACATGTCGCGTCCCATCAAATGACGATTGGTAGACTACTACCGCATTCCTTCATTATGTAACGAGGTGATATCATTAGAGACAAGAATACTCATCTCTACATTATGAAGGAGCGTACCCTATATGCGACGCATTGCGATATTGGCAGAAGGCATGTTTGAGTGGCACTATGGGAAAACCGCAACGGGAGTCATTCGCTATGGACAGGACCCGGTTGTGGCGGTCATTGATAGTACGAAGGTTGGGCAGGATGTTTCACAAGCGCTAGGAGCCTCGATAGGCGTGGGCATTCCTATTGTACGCGACATTCACGAGGCTCTGCACTACCAACCCGATACGCTGCTCATTGGCATCGCTCCACAGGGCGGCGTCTTGCCAGCAGCGTGGCGTTGGCAGCTATTTACAGCAATTGAAGCGGGCTTGAACATCATCAGTGGCCTGCATTCTTTTCTTTCAGACGATGCAGAATTGCAGGCCGCAGCAGAAAAACGTGGTGTGACGATTTGGGATGTACGTCGTCCTCCTAGCAAACAGCGTGTCGCGGGATTTATTCCTCATCGGCTAAGTAGCCATACTATTCTCATGGTCGGCTCGGATTGCGCGACCGGAAAAATGTCTACAGCGTTAGAGCTGGATCAAGAGGCAACACAACGAGGACTCAACAGTGCGTTTGTGGCAACGGGGCAAACAGGTATCATGATCTCAGGCAATGGCCTACCTGTAGACCGTATCATTAGCGATTTTGTGGCGGGTATGGTCGAAGAGATGGTGCTGGAATTCACCAACACACACGATTGGGTGTTTGTGGAGGGACAAGGTGCACTCAACCATCCTGGCTACTCGCCCGTCACACTCGGCCTCATTCACGGCTCCATGCCCGACGCCATGATTTTCAGTCATAAAGCTGGAACGACAGCCATCGAGGGCTACAACAATTGTCCATTTCCATCGCTGACACGCATGATTCAAATCAATGAAGATACTGTTCATTGGCTACGTCCTGACGCACCATCGAAGGTCGTTGGCATCTCTCTTGTGACACAAGGGCTAGACGACACACAGGCGCGAGATGCAGTCAAGCAGGTCGCAGACGAGACAGGACTACCCACCACAGATGTCTGGCGCTTTGGTACAGGTGTCCTGCTGGACGCGTTGCTCAAGCATTTCGCTACCTCAACAAGTAAAAATGGTTAGCTTGGTGTTTCCAGTTTGCAAATACCTTTATGAGCTTTTTACTGAGAGTATATAACTTTAAATTTGTGAAAAATCACAGGTAGCTTAAGTCTATTGGAAAGTAAACTCGAGCTACCTGTGATTGAAAAGTGCCGATAGGCTATATAAGCTGCGTAATAAAGCTAACTTCAAAAAGTGGTGACAAGCTGCGAAGCCAAGCAGGGCTGTTGCAAAGTCGTAGAGGAGTGACAGGGCTTGTCCCTGTCATGCCAACAATGTCGGCTTCAACGAACTTTGGAAGGCTTCTTGCTCAATTGCGGGAGCAATGCCAAGCGGTGTTTTGACCACAGAGACAAGTTCCTGCGTCTTAAATGGCTTACTCAGATACACACTTGCTCCTGCAAGTCGCCCTTTGAGCCTATCAATTATGCTGTCACGTCGTGATAGCATAACGATGATGCTGTGAGTACAGCATGCTTTGGTCTTCAGACGCTTTGCGACTTCGTAGCCATCCATCTTGGGCAGACAGATGTCCAGGATGACGAGATTGGGGATACGTCCCTGTGGTCCTGTAAGCCAACGCATCATCTCGACGCCATCAGGGAAGGTGTGTACCGCAAAACCTTCTCGACTCAAGCAGGTCTCGAGGATCTTTCTCACGGTTGGTGAGTCGTCAACACAGACCACACAGGGGCTTTGACGTGGCATATCATGAAACATGTTGTTGAATGTCCTCCTCATCCTTCTGTACTTCTTGGCTTTCGCCCATGGAAAGGGGTTTCATTCCTCTCGATGCCTTTCTCAAAAGATTGCTGAACTTCTCTTACATGAGGTCAACCTGCTTTCGTACATGTAAGCACGAAAGCAAGAAGCTCATATCTACACAGTGCATTTCAGTGCTTGTGCTCCTTGAGTGTAGCAGAAGAAGTAGCACAAAAACTCGCACAATAGTGCGTGCTATAAGCAGAACTACATGCTATACTTTGCATGTAGTCAGAGTGAGGGATGGCAGAGACAAGAGGGTGCGAGTGGGCGGGCACTCGACAAAGGAGTATGGAAGGATGGCATGTGAAGAGCTATGAAACAACGGCAGGTTTCGTTCGTTCAGGAAAGTGAGCAAGGGCACGATTTTGGGACGCTGCTCAAAGTCTTGCGTGTCAGCAAGCAGGTGAGGCAAACCACCATTGTCGCGCTCTTACCGGGCTGGTCACGCACGAGCTATACGCGTTTGGGAAATGGAGAACTTCCACCACACTTTGACCAACTGTATGCGCTCTATCGTGCCTTTCACCTGGCAGGCATTTCTTTTACGCTGGAAGCCCGGCAGCAGTTTCTCGATTTTGCGCGGATACAGATCGAAAAAAAGAAAACTCACCTCGACAAACACTCGGATATCGAATGGGCGGAACTGCGCTATCAGTTGGCTCGTTTGGATGGCTCTGCCTCCACACTTTCAGAGGAACCGACGCTTCAGAAGTCTTCTGTTGTCCATCGTCCCTTGCTCGCAGAAACGAGTCATCTACTGGGACGTGAGGAATGGCATGAACACCTGCTGTCATTGGTTAATACGGGTGAACCGAAAAAGTTGCTCATTATTCGTGGTCCTGCAGGCATCGGTAAATCCTCAGAAGTAAACTGGCTGGCGACCTACCTCTTCCGGCAACGACTGACCTCCTATCGTGTGATCTTGTGTGATTTTCGTTCGCTTGAGCGTGCAGGTGGACCGGAAGAAGCCTTTGAGGTGTTTCTGGGCACGCTGCTGACAGAGTTAGGCTATGTGCAACCCCAGGCAACGCTTCCATCCTGGGAAGAGCGCACGATGCTGGTGTTGGAGCAGCTCGAAAAAGGGGCACGCCCGACCGTGATCCTCATCGATCACAGCGAATGTATCTTGCATGCAGCGGGTATGCTAGCGGCGTGTTGGGAACGTTTTCTCACCAAATTTCTACGCAGCAAGCATCTCACCACGCTGGTCTTTGCCACCAAGCAATGGCCTGGTTGGTATGAAGGGGAACAACAGTTTGTGGCAGAAATTCCTCTTCCGCCGCTCTCCGTGGAAAAAGGAGTCCTGGTCTTACAGCAACTTGGACTGGAGCACATTCCGGTCTCGCTCTTGCAAGACATCTATGCCAGGACAGGTGGCATTCCACTCTGCCTGGAATGGGTGGCAGCACTGGTCAAACAACCCCTGTTTGCTGATGATTGGGAGGAATTCACAACCTTTGCGCAGGACAACGAGAGTGATACTCAGCGCAGCATGATCGATGCGATTCATCGGCTGTTGCAAGAGCCGCACCTCTTTGGCGGCTCTGTTGCTGACGAATTGGCTCCGTTCTTAGAACGTATCCTCTCGACGCAGCGACTCTCGTCCGATGCAAACGCGTTGCTACAAACGCTCTCGGTGGCAACGCTTCCTCTTGCTAAACCCGCCTTGCAAGTCCTGTGTCCTCAGGGCTCTCGTCCACTCAAGGAACTACGACGAGCCTCAGTCCTTGTCGCGTATCCTGATCGTGCTCAGCTCCTGCCGATGGTTGCCGCAGCCATGTATCGACGACTTTCGCCTCAAGAGATTTATGAACGTGAAGCACAACTTATTCGTGCATATACTTCTTGGCTTCAAGTGGATGCATTCCATGAACGTGAACAAGGCATACTTATAACCGAACTCGCCATCTTACTGCTCAAACATCATCAACTTTTGGATGCTGCTGAATTGCTCTTATATTATGGCTGGATCAGCTTTCAGCAAGGACGAGTCCAACGCCTCGCTCAGCTTGTTCAAACAGTGCTTTGTGAATTTGATTGGCATACCGAACCAGCAACGCAAAGCGGAGGATTTTTACTTCACTATTATCTCTTGCCCTATATAAGTTTTCGAGCTAATGATCAGCAGCGAGTAAAAGATCATCAACAGATTCTTGCTTATGTCTTAGCCAATCAGGTAACAATAGCACCGTTGATGGAAGTTCACGTTATCCATATAATTATGCTTTATCACATGAACAAAGATCGTTTTGAGCAGGCCCAATACCTCCTTGATGAAACATTTGCTCGCATGAAGACTCTGTTGGAAGTAGATTTTGAACTGCATGCGATGCTTTTGTCGAAACGGGCATGGCTTCTCGGAAAATGGAGTGACTATGTTAAAACGCAAGACCATTCTGAAATGGCGATGCACATGCGAGAGCAGGCAATACTACTCTATGAAGAGAGTATACGTCTCTTACGAGTGAGTGAACAGGCAACTCATCCTATGTCTGTGAGAAAAGGTACTCTTACAAAAAAGATTGTTATGTTCTTGAACTCACTCTCCTATCACTTGAATAGGATGGGTAGGCTTCAAGAGGCACTGTTGACAATTGAGCAATGTATCGAATTGGAAGAACAGGGGTATGTAGAGTTTGGAGCATTGGCAGCAGCATATGGGGAAAAATCACAAATTCTAGCAGCACTAGGTTTATTTCGTGAGGCGTTGCGTTTTGATGAAAAAGCGCGTGCAGAAGTACAACGTTGTGCTGATACAGGAGATACAGCTTCACAGCAGGAACGATGGATATATCAAGTGAACCAGGGACGCCTCTATCTGCGTCTGGGAAGAATTGACGAAGCTGAACAACTTTTACGTGAGGCAGAGGCGCATATTGCTATACGTAGGATAGTCTACCGAATATTTGCTCAGGAGGCATTAATGGAGATAGAACAAAACCGACGCTCATCTCATCCTTATCAACTCGATTGGCGTTGGGTCGAGCGATATCGTGAACTGGATGCCTATGACGCGTATTGGTGGTGGGCGTCAGCAGGACCTTTTACGCATGATGAGCAACACCAATGGGACGAGTTGTATACACCCAATGTTGATGAGACAACAAAAGAGCTATTAGGAGTACTCCTCACTCAGTCACGGGAGCGCGAACTGACACACGCTCTTGCCGAACAACGTGAACCACACTTGCACTATCCTGCTCTTGACATTGAGGAGGTCCGTCGTCGCATTGACAGCTTTCTGCATCTCGACGAAGAGATTCGTCAGAATGAGCCAAATGCTATTGTCCGTCGTCTCTATCGCGGAACGATAGAAGATGAACTCTGCTTTCTTCGCATGATTGAAGCCACCTATGAGGGAAAGAGCGACTCCTATTGGACTCTTAATCAACAACTGAATGTGCCACCGACTCATGAAGAGATGCACTATGTGCTTTCACGCGTGAGGCAGGTTGTACTCCTTGGCTTACAACGTGCTGACACAGTGGACGTAAGCCAGCAGGTCATTCAGATTATGCAGGAGCACATGCACCTCTCGCTTGATCTCTCCAATCAAAACGAATATATTCCGCCACTCCGTCATGATGTTGTTTTTTCAGAGGGCAAGCAACACATGCTCTCTGCTCACGATGCCAAGCACTTCTTAGAAACGGCGTTACAGGAAACAGGTTTTGATGGGTGGCATGTCGTCTTTGATTCGAGTGCAGGTGGTGTTCGTGTTGACTCAGCACTCAGAACACTTTTCTTGCCAGAGACACGGATGACGCTTGAAACAGTCAGAGACTATTTCATCCACGAATTGCTCGGTCATGTGTCACGCAGTATAGCAGGTGAGCATTCCCTTCTCGGCTTGTTAGGAATAAATACCAAGGGGTATGCGCCAACAGAGGAAGGACTTGCTCAGTACTACGAACGGACTCTCGCATCTCTGCTGCGAGCTTATGACCATCCTTCCAGACCTTACGGACCTTGTCATGATGAGACAAGTACTCCCGCAAAGTTTGCGGCTTCGCCTAACTTCTAACAGGGAGATAAAACAGGAGGTGTTTATGAGAGTTCAGCTTGCACAAGTGCATTGGGGTCGGGTCCTGTCGGCGAGCATTCTGGTTGTCCTACTGACTATTATCGGTAACTATATTGTGTTTTTGTTTGTGCTGCGCATCTGGGGACAATTGAAGCAAGCCGTTCCAGTTTTCTTTCTGGATGGCATTTGTAGTTCATCTCTTTTAATACTCCTATTGACCTTTGTTTTTGCGCTATGGGTTGTCAGTAATGTAAAAGAAGAGCCGCGACTACATGGTTTCCTCGTCGGCTTTATAGCAGCTCTTTTTTTCTTTTTCATAAGTTCAGGTTTTCAGGGCAAGTTTGCTTTAGTGACAGCGGTAACTACTACTCTAATGATTGTCGCTGGCTGGTTTGGCGGTTTTTTGGGCGGCCGTGGGCGCTAGAAACTAGAGTTAAGCTATTCTGCTTTTAGCAAATTGAGTCCCGCCATCAGAAATGGGGCGAAAAACAAGACCGCAACCTGAAGGCGACACTTGCTCTCATCTCGGTCTCCGTGAGGCAATTTTCGCAACAGCTCTATAGTGTTCTCGTTCAGGGTGGTGTAGAGCCTGAAGTAGAGAAAACTGCACAACGCGATCAGGAAAAAGTGGACGCGATACATCGTTCCCTACAGTTTCATAGACAAAATGTTATTACATCATTGATGATTGTGCCTTCAAGAGACAGTTTTCGCAGCGTCCGAAAAGGGTAAGCGAGTGACCTTCAATGGCAAAATTTGTCTGTTTCTCGATAGAGGAAAGTTGCTCACGTGGCAGGCAAACATCAATTTCAACAACACAATGGCATTGAGTGCAGGTGAGGTGATGGTGATGCTTGCCACCGCAGACACGGTAGTGGTGTGTGCCGTCCGCGAACTCTATACGGTTGAGTAGTCCCATATCGACGAGCTTCTCCACAGCACGAAAGACGGTTGCGCGTCCCATCTTCGGCTCCACCTGGCGCAACTCTTGCCACAGATCATCCGTCGTGAAATCTTCTCCCTTCGAGGCAAGCTCTATCAGTCGCTCCGCAATGAGCCGTCGAGGACGGGTATTACGTTGGCTTACCTCATCGAACGCTGCATAGATTTTCTCTGCAATCATCGTTTTCGCATCCTTTTTAATACACATGAGACATAAATAGTATTGTATCATGCTCATCAATACTTATTTATTGATATATTGTATCACTTTGGAAGAAAGAGTGCAAACACGGAATATGTCTGGGTCTCTATCCTTCCGGGGGAAACTGATGAAAATGCAGGGAGACCGCCAGGGTCTCCCCTACACGTCGGGTTCTACGAAGATGTAGGGGAGACCCTGGCGGTCTCCCTGTTTCCCCCGGAAGGATGGAGAGCCATATGTCTTCTATTATGGTTAGCACAAGCAGACGGTATGATAAAATAGGGCATGACCGAAAATTTAAGATGGAGATAGTATGCATATAAACGCTCATTCAATTGACCTCAAGTTGACCACGCCATTTCGTATTTCGCGTGGCGTGCAAGAAACATCGCCGAATATCATTGTCGAAATCATCCATAATGATACAAAGGGTTATGGTGAGGCATCACCCACAGAATATTACGGTGAGAGTCCTGCATCCGTCTTGGCTTGTATTGAACTATTTAAAGGTGACCTGGGCGACGACCCTTTCGCACTTGAAGATATTTTGCGGCGTCTCGACCACACTATTGGGCTAAATCCTGCTGCTAAGGCTGCTGTAGACATGGCGTTGTATGACCTGATTGGGAAAATGCTTGGCGTACCCCTCTATAAACTACTAGGTCTGAGTGCTGCAAAGACGCCATTCACCTCTTTTACTATAGGCCTGGATAGTCCCGCACAGATGGCTAAAAAGGTATTGCTAGCGAAAGATTACCCCATTCTCAAAGTCAAGCTTGGTACTAAAAATGACCTTGACATTATCAAAGCAATACGCGAGGTATCTTCAGCAACTATTCGTGCTGACGCGAATGCCGCCTGGACGCCCAAAGAGGCGATTAGAACAATTAATGCGCTAGAGCCTTACGCTATCGAATTTATAGAGCAGCCCGTCTCAGCACATGATCTCAAAGGCTTAAAGCTGATACGCGATAATGTTTCCATTCCCATCATTGCCGATGAAAGCTGTGTTACTGTCGAGGATA
>JAABUQ010001082.1_pt1 | contig 61117 bp, 59 predicted proteins | sample 5560001 | NCBI WGS metagenome assembly JAABUQ01 (sample SAMN10711888, study PRJNA513371) | rock metagenome | isolation source: Antarctica rocks | place: Antarctica: Victoria Land, Finger Mt nord | collected 2015-12-18
AACGCTTATTTGGCCGACCGTTTCCAGACTTGTTCGAGTTCATTGTCGAACACATGCCTGACTTACCCCTACCTAGAAGTGCTAAACCATCTCCGCACTCTCAAAGGCCTCACTTGCATACTGTCCCAGCTTAAATTGGTAGCCTTAAAACCTTAGTTTACACCAGTGTGAACACAAAATATTTTTTAGACAAAGTAGTTAGAAAAATGTATGCCAAGTCTCTCTGTTTGCATGATAGTGCAAAATGCAGAAAAAACATTAGCCATTGCTCTGGAATCTCTTAGCAATGTTTATGACGGCTCTACCTATGAAATGTAAAATTTGTGAATCAGAATCGCACAAGTTTGCTAAGGCTAGTGTACTAGGTAAATATGATATTGATTACTTTCAGTGTTCAAATTGTGGTTTTGTTCAGACTGAGGAGCCCTACTGGTTAGAAGAAGCTTATTCTGACGCAATAGCCAGTAGTGACGTTGGTTTAGTATTCAGAAACACTACTTTGTCACAAAAAACAGACAATATTATTTTTAATATTTTTAATCATGAGGCAAAATTCCTAGACTATGGCGGAGGATACGGTCTTTTTGTTCGGCTAATGAGAGATTTGGGGAGCATCCCACTTGGGCAGATATACTTGTTCTGGGAGAATGTAGGGGAAGACTCAAGCCTCTCCACTGAACCATGACCCCAGAAAAACAATCTTGGTCTAAAAGCCTGCTTACAAGAACTAGCGACGTTGCTATACGAAGAAACAGACAAGAATGAACTGCTCGACCTGGAAAGCATTGAAAAAACAGTGCGTCAGCAAATGTTAGAACACGTAGGCCCGGAAATAGCCTTTTTTTGATCGAGCAAACAACAGGGACCAGAGTCGGTAAAGTCCGAAGAGTAAAAAGTTGTGTAGGGGTGCTGAAGCTCAAAGCGAAACAGGCACAGAGATTAGGTTTGGAGCCACATAGTCGGCTCAGCCCATTACGCCAAAAGTGTTGTCTACGACGATCTGCCAACGAGTCATACCAAAGTGTGGAAGCTGAAATTGCGGCGTTGACGGGGGTAAAAGTCGGTCACTCGACGCAACAAAGGCTCGTGCTGCGGCAAGACTTACCACTGCCACAAGCTCTTCAATCAGTTTCAGAAGTTAGTGTTGATGGGGGGAAAGTGCGACTGCGAGGAAAGCCTCAAGAGGGTTGCTACTGGCGAGACGACAAAACTGTGCGTCTGCAAGGTATATACTATGGTGCATTTTTTGACTCAAACCAATCAGGGAATTGATTATGTCAATTGCCAACCCCTAGTTAAACCACTCGTCTGCCTGGGAGCTGGGCATGAGGGAGTGTGGAATTTAATCAAAGAGTTTGGTCCAGACCACCTTTGTCGGTGGGAAATTTTGGACTGGTACCATCTGCAAGAAAATCTTTACAAAGTGGGTGGGTCATTAAACAGACTCAAATCTGCTTCGGCTTTGTTATGGCAAGGTCAGGTGCAGTCAGCCCAGGCTTTGTTTGCCGACTGCCGAAGCAAACAGGCGAAGAACTTCTGTGCCTACTTGCAGCGACATCGCGATCGCATTGTCAACTACAGTTATTACCAAGCACAGCAACTATGTTCAATTGGTTCAGGAGCAGTCGCGTCGGCGATTAAGCAGATTGGAGCAAGGATTAAAATCTCTGGGGCACAGTGGAACGCATCGAGTGTAAATCAGGTGCTTTCAAATCGTTGTGCTTACCTCAATGGTTTACTCGCAATCTAATATTTCTGCCCAAGTGGGATGCTCCCTTAGAAGCAGAGTTTAGAAACTACACATCGGGCAGTGTTGTCCATATGCTGCAACTTAGTGATGAGGAGTTGAAAGCGGCTTATTCTGGTGCTGTCGCACTGGTTTATCCGTCCAAGTATGAAGGGTTTGGGTTGCCTATCCTGGAAGCGATCGCCTGTGGTTGTCCAGTCATTGCTTGTCCCAATGCATCGATTCCAGAAGTCTCAGGGCAAGCAGCCTTATACGTGAATGATGAGGATGTGGATGGGTTAACAGATGCGCTTTGCGAGGTACAAAAGCCAAAAGTTCGCAATTCGGCGATCTCAATTCACCTAAACAGCAGTCAAATTACACTACTGGTTGATACTGGGCATATTTCTGACGAGGACGCCGCTCTCATTTTATCCAGTGTTGCTATGAATCTTCTGTTGCAAGAAGATTTAGACGTTTCTGAGGGACCAGAGATTTCCTTAGTTGGACAGCTAGGTAAAATTCAGTGGGAAACTCTGTTGCCCCGCATTCATGCTCGAATTATCTTAGAGAGCGAAAATCAAGAGGCGATCGCACAAGTAAAAGCAGAAACAATTCCATCCTGTGAACTAGATAGCTTCATCAAAGAAGTCTTCACTCCGGCAATGGCAATTGCTGCTTCCTGAGCGTGATTGCGCTCAGCACAGGCTTTTGTCCCCGCTCAAGTCCTATTTTAGTCTGAACACTGTAGAAAATCAGTCAGGATTGGTTCAGAAGGGTGAGTAACCAGCGGGTAATTGCTCCATCATCTTCAGTCTGCGTTCGCACGAGTGCTGTTTCGACTAGCGAGATTGCTAAACCGGGTAAAGCCTGAGATTGTTGAATTTGAAGGCTCTGTTCTTGAGTGAGACTGAAGGCAGTAATGTTTCCAGTGTTGACATCGACGATCCAGTATTCCTGAACACCTAACCTTCTGTAAAGGAGTTGCTTGCGTCCCAAATCATCGCTGAGAGAAGACGCTCCAATCTCAATTACTAGAGTTGGCGGCTCAAGCTGAGCGAGATCGATGGGGGAACTACTTCGAGGTAGAAATTGGCAGGAGGAGCCGATATAGAAAGCGATGTCGGGTTGACATTCGCAAATTCCAGTTTTTTTAAAGCTGCAGTTGGTAAACTCAATAATTCTGATGTTGTTAATGGCAGCAAACAGAACGATAACTGTAGAGACAATAGAGTTATCCCGACCGTGAGCTGGCCCTAATGCTGCCATTTCAATTCTCATTTCGCTCTGATCGTAGTAGAACCTGCCACTAATTAAGGTTGGATCATCAGCAAAGGTGAGAAATTCATCCCAAGTGGCTTTAACCCAGGTGTCGGTAGCGATGGTTTGCAAAGCAGGGGAGGGGTTAACCATACCGTCAAGCTTCTGGGAGTTTGGGCTAATATTCTAGACCATAACATAAGCGAATCAAGGCTCTAATCCCAGCTCCCGCAGCCGCTGTGCTAATTCCTCCGCTCGTCGCTCTGCCCGTTCCCGCTGTTGACGCTCTAGTTCAGCTCGCTGCTCTGCCTGTTCAGCTCGCTGTTGAGCTAGCTCTTTCTGCTGCCGTTCTCGCTCTGCTTCAGTGGGAATCCAATTACTCTCTGCATCACACCAGCGCAACCACTGCCGTTCTTTGCCCCGGTACTCTCCCTGCCAAAGCGCCAAGCCCAATTCTAAGCTTTGTATCCACACTTGCTCGCCTGACAAGTCCATTCTTTGGTAGCGATCACCTACTAGCTGAAAGGCTTGTAACTCGTCGTTGTTGTAGCGGTTGAACGTAATGTAGTAGGGTACCCCCAAAATCTGCTCGTAGACCTCCCACTTTCCGGGTTGCTTGCCCTGGGGGGCTCTTCTACCCAAATCCTGATCTTGGGTACCAGGGGAGAGGAGTTCGATAACTACAGTTGGTCTGACCCCTTCTTGCCAGAACACGTAGCTTAAACGCAGGTCTTGTCCTCGGTACAACCGAGAGACACCAACCACTGCAAACCAGTCCGGACGTTTGTACCAACTTGTATTCTGGGGATCGTAGTAGAGATTCAAATCACTGGCAACAAAGACTTGCTCCGGTGGATAATCAGTCGGGCAGAAGGTCTGGCTGAGCATTTCTGCCTGCCACAGGTGATACTCGTCAGGCAAACCAGGCTCCTCCGGGTCTTCACTCGGTAAATCATACATTGTTGGCAGAGTTTCCCAGGGAGAACGGGGTGGGTCAGTCTGTATGGGGTATTTCGCTATAGACATAGGGAGTCTCACTTCCAAATAGGGGGAGTGTCTGCGAGTTATTTTTAATGTGTATAAGATTGCAGCGATAAGCCTATTATGGCCGCAATATAATAGTGAACACAAGCATCAGAGTAGGATTCATGCAAAAACAAAATTGCTCTACCGGATGGTGTGGCTCGTTCGTTGACGGAAAAATGGGGTGGTTTAGAACAGAAATTACTAGAAATGCTAGTAGTTGAAGCCTAGCGAGAAGGCTCAATCAGTGCTAGTAAAGTGCAAGAGTTGCTGGGCGTGTCCACTCGCTTAGAGCTCGATGCCTTCCTGAAAGCGAAGGGAGTGGATTTACCTTATGACGAAGCTGAGCTTGAAGCTGATCGCCAAACCCATGAGCAGCTGCGGCAGTCAGGAAAGCTGAATTCATGATTTTTGTCTCTGATACTTCGCCAATTTGTTATCTTCTGCTCATTGGTGAGATCGAGCTACTGCATCAATACGGTCAAGTGCTGATTCCTCAAGTTGTTCAACAGGAGTTAGCCGATGCGCGGTTACCTGCAGTAGTGCAGGCTTGGATTAGTCAAGCACCAGAGTGGTTGGTGATTCAAACGGTTGATTTTCCATCCGACAGCACTTTGGATAATTTAGATCCAGGTGAACGAGCCGCGATTGTGTTAGCAGAGCAACGAGGAGCAAATCTAATCGTGATCGATGATTTGTTGGGGCGACAGATTGCGAGGTCTCGTCACCTGAGAGTCACTGGGCTGCTTGGTGTTCTAGATGAGGCATGAAGCGATCGCGGGCATCATGAACTCGTACATGCTTTCACGACTTACGGCGTAGTCAGATAGCGGTGTGTCCTGGTCGTGGCTCTCAGCCCAAGCAAGAAAGGCGTGTGACCATTCTTCCGGAGTCGCCGTCTCATAGAAGGGAGGCTGCGAAGTAAATCAAGATCAAGTTGGTGAGCGTCCCAGAAATCCATCGAACCTGGCAGGGCTGACAATATGCGTTAGAGCATCGCGAAACTTTTCTAGTGTCAGACGAATCATTCAGAAAACTCTATAGCTTGGTCATGAGCCATTCGACTTGACCACCGTACATTCACTGAAATTTAGCAGTGCTAGAGCGGAAAATAACCAAAGATATCAGTAGAATTTCGGTTGGACGCAGAGCAAAGGTAGACTTAAATGTTTTTTGTAGTTATTAAAGGCTATCTTGAAACTTCTGTAGCAAGGGCAATTCTTCTTTGAGCTAAGTCCTTCGTTCTCACTATCGCACAACCCTCTTTGGTCAAGACGCATACTGGGATATTATGCTCTGTACAAAGAATCGTGAGTTGAGGCGATCGCTGTCTGAGCAGAAGTGGGTAGCTTAAAGATAGCCCCTTTCCTGATGCCCAGTCAGTCATTCCAGAGATGAGAGAACATATGTCTAGAAAGCGTTTCCAGCAGATTATCACTTTAGTGTCAGTTGTGGCATTCTTCGGCTCTACGGCTTATGGCGCGATTGGAGCGATCAACAACGCGCTTAAACAACCTCAAGAGAACGCTACTACAGCAGTGGCGTCTAGGGAATCGCAACTGCAAGCACAGGAGAAAGGATATGAACTGGTTTTACAACGAGAGCCAGAGAACCAGGTAGCGCTGGAGGGGTTGGTGAATACGCGGCTGCAGCTGAAGGATGTCTTGGGTGCGATCGCGCCTTTGGAGAAAATGGTGGAGCTTTACCCTAGCCGGCAAGACTACAAAGTGGTGTTAGCTCAGGTGAAAAAGCGGGTTGGTGGGCGCGAACACTAAAGTAACATTCTTAACAACAAGTATAAAGTTCTATCATGTCAGTTTTCCTTCCAAGCTTAAAGAAGAGTGGTCATCTAGAGCGAATTCACCTAACAGTATGCATCATTGGATCTCGTAAGATAGCAACAGAGGACGACTATGGGAGTCAGGGCTGGGGTATCTTTGCACCTCATCTGACTATCTATGGATTTGATGCAGATGCAGATGCTTGTAGCGAAGCCAACGCTGATGTGAAAGCTAGACAAGTAAGTTGGACTGAAAAACATATTCCGCTGACTCTTTGGAATTCTGGGGGAAAATCCACACTCTATGTCACTAAATTTCCTGGATGCAGTTCATTATATCCTCCCAGTGAATCCTACATCGAGCGATTTGTTGGAAATTCAGAACTAATAAAGTTAGCTTCTACTGTGGAAGTTGAGACAACAACTTTAGACACTTTTTGCCAGTCAGAAGGAGTTAATGAAATTGATTTTATACAACTTGACATTCAGGGCGCAGAGCTTCGGGTTCTAGAAGGAGCATCTTGGATTCTAGAACGCAGTACTTTAGCTATTATCACTGAAGTTGAATTCACTGAAATATACAAGGGCCAACCTTTGTTTGGTGATATAGACATCCATCTCAGAAAGCAAGGGTTTACACTTTTTGATTTTGGTAATATGGCTCGTGATATTCGTCGAGTGCCATTAGCTTCAACAACTCATCAGGGAGCATTAATCTGGTCAGACGCTTTTTACTTTCGCGATCTGATTCGAGAAGACTTTAGTACGCACCTAAAGACACCTGACAGAATTCTGAAGCTAGCTTGTATTGCTGACGTCATGAACTTCCCGGACTATGCTTTGGAACTTTTAACATATTTAACCACAAAATACGGCAAAGATCCGAACTACAATTTTACTAACAATATCATCGAGAGCTTAGCTCAAATTCCAGCGCTGGTAAAGCAAGGACTAAGCTCGCTGCCCATTATTGCTAAACTTCGAGATTACAGCAGCAATTACAACCTTAAACCTATTTCTATCAATTCCGAGTCTCCATTGAATACTCAAGCTGATTGGCAACAGCAAGCCTACCAATGCTTTCTGTTGGGGGAGTACAGTCGAGCTGCAAACCTCTATGAGCAAGCAATTGAGGTCGAACCTGATGTAAAATCTAACTACTGGTATTTAGGATTATTGTTGCTACTGCAAGGTCAAGAAGCGGAGGCGCAAACGACTTGGTTTTTAGGAATAGCAGAAGGTGAGCCGGATCAAGTCGAGCTGTGGACGGCAGAATTGATACAAGTGCTACAAACGGAAGCAGAGCGGCGGGACGCTCTTACCGACTATCCTATTGCTTGGGCGATTCGGCAACATATGAGTGAGATCGCTCCCAAAGCTATCTTTAATAAAGAAAAGGCAATTAAATACTCAAGCTTGGATGAAGAAAGCATAATTGACGACTACTTGAACAGAATAAACGTAGAAAATGAGTATTGCGTAGATATAGCTGCAAGTGATGGAGTAACTATGTCGAATACGTATTTTCTTTTTCAAAGGGGATGGTCAGGATTAGCCGTAGAATATCAGAGTGTAAAGTTTGCTAAACTAGCAAGTCACTATAGTAATTTCGTGAATGTTAATATTAGTAAATGTTTGGTAACACCAGAGAATGTAGTTTTTCTATTAAATGCACATCAAGTACCAGAAAATTTAGGGCTGCTTAATCTTGATATTGATGGTTATGATTACTTTGTTTTAGAGGAAATTTTAAGCTCATTCCGCCCCTTTATTATATGTGTCGAAATTAATGAAAAGTTACCCCCACCTTTAAAATTTACTATAAAATGGGAGCCAAGCTATGTTTGGGCAAATGATCATTTTTATGGGCAAAGTATTTGCCAACTAAATACTCTTTGCCAAAAATATGAATATGCACTTGTAGAGTTACACTATAACAATGCTTTTTTGATTCCTAAAGAAGTTAGTCCTAGTCGTTCACTTACGCCAGAGGAAGCTTATAAAAAAGGGTATTTTGATCGTCCTGATCGAAAGGAAAAGTTTCCTTGGAATGCAGACATAGAGGAAATTCACAATCTATCTCCTGAGGATGCATTAAATTATGTAAATAACTGTTTTGCTAAATATAAAGGTAAGTTTGATTGTTCTATTTAACGGATAGTAAACAGTTAATGTATACAAACATATAAAAAGAGTACGAACTGGTTTTATATAAAAGCCAGAGAACCAGGCAGCACTGAAGGGGTTGGTGAATGCGTGGCTATAGCTGAAAAATACTTAGGGTGCGATCACACCTTTAGATAAATTGGTGAAGCTTTACCTAATCGGCAAGACTACAAAATGGTATTAGCTCAGCTAAAAAACGGATTAGTGAGGCCGAGCACTAAAGTGTTGTTAGTTAAAGATATAGACTTTTTTTAATGGAAGTGCAAGTTGTCGGAGCAGTTGTAGCAGAAAGTCAATTAAAGATTAATTAACTGAGTCATGTCGATCATTAACTTTTTTAATTTCACTGCCGCTGGCAAAAACCTAATTTACCTTACCACTTTATAATCATTATTTGGAGCCTAAGCAGGAGCGTTTGCAATGCATGTTGAAGAATGTTGTCAAGCATTATTGAATTATCTTATACCGATAGTAGACCAAGAACGACAGGGTATTTGTATTGATGTTGGTGTTGGTACGTTTGCATTTTATTGTGAACTTTTTGCACGCTTAGGATTTAAAACAGTCGCTGTAGAACCAATACCAGTGAATGCTCTAAGGCAGGTCTGTCAATATCATAATATTACCTTAATTGAAAGTTGCATCTCAGACATAAACGGCATCCAAAACTTGCATATTGGTACCTATCAAGGCGTTGAAAACCTTAACCTTTGTTCCTTAGAACCTGATTGGTGGGGGGCTTCTATAGAAATAAGACAGGTGCAGTCAATAACACTGTCTAAGCTGATGTCAAGTGTTAATACTAAAAAAATCTCTTGTTTGAAACTTGATGTTGAAGGATCAGAGTCTACTATTATTCGCCAGTTTATGGCATTACCAGAATCACTTCTGCCAAGCGTAGTCATGTTTGAATACGGCGGAGGTAACAACAAGGAGCAAGGTAGGAAAGGTTGGGCACCAAAGTTTCTGACCGCTACTATGGAATGTCTCAGTGTTTTAAAGCAATGCGGATATGGTTTTAGCATTGTAATAGATGCTGCGAAAGACACAGCACAATTCATCTCTGACTTACAATTATCAAATTTAGAGCATAATGAAATTTTTGAACCAAGCGCAGTTTATGGAAATATAATCAGTTTTCGGAGTGGAGCCTATTCAGAAAATGCGATTGCCAGTATTTGTACTTTGTATCAAAACAATGATTTAGTTAACTCTAACAATATAGCAATTTACCCTCAATCTTCTACTAAACTTGTTGTTAAAAATCATCAAACAGCTAGTAGATTTATTATTAATAGCGCGGTAAATGAGCGGTTTCAATCAACCATTTTGGGTAGAGCACCAAAAATGCTCGATTTACAGCATCTTTGTATACAATATTTTGTTACTCCCCGTGGTGTTATTCATATTGGTTCGCACGAAGGGAAAGAAGAAATTGCACTGTACCAAGCAATGGGCGTACAAAAAGTACTATTCATTGAAGCTAATCCAGTTGTGTTTGAAAGATTGAAAGTAAACATAGCTGGAATCCCCAACGTGCAAGCAGTGAACTATGCTATCAGCAATCTAAATGGCACAGTGAATTTACACGTGACTTCAATGGATCAAAGTAGTTCTATTTTGCCACTGAAGCTTTGTCAGGAGATTTATCCAAACATAAAGGAAACTCATCAAGTAACCGTACAGTCTAGAACACTTGATACGCTACTGCAAGAACTACAGCTACAGCCCTCAAACTTTAATATTATTAATATTGATATTCAAGGCGCAGAGCTTTTAGCTTTGCAAGGGGCAACTAATGTTTTGAAACACATTGAGGCAATCAACACCGAAGGTAATTATAAAGAACTGTATGAAGGATGCGCGTTAGTTGACCAGATTAATGAATTTTTAGAAATGCATAACTTTACTCGTGTGGCAACAACAACACCATACCACCCTTCCTGGGGGGATGCATTCTTTGTAAAAAAGCCAGTTATTACCATGTCTACGCTTGGCACAAACGGGCGTTTTGCAAATCAACTGTTTCAGTATGCGTTCCTAAAAATCTATGCGAAAGAGCATGAGCTACGAGTTGAGACCCCAGAGTGGATAGGACAGTATATTTTCGGACACAGTGATCCACCAATTTACAAGCAATTACCTGTAGTCCAAGAGCAATCTAATACACTTTCAGAAGCTTGTATCCCAACTACGACGGAACCATTTAAGAATGTAGATTTTTGGGGTTACTTTCAGTACCATACCCAATACTATGCTCGACACAAAGAATATTTTTGCTCACTATTTAAACCTGTAGCTGAAATAGAGATGCAAGTTGCAGAAGCCCTTAATCGTCTGCGTTCCAAAGGGAAAACGGTTGTTGGTATACATCTGCGACGCGGCGATTATGGCTACAAGTATTTTTTTATTGCACCGAGTGCATGGTACAAGAAGTGGCTTAGCGAACTTTGGGGAACGCTCGATGAACCAGTATTATTTATCGCTAGCGATGAACTAGAAAAAGTTACCGGTGATTTTGCTGAGTACAATCCAGTAACAGTAGAAGACTTGGGCATTGAGTTGCCGGAAGCAGAGTTTTATATCGATTTTTATTTGCTAATTAATTGCGACATTGTAGCAATTTCAAATAGCTCGTTTTCCTTTGCAGCATGCATGCTAAATGAACGAAGCAAGCTTTTTTTCCGGCCGGACTTGCAAACGGAAAAAATGATTCGTTTTGAGCCATGGAATAGCGAGGTAATTTTACGAGAGGCAGAGCTTCCCAATTTAATACCTAACAACACTATTACAAGAGTAGTTCATGATTTCTCTAGTCTGGCAATTAACTTCTTAACAATCGTTCTCAATGGTGAACCGTTTATTCAGTACCACATTGAAGTGTTCAACAAATTGCCTTTCAAATGGCATTGGCATATTGTTGAAGGCGTAGCGGAATTGAAGCACGATACCGCATGGAGCCTTCAGTTAGGTGGACGCATCACGGATGAAATTCATCATAACGGGCGCAGTCATGACGGCACAACGGAGTATCTAGACGAACTGGCGCGGCAATATCCCGAACATATAACAGTTTATCGGAAGCCGGAGGGCGTTTTCTGGAGTGGAAAACGGGAAATGGTGAATGAGCCACTGCATAATATTAATGAAGAATGTTTGCTGTGGCAAGTAGATGCAGATGAGCTATGGACAGTTCAGCAGATATGTACTGCTCGACAAATGTTCATAGATGATCCTGAGAAAACGGCTGCTTTCTACTGGTGCTGGTATTTTGTAGGAGAAAATCTCGTTATTAGTACTCGTAATTGTTATGCTCAAAATCCTCAACAAGAGTGGTTACGAACTTGGAGATACAAACCTGGGGCAGTCTGGGTAGCACACGAACCTCCAAGACTAGCTGAGCCTTTGCCAAACGGTCAATGGAGGGATGTAGCAACGGTCAATCCTTTTCTACATGAAGAAACAGAACAACTAGGTTTAATTTTTCAACATTTTGCCTATGTAACATTAGAGCAATTGCAATTTAAAGAGCAATACTATGGTTATGCAAATGCAGCTTCTCAGTGGATGGAACTGCAGGCACAGACTCAATTTCCAGTGCTATTACGCCAGTATTTTCCGTGGGTTCAAGATATAGCCCAGGTGGATACTGTGAAATACTGTGGTGTAATACCTATTGCCCAAAGGGAAATTAATAGTGAGGTTTGGCAGTTTTTGCAAATAGAAGAGTTACAGAGGAAACTTGTAAAGGTTGAAAACTTATCTCCGACAATCATCGTTGATGGTGTATTTTTCCAGCTCTATAGAACCGGAATTGCTCGTGTCTGGCACTCCTTGCTGGAAGAATGGGCAACCAATGGTTTTGCCAACCATATTGTTGTTCTGGATCGGGCTGGAACTGCTCCTAAAATTCCTGGTATTAAGTATCGTTCTGTACCACCTTATGACTATAACAACGTCTCAGCTGACCGTAATATGTTGCAGCAAGTCTGTGAGCAAGAAGCAGCTGACTTGTTTATTTCAACTTACTATACAACACCTGTATCAATACCCTGGGTGTTGATGGTACATGATATGATTCCAGAAATTCTCACGATGGACCCTGAGCATCCAAATTGGAGAGGGAAGCATCATGCTATTCAACAAGCATCCGCTTACATTGCTGTTTCAGAAAATACAGCCCGTGACCTGGTTAGGTTTTTCCCAAAAATTTCTCTAGAGTCCATCACAGTTGCATACAACGGAGTTAAAAGTACTTTCTTCCCGTTAGGAGCAGGGGAGGTGGGCCATTTTAAGGCTAAGTACGGTATTGCGAAACCATACTTTATTCTGGTCGGTCCTGGAAGTGGTTATAAGAATAGTATTTTGTTCTTTAAAGCTTTTTCTCACCTTTGTAGTAGACAGGGATTTGATATTGTGTGTACAGGGAGCGGGTCTTTATTAGAAGCAGATTTTAGAGCCTACACACCAGGTAGTGTTGTTCACATGTTGCAACTCAGTGATGAGGAATTGAGAGCGGCTTATTCTGGTGCTGTCGCCCTAGTTTATCCGTCGAAGCATGAAGGTTTTGGGTTGCCACTTTTGGAAGCGATCGCCTGTGGCTGCCCAGTCATCACTTGTCCCAATGCCTCTATTCCTGAAGTAGCAGGGGAAGCAGCCTTATACGTGAATGATGAAGATGTGGATGGGCTAACATCTGCACTTTGCGATATACAAAAGCCAAATGTTCGCAATTCCTTAATTGCGGCTGGGCTTATACAAGTCAAAAAGTTCTCATGGTCAGAAATGGCAAAAATAGTTAGTTCTGCCTTGATTGAAGCTACTCTCCTGCCGTTAAACCTGAAGGATATTAATTTAATTGTCTTTCCAGATTGGTTTCAGCCAGAGGAGTCACTCTGCTCTGACTTGCAACGAGTTATAAGGGCGATCGTAACTCACCCTGATAGCAGTCAGATCACGCTACTGGTTGATAATGGGAACCTTCCTAACGAGGAAGCTAATCTCGTTTTATCTAGTGTTGTTATGAATCTTTTGCTGCAAGAAGATTTGGATGTTACCGATGGGCTAAAGATTTCTCTAGTTGGACAACTGAGTGAAATTCAGTGGGAAGCGCTGTTGCCCCGCATTCATGCTCGGATTAGCTTAGAGAACGAAAATCAACAGGCGAGCGCACAGGTAAAAGCAGAAACTATTCTATCCTATAACCTGAATAGCCTTATCAATCAGGGCTTTTCGACTCGACTGAACCCTTAAACACAAGGTAAGGGCAGCTAAAAGCTCAAGTCCGTTTTAACGGACTGCCTAATCAAACTGCACAGTTGGCTTGAGCCGATTTAATCCCTATTTCGCCCCTTCAACTTTGCCGAAACATTAGTTATAGCAACTAGACTGCTGGCGGAACCCAAACGTGGGAAACCTTTTTTGTCTTTAGTGGCTACGACCCGAAAGTTAGGCATCAGCTTCATAGCGTATGTACGTGCTCACGCCCACAAAGAGTGCCTTTCCAGAGGTTAAGACTGTAGCAATCGTTACACTATTTAAACAATCTGCAGCAGCAGCTAACTCCAGCATATCGAGGTTGGCTTGCTTTACCTAGCGTTGTAGGTACGTGGCTCCTGCTCCAGGCATTCCTCCAGGTAGGCGATAGTTGAATATGAAGTAGTGCCAGAACGCCTAAACAGACTTTCCCAGAGCTTAAGTTAACAGCGGTTCAAGTATTGAAGGTCTGAGAAGATAAGAACAGAGAAAAAAACTCGTAGATGATGGACAACTCGCCAGAAGATTTCATCCGTGCCATGCGGACTGCCTTGGAACGAGGTAATTGTGTAACTGCCTAACAGCTTTCGACCCAAACTTTAAGCATTATCTTGACCTTGAGGAACTACTGAATTATGCCTGTTCTGGCACCACCAAAGGTATCTGTGGATAAGCGCCCTCCTGATCGAGATACAGAGGTCAATCAAGACTGGGTGAGAGAGAATCAGACAAATATCAGGATCGGTAGGTGACACTCCGCAAAGGTCAGCTATTGGCTTAGGCAAGTTCAGTAAAGGAGTTAATCGAGCAACTTAGTGATACAAAGCGTGTATCTCTGAGTGCGATTTATTGATGGTGCTGCAAATCCCAGGAGGGGATGCTTTTACCACGGATGCAATTTGTTACAATCATCAACCTGCTTCGACATACCTTTGCCACATCTGTTGGTAAGCTTTTTCCATTTCACGCGTAAACTGCCTAGCGTTCCACAGTGGTGATGTTTGCCGCGATGCTTTTAGTTTCCAAGCAACCTTCTGCCGCAAAGCTTCGTCCTTCCCCAGGCGCACACCCCACTCTATATATTCTTCGTTGGTCCAAGCAATACCTTCTGTCACGCCCACATTCATCATCATTGTGTAGCTATTACGAGCCGCAAATTGCTGCCCCACTCTCGTCACCAAAGGAATACCCATCCACAGAGTTTCTAGGGTTGTCGTCGCTCCGTTGTAGGGATAGGTATCCAGTACCACATCAGCAATGCCTAAATTAGCGCGGTGAGTTGCCTCTAAATAAACCGTAGGAAGGAATCGCAGGCGATCACCATCTACTCCCTCTTCTTCAGCAATTTGTTCAAAAAAGTTTTTTGATGCTTCCACATCAGCCAGACCCTTAATCAGAAGGTAGCTCTTTGGCACTTCTTTAAGAATCCTCATCTGCAGCCGCACGTTTTCAGGATGTCGTTTATAGCCCTTCTGAGCCATAAAATATACTATGGCATCCCCAGGAACGTCTAATTGATCGCGTCGCAAAGTAGGCACATCTACTTCAAACCCATCAACTGCCACGTAGGTTTGGGGCAATCGCCAGATTTGTTCAGTGTAGTAATCCTGAGCCGACTCAGGCAAGACATAAGGGTCAGCAATAAAATAGTCAACTGTTGGCAATCCAGAAGCATCCCAACCCAACCAAGTCACCTGGATAGGAGCTGGTTTTATAGACATAATTTCACACTGGACATCAAGCGTAATGCTATCCAGATCTACGAGAATATCAATCTCATCCTGCTGAATTTGCTCCAAAATTTGCTTATCAAAAAAACCAAATTTATAGGATTTATATGTGTTATTAAAAAAACAATTCTGGACAAATTCATCTGTTTCGTGTGACTCGTCGATAGAATAAATATGAATTTTAAAACTATCCTTGTTATGATGTTGAAAGACCCATCTAGATATCCAAGCAACTGAGTGTCTCTTGAAGCAGTGGGAAATATAGCCAATTTTGAGAACTTTTTTCTCCAAACTTCTATTCGTTCTGCAAATAGACAACATCTGACGATGTCGTCCTACTAATTCTTTTTCGTATACATTAACATTTTCTTGGCAAAGACAGGAAATTTTATTTTGGATTGAACGGTTTGATTGGGGATTATCATCAAAATATGGAAAAAAGAAAGCTGAAGTAAAAAGACGTACAGTAGAAACCCGAGCAAGATTCGTAGGCTGTTCTGCTATCAGTGAAAGTAGGAGTGATTGGTGATGTTCTAAGGTTGAGCAAGCCTGTTCCCAAGACCCACTTGCACTCATCAGACCTCTAAGTAACAAGTGATTTGCAGAAATCTTGTCTGGCAAGGTTTCAGCCAGATTATAACACTGCTTAGCTATCTCTATACCTTTGAGATATTGTTCGGCATTTTGATAAAAGGATGCTAGATGCGTCAAAACTTCTACGTGGTCAGGGGCTAAACGCAAACACAGTTCAGCAAAGCGTGATGCTAAGCTAGGCTGCCTCTCAGAGTAAGCAATCTTTAAATTTGCAAGCATTACTATCTCGATCAGTTCTTGGGGCTGATGGGCATGGTATAGGCAAGCTTCAGCAAATGTGAAAACGGATGATTCAAAAGGAGCGTAAACTAGAAGACTTTGCAGGACTTGTAGCAATAATTTGGAATCGACAGCAGCTTCCTCTGTCTGCAACAACTCGATGACTCCTAACGATGCCAGCTTTTCACCTGTAAAGGTTTGCAGCTTGAAAGACAGTTGAATAATATGCAACAGGTTATTGATATCTTCGGGAGCAATTTCCTTCATATGCTGCCGGAGCGCCCAAGCAACTTGATAGTCTCCAAGAGCTTCCCGCCGCTCGGCTTCTGTTTGCAAAACCTGCAATAGCTCTGCTGTCCATAGATCAACTTGGTTCGGATCTGCCTCTACCATTGTTGCTATGAACCAGCTTATCTGAGCCTCTGCCTCTTGACCCTGCAACAACAACATTAATCCCAAATGCCAGTAGTGGGACTTGACACTCGGTTCTATTTCAATCGCTCGCTCGTAGAGGCTTGCTGCTTCACCGTAGTTCCCCTGAATCAGGTATTGCTCGGCTTCCTGTTTCCAATTACTGTAATTTACTAAAGAGTTTTTAAAAGGCATAGAAAATCCTAAAAATCCAGAATTCAGGAGTCAGAATTTAGAATAGAACTGGAGTAGGTTGTCAAGATAGGGAAAGAGGGGATACGGCTACACTATCCCCTCTCTCACCCTCTCTAATTCAAGCTCAGTCTAAAATCTCTGTTCACAAGGCATTTAAAACTTTTGGTCTACTTACCAAGTTGATTCCAGTTGGAAGGACAGGAGGTTACAGTTGAAGGTGCTAAGTCATTATTTGCATTACCACCTGCTGCTGTCGATTCACATAGGAATGCAAGACTCGTTGCGTCAGAGGATGACCCTGTTGTCGATATGTATACTTTACCTCCATAGTTTCTGAGGGGAGCGCTAGAAACTACGCTGGAAAAGTTGACAGTATAGGCATTCGGTCCAGTACCACCGCCTCCTGGAACCGTATTGTAATAATAATTTGCGGTCTGAGTCTGAATGCCAATGCCCACTTGTGTAATAGTAGATGCAAAAGCGTTGTTTTCTAAAAAGTAAGCCTGTTGACCCCTATTGAGGGAACCTACGTAGGTCTTTGCTTCTGACTGTTTGCCCTTGTTGGCTTGGTTCAGGAAGGAGGGCAGGGCGATCGCAGACAGAATGCCGATAATGATGATAACAACGAGCAGTTCGATTAGCGTGAAACCTTCGTCCTTTTTCTTCTGGTTTAGGTGTTGCAGGAACTTTGCTTTCAATTCAGCCTTCATGAGCAGTTTCTCCTTGAGGTGGGGGATGAATGATTACTACCTTCTAGATGTAACTTGCCCAATTTTGCTGCCTTTCATATCACCTGCTCTAAAAATCTTAGCAGTTGATAGCTTGATACCATTTCAAGATTGCTGCTACTACCTCGGCGCTCCTGCCGTTGCCCCCTTTCGATAAGGGGAACTAAGGGGAATGTTGTATTCCTATAGGAAACGGTATGAGATTTTCAGTCACGCTAGTCCTACTAGATAAAGCGTAGTCGTTATGGTTTTACTTAAGCTCCCAGGGCAAAGATGTTCTAGAGCAGTTAATTGGCTAGTTTTTCTAAACTGAAGGCTGGGGAGTATCAAGCTTTATTTAAAAGCATCTAAGCATAAAGTTGAAAAATTGAATACGCAAAACACATAAAACAAGCACTTGGATCTACGGACAACGTAGAACACTTCCAAACTTTTGACCTATTTTCCAACTTGATTCCAGCCGGGAGGACAGCTTGTAGTACTTATATTACCGTTAAAGTCTCCTGCCTGCTGCGATTCGCATAGGAATGTAAGGAGGACAGCATCAGTGGTGTTTCCCGTTAACTGGGTTACGTATACTTTACCGCTATAGTTTTTGAAGGGAGCGCTAGAAACTGCGGAGGAATAGCTAGTGGCATAGACATCCGTCGTCCCAGGTGGAGCCATGGGAGGAAACGGAGACGTACCGTACGTATAGTTTGCGGTCTGAGTTTGAATGTCAATACCCATTTGTGCAACATTAGCTGCGAACCGGCCGTTTTCTAAAAAGTAAGCCTGTTGACCTTCATTCAAGGAACCTACATAGACCTTAGCTTCTGACTGTTTGCCCTTGTTGGCTTGGTTCAGAAAGGATGGCAGGGCGATCGCATACAGAATGCCGATAATTATGATAACGATGAGCAGTTCAGTTAGCGTAAAGCCTTGGTCCTGCTTTTTCTGGTTCAGGTATTGCAAGAACTTTGCCTTCAGTTCAGCATTCATGAGCATTTGGTCCTTGAGTGTAGAATGATGCTTGCTAACTCCTGGATTTAACTTGCCCACTTTTGCTGCCTTTATTTTACTTGCGACCAAAAATCTTGGCTGCTGCTAGCCTGAGATTTTTGGTCACATCAGTCACACTAGGCAAATCATAGTCATCGTAAGTTTGCTTAAAAGGCATGACGCAATCATTCCCTTATGAAAAGCAACTGGCGGAACTGGGAGAAATTCTTGAACTGTAGTGCGTTATACAGGATGGACAAAAGCTTAGACTCATCACCTAAGCCCGTTTTATCAGCAGCAATCAAAGCACAAGCAACACCAGCAGGCGCATGAGCCGGAGCTTGAACCGTAAATGTTAGAGTCTAACTGAATATACACAACTAAAGCAAAACCTCAATTGCCTACACCACCGTACATCTACTGAAATAATGGGCGACGATAGCAAACTCGACTTTTTTTCAGTGAATTTTCGCATGGACTAATAGCAGAGATGGCGTTAAGTTTGTTTTGTATATTTGTTTTCCGGTTATCACCATTGTACTAAAAAGTTGTGAAGAATTTCTTCCTCTGGTTGCCAGCTTTGTGAATTCAAAATAAGCGTGCTCATTAGACTACGCTTTCTGCCAAGCCGATTAACCTCTCAAAGCACAAAAATTTGGAGGTAGACGGCTAAAGAAGCTGGAATTAATTTCAAAGAGTTGTAATGTAAAACCGTACATTCACTGGAGTTATTTAGGGGCAAAAGATAAACAAGAGGGATTTGTCCGTGAAATTCCCCTTGCTTATATAGCAGAAGTAGCGTTAATCTTATTTTGTAGTTTTGTTTTTAAGTTTATCTTAGGAACTGAGTTTTTAAATAATCCTATTTCCAAGCTAAAATATTTAAGTTCGCAATAAAACAAATAACCTAGTTAGAGATTAAACCATAGCAACTATTAACAGAGTTCAACCAAATTGGCATCATAATATCTACTCATCATACGCGTTAATAGTTTTGGCTGCTAAAACTGTAGGAGTTTTCTCAAATAATGTAGTCAATATAAGTTTATTTTTTTTTATAAGCATCCGCTTAATTTATAAGTGATAAGGGGAATTTATCCTCAGCTCTGGTAGGAAAGTAGCCATGTCAGACGACAAGCGAATCAAGGCCAATCAAAATTTATATGAACAAATTTGCCAGATGTTTAGTAACGTGAGCAAGCGGTTGTTACGTGGCCTGCTTGTCATCAGCAGACGAATCAGTAGAAAAGCCCGTCTTTCCAGATCTGGCTTTGTGTTGCCAACGGTGGCAATGGTGATACTGGTGGTTGTGCTGTTGACTACAGCGATCATGATACGGTCATTTGATCGCTCAAAAAACGCCAGTAACGTTAGGGTGAATCAGGTGGTGCTTAACGCTGCTGCCCCAGCGCTTGATCGCGCTAAGGCCAAAATAGAAGATGTATTAGCCAAACTGGCAGGGAAAATCCCATCCGATGGCGACCTGAACACTTATTTTACTAATAATACTAATAAAACGTATACCCTTGGCGATGAGACTCCCCTGGAAGTTGTTTTCGACTTAGGAAATGGGCAGGATGCTCCGCCAAATTCGCCACCGCCACAGCCAGACAAAAAGCTTGAGTTTCTTGCAAATGGCTCTGCATCCAGATTAGAAAACGATGAAACTGTAACCACCGCATGGAAATTTCCAGTTGATACAGATAACAACGGTCTGTTTGATACCTATACTCTCTACGGGATCTATTACCGTAGTCCTAGCCGTAATACAATAACCGGAGTTTTTATTCGACCCAGAAAACCTCTTGAGGCAAGAACGCCACCGATGAGTGGCGGCACGATCAGTGGACAGTGTCCGAGTGCGACTGGCACTAGCGCCAGTTTGGTAGGCAACTCGAGTTGGTATAAAACAGGTGCTAATCTAGCGAAAAGTTTCTTTGTTTACACTGCTACAGTTCCGATTACCAGTCTTGCCAGTCTTCCTAACAATCCTCCTGGTGGTATTGATAAATATGATATTTACAAAAATAATGGGATTTACAAAGGTAATAGTAATCAAGGCTTTTCGGCACTGGAGTATCAGCAAGACCGCATTCGGATTCCCCTCCTCAACAATGCAGTTGTGTATGAGGACGATGTGGAGGTCACCCCTGGTCCTACTTTTCGTCTAAACGGACGGCTCGTTACTAACGGCAATTTGCTAGTTGGAAATTCTGGTTCTGGTAGTGGCGTTTACCTCTTTCAGGTCAGCAGTCCATATTCTTGTTACTACCAAGAGGAAAACAGCAAAATTGTCGTCGGCGGCAATGTCGCTGCTAATGGCCTCATTGACGGGGGATCAGACTCGTCGAACCTAGTTAATGTGGACCTGTTCCAAGGAGCCGGAACCCTCCCTGATCAAACCAAAGGGATTAACATCAGCAATAAGTCTACGAATAACAATCCATATGAGATAGCTTACAACTCTCAGGCGTATGTTAAACGCATCAACCGATTGGTAGCTGCACAGTTGGCTAATCTCATTTCTACCGATCCATCTGACGTTCAGAAGCAAGTTAACGACCCAAGTGTTCTCGCCAGTCAGAAGACGGAGGAACGCCAAAAACAACTGGAAATCTACTTTAGAAATCGCACCCGTCGCGTTCCCTTTTCCGAGGTTCCCTATGGAGGTAATGCGTTAGGTAGTTACGCTACAAACAACCCCCTCCAAGGAAGTGTTGACACTTTACGCCCCCCTGATGCATGGATGTACCCCACAAACCCTATCGATGGTAAAACGGGTACTGGCTACACTGGACTAACGCTGAAAACTGACCAACTGCAGGCAACAGAACCACAAACAGAGAAACAGAACGGCACGGAAAATAAACTTGGCGATCGCGTCCAAGTGGGCAACAACCTGCCAGCCCTGTGGTTTAATAACGGAGCGTTTGCTGGCGCGAACACCCAACAAAATATTTCAGGCGCTACCTGGACTCAGGGTCCGGGTCCACGCTACCGCCAAACTCATGTGCAAGCACTGGCTGACCTGGGTATTACAGACCGGGACGGCTTTTGGGAACAAGCTGCCGCAGCGAAACCCACCTCGCAACTTGATAACAATGGAGGTTTGCGTCTGGTGACAGGGGCAGGAGTGTACCAGCGCAACTATTCTTTTCTCCCACGACCTACTTACGATAAACCTACGACTTTCAAGCACGACGACACTTCATTAACATATGACGACCCTGCGACTACTCCAGTAGAACAGTACCCAATGGTATGGCCCGACTCAATGCCCATGTCACCGGGGTCTACAGTTTTCGATCAAGCAACTGGGGGGTGGATTCCACTGCCTGCCGCGCTACCAGCTGTACCACCCTCTACCAATGACCCCTACACTCCTGACTCCTCTACTCCCAATTACGCGAAGGGAGATCTGCGGATGCGGGCGACGGCAGTCTATCACTACGCACAATCTACCTACGATCCAACCACCCCGGCTAATTATCAAACACCGATCGCCTGTGTCAGCAGCTACTACGACCCTAGCTCAATTGACTCCAGCAAGAACGTGACTACTTTTGCTGGAAAAACTCTGCTATGGAATACAGACGCAAAGGGCAAATCGAACAATGGCATAGTTTACCAAGCTCCCACCACTACTGCCACCAGTATTACTAGCGTCAGTGGTCCAGACGCCAACACAGGCAAGTTTGATGCCACTGGAGCTCCTACGCCCCTACTGGGCAAGCTTTATTATCAAGCCAACTTGAAGTTCCCGAACGGACGTTTTGTTAATGAGCCACTGCGCAATGCTCTGAAGGCAAAGGCCAGCGACCCAAACTATTACTTTACCCTGTCAGAGCAATCTGCGATTGACTCTACTATCTGTTCTCTACAAATTTTGGACGGCACACTCAGTCCCAGCACTACCCCCACATCCGGTGTAACCATACTCCATGGCGCAATTCAAGAAACCGCTTTTCTGGATGCGCGGCAGATTCAGGCAATTGACAAAGACGACCTAAATACCTATCCAGTAGAAACCTTCACAACTGATGGTTATTCAAACATACCAAATAGCCCTGCTAACCTAACTGGGAACTATGACCTCGACATTGAGCAGCGGCAGCCCCTAGAAATTCGCGCCACTATGTTGGATATGGGTTCGCTCCGACAACAGACGATTGCTGGTCCTAACGTAATAGCAACTAACTTACCAGGAACTTCAGAGTACCTACTGCCAAACACCGGCATCGTTTACGCCTCGCGGGATGATGCGCTGCCAGATTTAAGCGACAAAACTTCTGACAGCAAGAAAGTGAGTCCTACTGACTTCAAGCTTGACCCCACCCGTCGTCCTCACAGCATCCTGTTGACTAATGGCGATAACCTATCCCGTCCGCAGAATTTCAACCCAGCAGAGAAAGGTTTAATCTTAGCAACCAATCTGCCGGCTTATGTAAAGGGTAACTTCAATCGCCATACCCAGGAAGAGTTCACAAATCTTCTGGATAGTGACTGGGGCGACTTCTACTCTCGTACGGCAAATCAGATTAACCCCAACTTTGCCTGCCGCACGGGCGATCCCAGGCTTCCGAATTGCACACAGGGTGATCAATGGCGATCAGCAACTGTCCTTGCAGATGCCGTCACTCTGCTTTCTGATGGTTTCAATTTTGGTTTCCGTAATGATGGGGACTACGACCTGAGAAATAATGATGGAAGCTGGGACTCAATCAACAAGCGACTGAAGAACGGCTTCTGGAATAACAACTTTGTTACTAGCCGTAACTTTCAAGATAGTATCTACTCTGGAAATACAGGTAATACCAATGACGACAGTTCCTACTTCAACAACTTCGTCACCCCCATTCAACGACGAGTGAACTTCCCAGAGTATGTAATGGAAATCTGTCGTAAACTACCTGTTTCGGAGTGTCAGCCAAATGACTGGTGGGTTACGATTGCAGGCAATGATCAGAAGGCATCATCTATCCCTACTGATGGAACATTTCTTGCTACTAATCTTCAAACAGGTACTACGGCTGCACCTGCTACAAAGCCAGCGGATCAACGCTATGTCCGCCGCGTTGCCTTTTTACGGAACACGAATGATAATACCAATACACTTCAGTTCACACAAATTGGTACCAACGCTACTGCTATACCCCTAGGAATAAATACCAGCGGCAAAGTCGCCCAGTTTCTGTATAGTAGCGCTACTGATCCAAGGCAGCAGAATAATGCGCTCTGGTTCAGAACAACAAACAATACAACTGGCAATCCAGGCTCACCAACAGATATTACTTACGCAAGTGACAAGCCCCTATACTATCTTCCTGCTAACCAGGGTGGCACCAAGGTATTTTTACCGGACACTCCTGAAATTCCAGGTATACCTAGCCTGAATGGAAATGGCACTACTGATCCTTCGGATTATACGATTTGCACCAATAATAGCAGTTCACAACTATACCAAGTTACTAGTGCTACAACAATAAATAGTGGCTGTCCAAGTGTTTCTGTCGTGAACACTGTAGTAACTCAGCTCCTAGCCTTAGGAGGTTCGCTTGGAAATTTATCTGGTAATGGTACCCAAACTTTAACCGCAAGCCCAACCAGTGATATCAATATCTATAAGTTTCCACCTACCAATACAATTAATGATGGTGCAACGATTAAGCTTAATGGTAATGCAAATTCCATTTTTATCTTCCAAGGAGGTGCTGTTAACTTTGGCAACGGAGGAGCTGGAATCACAATTCAATTGAATGGAGTCAGTCCAAATAATATTTTTTGGGTTTCAAGTGTTTTCCTTACTATCAATAATGCTACTACTCCTCACCAACTGCAAGGTAACTTCATCGGCAATGGTACTGTCAAAATAGGCACAAATACTAAAATATTGGGAGGTCGCTTGCTAGGATTTTCCAATCTCACTCAACCAATTCCTTCAACTTCTAATATCTATGCCGTTCCCTCTAATGGTGAGCCAAGCTTAGTGCCAGTGCTGCAGTTTCAGAACACGAATGGAACTCCTCCTACAAATCCTAACACCTCTTACTATAATAAAGTTGTGTTCACCAGGTGGATGATAAAACCCACTTCTACAACAACAACAACATTCAATTTAGCGGCTGCTGCAGGTGACACGCCTCCTCGTGCCAATTCCAGTACGTCACTGTATGAAAGCAATGGCGGCTTATATAACTTTGTGCGCTTCTTAGAGAACTGGACAACTAACACTGTTGTCAGGATCAATGGTTCATTTATTCAGCTCAAGCGCAGCGCCTATGCTACGGCACCCTGGAGTAGTGTTCTTTCGAGCAGTCCAGGAGGTATTTTTACTTATCCACAGGCCTATAAAGATGTTTACAATCTATTGGGCAACGGTTGGGGTTATCTTCCATACTACGTTCCACCTGACCGGCAGTGGGGGTTTGATGTAGCGCTGCTGTCCCAGTCACCCGACATGTTCGCCCAAAAATTAACACTGGCACCTACAAATCCTCCTAACGAGTTCTTCAGAGAAGTCGGTAGGGATGACCTTTGGATTAAAGCCTTGCTGTGCGCTGCTCAAGCCCAAAAAGACAGCACAGGGAAGATTATTAGTTATCCCTCCTATGCAGTCGATGCTGACCAACGCCCAAGCTGTCAGTTCACGCCTCCCTATCCATATCCATATCCATAGTCCTGGCTGACCTAGTTTGAACACTTGTAACTAACCATGCTTCAAATTATGAAAAAAACTGGCTTGGCACAGACATGGCGATCGCTCCAGCAACTGCAGCCATCCTTGCCCCAGACTAGTCAATCAGGTTTCACCATCATTGAGTCCTTAATGGCTATAGTCGTAGTTGCCATCCTGATGCTGGCTGTCTCACCCGTAATCGTACTCTCGGTTGCAAGCCGGGTTCAAGCTAGGCGAGTGGAAATGGCAACCCAAGCAGCTAGAGCTTACATAGATGGCGTCAGGAATGGGGCAATTGACCCTCCTCCTTTCATCTCCCCCAATGCCAATATTAAACTAGAAGATTATGCTTATCCCCTCAGTTCGGGAAGTTTGAACTGCGCGGCAAATTCTTACTGCTTGCCGCCCACGCCGTCAGATTTGTACTGCGTTGATTCCGATGGCAGTGGCTGTAGCACTTCCAGTCTCACCGATATGGTAATTCAAGCTTTTCGGCTGAACCTGGTTTCAACGGATGCTGATCAAGGCTACAGTCTTGGTCTTCGGGTTTATAGGGCAGATGCTTTCAAGGATAGCGGTCCTCTAAAAAAGACAAAACTGCCAAACTGTACGCCGACGCCACAACAAAACTGTACGCTTGCTAAACAGGCGACCTTCACTGGAGGACTGGGCGATCGCAAAGCGCCTTTGGTAGAAATGACAACTGATATTGTTACCTCTAAAACAAACTATTCAAATTTCTGCAGTCGCCTTGGTGGTTGTTAATAATTTTCACGCTAGTTGATTTGAAGTTATTAGATTGCTGAATGTCCCTCAACAAATAGAATGCTAGACACACTCAGATTGCTTATGAGCCGTCAGCTAAAGCGCTCCCAACTGGCTCAGACAACTAGCGGCTTCACCCTGATTGAACTGATGGTCGCTATGGTTCTGGCAGTTCTTGTAATTACGCCTTTGCTAACGTTCATGAACAACATCCTAGACAACGACCGTAAGGAACAAGCCAAGGCAACCTCCGAGCAGGAAATCCAGTCAGCCCTTGACTACATTGCTCAAGACTTAGAGCAGGCAGTCTACATCTACGACGCTGATGGATTGAAGTATATATACTCAAATAGCAGCACTTCTGGAATTAAAGACCAAATACCACCTGTAGCACCAGCAGCTAGTTGTGTTAACAATCCTCCAACTGACATCTGTGTACCCATTCTTGTGTTTTGGAAGCGCAAGTTTAGCCAGAATGCCGTCCCTGTTCTTGGGAGTAACGTGAATAATGATACTTTTGTCTACTCCTTAATTGCCTATTACCTAATCCAAGGTAACAACCCCAATGGAACTTGGTCTAAAACCGCTCGTATTAGCAGGTTTGAAATTCAAGATGGAGTTACAGATCCTGCTAATCCGACTAATGCTAATGGCACTCCTAACTACATTACATCTCCTCCTCCTGGTTTTCTTCCTACTCCTGGTTTTAAGCTATTCGATTTAACCCTAACCGGTCAGGGGCTCAAGGAAAAGATGGATCATTGGCAGAAAGACAGTCCATCTTACACTGTCTCTCTCTCTAATTTTATACTGGTTGATTATATTGACCAAACCCAAAATACAACATCACCGATTTGCACTAATGTGCAACAGGTTACAGGTGGCTTTTATGCCTGTTGCCCCTCTAATATGCAACAGATTCTTCCACCAAATTTAGCAGGTGGCTTCTATGCGTGTGTCGACTCATCTACAAATTTGGCACAAATTTTTATAAGGGGTAATGCCCTAGCTCGACTTACGACAGCTCCTACGGTTCCTACTTCCAGTAATAGCAAATCTACCTATTTCCCAACCGCCAGTGTTCAAATTAAAGGACGCGGTTCCCTAAGTAATAATTGATTTTTTTCATACTTACTCGTAAAGAAGTCAGCAAATTAAGGATAGTATGAGTGACTTAATTTTATGTTTGCGTACGAGCTGGGCTAAATCGCCTAAACTAGCGTTGCTATCGAAATCTAATGCTGGTTTTACCCTCATAGAAATGATGATTGTTGTGTTGATAGTTGGCATTTTAAGTGCGATTTCGGCTCCCGCTTGGTCTGCCTTTGTCAACCGGCAACGATTAAATAAAGCTAATGACGCTGTTTTCGGAGCACTACAGCAAGCCCAGCGAGAAGCTAAAAGAACCAAACGCAGCTACAGCGTTGGGTTCATGTCTTATCAAAACAATGTTTCCCAGTCCGTTGTTTCCCAGTTCGTTATTTATCCACCAGACAATCAAAATGGGTGCCCTATTCCATCTTTATCAGACCCTGGATGGACTAATTTAGGTGAGAGTTCACTCCAGCCAAAGCAAGTTTTGCTATACGCTAACATTGCTAGTATTACTTGTAACGCTACACCACCTACACCACCACCTAAACCAAACCAAATCGATCCTTCTGGAACCTCCTTGGCAGGAACGGTAAGAACTATCACTTTTGATGCTACGGGTGCTCTACCACTTGATTCCAGTATAGGTTTAAAAGTCGTGGTAGCTCAAGCCCAACCTGGAGCTTCTCAACCCTCTACTCTAAACCCTAATGTAATGAAGCGATGCGTTATTGTGCAAACTCTTATAGGCGCAATGCAAACAGCTATAGATCCTGATCCTTTAGCAACAATCAAGCATCCCTGTAATTAATTAAAAATTTAGTGGAAAAACGGCTATCAATAAGTAATTTCAGTAGAATTAATTAATGGAACTTTGAAACTTTCTCACGCCCAAATATAGCCAGACTTAGCTCGTAGTTCACTTCGGTTGCCTCCTGCCAAGTGGCAGCATTGAGTTAAATCGCTACAATTCTAACTTCGGAACGTGAACTGGCAGTAGAGCCATCTAGACTATCCGGGGCTGGTCAAGGTTGAGTGGCACAGGCGTGAACTGCTCCGGGACCAAGGTTTGAGCAACGGCTTCTAATCCCTGCTTGCCATCTACCAGCGGATGATGGCCTCACGATAGGCATTGACAGACCCCACGATCACTTGACACGGCGGCTGGCACCAAAGCGGCGTGCATAGCGGGAGCCTACCCGTATTAGCCATACCTGTGCATCAAAATGCCGCGCCAGTAGACGGTCTGAAGCGGCAAGTTCGTCCACGTCCATCTCGTAGTCGCCCGTTTCGATATCGATTAGGACGAACTTGCCCTCATCCTCGGCTTTGACTTGGGGACGGACGTCACGCTCATAGATGTCGTCGCCGCGCCGAGCGAACTCTTCAAAGCTGTAGCGTGGCTGCAGTATCGACATCTTCTTCTAGTGCTCGTTAACCAAACAATACCACTAAACTCTAGTATGGCATTGAGCCGATATAGATGTTAAGTGCGATCGCACTTATCTCCTTTGTAATCGAGTTATATCGCTTAGGCGCACACAGCTTAGGCTCAAACTGAAAGTTCAACTATCTGCACATCCACTCTGACTCCAATCACTCTCAAATGGGCAACAGAAATCGGCAATTTAAATCTCTTAGGTCCAGCACTGCCTGGATTGATGAACAGAACACCTTTGCTTTCTTGCACCGAAGGTTGATGGGAATGACCGCTAATCACCACTTTGAAGCCAGCAGCAACTGGATCGAGGTCAAGTTGCTTCACATCATGCAGCAGATAAATAGAAACCGCTCCAATCTCAAAGTCTCTAGATTCGGGAATTGCTTCAGCCCATTGGCCTTTATCGTTATTTCCACGAACCGCGATCACAGGCGCAATGGCTCTTAGCTCTTCGAGCACCTGTGGCTTACCGATGTCTCCCGCATGAAAGATGAAGTCAACTCCCGTAAGCGCCTGCATAGCTTCAGGACGTACCAGGCCGTGAGTATCAGAAATCACCCCAATCAGAGTTGCTGTGTTTTTAGACATCTAGCTCACGCATGTTCCTTCTGCACTCAAACTATTGTCGAGAGCGCAGCCAATCTGTTAAATTTGGCATTGGGGAGAAATCTAGTATTGCTTTACTTAACTCTTCGAGTTGGGCAATTGAAAGTTGCTGGATCTGCGATCGCCACTCTGGGATGAGCTGACCAAGCCGACGCACCAAGAGGTTAAGTTCATAGAGCGCGCTGTTGCTTCCGTGCTTTATCGCGGTCAAGGAAAGACTGCACCAGTTCGGGTGAGGCCCGAAAGCTTGTCTGCGTGATCCGCTCAATTGTCCTGGGCAAGTCAATCAATCCCCGCTCGGCGGCACTGTCTAACACGCCGAGTGTTCCAATGACACGCAGAGAGCGTCGGTTGGCATCATTGCGTCCAGCTCGCTCATCAATGATCAGCGCGTCGGCTTTTAACTCTTGCGCCAAAAGAATTGCTTCCCGCTCCCCCGCCCCAAGTCGAGCGAGTGCCGGATCGTTTCGGGAAACCAGATGAACTTCAAGCCAGTCAGGAGGGTTGCTAATCCATGTTTTCACGGCAACTGGTGCGGCATCTGAGCGCAGTTCTTCTTTGACCGCTTGGGGAACGATGACACGTTCATATAGTTCACGTAACACAAAAGTGTGTTCGATCTGAATCAGGTAATTAAGGGGCGTCGTGTCAGAAATAACAATCACTTCGTCCGCAAATGCTCAATGGTTTCTCTATCCATCGCCCAATCTGACTCAGTATAGTCGAAGTAAACCCCTGCTGACTTCAGAAAAGCATCGACTTGCATACGAGTTTCAAAGCCAAGTAGTCGTCTTAGCTGTTCATCAGTAAGTTCCCCTGACCGAGCGCCCTCAATCGCAATTTTTTCCAAGGCGACGCGTGGTAGATCCATACCACTCTCTTGGAGTTGGGCTGCTATGTCATCTGGAAGCTGAATCGTTAACTCCATAATAATTTCTCCTTTGACCAGTAATGGTCTATTAGGAACCTGTTCTATTCTGACTCACCAAAGGTTGATGAGAATGAACGCTAATCACCACTTGGAAGCCAGCAGTAGCTGGATCGAGGTCCAGCTGCTTCACATCATGCAGCAGATAAATAGAAACCGCTTTAATCTCAAAGACTCTAGATTCAGGAATTGCTTCAGCCCAACTTCAGCTTCATGAAGCCGACACTCTCCAGACATTCTCCCGTGCTAGTTCAACTGCATAAGCCACTGCTGCTCGAATATCTTCAACCGTCAACGCAGGATAGTGCTCTATAATCTGTTCGGGAGTCAAACCCTCTGCAAAAGCATCCAAAATAATTGCGATGTAAATACGTGTTGTGGAAGACCGAACTGGGCAATGAGCTCGTTTACTGCACGAAATGTCGCCCAGATCGAATCACCACAGATGAACCACTGTCTCAGCTTATGTTATTACTATGTATAATAACGTTATCGCCTCAGCTTATGTTATTACTGTATATAATAACGTCTGAAGTTATTTATAGGAATAACGTCCGAAAGTGAATAATATGGCAAACAAACGCTACAAAGCAGCTTGGGCGAAAATTGGGAATGGAGCGGGTTTTCGTCTCAACGCAGATTTTTTTAAGGACAATCCACAGTTTGCTGAGGCAAACGGTGCAGTTGAAGTCATCAACTCTGAGACTTTACTGGTTCGTCTGCAGCCTCAAGCGCTCGAACAAGAGAAAGATGAACTGATGCTGAGTTTATTTCTTGATTTTTTGCTGGAGAAAGCTTTACGCAATCCTGATGAACTGGAAAGTTACACCGAGCTAATGGCAGCCGAGGACAATGAGTTGATAGCAGGAGTGGTACTTGATTTGTAACGGTTGGCGAATTTATTTCATCAAACGCCTGTTTGGTAAACAACGCCGCGACTTACAAGCTGAAGTTCGTCAACTGAAGAAAACTCTACCTACCGAGGAGTACTATAGCCACTCAAGGGTCAAACTCTACACAGCAATCATGGTTGCTATTAAAGAGAAAATTCCTGAAGACCCTTTTGCCAGTCATTTCATCCTCAAAGGTCCACTTAAGAAGTACGGACGGGTGAAAAAAATGGGTTTACCTGAGCGCTACCGTCTCTTCTTCCGTGCTCTGCAAACTCCAGACCATAAAGCGATTTTCATCCTCTGGCTAGGTTATCCGCGTAAATCGGGAGACAAGAATGATTGTTATAAGGTTTTTACTAACATGGTTGAAAAAGGTGAATTTCCGCAGTCTCTAGATAACTTACTCTTGGCTAGCGATGAGGATTAGGATACTAATACACACACCGTCTAGGTTAATGCTCCGGCTCAATCTGAAATCATACCTGATGGACCTATATAACCTCACCCAGTAGTCGAGCATCCGCAGGGGCAGAGGTGGGCTAGATGTCGGTATCGTTTGGAATTCCAAGTGTAAGATTTGCTCTAGCTGTGGCAGAAAGTAGAGAGCATCAGCACGGACAGGGTCAAGCCCCAAGCCACACGCTAATCCTTACGCCTGTGCAGTCAGCAACATAGTGTCAAATTCGTTAGTCGCTGGAGCTGCGATCGCCACAAAGAGGGGTGAGCTGACCAAGCCGACGTACTAGCCATCACCCAGTTCCTCGCCTTGACCCGTATCGTTATTCCCGCGAACCGCTATAACGGGCGCAATGGCTCTGAGCTCTTCGAGCACCTGTGGCTTACCGATGTCTCCCGCATGAAAGATAAAGTCAACTCCCTGGAGCGCCTGTATAGCTTCAGAACGTACCAGACCGTGAGTATCAGAAATCACCCCAATTAGACCGGCTGTGTTTTTAGACGCCTGGCTCACGCATGTTCCTCCTGCACTCAAACTATTGTCGAAACCGCAGCCAATCTGTTAAATTTGGCATTGGGGAGAAATCTAGTATTGCTTCACCTATCTCTTCAAGTCGGGCAATTCGTTAGTTGCTGGTGTGATCACCACTCTGGGGTGAGCTGATTAAGCCGACATGCCAAGAGATGCAGAACTAGGGTCGCCTCTCCTTCCCGCCTAAAATGAGATCACGGGCCAGGGAGCAAAAATGAGTAGATTGAGCTTTCAGCTACATCCTCCCTCCACACTGAGGTGATTTTGACCCCAATGAGTTTGACGCGGCAGTGGCTATTTATATTTCACTAAAGGTTAATGCTCCGGCTTGATCTGAAGCTACACCTGACGAGCCTGCAGCCAATCTGTTAAATCCTGTGTTGTCGAGAAATCGAGTATTGCTTCACCTAACTCTTCGAGTTGGGCAATTGAAAGTTGCTGGATCTGCGATCGCCACTCTGGGGTGGTCTGACCGAGCCGACGCGCCAAGAGACGCAGGACCAAAGTTGCCTCTCCTTCCTGTCTGCCTTCCTGTCTACCTCGCTGTAGACCTTCTTGCAGGATTTCCTGGTAAATGGCTGATTCCCGCATTAACTCTTCTCTCAGAAATTGCCGGACGAAATTCTTGTCGAACTTCAAACTTGCTAGGATCTCGGCACAAGCAGAAATATTCCGCTTTTGCTGTAGTTCTTCAATCATATCTACTTGAACCGCGACTTGCTGCAGTAGAGTGGCGGGCGAGTCCGTCTGCGCCAGCACTGCCAGCGGCAGTAGGGCTGAGTTAGCCATTAAGGGCACAGGGTCTTGCTCCCACAGCCGCATGACTCGGTAGCGATGCACAGTATTACCTACAGCTAACTGCTCCACATAGGCAGCCTCGGCGTTCGTTGGTTTGAGGAAAATAACCACCTGCTCAATAGCGTTTCCATATTGTCGATATAACCTCACCCAGTAGTCGAGCATCCGCAGGGGCAGAGGTGGGCTAGATGTAGGGATCGTTTGAAATTCCAAATGTAAGATTTGCTGGCGCTGTGGCAGAAAGTAGAGAGCATCAGCACGGACAGGGTCAAGCCCCAATTCAGTTGGTAGCAGTTGGATGTCGATATCATCGACAGCGAGCAGCCAACGGACAAAGGAAGAGGGGTACTCCGCTGCTAGGTATTTGCAAACATTGTCGTAAGCCAAGGAGGTTTAACGCTTTCAATGGTTGAGCGCAATATCATACCCCAGCGGGGTATACGGCGACAATTGGAGAAATACCACACCCTAATCCGATCTTCTAATCGCTGACTCTAGCGCACCTGATGTTGCTTCAGCACGGCTAGTTAACCTAATACCCAAAACACGGGTTAACTACCCAGAGCTGAAGGCTGGCACTTACAACTTCAATCCTGTATTGCCAAACAAATCTGACCCTCTAGTCAACAGTGCTTATGATCCTCCGATTCCAGTAGAGATAGCAAAAGCAAAAATCTCAGATGGCACGATATTAGTTGCTGGTGCGATCGCAACTCTGGGGTGAGCTGACCGAGCCAACGCGCCAAGAGACGCAGAACCAAACTTGCCTCTCCTTCCTGTGCTTCTACTTCTTAACCCTGTAAAAGGGTTATCGATGGAAAAGCTCTTCAAAAGTCACAGAAGTTGCAGGTCTGGGTTAATTTAGATTTACACCTCAAGATGAGATGTTTGTTGAGGCAGGAAGTATATGTGTCTAGCTTATGAGTAAGACCCTGACGGCTGTATTTGATGGTGATGTTTTCCGTCCAGATTTGCCGCTGGATTTGAAACCTAACACGCGCTATGTAATTACAATCCAGCCGGTCGAACAGCCGGTGGCTCAGGAAAATGCCTGGGATGTCCTTGAGGAACTGACTGGAACTGTTGAAGCGCCGAGCGATTGGTCTAGCGAACACGACCATTATCTCTACGGCGTGCCCAAGCGTCAGCCTCACGGCAGCGAATGAGCGGATCTCGCTTGCTGTTGGACACTGTGTTTATTCAAGCCCTGCTTAACCAACGCGACCAGTACCATGACCAGGCGAAGGCATTCCTCCCACGAGTGCGAGCGGCTAAGGAGGTCTGGGTGACTGAAGCCGTTTTGATTGAAGTTGGCAATGCCTGAGTGCTATTAACCGCACAACAGCGGTTAAGTTTATAGAGCAGTGCTACCGTACAGCTAATCTCCAAGTGGTGAGTGTAGATACGCCACTTCTGAGCCGTGCGTTGCAGCTCTATCATGAGCGTCCAGATAAAACCTGGGGTCTGACGGACTGTATTTCGTTTATTGTCATGCAGGAGCAGGGCTTGACGGATGCATTGACGGCTGATGAGCACTTTGTTCAAGCAGGTTATAGAGCACTGATGCGGCGGTGAGCCACCAGCGCAGTAATCACGCTCTAGGTAAAGATATGATGAGCTTAAGTAGGAGAAGGATGAAATTGAGTTGTGAATATGGTGTCTGGGGAGCTTGTTGTAGCAGAGTCACGAATCTTGATTTAGCGTGGGTGTGTACTGATGCCCGTTATGTGGGAGATGGGCTGGGGAGCCAAGGTAATCGACCGTTTGGCTGCTGACCTGCGCTCCTCTTTTCCAGAAATGAAAGGCTTTTCACGTACCAATCTTCTTTACATGAGAGCGTTTGCTGAGGCCTACCCAAAGGAGCAAATTGTCCAACAGGTTGTTGGACAAATTCCTTGGAGTCACTTTGCTTAGCGCATTTATGAGCATTAGCTAGTGGATAGTAATTCACTACCTATGGAGACCTAATCTTCAGGATGAAGCTGACAATCACCTCATTGAACTAGCTGTTGCTGGCAACGCTCGACTGATTGCTACTAATAATGTTAGAGACTTTAAGAACGCACAACTACTGTTTCCGCAGTTATCTGTTCTCACCCCAGAGCAAATTCTCAAAGATAAGTAAAATATGGCTACTCTTACCATTCGTTTACCAGACGATAAGCACGCTAGGTTGAAAGAACTTGCTGCTACAAGGGGAATAAGTGTCAACAAGCTAGTTGAAGAACTCTCTGCTATGGCCATTGCCGAATTTGACACCTATACTCGCTTTAAAGCTCTGGCAGCTTCTAGTAGCAGACAAGAGGGGTTGGAATTGCTGACCAAACTTGACGCTTTGGGAGCAAATGAGCACTTGGCATGGTAACCCTTAATACCTCGATGCTCCGGCTCAATCTGAAGCTACACCTGATGAGCCTGCAGCCAATCTGTTAAATCCTGTGTTGAGGAAAAATCAGTATTGCTTCACCTAATTCTTCAAGTTGTGCAATTCGTTAGTCGCTGGTGTGATCGCCACTTTGGGGTGACCTGACCAAGCTGCACTCAAACTATTATTGAGACCGCAGCCAATCTGTTAAATCCTGTGTTGTCGAGAAATCGAGTATTGCTTCACTTAACTCTTCGAGTTGTGCAATTCGTTAGTCGCTGGTGCGATCGCCACCCTGGGGTGATCTGACCAAGCCGACGCGCCAAGAGACGCAGATCTCAAAATTGCCTCTCCTGCTTGCGCGCCCTCCTGCCTTCCTTGCTAGCCCTACAGTTGGCAGCATCTTAGCAATTCGATTAATCCATTCTTCCGGGCTGGATGCTTCCTAAATTAGGAGTAAAATATGACCACATGGTGAGCACATTTTCTATTCACGGGAGGCTATGGGTATGGCTTCAATATCAAATGGACACTCAGCTATCATTCGTACAGAACGTGGACTAACGATCTCAGGAACGCGGATCACGCTCTACGATGTGATGGATTACGTGACTGCTCAATACCCGCCCAAGTTTATCCGTAGTCTCTTCAACCTAACCGATGAGCAGATTAACGCTGCTCTTACCTACATTGAGACAAATCGCGCTGAAGTTGAAGCTGAGTATCAAATTGTACTGAAAGAAGCTGAAGAACTTCGACAGTATTACGAAGAGCAAAATCGTGATCTCATTGCCCGACTTGCGGCAAGACCACCTAAACCAGGTATGGAGGTTGCTTGGGAAAAGCTTCAAGCACAGAAAGCAAAACATCAAGCTCAACTTGAGTCCCACGCATGATTTTCCTGGTCGATCATAATCTTGAAGGACATGCTTTACTTTTGCCAGGTAATATTGCTAGCCAAGGCTGGCTAGAACTGCTACCGATTCGCTTTATCACCTCTGAAGAGGCTGCATTATCCGTTACTAGCGATGACAGAGTAGTTTGGCGGTTTGCACAGGCAAATCAAATGATCCTGCTAACAGCCAATCGGAGTATGAAAGGTAAGAATTCTCTAGAGAAAGTGATGCGTGAAGAAAATACATCAACTTCATTGCCTGTTGTCACAATTGGAGATGCTGATCGAGTTTTGACTGATCCTGATTATCGCAATCGTTGTGTTGATCGGCTTATTGAGATTATCTTTGACATTGATGACTACAGAGGTTCAAGGAGGCTTTTTATTCCGTGAGGCTTTCGGTTCCAGACGATAATTATACAGCCTAAAGATTTGACCAATTCGTCTGCTTGAGGGAAATGGCTACCTGCAAGGGTTGAGTACCCGTATTGCAATTAGTATGTTGTCGGATGGAGAGCGCAGGTGGATTTCTATATGTTACAACTCAGTCCTGTGATGCAAATAACTTTCAAAGTCGTTGCCATAGTTATCCTCGCTTTTTCTTCTTTAGTTGCGCTAAGTGTGCATTGAGTCGAGCATCGGCCTTCTTGATCAGTTGCTGCTTCCCGGAGTACCAAGTGTACAACCAATGTTGTACAGCTTATGTTGTTACTATGAATCCTGATGAACTGGAAAGTTACACCCAGGTAATGGTAGCCAAGGACAATGAGTTACTGTCGACAGCAACGCGAAAAAGTTGGGTAAGCAATAGCGTAAATTGGGTATACCCAAGCATTGGAGCGATCGCCATCTCGATGACGAGGCGCTCGGTTTCGCATATCCTGGATGAGGAGCGTTGGCCTACGTCGAGTCACCTGGCTTCTAGCTTTGATATTAGTGGAGAGAAAATGACCCAGGCAGCAGCGAAAGTCTTCACTTTTGAGGAGTTTTTAACCCACGATGACGGCACGGATACGAGATCCGAGTTGCGTCGGGGGGTTTTGGTCCCAATGAATCCCCCACGGGGCAAGCACATTGATATTGCAGAGTTCATCTATGAGTCTCTCAAACAGCACATTAGACAACAAAGGCTACCTCTAGTTTCCAAGCTAGGTAGCGTCTACGTCCAAGTTTTACTAGAAGAAGGTAAGGATGCCGCTCGCATCCCAGATGTCTGCGTGTTGAGTGCCGAGCAGTGGGAGCAGATGCAAGAGCGTCCAGCTGCCATTGCGCTCTCGGAGCCACCGCCCGCCTTGGTAGTGGAAGTGGTCAGTACCAATTGGCAAGATGACTACCTACATAAGCTGGCTGAGTACGAGCAGCGGGGCATTCAAGAGTATTGGATTGTTGATTACCTAGCGCTGGGGGCGGTGCGCTATATTGGCTCGCCCAAGCTGCCCACCCTATCGATTTATCAGCTGGGAGATGGGGAATATCAGGAAATGCAGCAGTACCGAGGGAGCGATCGCGTTGTGTCCAAGGTGTTTCCTGAGCTTTCCCTGACAGCTAATGAGATTTTCAGAGGAGGCAGGCCTAATTGAAGACGAGGGCTATTTAGATAATGAAGCTGACAATCACCTCATTGAACTAGCTGTTGCTGGCAACGCTCGACTGATTAGATTTGCTCAGGCTCACTTAAATAGTGATTGCTTTGTCCTGCTGTCACTAATCCTGATTCCGGTTCAGCATACGCAGCAAACAACTCACTCAAAACCTCTTTACCCACAAGATTGCCACGACTAATAAAGCGCTCAACTTCCACCGCACCATTATTGAAAAACTCAATCTCCCACCGCTCACCAGGGATTGCTACTGACACCATAATCGCCTCATCTCGATGATGTGCCAGCGTGTAGTGAATGTTTTGCTGCTCTAACTGATTTAGGAAACTAACCAACTGATAAAAACCGCTACCGCTCATCGATCAAACCTCTTGTCACTCAGCAACTTGCGAATTGTCCGAAACCCCGAAACATTATTTTCTGCATTTGCCTCAATTTGCTCCCAAGTCAGATCTCTCAATTCATCCCACGTTGGCGCACCTTCTGGCAATTGAGCTTGTTTGATGCTCCCTTTTTTCAACTTGAGGATGTCCAATACCTTCAGACCAGCAAACCGATGTGGTGGAATATTATGCTCCTAATGACAATGTTTAGTTACTTCACCATAGCTCAAATGCTAGTCTTCAACGCGAAAAAGTGGGATAAGCAATAGCCTACATTGGGTATATCCAAACATTGGAGCGATCGCCCGCATTCTTGATGATTAAAAAACCTCTAGTACCGAATCACTTTAAAGTTCCAGTTATAGTAGAAACTTCAGTGTTCCGACTCAGAATGCTGAGCGTCAACGACTTAGTGAAAGACTACGATGCCGTCATGTCGAGCGTTGAGCGCCTGACAAAAGTATTTGGCGATAACTCAGGCTGGCCTAGACATCTGACCTTGGAACAGGATCTAATCGATCTGGGGTGGCATCAGAAGGAGTTCCAGAGCCGGACATCCTTTGCCTATACGGTCATGAGTCTGGATGAGAAAATCTGTCTCGGCTGCGTCTACATCCTCCCTCCGCACCGAGGTGATTTTGACCCGAGTGAGTTTGACGCGGCAGTCTTCATGTGGGTTAGAGATTCTGCCTACAATGCCGGTCTGGACGAAGTCCTCTACAGCTTCGTTCAGGATTGGCTGGATCAAAAATGGCCGTTTAAGCGTGTTGCTTATCCAGGGCGGGAAATCGCCTGGGATACGTGGAGAATGCCAAAAGATTAATCGGGGCTATTTATATTCCACTAAAGGTTAATGCTCCGGCTCAATCTGAAGCTACACCTGACGAGCCTGCAGCCAAGCTGTTAAATCTTGTGTTGAGGAAAAATCAAGTATTGCTTCACCTAAATCTTCGAGTTGTGCAATTCGTTAGTCGCTGGTGCGATCGCCACTCTGGAGTGAGCTGACCAAGTCGACGTGCTAGCTTTCACCCAGTTCCTCGCCTGCGGAAATACCAGATAGGAGAACGGGTGGGCGATTAGGAAATTCAACGACGAGCCGCAACTCTCCTCCCATTGCCGCCACATAGCTTTGCAATGTCGAGAGCAGCAAATCAGTCCGCTTTTCGATTCGAGAAACGCTCTCCTGACCAATTTTGAGGCGTTTCGCCAGTTGCTCCTGAGTGAGTTTACGCGCTTGTCTGAGGTCTCTTAGCGACATTTCCTCGGCGATCAATTCGTCAGTCCGCTTCTTGATCTTGTTTTGCCGCTCCGGTGGCAACCGTTGCAGTTTTTCCTTCAAAGTCGTTGCCATAGTTATCCTCGCTTTTTCTTCTTTAGTTGCGCTAAGTGTGCATTGAATCGAGCATCGGCCTTCTTGATCAGTTGCTTGTAAAAACGCTTCTGACTGCTACCAGACTTGTCACCCGCTATCAACAGAATCGCGTGCCGTCTTGGGTCAAACGCGAATGCCACACGCCAAACACCTCCTGCCGCAATGAACCGCAGTTCCTTCATGTTGGCGTGCTGCGAACCGTTAAGTGTATCCACACGCGGTCGTCCTAGCTCAGGTCCGAAGGTTTCCAGTAGCCTCGCTTGGGCGAGTAACTCATCTTGCACCTCCTCCACCAGATCTTCAAACTCTGGCTCGAAATCTTCATAAAATTCGACAATCCAGTCCATTTACTCAATTATGCATTAGAGAACATATGCTTTCAAGGGTATATAAGAAGTTTGGGCACTCCCCGCGATTCGGCTGTGTTGTCATTTCAACTTGGTTCACTCTCAGCGCGATCGCTTCTCAGTCTGCTTGCGTCCTTTACGCGAGTTCTGATCGTTATTCCCGCGCACCGCGAGCACGGGTGCAATAGCGCTCAGTTTGAGCACCTGTGGTTTGCCGGTGTCTCCGGCATGAAGGATGAAGTTTACTCCCTTGAGCGCCTGCATAGCTTCAGGACGTACCAGACCATGAGGATCAGAGAGCACCCCAATCAGCTCTGCTGTAATTTTAGGCGTCGAACCTCAACGACGTCTCAATGCCTACAATAGCCAGTAAGTTTGCGCTATCTTCCGCCCATTAAGTTATGGCAACCATCACGATTGAAGTCCCCGATGAGCTTTCAGAACAACTCGCCCAACTGGGCGCTCGCCTGCCTGACCTCTTGCGCCAGTGTCTGCAGCCGCCTGTGTTGCCTGCTAACGTCTATCGCTATATCCTGGACTTTCTAACGAGTCAGCCCACACCGGAGCAAATTGCTGCCTTTCGTCCCACACCGGAGATGCAACAGAGACTGCGCTCGTTGCTGGCAAAGAGCAAAAGTGAGGATCTGACGCCAGATGAACACAGGGAATTAGATGAGTACGAGCGGATTGAGCATTTGAGCATCATGCTCAAGCTCGGTAATCTGCCCTATCTCACTCGCCAGCCTTCTGCATGACTTATATTTCGGAGGCATTGCGTCGTTTAGTTGAGGAACGGGCAGGCTATAAGTGCGAGTATTGGCAGGTTCCAGCAGACATCAGCTTTTATCCTCATGAAGTCGATCATGTCATTGCCCTGAAACATCGAGGAGAAACGATTGCTGAAAATCTGGCTTATGCCTGCTGGCGGTGCAACCGTTACAAAGGTACGGACTTAGGCTCCTTTGACCCTCAGACGAATGATTTCAGCTTTCTGTTTAATCCCCGTACACAGCAGTGGTATGAGCATTTTGCTGTACAACTACTGTTTCCGCAGTTATCTGTTCTCACCCCAGAGCAAATTCTCAAAGATAAGTAAAATATGGCTACTCTTACAGTTCGTTTACCAGACGATAAGCACGCTAGGTTGAAAGAACTTGCTGCTACAAGGGGGATAAGTGTCAACAAGCTAGTTGAAGAACTCTCTACTATTGCCATTGCCGAGTTTGACACCTATACTCGCTTTAAAGCTCTGGCAGCTTCTAGTAGCAGACAAAAGGGGTTAAAATTGCTGGCGAAACTTGACACTTTGGAAGCAAATGAGCACTCGTAGGATCTGCGATCGCACTTATCTCCTTCGTAATCGCATCTTAGAGCTGCAATCCATTGATGTCGTTTAGATACTCGGCCGATGGGAGAATCAAGACTCCCTCGATGCGCCTACCGAAGAGCGGCCCGAAGTGAAGCTTATCACCGTTAAGAAGGTGTGACGCCTTGGCACTGATTGCTGCTCCAAGGATCGGTCGGTCTTTCTCGGGGAGCGCTACGTCGGCAGGTAACGCAGCGTACTTCGGCCGCTCCACAAGAAGAAGCTTCTGGCGCAGTGCATGAAGTTCCTCGACGGCAGACGCCTTTATGCGTTCAAGGTTCACTTCCGCTTCTGCCACTGCATAGAACGATGAGAGCAGGAGAACATCCGGTACCGTCCAGAGCACCCGCAGGCGGGACGTGGGCTTGTACGCAGCAGAGAACAAGACGTTCGCATCCAGAAAGACGCGATCCATTCCTAGTGCCCAGGTCGATAGTGGGGAATTGCATCGGGTTCAAGCCCCATCTGCCGCACTTCAAGCACTGCCGCCTCGTATTCCTCTTCATCAGCGGCATTAGAAAGCAGGAACTCGGCCGTTCGCTCAGGCGTGTACATCTCCACCGGCAGGGCAACCGCTGGTCGGATGCAGGATACCGTCCTCTCGCTCCTCGGCAATCACGAGCGACCCTTCCGTGAGCCCAAAGCGCCGCCGCAGCGGTGCAGGAATCACCACTACCCCTCGCTTCCCTATCTTGCTTGTTTCGAGTGAGGCCATGTGTCAGAGTGTCTGAATATCAGATATTCTTTGATTCTGACTTGTGTAGCATGCTATGTCAACCCCATCGCGGCAGTCGTTGAGATAGCGATCGCCATCTCGATGACGAGGCGCTCGGTTTCGCAGACTGCAAACCGGGGCGCATTTAAACGGACTTAGTATAAGGAGGTCTGGGTGACTGAAGCCGGTGTTGACAAGCAGCTTTTAGTACCTGAATGTCTGTATAAGCGTTGAGCTGGAGGGCAATTTGTTGGCGAACGTCAGTCATCAGGAGCGGTTGGATGATTTGTATCGGGATGATTTGATCTAGGCTAATTACAGTGCGGATCATCTGCGGCGATTGATATCATTTAACACAAATGAAATCACGAATGAGCTTCCATGAGCGCAGTGAGAACCAATCATTGCAGGTGAGAAAATTGAAGGCAACCTGCAAAGCACGAAGGCACTGCCACCTCCTCTTGTCGTTGTCGTTTCAAACGCAGATTGTGTCGAAGAGGATTGACGAGGAATTGATCAAAAGGAGCGGCGCTTGACGGATTCTAGGGAGCTACTGCAGAAGCGAATGAGTTTTGAATGCGACAATGAGGCTAGATGACCTTCTGTCTCAATTAACTAACAAGTGATGTCTAAAAATATTACTGCTGTTTACGAAAACGGGGTTTTACGCCCCCTCATTCCTCTATCCTTAAGAGACGGTCAAACCGTAGAAATTCAGGTTTTGTCTGTAGACTCTACGACAGATGAAATCCAACAGACCCTCCAATCCCTAGTAGCAGCAGGAGTAGTTACACCTCCTCCTCATCGGGACGATGTTGCGCCAGTTTCTGAAGAGGCAAGTTGGGAATTAGCTCAACGACTTGGTCAATACCCAGGCAAGCCTCTGTCAGAAATCGTGATTGAAGACCGAGGACCTTGGTGATTATCTTTAGCGATACTAGTGCTCTAGTCACAAGATATGTGTCCGAAACAGGCAGTACTTGGATACGACTAAAAGATACTCTCCGATTCCTTTCCCTTGGTGAGCGCGAGAGACGGCAAGACGTCCCAGATGAACTACGGGGACCGGATGGTGAGGAAGATTTTTGGGGACGATGGAGAAGGCGACTGAGCCACTTGCGATAGTACAGTACCCAAGAATCTCCTGTGATGGTTCTTGAACTGCAACGAAGGTTCTTCCGGTTCTTTCCTGGGTGCGCTTTCCCGCAAAGCGCTTGAGGTAATCGTTTAGGGCCTCAGCGCCGCAATCAAATACTTCTCGGTTATGGTGCTTTAAAAGTACAATCTCCACAACGTTCTTTTACTTGTTCTCGCACCGGGCTCGATAGCTCTCTGCGGCCTGAACAAGCGCCGGAACAGGAGAAACGTCTTCCTCAAGCAATGCCAGGAAAACCTCTTGGTCCTGCTCGGAAAGTTGTGTCACTTGATGTGAGCGAATCACCTCGCGCGCTGAAGAGAGGAGCTTTGCTTTGATAAAGCTTGAGACGGTCATTCCTGAAAGCATGGCTGCTTCTTCAATCAAGCTTTTCTCCTCTTGCTTACAGCGAAAATCAATTCGCGCTTCTTGTCGTGACAAAGTTTCCATGCGTTCCCCCAATCTGCTCTAGATACTTATATATATCATCTGTACGGAAAAATGCCACACGTACAAGAAACAAGGCAGTATTACTCAGCCCATCCAGGCATCTAGGTCCAGCCTAAAGTGGTGGGGATTTTGCAGCACGAATGATCTCCCCTGTTTCACCAAATCTCCCTGACAGGCAATGGGAATTCTTGCCTGGTAGGCTTTAATCGCCAGTTCGTAAATCGGTTCGGCAAGTTCAAGCTGAATCCGCCGCAGCTTACCCAGGACAACACCCATCAGAGTCACTTTTCCGGCAGTAGCCCCCTCTTGCAGGTTAATTACAAGACTCTGAATTGTGACATTTGGCAGGGTCGTTACCAGGTCGCTCAAAATGTCCGCCTCAGAACGTTTTTCAACAATCTCCAGCGTTTGAAGCGCTTCTCGCATCCGGGCGGTGTAGTCTCCCAGGTTTTGTTTCAATGGCAGTAAAATCTCATACTCCTCTGCTCCATCTTGACGCCATAGCCAGATAGTGGCATTGTCCACAAAAGGACGGTCTTCATGCCATCCGTGGGTTTGCAGGTAAGCCGCCAATTGGTCTGGCTCTATAGCCTTTAAAGTCCGGCTATCCTCGATGATCACCTTCATGGCTTATATCCCTCACCAATGAGTTGCATGATGAATTGCAGGGCGTTTGGGGTGAACAGATTGACTCTGGGTAGGGTAACAGTCACGGTTGCCGTGTTTGGGGTTTCCGGCATTCCCCGCAATGATACCCAATAGCCACAGTACCGCATGCAGAGTTCCTCTTCTGACCGGAAAGCGAGGTGCAAGCCCCTAGCTTCAGCTATGGGGTCAAGCCGGTAGGTGGCTTCAGCCACATAGAGATTCATTATAACTTTATGAAGTATAGCAATCCTATCTGATTAACAGACATATGGTACATTTGTACTTAAGTTTTAATGACCAGGTATCCGCATGAAGAACTTTTTACTAGAACAACAACAAAAAGACGAAAAAATAGCAATTTTAACCCAGTTCATTGGCAGCAAGCCAGAAGCAAGGGAACTAAAACGAGCGCTGGCGGTAAAAATGGCGCTACAGGGTACACCCTACGCGAAAATTACTGAGCTTATGGGGATGCATAAAACCTGTATCACGACATGGAAGCAAAAGTTTGAAGCTGAAGGAATAGAAGGTATTCGGCTAGGTTATCGAGGTGCAGAGAGTTACTTAACGCCAGAACAAAGGGCAGAAGTTATCACGTGGCTAAGGACGAGAGACTATTGGAATATTGATGAATTATTCAGTTATTTAGATGAACATTATCAGGTAATTTATAAATCAAAACAAAGCTATTATCAGTTGCTATCATTAGCCAAGATTAGCTGGAAGAAATCACAAAAAACCAACCCAAGTCATGACCCAGAACTCGTAAAAAAAAAGCGAGAAGAAATTCGGGATTTTGGGAGACGGAATTCTGATGAGATCGAGGCTGGGCGGTTGATTGTGTTTTTCGTAGATGAATGTCATCTCCTCGGAGATGATGGTTGTGGGTACGTGTGGGGCAGAACGGATATGAGAATTGAAATTCCAATCAAAAATATCAAATCCAGACAAACTTATTACGGAGCATTAAATTATCAATCCTCTTGAATTTATTGTGCGTGAGTATTCAGCTGGGAATTCCGAAAATACAGTCAAGTTTATTCAGGATTTACAAAACCTGCATCCCGACAAAAGAATTGCTTTGATTTGGGATGGAGCTAAGTATCATAAGTCAGATGAGATAAAAAAGTTTTTGGCATCAGTTAGTCAGTCACGTGAACCTGAGCAGTGGCCCATTACTTGTATACTTTTTGCACCCAATGCACCTGAACAAAATCCCGTAGAAGACGTTTGGTTACAAGCCAAAAACTTTTTGAGAAAGTTTTGGCCCCTGTGCAAGTATGAAAGCTGTTGTCAAGTGGCTTTTTAAATTCGCGACCAATCACCAACAATTTAATTTTCCTAAGCTGCATCAGTATGCACCATGTTCGAATCTCAGATAGGATTGCTATATATAGCTACGGTGCTATATACTTTAAAGATGGAAAGAAAATTCAAGTCAAATGCAAACCTAGTCTACTCTTGCAAGTATCATGTCGTCTGGTGTCCCAAGTATCGGCGGTCGGTCTTAGTTCATGGCGTAGACGTGCGTTTAAAGGAGATATTGCAGCAAGTATGTGTCGAATTTAATGCCGAGCTGATTGAATTAGAGGTAATGCCAGACCATTGTCATGTCTTAGTAGAGGTAGAGCCTCAGTTGGGAATTACTAAGCTAGTCCGTTACATGAAAGGTCGCTCCTCCAGATTACTAAGACAAGAGTTTCCTTGGTTAAAAAAGAGACTACCTACGCTCTGGACAAATTCTTATTTTGTTAGCACGGTTGGAGGTGCTCCACTAGCAGCCATTAAGCAGTATATCGAGAACCAGAAAAATGTCTAATTATGGTTGTCAGCAAGTTTTAATTAATCCAAGTAGAGAACTAAAGGCAGTCCTGGAATTTGTCTGCGCGGAATCAAACAAACTTGCTAATTGTGGAGCATACTATTCTCGCCAGCTATACTTCAAAACAGGCAAAATCCCGCCTAAGTATGAGCTGCATCGGTTACTGAAATCTAATCCTCACTTTAAAGCACTATATTCGCACGTTGCACAGCAGACTTTAACCAGTGTTGCTGAGTCATTCAAGTCGTTTATAGGATTACTTAAAGGTGTTGCTAAAGGAACTGTAGTTCAGCATCCTAAGTTGCCAGGGTACAAAAAGAATAGTTTAAAGCTAGCTACGTTTCCTCGTGCAGACGTAAAACTAAAAGATGGTCAGCTACGTTTTCCACTAGGCAGTAAAGTCAAAGCATGGTTTGGCATAGATGCTTTTTACCTATCTATGCCTTCAAACCTGGATTACGACAGACTTAACGAGATCCGTATTTTACCTAGAAACGGCTGCTTCTATGCTGAGTTTGTCTACAAGGTAGACGAGTTTTTGGTGGATACAGATCGTCAACGGGTTTTGGGTATCGACCACGGTTTAAACAATTGGTTAACATGCGTTTCTAATTGCGGTACGTCATTTATTGTAGATGGGTTGCACTTAAAGTCTTTAAACCAGTGGTACAACAAGCGAGTCTCTGTTCTTAAGGAGGGTAAACCACAAGGTTTCTGGTCTAATCGATTAGCTGCAATCACTGAGAAGCGTAATCGACAAATGCGATCAGGCCGTGAACAAGGCAGCAAGGAAAGTTATTACTCACTGCATAGCCAACCGTATAGGTACTGTTGTTTTTGGCTGGAATAAAGGCCAGAAAGACAGTGTGGATATGGGAAGAAAGAACAATCAGAAATTCGTCCAGAGCCCTACAGGAAAACTCAAAGATAGAATTGCTCAGTTATGTACACAGTACGGCATTCATTTTGAGGAAACGGAAGAATCCTATACTTCTCGCGCATCGTTCGTAGACGATGATATTCTGCCTGTATTTGGTGATAAACCAGAAGGGTGGAAGGCTTCAGGAAAAAGAGTTAAGCGTGGGCTTTATCGCACTGCTTTGAATTGGTACTTGAATGCCGACTGCAACGGAGCGGGAAATATCCTTAGAAAAGTAGCAACAACACTTGGATTAGATCTGAGTGGAGTTAGTAGAGGCGCTTTGTTAACGCCTTTGAGGGTTCGCCTATGGACTCTTCAAGAATCCCCGTCCCTTTAGGGCTGGGGAGTATCAATGTTGTAACCAGTCTGCTAGATTTTCGGGCAAAAAGACAACTAGGAGAATTCTGGGAATCACAAACTTGTCCAGTCGCAGGTCATCATAGTTCTTAAGTTTGAGAGGATACCGGAGCTCAACAGCACTAAGGACATCTCTGGAAGTAGACTTAAGTTGCAATTCCAGACGGGGCGACCTGACACGCCCAAATTCCCCACTGGCAGCAATGCCCCAATCAACGCTGTCATCATCTACGGCGGGTTTGTAGAGGGAGTAGCCTGCAACCGTTGAAACCGCCAAGAGATAGGCGTTGCTGAATTGCTCTTTTTGTCGGTTGATGTCCATAGGCTACAGATTCTTTAAGTTTCTTAGCATCCTCGACGTGAATCTTACCTATTTGTAGCTGGCGTTGAGGAGAAATCAAGTATTGCTTCACCTAACTCTTCAAGTTGTGCAATTCGTTAGTCGCTAGTATGAGCGCAACTCTGGGGTGATCTGACCGGCGCTGGGGGCGGTGCGCTACATTGGCTCGCCCAAACTGCCCACCCTATCGATTTATCAGCTGGCAGATGGGAAATATCAGGAAATGCAGCAGTACCGAGGGAGCGATCGCGTTGTGTCCAAGGTGTTTCCCGAGCTTTCCCTGACAGCTAATGAGATTTTCAGAGGAGGCAGACCTGATTGAAGGCGAACATCGAGAAGCGCTGAGCTGTTCCACGGAGCCGCGTTATGTAATTACCTCAGATGCTGAAGCTAGGGTGTCCACAGATGGAGATGCTTAAACCACCGCAAGTCTCTGTAGTCCAACGTCCACACACTTGCGTTGTACTGCTGGGCAGTCACTACAACCGCGGCATCTTCCAGACTGCCCTTCCACTCAGGCATTTGACATACCAGATTGGAGATATTTTGAAAAGCTGCCATTTCTAGCGGCACAACCAAAGTATCATCGCAAATAACAGGCAGCATCTTCTGAGCAGCATGAGGTGACTGTTCGCGGGCCACAAACTTATAAACCTCGAATAGAATTGGCAGAGGTGTCAGCACCTCACCAAACATAGATGGCAGTTGAGCGAAACCAGCCTTGCACACCTCGTGGCAGTTATCTTTGGCAGAGAACAGGGCAATGAGCGGTCCAGCATCCAGAACTAATCGCCTCACTTAAGATAGTCCTCGTTGACTGAGGCATCAGGTGGTGCATCCTCTACAATTCCAGCTAGTTCCAACAGCCTTGAGCCGTTTCTAGGTCGTAACTTTTCTTCAAGAGCTGCCTGTACTACAACGGAGGGATTTTGCTCTGGGTGGTTTTGCAGGTATTCCTCCAGTTGTGCCCACAGCTTGTCTGGGATGTATAGTGTTCGTTTCATGTCAGTACCTGCTCGTGTACAACTAATGTTGTACCTCTATCTTAGCATTTGGGATAGTGCAGAAACCCTAGTGAGGGCCCAAAAATGAGCGGAACACTACCCAGCCATCATCGTTGATATCGGGTAAAGTGAATTTGGCAAACGTACCCTCGCCCCGACCCACATCCAAGCCACCAAGGTAGAAGTCACTAAAGGGGCTATTGCCACTAGTACTAGCGATGGTTGTCAGCTTACCTTGAGGACTTTTGGCATAGATGTGATATCACAAATGTTTATTGAGCCACCTCTGCAAGGCGAAGACTACCTATATTCTGACATTCAAAAGTTGCGTTGTTGTCAGGACTACGATTGATCAACTCTATAATTTGCCCATCTGGATTTTCGAGAAACCACTGGCGTAACTTACGCCCATCCATAGGCGCTGAAGACAATGGCTGAAACCCCTTTTTCTGCCAGAGTAAAGCAGCCGCATACATATCGTCAACGCGAATAGCAAGGTGATGGACAGCAGCAGGTCCTCTTTCTTGAATAAAGCGAGCTTTTTCATCGCCCGGTGCGTAGGGTGAAGTTAGAACTAATAGCCCACCTGATGGCATCAAGACTGTCAGGAAATGCATCCACAAATCTGTAGCTAAGGTATAGTTATCGGGACAAAAGTCCGCAGGAAAGAGTCCTGGGCCCTCTACAATCTGGGCCTTATCCGAGCACAAAACATCGGCGTAAGTTTGGAGAGTAATACGATCTGGAAAAGTTAATACATAGTGGTCTATGAAAACTTGTTCGCCATATAAAGCCGTAAAAAAAGACCAGCGCGTGAAGAACTCTGGCTGATTAAATCCTTCTTTAAACTCCAGTAAGCCATTTCTTTCGTGGAAAGGCGACTCTAAGGTAGAGTTAAAACTATAATTTAGCTTTAGTAAGGGAAGTGATTGCTTCATATTTCTATAATAGTCCCAAGTTTAAGATTGATGGAGTTAGCTTACTTGATCTAATCAGTTTGTATGCTATTAAATAATTTATAAGGCATTCCCTACTCCCCACCTTAATAGGCAACTTAGAAGTCTCTCAGCTTAATAGTCTTATCAATATTTTTACATCTAGATACTTCAAGTGAGCCTAACTAAGCTATTAGTTAGGTATAACTTATGTTTGTTATGTCGCCAAAACTTATTTTGGTCTGATAAATTTGAAATTATGCCGCTGCGTCTTGGTAAAAGGCTTTCATCTCAGTAAACCACTGTTGGCGTGATTTGTCCCAAGTGTAGAACATATGCCCACCCTGAAAATGCCTCAACGTCAAGTTGGGACGAATTTCAGGATGGAGTTTCATCAGATCTGCTAGATAGTTTGAAGCGAAATAGGGAGTTACCAGATCAAAAAATCCATGAGTAATATATACCTGCATATAGGGATTTAGTGTCATCCCCACGCGCAGATCATCCACCGCCCCGATAAAGCCCTGTTTCAACTCACCTTTGAGATCAAACTTCCAGGCTTTGTACGTTTCCAAATTCAGAAGATAGTAAGCTAGCTCGGTTTCCACTCCCAACATATCTCGCAAGTGACTGTTGATCGCTCCCGTAAACAGTCGATCAAGCCCATCTAGGGTTGGATCGATCCCTTCGTAGAGCACGCGATCAGGAAAGGGATCGATCGCCGTGATAGAAGCGTCATACATCCCCACAATCCTTTGTTGATCTCGCAGCAGTTCCCTAGCAAAGACTTCAACGCCAATCCGTCCAGCTTGTCTTTCAACTAGTGTCAGAGGCAAGCCGATTAAATCTGCCATCTGCTGATAAGCTGTCTGACGCTCATCGAGTGTAAGAGTATCTCCCATAACCAAAAGTGGAATTAGTGTCTTGCGGGCAAACTGTTCGGCGGTAGCCATCTGAGTAGGTAAATCTCCCGGTTCTCCCACCCATTGAGCGCGCCCGTGATGAGCGGCGGCGGCTGCCAAAGAAGGGAGCAGGGTTGCCCAGGAAGTGAGGTTGTAATCATTACCGCCCAGAAGACTGAATTCTATTGCCGGAGAAATTAGAATGGCTCCTGAAAGCCCGACACCAAATTCCTGCTGTAGCTTGCGGGCTAACTTAGCGACCCGAAAGCCGCCGTAACTCTCTCCAGCGATGAAAATGGGTGACAGCCACCGCTTCTTTTGAGAGAGAAATCTTTGAATAAACTCTCCCAGCGCTTTCAAGTCCCTCTCGACTTCCCAAAATTTTGCCTCCTTGGGGTTATCTGCCTCATTTGGGCTGGTTTTATCACTAGATTTATTAAGGCTATCTTTGTCTTGAGGCAAACTGCGGCTGAAGCCGGTGCCAATCGGATCAATGAACACCAAATCCGTAAAGCTCAGCCAACTTTCGATATTGTCCACTAGCTGGACTGGAGGTTTAGGCAAGCTGCCGCTGGCGCCAAAATAGATGCGCTTTGGGCCGAGTGCTCCCATGTGCAAATAGGCTGAGGCGGCTCCTGGTCCGCCGTTGAACACAAAGGTCAGCGGTCGTCGCGGTGCTTCGTCTGCCTCAGCGAAATAAGCAACATAAAACATTTCGGCAACAGGCAATTCCAGCTCAAACACGGTTTGCCACTCGGCAACGGCACTGTAGCGGAGCTGTTGGTCGGGGAGCGATAGTGTATGCTCGGTTGCGCTTGACTTGTGGGTTACGGGTGAGCTAGGAGTGTCGGGCATGTGCAGCGTAAGTCGTAAGTCGTCAGCAGGGGTTTTTCTATTGGATTAGTATAATTGCCTCTTCCGCCTTAGCGTGCAGGTTTTTCTTCAGCTCTTGCCCAACTTTGCTAATCAGTTGATCAAAAGCCTCGCGTTTCTGTGTCAGTTGTTTGCTCAAACCCAACTCTAAATCGGAACTCATTTCTTCACAGACACTGTTAATCTTGCTGTCACCCAAAAAAATATAACGACTCCAACTGGGGATATCTACCTGTTTTTTGATCGCTTCCTTGATCCCGTCCTTAGTTAGCTCTACTCCTGAGGCAAGAAACACTGCGCCATAGACCAATGCTATGGGCCAGATGAAGTGCCCAGTTAGTATCAAAGTGATGATGCTGCCGATAGTGCCCCCACCAATTACCAGATTGACTATAAATCCCACTGTGTCGGCAAGCAGCGCATCTCCAATAGACAACTCCGGATTTACAACCGCCGGGTCAATACCATCATCAAATCTCAAGCTGCTTGTGGGTATCTGGAACTTCTGACAAATGGGGTCGGTTTCTGCTGCCAAGTCCGGTTGGATCTTGCTGTTAAACCACTTGACGCAGATGTTCTTAATTGTCTGCTGAGCCTGATTGCTTTTGAGCCACTGCTTCGCCAGCATCTCGATAGAGTTTTGGAGGTCAGCCAAAGTCCGTATGCGGTTGTTTTGCCAGTCTTGTAAACCGGGTTTGACTGCATTTTCAATTATCCCCTCTGACACTGGCTTGGTCAGCAGTTTGATTAGCTCAGGGATATGTTGCTCAATCAGATCTTTCAGCTTCTGCGAGTCACTTAGTTTGTTGATCTCTTCTTTAAATGCAGCAGCGCGCAGATCCCATCGTCCTACGCGCGCTAGCCCTAGTGCAATGCACCGTTCAGGCTCGGGGTCGGGGCGAACCTGAGATTCGGGTTCGGGGAATATTTCCTCACAAATTTGACGGGTAAACTTCATGCGTGATGCGCCGCCAGTCATCAGCAGAACTTTGGGAACAATGCCTAGATTGTTAAGCGTTTCCTTTGCTTCACTTACTGCTTCACGAAAAGACTGCATCCAACTTTTGTGCTCCAGCTCACTCAGGGGATGGTTCAGTATCTCCTCCATGGTCAGTCTGTTGACTTTAGGGACAAAGTAAATCTGTCCGCTAACACACTCGAAGCCGCGTGCCCATGTTTCCGGATCGCTGTATAGGTTTTCGTTAGAAAAGTATTCTTCCTTAACCTTGCGGCATTGGAGTTCACAGCGTGACTTGTGATACGGATGTTGCTCAAACACTTTTTCGAGTAACGCCTTCTGCGGATGGCTCGTGAGGGTCTGGGCAAGAATGGCCTTGTCGATGAGAGCTGCTCCTAAAGCATTGTGCCCGAAATCCATTGGGAGCTCGGACAAGCTCTTAACGAGAGTGAAGTCCGTGGTTGAAGAGCCAATATCAATGATCAGTACGGATGATTTGAGTTCATGATAGTCGAGCTTACCGCCTTCTTTGGCTTGCATGAAAGCAGCTCGCGACTCGGGTACAACACTTAGTAGCGGCATGCCAGCTTCTTTAAGTAGATTTTGGTACTCTTCCCGTTCTATAACTGACCATCCAGAGGGACACCCAACATAAAAGTAGCTAGCTTCCCCGCCTTCAATCTGTTTGCTCTCTTTTAAGAGACGGTAGTAGGTTTCAAGAAAACTGCGAATTGTCCGCCTGTAATTTAGATCGTCGTTTGGTTTTTGCTTAAAAGAGATTTCGAGCCGAGTGACGCCGGGATGGATTAACGCCTGTTCGCCAACAAGAGTGCCGAGGCTGGGATGAGTGCCAATAGCCGTAACTTGGATCTTCTTGTTATTAATCTCAAGCATCTCCGGGGGCTCGATGCTGTCAACCTTCGCCCTAGCCACGGCTGTTTCACCGTGACCCAGATCAAACCCAATCGTTTCTATAACTTGCATACTAAATTAATGTCCATTCAAGTTGCATAAAAGACAGTCGTTTTAGGAGTCAGGAGTCAGGAGCCAGGAGTCAGGAGAGGTAAAGATGAATGAAACCATTGCCCTGACTGAATCGTAAATCTTCATTCTGACTCCTGACTCCTGACTCCCAACTTCCCAGATATGCAAACTAAATGACAATATGGAGTGAATACAGGGCTTGCTATGTCGTAACTCCAGAGTACGCTGGCTCAATTACTCGACCTCGTCGGAGCAGGCGATCGCCCTTCAACAAAGCAGGAGTTAAGGTCACGTATTCCTCTGCTGATTGGTCGATAGGTGGCTCGAAGTCAAAATAACTGCGCTCACTATGCTCGTCGTTTGGTCGGTAACTCTGGGCTCGAATTCCCTGCTCCATCAAAATCTGTGGAATAAGCTTAGTGAGTTCAAGCGTCATATCGGGATTCTCAAGAGATGAAGTTCCTATCAGCATCTGAAGAAAGTCCAAGAGTTCTGGCATCTCTTCTATTCCACTAGTGGAGCCGAGAGGTCTTTTCACTTCTTCAGCTTGGACAACCGCACGGTCAATGGTGTTCAAAGCATCGGCAAGGTTGTCTAAAAGGACTTTGCTATCAACCCTGGCGTTAAGCAGGGGCGCTTCCACAGGCTGAAGAGAGCTGAGGCTGTTTTTGTGGTTATCTTTGTCGAGTTGAATTGCAACTTCCAGTCCTATAAGCAGAGACATCAACAAGATAGCCATCCAGGCAAGTGGAGCAGATCGAGTCACTGAGAACAACGAAAACAAGATACCTACGCAGATAAGTAGCTGTAGCAGTTTCAGGATTAAACTTTGAGAGAACTGCGTAGCTTGGCTAATGATTTGCTGGGGTGAGCTCGATCTCGTCTCGTTGACAGCAGTGAGAGCGGCTACGGACTGCCGCAGCGTATCTAGGAAAAAGAGAGCCAGGCGTGCTTGAGTCACGCTCAGATCACCGATGTACATTGTCTTAAGATCGTCAAGTCGGTTCTGAACCAGCTTAACTGCCTGATCAAGGCTAGTCGTCTGGTCGATCTCTGTCTGAAGTTCGCTCCGTCCTTTACTAAAAAGCGTCAATAGTGTTTTCATCGCTCTCACCAAGGCTTAGGCAGTTGATCTACCTCCTTAATGACATTAGCTTTCTTAGATAGCTCCCTACCTCTAGCATTAGGATTACTTTTGCATACTTATCGAACCAGAGGCAGAGCCTCGAACCATGCGTTCCCAGGCTCCAGCCTGGAAACGAGGGAATCGACCCTCCTCAATTCCCCCTTAGAAAGGGGGGGAGCCTGATCCTCCACCTCACCGATGCTTTGGGGAGGGTTGGGGTGGGGTGAAATCAAGTATTCATGCAAGTGTTCCATTGTAGTACAATCGGAGCAAGCTAAGAAGCAAGTTCTAATGGTTATTGCACAAGTCGATAAAATTAAGATGAATAAAAGCCAGTTGTCTGTAATGGATGACTGGTTTTCTATGTATCAAAATCACTAAGTTTTACGGTAATTTTTATTAGTGAACACTAGACATGACCAACAGGCAAAGGGAGATTTGATGAAACCCAAGCGTCCAGAAATCTTCGCAGTGGTGTCGAAAGGTAGTGTTGTTCTTTCGACCTTCCTGTTGTCTATTGGCATTGCCAGTGCCCAACCAGTCAAACCTTATGCTGTGCAAGCAACTCCCACCGCAGCGATTTCAAATCGGGAGCAGCAGGAACTGGCGCAATTGCGAGAACAGAGGCGTGTTCAAGAGCAAGTTCAGGCGGAGGCGAACCGCGCTTTCAGTCGGACAACAACTCTGTTCAATGTTTTGCTGGCTGCCTTGGTGCTGCTTCTAGTCGCGGCGATCGCTGCTTTGCTGCTGTTGCGGCGAGCTGTGATTCGAGAGGTTGCAGATCTCGTGAGAGCCCACCTCAATGAAGTGGAAGACTTAGAAGGTAAAATTGCTAGGGCTAATCAAGAAGTTCAAAACATTTTTCAAGAAGCTGAAGACATTGGAAATGAGCTAAATAATGAGGCGGAAAATTTTCAACAGGATATAGGTTTCAAACGAGAAAATTTATCTAAACTCTTATCTGAACTGTCTCAGTCCAAAAAGCAGGCATTAACAGAATTAGAAACGCAGATAAAAGACGCTAAACAAGCTTTAGGAAAATTAGAGACTAAGTTTACGACTCAGCTTTCTGAACTGCAGTTAGATGCTCAACAACAAAAAGGCTTAATCCTGCAGAATCTAGAAAGATTAAGCTCTGAATTTGCTCCTCAGCTGGCTGAAATTCATGCTGGTGTCCAAGGGCAGAAGGATAGCGTCTTGCAGAATCTAGAAAAATCCGAGACCGAGTTTGTGGCTCAGATATCCGTTCTCAAGGCAAATGCTCAAAAACAACGAGACCTCATCCTGCAGAATCTGGAAAGATTAAGCTCTGAATTTTCCCCTCAGCTGGCTGAAATCCATGCTGATGTCCAAAGGCAGAAGGATAGCGTCTTGCAGAATCTAGAAAAATCCGAGACCAAATTTGTAGTTCAACTGACTGAACTCCAGTCAACCGCTCAAAAGCAACGGGACTCAATCTTCCTGAATCTGGAAAAATTAAGCTCTGAATTTTCCCCTCAGCTTTCTAAACTACAGTCCGAAATTCAAGGGCAGAAAGAAGCAGTCTTGCGGAACATGAACCAGGCAGAGGCTGAGCTTGTGACTCAACTATCTGGACTCCGGTTAGATGCACAAAAGCAACGGGATTTAATTATTCAAAACCTGAAAACGCTAGAAGCTGAGTTTTCCCCTCAGCTTGGTGAAATCCAGGCGGATGCTGAACAAAAAGCCCAACAGCAAAAGGATCTAGCCCTGCAAAACCTGGAGCGATTAGGGATTGAGATGACCGCTCAACTCTCAGAATCTAAGTCGCAGATTCAAGGGCAAATGGAGCACACCTTGTTGAACCTGAAAAATCTAGAGACTGAGTTTACCGCTCAGGTCTCGAACTCGCAATCAGGTATTCAAGCCCAGAAGGAGCGAACCCTTCAGAGCCTGAAAAAATTAGAGACTGAGGGTACGAGCCAACTATCTGAATTTCCGTCAGAGATTCAACGGCGAAAGGATCTGGCTTTGCAGAATCTAGAAAAACTAGAAACTGAGACTAGCACCCGGATCGCTGAATTTCAGACTGAGGTTCAGGCTCAAAAGGATCTAACTCTTCAGAATCTGGACAAATTGGAGACTACACTTGCGGCTCAGCTTTCTGAGGTGCGCTCAGACGCTCAAGCCCAGAAGAATCATCTCCTACAGCAATTAGCTGAGAGTTCACCCGTCCCAGAGGCTGTGTTCTCTGAAGCGCTACAAAAGATTCAAGCTCTAAGCGAACAACTTGAACGCCTTAAATCTAATCATCCTCAGCTATTCTTGAACCTGGATGACTATGTCAATCAGGGAGATTCTCTATTCTCTCAAGGGCACTATGAAGAAGCGATCGCGAACTACGATCAAGCCCTTGCTCTTGGGCCCAATCACCCTAACGCTTGGTATCAGCGGGGCATTGCGCTGTGGGAATTACAGCAGTATCAGAAGGCGATCGCCTCGTTTGACAAAGCGCTTGAACTCAAACCTGACGACCCTAACGTCTGGTATCACCGAGGTCTCGCCCTAAAGGAATTACGGCGGAATGAAGGAGCGCTCGCTGCTTTTAACAAGGCTGTTCAAATCGAGCCTGATAACTACAAAGCTTGGCTTAACCGGGGTATGACTCTGGGGAGGTTGAAACGCTATGAAGACGCGATCGCCTCGTTTGACAAAGCCCTTGGGATTAAACCTGATTATCATGAAGCTTGGGTTAATCGAGGGGTTGTATTAGGGGCATGGCAACGGCATGAGGAGGCTTTCAAGTCTTTTGATCAGGCTGTCCAGATTCAGCCTGATGATGCCGTAGCTTGGTTGAATCGAGGTCTAGCTTTGGAGGTGTTAGAACGATACGAAGAGGCTCTTGCTTCCTTTGACAAAGCGATTGAATTCAATCCTGACTCCTATAAAGCCTGGAACTACAAAGGTTATATGCTAGTCAAGCTAGAGCGTGATGAAGAGGCGCTTGATAGCTTTGAGCGCGCTCTGAAAATTCAGCCAGATTTTGCCAATGCTTTTTACAATAAGGCGATCTGTTACGCCCTGCAGGAACAGGTTGAGTTAGCCGTGGAAAATTTGGAGCGGGCGATCGCTCTGAATCCGAAATATCGGGCAGAGGCAAAAACTGACCCAGATTTTGATGCAATTGCAGAGGACGAGCAGTTTTGGCAGTTGATTGAGGGCTAATATGCAAAGTTGGTCAGTGCTGCGTCAGTGGGAAAGGGTACTGCACGCTCAAAAGCAGTGAGCCAATTGTAACAAGGGCGACTATGCCTAACACCAGGTAATCAAATTTGCCAAGTGACGCTTCATAAAGGAGCGTTTGCCGCCCTCTAACCTGATATCCACGTGCCTCTAATGCCGTTGAAAGCTCAGCAGCACGACGCAAAGCCCCCTGCATCAGTGGTACGAACAATGACACCAAGCTCTGTAACCGCTCAGTTATATTACCATTTGAAACATCTGCACCTCGGGCGGTCTGAGCTTTTATCAGTTGCTCTACTTCCTCTATAAGCGTCGGGAAGAAGCGGAGCGCCAGCAACATCATCAGCGCAAAATCATCGACTGGTAATCTCAATCGACGGCATGGGGCGAGTAATAGCGTCAGTCCCTCAATCAATGCAACAGGTGGAGTCGTTATTGTCAACAAGAGAGAAAAAACATAAAGCACCAGAAAAACAGTAAAGCCAGTCACTAATAGCCAGACACCATTATAGGTAATTGCAATTGGGCCAATTGCCCAAAAGTTAGCTTGTAGAGTTTTCGGTATGAAACAGAAGAAAGCTATGACAACCGCAGTGACGAATAGTAAAGTTGTCCGGGTTCGTTTAAACCAAAGACGTTGTCGAAGGTCCGCCAAACTGGGAATAGGGATCAGCCAAAACAGGAGGTAAACTGTCAGCAAAATGCTGTAGACAAGTATTACCGAGTTTATTAAGGTATATGTGGCGAGAAAAGGGCCAAGTGTGTAGAGCGGTTCCTTGTTACGATCTTGTGAAAATAGTAATGTCGGAAAAGCACCAAGAATAGCAAATAGCACTAATAGCCAGATGCGTTGCCACAGGTAGCGAGGTGAGATGCCGGATAGGGCTACGCTTACACCTGTAAGTATCATAACGACAACATAGGGTGCAAAGTGCCATTTAAATTGATTCGCCACCGGTAGGAACACTGTGAGCCAAAGCAATACCAATAACTTTGTCCTAGCCTGCAAGCGATGTAGGAAACTAATATCAGGCTGATAAGTCCCTAAAGGGATATTCTTAAGCATCGTGTTCTGTATATCCACTCCCTATCCCAATCAGCGCAGCCAGAGCCTCTTCAAGTGTGAATGCCTCTAGAGGAATCGCCACTCCCTGTTGGCGCAAATACATTAGCAATTCACTCAAGGGCGACGCCAGCAATCCCCACTGGCGCAGCGAGTCGCCTGCCGCAAAGATGGTGCGCGGTGTTCCTTGCATTACCAAGTACCCATTATGCAAAACAAACAGCCAATCAGCTAACGCTGACACCTCAGTCATATCGTGTGATACCACAACAATCGTCACCCCTTGTTCTTGCTGGAGACGACGCAGATAGAAATAGAACTCAGCTCGCCCCTCCGCATCAAGTCCGGCTGTCGGTTCATCGAGGAGCAGGATTGTTGGCATCATTGCCAGTATCCCTGCTAGAGCAACGCGTCGCTTCTGCCCACCACTGAGATCGAAGGGAGATCGCTGAGCATAGGTTTGGTATGGCATCCCAACCATTTCTAGTGCCTTGATCACACGGCTTCGCACCTCGCGCCTTTCTAGCTTCAAACGCTGAGGTCCAAAAGCGACATCGGCAAAGACGGTAGGTGCAAACAACTGCGCCTCTGGGAATTGAAACAACATGCCGACACGCTGTCGCAATGTTCGCAGATCTGCCCCAATGGCTGCCACATCTATGCCCTCAACAAGGATGGTGCCAGCAGTGGGGCGCAGCAGTCCATTAAAGTGCTGCACGAGAGTTGATTTCCCAGAACCAGTCACACCAATAATGGCAACGCAGCTTCCTCGCTCAATCTCTATGTTGATATCTGTGAGCGCTGCTTTATGTAGCAGACCAGATTGATATGTGTGACAGAGGTTTTTAGTGACGATAAGGGATGTCAACGCCCAATCTCCCTGGCGATCGCTTCTGCCGTTAACGCTGCTGGTGAGATCGGCATCCCGGTGGCGCGCAGTCGAACAGCCAGCTCTATCGGTTCCGGAATTGCCAACTTCAGTTGGCGCAGCTGCTCCAGATTAGTAAATAGGTTCTGTGGTGTATCTGCTTTGACTATCTGTCCTTGCTCCATCACCACCACACGGTGTGCGAGGGTGACCTCCTCTAACAAATGGGTAATTTGGATAATCGTCAGACCATAGTCTCGATTGAGTTGATGGAGTAACGACACAATTTCTCGCCGCGAAAGCGGATCGAGCATAGCAGTGGCCTCGTCAGCGATTATACACTGAGGGCGCAACGCCAACACTCCAGCGATCGCCAAGCGCTGTCTTTGTCCACCCGAAAGTTGATCCGGTGGCAGTCCTCGTAGTTCGGTGATACCTACTGCTGCCATCGCTTGAGCAACACGCTCTCGGATGAGTGAGATAGAGAATCCACGTACTGCCAGTGCCCAGGCAACATCATCTTCGACAATAGTGGCAATGATCTGATTATCAGGATTTTGGCTGATCATGCCAACTTGATCTCGAATCATGCTGTGCTTGGTCTGATCGCGAGTGTCTAGTCCTGCTACTAAGACACGTCCACTGTTGGGCATAAGCAAGGCGTTACAGTGAAGCGCCAGGGTTGATTTACCACAGCCATTATGGCCCAGAACTACCAAATACTCTCCTTGCTCTACCTGAAGACTGAAATCACGTAAGACAGAGACGGAGCGAGGCTGAGTTTTTCCGGTCTGAACAGGATAGGTATAACTAATGCGTTGGATATCAATCAGGGGATTCATGCCTTGGCGCTGTGCCTCCTGAAAATTCCGCGTCTGAGACCTTCCCTAATAAGAATCTTTTTGGCTCTATTTATGATCTTCTCTATCCTGCCACCAGGAAATGGACGCACATCGTAATCCAAGAAGGCGTGCAAAGAAATTAGTGATGAAATAGAGAAGGGACACAACTGGCCATAGATATGCCCAGATAGCTAGGAAAAAAAGTGCCCACCAATAGGTAAATGCGAATTGTGAAAAAGATGTCACGAACGGGTACGCGCTGCGTTTCCACCAATCGTCCAATCCAGCGCGTGATGCAATCAAACCCGCAGTAGAAACTACAGCTTCATAACTTTTATGCAACGATAAGATGATGTCTGTGAACGACATCCCTAGTAGCTTTACCACGAGTAAGATTAGAACATAAACAGTGATTGCCCCGCTCGTTACACCCAGGAGCAGGAGCAGAAAATGAGGCAGACGGTACTTCATGGTTAAACCCAGAAATAGCCCTGCTCCAGTTCCAAACAGTATACGTATGCTAGTAAGTATGCCAGTTAATAGGCTGGCAGTAAAGAAGGCGACACAAAGACCCATGATGCCAACGTAGAGGTTACGTCGCAACACCAATACGGCAAACACAACAGGGATAAGTAAACGAAAGAAACCTCCTCCGACAGGTAGATACACAGCAAGCAGATGAAAGATCACAGCAAGATCTGCCAGCAGTGCGCCTTCTGCTATCTCTATAGCACTCAGGTTTCTATTCAATCTAGACTGCTCCTTTTGTTCTGTAGATCTTGGAGTTTAATCTATTAATCTGGAAAAGGCACCAAGATTTTCACCTTTTTAAGGTGTACCGTTGATAAACAGCAACACGTCAATCGCTGGAACTGCTTCGTGTATCTTAAGCTGCTAAATCCCATTCAAAACTGGGTTATAACCTAGTTAATACAATGTCTACAGTAAAACAAGGGAAGACTTTATGACTAATGAGGCTGCTTATTCATCTGTTGCTATTGCTACTGAGAGTACAGCTAGCATTCCAGTCATTGACTTTGCCCCATTCTTTAACACAGATATCTCTACTCGTCAAAAGATTGCTGCTGAAATTCATAGAGCTTTTAAAGAAATTGGCTTTCTCTACTTCAAAAACTCTGGTGTCCCACAGGCGCTAGTTAACCAAATTTTTAATCAATAAGGACTTCATTAGATGACATTAATTCGTTCTAATCTTCGAGTCTCAAACCAATTTAGTGACTTCTCTCTAAGTATTCTTGCAAGAGACATCATGAACGGAGTTCACAACCAGGGATGAAAGTGGTAGGGTCAGTCTCAAAGACTGGTTTAGAGGTCGGATTGGAATTAGTGCCAAAAAGCCTGAGCAAGAGACTGACCGCGCCCG
>JAABUQ010001083.1_pt1 | contig 61104 bp, 40 predicted proteins | sample 5560001 | NCBI WGS metagenome assembly JAABUQ01 (sample SAMN10711888, study PRJNA513371) | rock metagenome | isolation source: Antarctica rocks | place: Antarctica: Victoria Land, Finger Mt nord | collected 2015-12-18
CCCTCTGGAAAAGACCGGACCTGATCAGCGAAGCGAGGTTACGCTGCCAGAGCTGGGTTTCGGCCAGTTTCGTCTGCATGGTAAGCCCCTAAGGCAAGAGTGGAGGGACCTCTCCTTGGCCAGGCGGATGGCGGATCGAGCCGCACACCCTCCTTCATTCTAGACGCACGGATCACCTCGAAAGTTCTAACCCGCCGAAATCTCGAAGAACTGCTTCCACGACCATGGGAACCTCGAATGGCATTCTGCGCGAGATCCGGTCGATCGCCAAGCCGCGTTGCAACCATTTCTCGATTTCGTCGCATCCCGGAACAAATCTGGCTGATTCGCGACTCATTCGATTCTCAAGATGGAGGAAACCGCGATGGGGACGGCTCCGGACCAGCAAATTGGAGGCCAACAGTAAGACTTGCCATTATCGATCGCATCAGGCCCCGCTTTTGAATCAGATTGCGAGCCTTGTGGGCGTCGAAACCGTTCGAGCGAATGTTCGATGTTGGTATTGCGGGGTTCATGTGGGACAAGTCTCCTCGATCAAGCTTGTCTGATCGCAAATCGAGCAATGTCGGCTAAGAAACGGGCGATCTCCAGGATTCGTGGCGGATCGGTTCGACTCTTGTAGCACGCAGGGCCGCCGCGGTTTGGCAAAACGGCAGGCCCGGGATGGCAGTTTTCAGACGGATCGGCCGGCCCCGGGTTGCTCGCGCAGGTCGGCGGCCAGGGCGATCGCACCCTGGACGACGACCTCTTCGCCGAGGGATGCGGTGACGACGTCGTAAGTGCCCCGGAACGGCGGGAAGGCCAGGGCCTCCAGCCTGGCCGCGATCGGCCCGAGCCAGAGGGCGTCGTCGAGGAGCGAGACGCCCCCGCCGAGGATGATCCGCCGAGGGCCGAGCAGCGTGACCACGTGGCCAAGGGCGGAGGCCAGGGCTCCGGTGGCCCGGTCGAGGATCGCCGCGGCCCGGGGGTCGCCCGCGGCGGCAGCTCGGGCCACGTCGACGGCGGATGAGATGCCCGGGATTTGCCTGCGGCCTTCGGCCCCGATCGCCCAGCCCGAGGCGACGTCTTCGAGCCTGATCCGGCCGCCGGTCCCGTCGTCGACCCAGAGGTGGCCGATCTCGGCGGCCCCCGACCCGCCGCCACGGTAGATCCGCCCGTCGAGGATCAGGCCGCCGCCGATCCCGCTGCCGATCGTGACGTAGAAGATCGGCGAGAGGCCGACGCCCGAGCCGAAACGGGCCTCGCCGAGCCCCGCGGTGTCGGCGTCGTTCTGGACCGCGACCCTGGCGATCCCCAGCTCGGAACGAACCCAATCGGCCAGGGGGAATCCCTCCCATCCCTCGACCTGGTGCGACCGGACGACGACCCCGAGGCCGGCGTCGACCGGGCCGCCGAAGCCGATCCCGGCCGCCTCGGGCCGCTCGCCCCGGGCCTCGTCCCGGGCGAGGAGGGCCGCGTAAGCCTCGGCGATCTGGTCGAGGATGCCCCGGGCCCCCGCTTCGGGGCGAATCGCGCGGCGTTCGAGGGCCTCGATCCGGCCGTCTCCGCGCCCCAGGCCGAGCTGGAGCTTGGTCCCGCCGATCTCGACCCCGAGCAGGGGCGGGCGGCCCATCGCGATCAATGCGCCGAGGCGAGGGCGGGGACCGAGGCGGCGAATCGGCGGTTGAGGTCGTCGATGATCCAGTGGAAGGCGACCTGGTGGATCGACTCGACGAGCCCCATGTCGTCGACCCCGGAGTGCAGGTTGTGGTGGGCCATTTTCTGGAGCTTGCCGCCGGTGAAGCCGGTGAACCCGACGGTGGTCATCCCGTTCTTGTTGGACCACTCGACGGCCTTGAGGATGTTGGGGCTGTTGCCCGAGCCGGAGATCGCCAGGAGGAGGTCGCCGGGCGAGGCCAGGTTCTTCAACTGCTCGATGAAGATCCGGTCGTACCCCTCGTCGTTGCCCCAGGCCATGATCCCCGCCGTGTTGTCGGTCAGGCTGAGGACCTTGAGCCGCTTCTGGTTCTCGAAGTCGCGGAGCGTGCACTTGGCCAGGTCCTCGCTCAGGTGCGAGGCGTTGGCGCCCGAGCCGCCGTTGCCGATGATGAAGACGAAGCGGCCGGCGTGGTAGGCGTCCTCGATCAATTGCGAGACGGCCTCCATCTGGGCGACGTCGAGGTTCTGGATCTCCCGGCAGACGCGATCGAGGTAATCTTTCGCGCCAAGCGTCCATCCCAGCATCGTGCGGGCTCCACGCGGTCGAATCTTCGCAGGTGATCGTCACCGACCAGGCCGGGCCCGATTGTAACCTCGCGTCGGGCCCGGAAAACAGCCCTGGTGGGCGACGGGGCGGGGCGGACTACGAGAGGGAGACGTCGATGGGTTGGACCTGGTCCGCGCTCGGCATCGGCCTCACGGCGATCGCCGCCTGGCTGGCCGCCGGGCGCTGGTTCGGCCAGGCCGAGGCGTGGCCCCGCCGGTTGGGTTCGTTCGTGCTCGGCTGGGCCTGGATCACCGTGGGGGTCGAGGGGCTCGGCACGTTCGGCCTGCTCCGGGCCGAGGCGCTGGTGGCCTGGTCGGCCCTGGGCCTGCTGCTGGCCCTGATCGGTTGCTGGCTCCGGCCGGCCGCCCCGCCGGCGAAGCTCACCCGGCCCGAGGATTTCGACCTGGCCTCGACGGCGGCCCTGGGCCTGGTGTTCTGGGGGTGCTGGCGGTTCGGGCTGCTGGCGGCCCTGGACCCGGTGAAGGTGGTCAGCGACGGGCCGATCTACCACCTGTACTTCGCCGCCCGGTGGTGGAAGGCCGGGCGGGTCTTCCCCGTGGCCAGCCCGTTCGGCGAGGTCGGCGCCACCTACTTCTGGGCCAACGGCGAGCTCTGGTACGCCTGGCTGATGACCCTGATGGGGGGCGACCGGCTCGCCAAGCTGGGCCAGGCCCCGTTCCTCCTGGCGGCCGCGGCCTCGACCTACGCGATGGCCAGGCGGCTCGGGGCCGGGGCCTCGGCCTCGCTCCTGGCCGCTTGCTGGTTCGCCTCGATCACGCCGCTCCTTTTGTTCTCCTTCGAACCCAACGTCGACGCCCTCCTCGCCTCGGGATACCTGCTGGCCTGCTACTTCTTCCTCCGCTATGCGCTGGGCGACGCCGGGGTGTCGGCCCTGGCGCTGGGGGCCCTGGCCGCCGGCCTGGGGATGGGGACCAAGCCGACGGGCGTCGTCTTCTTCCCCCCCTTGCTGGCTCTGATGGGACTGAAGGTCGCGTCGAGGCCGATGCCCGGCCTCGCGAAGTTGGGCCACCTGCTCGTGCTGGGGATCTGCCCCGTTTTGCTGGCGGGATACTGGCCGATCCGCAACGCCTGGCTCACCGGCAACCCGCTGTATCCGCTCCAGGTCGAGGCGTTCGGCCGGGTCTGGCTGCGGGGCTGGTTCGGCCCGGGGGCGATGGAGTCGAGCCCGTATTACCTGCCGATGGCCTCGTGGCGATCGCTCGTGGACACCCTCATGGCCGTGATCGACCCCCGGCAGGTGCCGTTCTGGGTCGCGGCGATCGCGGGGGCCTGGGCGATCGGTAGGCGGAGACAGGCCACGTCGCGGTGGCCTTGGCTCTTGGCCGCGCTCGCCCTGGCCAACGTCGCCCTGTACTGGCTGGTGATCCCTTATCGGACCCAGCAGCGGTTCATGCTCCACGGCCTGGGCCTGGCGACGGTCCCCCTGGCCCTCCTGTTCGACCGGAGCGGGTGGATCCGGGCGGCGGCGATGGCCCTGCTCGCGCTCCACCTGTTGACCCCGGAGTCGTGGCCGATCGCCGACCGCGACGCCGACATCCCCTGGGACCTCGATCTCCGCATCCCCAACGCCATCCCCGCGCCGATCAACCTGCCGCTCGACCGGTCGACGCTCCTGGTGCTGGCCGGGATGTTCGAGTTCCGCAACCCGCTCTGGCTGAACTTCTGGCTGGGGGCGGCCTCGATGCCGCTGGCCTGGGCCTGGCTCCGGCTGGATCGGGGCGACCCGTTCGCCCGGTGGTCCGAGGCGGGGCTCGGGGCCGTCGGGGTCGGCGTGGTCGGGGCCTGGATCATGGGAGGGGGGTCGCGGCTGCCGGTGCCGGTCTTCCCCGACTTCATCAACGGCTGGATGCAGCTGGAGTCGCGCTCGGGGCCGGGCGGGGTCCGGGTCGCCTACGCGGGGACCAACATCCCGTACTACCTGATGGGCGGCTCGCTCCGCAACGACGTCCGGTATGTCAACGTCGACGGCCACCGCGACTGGCTGATGCACGACTACCATCGGGCCTCGGCCGACCTCGGCCTGCCGGCGACCTGGCCGAACCCGTTCCCGGGCTGGGATCGCGTCCGGCCCAACTATGACGGCTGGCTCCGCAACCTCCGCGAGCAACGGATCGAGGTCCTGGTCGTCACCCGGGTCAATCCCGCCGAGGGGCCGCACAACGTTGCCGATGCCGACCTGTTCCCGATCGAGAAGGTCTGGGCCGAGGCGCACCCCGAGGCGTTCGCCCCGCTTTACGGGGTCGCCGAGGGGGACCGGAAGATCCGCCTCTACCGGGTCCACCGCGAAAATCCGGAGGGAGATCGACGGATCGTCGCGCCAAAGCCCACTAACAGGGGGTAGCCCGAGGTCGAGGCGGACCGACTCGGGCGGGAGATCGACCGACGGGGCAGGGGACGACCATGCGACTGACCTTGCGGACCTTGATTGCCTGGCTCGACGACACCCTGACCCCCGGCGAGGTCCGGGAGATCGGCCTCCAGGTCGCCGAGAGCCCATTCGCCAAGGAGCTGGTCGAGCGCGTCCACCGGGTCACCCGCCAGCGTCGCCTGACCGTACCCCCCGAGGACGGGCCCGAGGCGTCCGACCCCAACCACGTGGCCGGCTACCTCGACAACCAGCTCGCCCCCGAGCAGGTCGCCGAGTTCGAGAAACGCTGCTTGACCTCGGACGTGCACCTCGCCGAGGTCGCCAGCGTCCACCAGATCCTCAGCCTGATCGGCCACAAGGCCAAGGTGCCCGGCGACGCCAAGTCCCGGATGTATCGCCTGGTCCAGGGCCGCGAAGCGTCGAACGAGGCCCAGTCGGCCCGCCCGGCGCAACCGGCCGCGAATCCGGCCGCGAAGCCGGCGGCCCGGCCGATCTCGGCGTGGGCGGAGGTCGCCCCGACCAGGCGACCCTGGATCGAGCGGTTCGGGCCGACCGCCGCCGTCCTGTTCCTGATCGGCCTGCTCGGGTGGACCGCCGCCTATAGCCTCAGGCCCGAGTCGGGTGCCACGCCGCCGATCACCAATCGGGCCCGGGAGAAGGCCAACGCCGACGAAGCCGCCGCGAAGAAGGCGGCGTTCGAGGCCCACGTCGCGGTCGCCACCCCCGAGCCGCCACCGGTGGCCCCGATCGTCCAGCCGCCCAGGCCCGAGACGCTCCCGGCTCCCGATGACGAGATGGCTTCGATCGCCGCGGTCCAGGGGATCATGCTCCGCTACAGCGCCGAAAAAAGCTCCTGGGACCGGATCGATGGGAAGGTCGGGTTCAAGGGCAAGACTCGCCTGATCAACCTCGCGCCGTTCCGCAATACGATCAGCCTGAATGGCCCGGAGGTCGACCTCGTCGAGTCGACGGGCCTGGTGATCGACTCGGCCGAGAAGGGCCACGTGGCGCCGATGGAATTGCTCCGGGGGCAGATCGTCCTGGCGTCGGCCTCGCCGCCGGTGACCTACCCGATCCGGTTCGAGGGCCAGGTGATGTCGGTCACCCCGCCCCAGGGGGGCGAGGTCGGCATCGAGCGGCTGCCGTACTTGCAGCCGGGCCAGGCCGAGCCGTCGCCGCTCCGCCTCCGGATCTACGTCCCCCAGGGGACGGCCCTGCTCAAGGTCGGCCAGGTCGAGGAGAAGCTGAACGGGCCCGGGGAGATCTCGCTGATGGCTACCGGCCAGTTCACCGAGCGGGGTCGGCAGCCGGTCCCGGGCTGGGTCGCCGCGACGACGCCCTCGCCCTACTCCAAGGAGGTCGCCACCCAGTTCACCTCCTACTTCCGCTCGGGCCGGCCGATCCTCTCGGACCTGGTCGAGGCGATGGACGACACCCAGAAGGACGTGAAGCGACTCGCCGTCTTCGCCCTCGGGACGATCGGCGACACGGAATCGGTCGTCGCCGGCCTGGATCGCAAGGACGATCCCGCCGTCCATCAGGCCGTCGTCCAGGTGCTCCGCGACGGCCTGGCCGCGGGCGGAGAGTCGGCCAGGTCGATCCGGTCTGCCCTCGTCCGCCAGTATGACGAGATCTGGGCCGCGGTCACCGAGCGGATGCTCGCCGGCTTCGACCCGAAGGATGCCCGCGACGAGGCGGTCCTGGCCAAGCTCGTCGAATACCTCGACACCGCCCCGAGCCGCGGGACCCGCGAACTCGCGCTCGACAACCTCCGCTCGCTGACGGGCCGCGACAGCCTGGAATACGACCCGGACAGCCCCGAAGGCAAGGGCCTGAAGGCCTGGCAAGATCTCGTCCGCAAGAAGGAGTTGACCAAGGATTCGAGGCCCGGCACAATCCTCAACCCGCGTTGATTGCGTCCCGTCGTTCGGGCGGACAAACACCCCTGGGGCTCGATAGCGAGGCTTGCCGTTGCGCGATCATTATCGAGCCTGTCGGGCCGTCGCCGAGCGTGCGGCCCGCGAAGCCGGGGCCTTGCTCGTCGCGATGCAAGGCCACGTCGCCGCCCGGGAGAAATCCCCCGGCGACCTCGTCACCGAGGCGGATTCGGCCAGCCAGCGGCTGATCGCGTCGATCCTGATGGGAGCGTTCCCGGATCATACCTTGCTCGCGGAGGAGGACGGGGCCGAGCCGGACCCCGCCAACCCCTGGCGATGGATCGTCGACCCGCTCGACGGCACCATCAACTTCGCCCACGGGCTGCCGATCTGGTGCGTCTCGATCGCGCTGGAACACGCCGGGGAGCTGGTCGTCGGGGTGATCCACGACCCGGTCCGGGGGCAAACCTACGCCGCGTCGAAGGGGTCGGGCGCCGATCGCGACGGCCGGCCGCTGCGGGTCTCCCCGGCCGCACAGCTCGGCGAGAGCCTCGTCGCGACCGGGATGCCCACCGCCTTCGCCGCCGACTCCGACCGGCAGCTCGCCCTGATGGGCCGGATGTCGACCGGCACGCATTCCGTCCGGCGGACCGGCTCTTCGGCCCTGAACCTCGCCTGGGTCGCCGCCGGTGCGCTCGACGTCTTCTACTCCACGAGCATATACGCCTGGGACGTCGCCGCGGGCGTGGTCCTGGTCCGCGAGGCCGGCGGCCGGGTCACCAGCCTGTCGGGAAGCTTGTACGACCTGTACGGTCGCGAGATCCTGGCGACCAACGGGGCGGTGCATCTCGAAGCGACCGCTGCGCTGGGCGGTGCCTGGCCGATCGCGTAACGCGAGGCCGGTCGCGAGGACCGGCACCGGTGCCCGGTCGACGGTTGAGTGAGCGGGATCGACCGCGTCCTTGGCCCGTCCGCCCCTCCCGTGCTAGACTTTGACGATGGGCCGGCCTGGCCCGGCCGAGATTGCATGCACTTCCGCGGGCAGATTGCCGGCTCGCCCGATATCCCGGATCATCACCTTCGAGGGGGCGGACAGCTTGCGGCACGCGATCCGGATCGCGCTGATCAGCCTGCTCGCCTCGGGAGCCCTCCCGAGCGATTCGTCCGCCGACGAACCTCGACAGGGCGTGCCGCCATCCGACCCCAAGGCGCTCCCGTTGAGCACCCCGATCTTCCTCGACACCCCGGCGGACCTCGAAGCGTTCTGGAAGCGGATCGACCAGCCCGATTTCGTGATCCTCTCGGGCGAGGCGTACCGCAAGCTCCGCGACGGATCGGGCAAGGCCGAGGCCCCGGAGCCGGCCGGACGGGCCTCGGTGCTCTCGGTCGCCGCGGTCGGCGAGGTCGCGGGCGATCAGGCCCGGGTCACGGTCGATTTCCGCCTGAGCCTGGAATCCGAGGCGCCGGCGTGGGTGCCCCTGCATCTCGCGGGCCTGCCGCTGGCCAGCATCAGGGAGGGAGGCCGCGACCTGGCCGGCCGCCTGGGCCAGGGCCGGACCTGGGAGGTCGAGCTGGCCGGCCGGGGCGAGCACGCGGTCCGCGTCGAGCTGCTGGCGAACGTGGCGACGACGGTCGAGGGGCGTCGGGTCGACCTGGCGATCCCCCCGGCCGCGTCGACCCGGATCGACCTGACGGTCCCCCGGCCGGTGGTCTCCGCCTCGACGGGGCCCGGCGAGGAGGTGGTCGTCGAACCGACCGAGTCGCGGACCGGCTCCCGCCTGGCGGCCCGCCTCGGCCCGAGGACCCGGCTCTCGATGGCCTGGCGCGAGCGGAGCGACCCCGCGGCCGACCTGCCGGTCCTGCTCTCGGCGCGGGGCGAGGTCGCCGTCGACGTCGTGGCCGGGTCGGTCCGGTCGCGGAGTTCCTGGTCGATCGAGGCGGTCCGGGGCGTCGCGACGCAGGTGATCTTCCGCGTCGAGCCGAATGAGGAGGTGGTCGACGTCGAGGTCGCCGGCCAGCCGGCCCCGATCTCGGTCCGGCGCGAGGAAGGGCGGTCCTCGGTGGTCGTCCCGCTCGGCCAACCGTTGCTCGCCGGGTCGAGTCGCCGGGTCGTGCTCTCGACGACCCGGCCCATCCCGCCCGAAGGCGCCTCGCGGGTCGCGCTCCACGGCTACCCGATCGAGCAGGCGAGGATCCAGGTCGGGATGCTGGCGATCTCCAAGTCCGGCCCGTTGTTCCTCAACTCCACCGTCGGCCGGGGGCTCCGGCGGATCGAGCTGACCGAGGCCCTCAGGGCCCGCCCGGATGTCATCCTGGCCTTCGATTTCGCCGAGCAGCCGTTCGAGCTGAACCTGGCGATCGAGCCGGCCCCGCCCCTGGTCCGCGTCGCCTCGAGGTCGACCGTGACCGTCGGCCGCCAATCCGCGCGGATCGACGCGACGCTCCGATATCAGGTCACCCAGGGGACCGCCTATGAGGTCCGGATCGGGCTGCCCCGGGGCCTGGATTTCCGCGAGGCGGGCCCGCCCGAACTGATCGCCTCGACCCAGGTGATCCCGGCCGGCCCGATCGCGGCGGCCCTGTCGGGGACGACGACCAATCGCATCCTCTCGCTCCGGCTGAGCCGCCGGGCGACGACCTCCGAATCCTTCACGCTGAACCTGCGCGGGGTCGCCTCGATCGACGTGTCGGGCGTCTCGGCGCTGCCGCTGTTCGAGCCGGGGGCCGACCACTTCGAGACCGGTTGGGCGGCCGTGGTGAGCCCGAGGGGCTTGACGATCCGCCTGGCCGAAGGGGGCGTGGGCGGCTCGCCCTACCTGCCGGAGTGGGGGAATCCGCCCGCCAATTGGGTTTGGCCGATCTCCGGGCCCCCCCCGAGCGATGCGGGGGTGCTCTGGCTTCGGGGCGAGGGCCCCGTCCGGCCGATCCCGGTGGCCTCGGTCATTCGGCCCCGATCGATCCGCCACGAGTCGACGATCACCGCGACGGTCGACCGCCAGTCGGTCGACGTCGTCGACGAGATCGCCGGCAGGGTCTCCTCCGGCTCGATCGGCCAGGTCGAGCTGAGGCTCCCGCCCGACTTCCCCGAGCGGTGGGAGGTCGAAGGGCTTGCCGTGGCCAATCGCAAGGCGATCGGCGACGACCAGGACGGCTCGCACCGCTTCCGCCTCGACCTGGCCCAGGACATCACGGAAGGCTTCCGATTCCGCGTCCGATACCGCCAGACTTTCTCGGAATCGGCGACGGTCCGACGCCCCGCCGAGGTGCGGATCGTCCCCATCGCGATGGTCGAGGGGACCTCGGCGGGCTCGACGCTCCGGGTGGCGTCGAGCTCGGCGGTCGGGATCGAGGCCGAGGCGGAGGGCTGGGCGCGGCAGGATCGGCCATCCCCTTCGAGCGAAGTCGAGGCGCCGATCCGGCTGGCCCTGACCACTCGGTCGGCCTCGCCGGGGCCGGTCCGGCTCTCGATCCGGGCCGAGGAGCAGGTGCCCACGCCCTCGGTGGTGGCGTCTCGGCTCTGGATCCGGACCACCCAGCGGCCCGACTTCGACCTGGCGACGAGCGCCTTTTTCTCGGTCGAGGCCCGCGACGGCTCGATCGAGCTGGCCTTGCCCGCCGGCTCGCGTTGGGTCCAGGCCAGGGTGGGAGGCGTCGAGTTGCAGGGAGACGGGGTGGCCCGCCTGGCCCCGGACCTCTACCGGCTCCGATTCCCGACCCCCTGGGCGGTCGGCCCGGCCCTGGTCGCGGTCGAGTTCGTCGTGCCGGCCGAGTCGGTCGGGTCCGACTGGCCGGCCCCCCGGCTGGCGGCCGGGTCGGTGGTGCAGACCCTCTGGGAAGTCCGCCTCTCCGGCCAGCGAGCCGGGGTGGGCATCCCCTCGGGCTGGACCGACGAGAACCAGTGGTACTGGGATGGCCTGCTCTGGCGTCGCCGGCCGGCCCGGACCTCGGCCGAGGTGGCGAACTGGCTGACCGGGGGCAACGGCCGGTTTCGCCTCGGCGACCTGTTCGAAGGCGGCGATCAGGGCGACCGCCACAGCTACCTGTTCAGCCGGATGGGGCCGCCGTCGCCCCTCCGCTTCGCCGTCTATTCGCGATCGCTGCTGGTCCTGCTCTGCTCGGGCCCGCCCCTGCTGGTCGGCCTCCTGATCCTCGGCCGAAGGCCGCCTGCGCGATCGGTGGTCGCCGCCCTGATGCTCCTGGTTTTCGGGGTCACCGCCTTCTCCGACCCGAGCACGATCCTCCTCGTGGCCCAATCGTCCCTCCTCGGCCTGGCCTTGCTGGCGATCGCGGCGATCATGAACTGGGCCGTGGAGCGGCGGAGCGGGTTCCGGGACGCACCCAAGCTCGGGTCGACGCCAGGAACCGTCGAGGGCCAGTCGTCGCTCCTCGTCCCGCCCTCGCTCGGATCGGACGAATCGACGGCCATCCGGCCCCGGACGTTGAACGCCGGCGTCACGACCGCCGAGCACGCTCACATCGTCGCGAACCCCGAACGCCCGGCGGAGGGGCCATCGACCCAGGATTTTCGCCGCCGATGAACCGAGCCCTCGCCTCGCCACGCCGGGCCGCCCCGGCGCTGATCGCCGCCCTGGGCCTGGCCTGCATCGGGGCGACGACGCCCGAGGTGGTGGCCGTCCGGGTGCCCGCCGCCAAGGTCGGGGCATGGTTCCCCCCGGGCACGAACATCCAGGTCCTCACGCCCGAGCAGTTCGAGGGCCTGGCGAAGCTGGCCAGGGCCACGCCCGGGCCGATCAAGTCGCGGCGGATCTTGAAGATCCGCCATTCGGCGGGGTGGGCGACCGGGCTGCTCTCGGGCCGGACCGAGGTGACGCTCGACGCGCCCGGTGGGCCCTCGGGGTCGAGCCTGATCGTCCTCGATCCCTGGTCCCCGGCGTTGGTGGGCTCCCCCGAGACCCTGCGGATGGCGCGGGCCACGGCCGACGGCCGGCTCGGCCTGCGGGGCGACGCGACCACCCCCGCGACCCTCGCGTTCGATTGGCAACTCCGATCCGACCCCGGGACCGAAGGGCGGGGCTTCACGCTCGACCTGCCGGACCTCGACCTGTCCGGCCTGTCGCTGGACCTGCCGGCCGGCCTGATGCCCGAGCTCGACTCCGGCACGAGGGTCGGCCCCGAACCCGGGGCGGCGACCGGGCGGTCCTCATGGCGGTTCGACGGGGTCCGGGGGAGGTTGAGGCTCCGGCTCCTGGCCGACCCCGAAGCTCGACGCCCGGACGGCCCCCGGCTCTGGCTCGCCGGCCCGACCCGGATCGACCTCAACGCGTCGCCGGCGAACTGGCTCGCCGAATGGACCCTCCAGTGTACGCCCGGGGCGCCGGATCGGATGACGATCGAGCTCGACCCCGGGGTCGAGGTGCTCGAGATCTCGGGCCCCCGGGTGGCTTCGTTCCGCGTCGAGCCGAAGGCGACGGGCTGCCGGGTCGCGGTCGGCCTGGCGAAAGGCGTGTCGGGGGCGGCGACCCCCTTGATCCTCAAGGGCAACTGCCAGGCCCCCTCGGAAGGGACCTGGTCGATCCCTTCGGCCAGGCCCGTCGACGCGACCTGGACCGGGGGGAGGGTTTCGGTCCGGGTCGACCCCTCGCGCGTGCTCCAGGGCTGCACGGAGCGGTCCGGCCGCAGGGTTCCGCCGCGAGGGGAGGACCCCTCCGACCCTTCGACCCTGGTCTTCGAGCCGGGCGGCTCGGCCGGGCCGGTGGCCGAGCTGTCGTTCCGCAAGCCCTCGCCCGACGCCACGGTCGAGGTGCAGGGCCTGTTGAAGCTCGACCGGGACCGGCCCGAGATCGAGGTCGCGATGACCTGGACGACCGAGCGGGGCCTGCTCCTCGCCCATGCCGCCGACTTCGCCCCGGGCTGGGTCCCCGATCGCGCGGTCGCCGGCGACGGCCAGGTGATCCCCTGGCATGCCGAGGCGTTGTCGCACGGCGGGACTCGGGTCCACCTCGTCCTCTCGCCGCTGGAAACGGAGCGGCGCACCGCGACGGTGATCCTCTCCGCCTCGATGCGGCGGCTCGACCCGACCGGCCCGCTCGACCTCCCCCGGGTCCGTCCCTCGCCGGGCTCGGGCAAGGTTGCCGACGAGATCTGGGTCGCCCCTCGGGTCGAAGGCCTCGCCGTCCGGCCGATCCAGGGGCGAGGCCTGGCCTGGATCGACCCGCCGGCCGCGGCGGACCCGTCCGCCCCATTGACGGCGGCCAAGGCCCGGGGCGGCCTGGCCTGGCGATGGCTGCTCGACGACGCCGACGGTGGGATCGAGATCTCCTCGGTGAAGGCCCCGGCCCGCGTCCGGACCCGCCTCGATGCCTCGATCGCCGCCGGTCGGTTGCGGCTGGACTGGTCCCTCGCGATCGACCCGGCGGCCTCGGACCTCGGCTCCCTGCCGATCCACCTCGGGGCGGACCTCCCCGACCCGCCGGCCTGGCAACCGGCCGACTCGTCGGGCCCGAGCGTCGCCGTCCGGCCGCTGGACGCCCCGGGCCGGGCCGACTCCGGCTTCCCGGCGACCGGTTCGGCCTGGGAGCTGGGCTTCTCCAAGGTCCCCACCCGCCCGTTCGAGCTGAAGTCGCGGGTCGAAATCCCCTGGTCGGGTTCGGGGACGATCCCGCTCCTGACCGTCCCCGGTCGCTTCCGGCCGGCCGGCGTGGTCACCCTCCTGGTGGAGGCATCGGCGCGATGCAAGGTCGAGTCGAGCGGCCTGGGATCGATCGACTGGCCGCGGACGACCCCGGGCGCCGCCAGCCCCGGCGAAGCGGCACAGCCCGAGCTGGGGCCGCGTCTCCGACGCGCCGCGATGTTCGAACAAGGGCCGGCCGGCGGGCGGATCTTCGCCTCGACCACGTCGGGCCTGCCGGGCTCCGACGGCGGCATCGTCCGCGAGGCGACCCTGCTCACCCAGGTCTTCGCCGGGTCCGGTCAACGCCACCGGCTGAGCCTGGCCGTCCACGCCGGCCCGTCGCGATCGATCGAGCTGGCCTTGGCCCCCGAGCTGATCCTCGACAAGATCCGGCGCGACGGCCAGGCGGTCCACGCCACCCCGTCCGGCCGGTCGATCCGGGTCGACCTGCCCGAGCCGACGGCGGCCCGCCCCTCGACCCTCCTGAGCCTCGACTATCGTTCCCCCGAAGGTCCCGGGCCGTTCCCGCTCCGCCTCGCCTCGGTCCTGCCGACTTGCTCGCTCCCTTGCCTCTCGTTCGTCTGGGAGATCGCCACGCCCACGAACTGGGACGTCGCGGATTCGTCCCCCGGGCTGCTCGCCACCGATCCGCGACCGGGCCGGTCACGCTCGGAACGACTCCTCGGGCTGACCTGGGGCCGCCCACCCGGCTCCGGGGCCCGGGCCATCCTCGACGACCGCGAGGCGATCCTCCGGGACCTCGATGCCTTGCCGGGGAACAACAAGGACGGCGAGACGAAATTGGGCGAGTGGCTCCTGAGGCTCGACGCCGGCCGATGGCCATTGGTCGTCGACCGCATGGCACTCCGGGCGGCCGGGCTGGGGCCGGGGACCAGGTTGGTCTCCTCGGGGCCGAACCCCGAGGGCCCGACCTCCGCGTCGCTGGTCCTGCAATCGCACGGCCTTGCGGCGGAACCCATCGGTGGGGCCCTCCTGATCACGACGCAGGCCGAACGACCGGAGCGGACCTCGGCGGGCGACGCAAGTTGGGCCTCGTGGATGGATGCCGTCCGGACCGCGACGGTGGAGGGGGCCGACGAGTCGGATCGATTCCAGTCTCCCGGGCGGTGGGAAGGGGAGGCCACGCCCCGAGCCCTGGCGGCCGGCGAGGCGCCGGACCGGACCGCCTCGGCCTGGTCCATTCGCCGCTTCGCTTCGACGGGGTGGCCCGACCCTTCGGCCTCGGTCCTCCTGGAGGATCGGACGTCCGGCCTGACCCGGAGCTGGATGCTGACCCTGCTGATCCTGGCGGCGGCCTTGCTGACCAGGGACCGCCCCTGGCGCGTCCGGGGGGCGGTGGCGAGCGGGCTGCTCGGGATCGCCGCGATCCTGCTTTCTTCGACATGGCCAGGGACGTCGGGCGTTGCCCAGGGCCTGCTCCGCGGCGTCCTGGCGTCGCTCGCCGGCTGGATCTGTCGGTCGGCCGTGCTCGGCGTCCGGGCCGGATACCAACGGCTGGTCGCCCAGCGACGGGGCCCTGCTCGGGCCGGTTCGAGCATCGGCGCGGCGCTCTGCGGGATGGCCGGGCTCGGGCTGGCGGCGGCCGGTGCTGCCTCGGGCGTCGGCCCCGATCGGCCGATCCTGGCCCTGATCCCGGAGGACGGGCCGCCCGACCCCGCATCCCGGCCGGCCCGAGTCCTGATGCGGGTCGAGGACTTCGATCGGCTCGAAAGGCTGGCCCGCCCCAAGATAGCCCCGGCCGGGGATCGAGCCTTCTTGACCTCGGCGGAGCACCGGGTCGACCGCGAAGGGCGTGACCTGGCCATCGTCGTCAGCCGTTACGGCGTCGAGGTCATGGGCGACGGCCCGGCGACCTGGACCCTGCCGATCGGCCAGGCCCTCGACCTTTCGGCCTCGGTCGACGACAACCCCGTCCCGCTCGCCATCGCCGACGACGCCGCGACGGCGTCCGTCCCCCTGGGAGGCCCGGGCCTCCATCGGGTCGAGTTCCGCCGGTGCGTCCGGCTCGATCCCGTCGGTCGCGACGGCCGAAAGGTCCGGGCGGCGATCAACCGGGCCGCATTCGCCCGGGTCTCGGTCGGCCGCGACGCGAGCATCAGGACCTTGGAGTTGCCCGGGGCCCTGGGCCAGGTGGACGCCCGCGAAGGCGGCGTCGAGGGGCTGCTCGGGCCGGTCGACGTGGTGGAAGGCCGATGGTGGCCGGGGGATCACGACCAATCGTCCGTTAACCTCGGCGAAGTCAACGCTTCGGTACTCTGGGATGCCTCGCCGCTCGGCGACGGCGTCAGGGCCCGGCTCGTCCACTCCGGTCCGGACCCATTGACCTCGATCCGCTTCGAGGTCGAGCCGGGCGTCCTGGCCCGGGGCTTCGCGATCCCCGGCTCGACGATGATCCAGCGGGCCGGGACCCCCGAACGCCCCGAGTGGGTCGTCGCGCTCGATCCGGCTTTGCCTCGGGGGGTCCCCCTGGAGGTCGAGTTCTGGCGAGGCTCGGGCGTCGGCTCGGGCGCGAGCACGCGGGCGATGCCGCGGTTCCGCGTGGCCGGGGCCGGCCGGTTCTCGGGCATCCTGGGATTCCGGAGGCCCAGCGACTGGTCGGGCCGGCTCGAACTCCGGGACGCCCCGGGACCGCTCGAAGAGGCCGAGTTCGTCCGGGCGTGGGGGGGCCTGCCCGACTCGTGCCTGACCCTCGCCGGCACGGCCCGATTCGAGGCCTTCCCCGAAGCCAGCGCGACGATCGTCCTGCCGGTCCGCCGTCGTTCGGTCCGGGCCGACTTGCGTTGCGAGCTCGCGCCGGGCCGCCTGGTGGCGACGCTCGACGCCGTCCTCTCGGATCGAGACGGCCGCTCGTTCGAGGTCGAGGTCGGCCTGCCCACCGATTTCCGGGTCGCGAAAGTGGAGGCCGACGGCCTGGTCGACTGGCAACGCTCGTCCCGCGACCGCGTCCGGCTCCAGTTCAACGGCTCGGAGATCCGCGACCGGCGGGTGCACCTGGAAGGTTCGATCCCGGCGCCCGCCGACTCGGCGATGTCGGAGTCGCGTTCCTACCAGGCGCGAATCCCCTGGCCCCTCTGGTTCGGCGTCGAGGCGGAGTCCGGTCAACTGGTCCTGTCCTGCCCGAATCGGTTCTCGTTCGACCCCGCCCCACTCGATGCCGCCCCGTTGACGCTCGGCCCGAGCGCGGGGACCGGCTATCGGGCCGCCTATCGGGTCGATCGGCCCGAGGGCCTGGGCCCGGTCCGCTGGAACTCGCCCACGTCCCGGGTGGGCGTCTCGGTCCGGAGCGACATGGTCATCGGCCAGTCGGGCGTGACCTGGACCGCCGTCGTCGCGTGCGACGTGTCGGGCGGCCCGGCCGAATCGCTCCACTGGAAGGTCCCCAGCGAGTGGGCCGAACACGCCTCGCTGGAGATCGACGGGGCGACCTGCCGACCCGTCGCCGACGTCAAGGGCGAGGCCACGTTCTGGACCATCACCCCGGCCAGCCCGATCTGGGGCCACGCCCGGCTGCTGCTCCGGTCGACGCGGCCCATCGCCCCCGGCCTGAGCTTCGCGTTCCCGGAGATCGCCCCGCTCTCGACGCCCGGCAGGGGGTCGCTCGATCGTTACGACCTGGCGATCGCCAACTTGACGAGTCGGCCCCTGGAAGTGTCGGGCTCGGCCGGCCTCCAGGCAATCGACGCCTCGCAATACCGATCCGAGGAGACGCCCGCCCCCGAAGGCTCGATCGACCGGGCGTACCACGTGACGGGCGACCGCTGGTCGCTCCAGGTCCGGCTGGGCGAGGCCGGGGGGCCGCCTCCGACGAGCGATGAGCACGCGACCGCCCTGGTCGAATCGGCCAACCTCTGCGCGACAGTCGCGGCCGACGGCTCCGCCTGGGGCTGTGCCCACTATACCCTCAAGCCCGACCCGGGCCCCTTCCTCGCGCTCGCCCTGCCCGAGCCGGGCTCGATCCCCTGGGCGTCGGTCGACGAGATCGCGATCTCCGCGCTCCGCGATGGGGCGGGGCGGTGGTCCATCCCGCTGGGCGGTCGGGCCGCCAGGCGGGTCGACGTTTGCTGGACCACCCCAGCTTCCTCCGCCGAAGCAGCCCCGAGGGGTCGAGCTTTGCCGCTCCCCTCGCTCGTCCAGCCCGGGGTCCCGACGACGATCCGCGCCTTCGGGCCGACGCTCGCCACGTTCTCCAGCCCATCGGGCGCCGTGTCCTCCCTGGATGGGCCCGGCTGGCATCTCTCGATCGCGGAGCCGCTCGCGGGCCGGATCGTCGCGTCGATGGCGGATTTCGACCGAGGGTCGAGCCGCGATCGCCGGGAACTCGTCGCCAACCTGGCCCGGTTCGAGCTTCGCGGCCGGGCGATCGAGCGGAGCGGCACCGCCCGGGGTGCGGCGGCGGCCCGGTTCGCCCAGCTGCGGGCCTCGATCGAGGATGCCGGCCAGGATGCCGGCCTGGAGGATGCGATCGAGGAGGCCAGGGTCGGACTGGGCCTCCTGCCGCCGGTCTTGGGTCAGGGCTCGACCGACCTGGTCGCCATGGCCGAGCCGATCCGGATCAGGCACCTGGGCGAGTCGCGGGAGTTCCGGACCACGAGCGCCGGGGGCGGGCGGCCGATCGACCTCGAATACAACCCCGGGACGGCCCTGATCGGCTGGTCCCGGGTCGGCTTCCGGGCGGTCGGCGTGGCTTCATTCGCCGCCGGGGCATTGCTCGCCCTGGGCCTCCCCCGGGGCAGGGTACGGCGACCGGCGGCGCGAGCTTGACCCGGTCCGTCGACGAGACGGCCGGGCGTGGGCACGAAACGGGCCGACCCGCCGACATGGGGGTGCCGGCGGGTCGGTGATGGATTGCCCATCGAAGTCGATCGGTCAGGCGAAGAGTTGCGGGATCGGGGTCCCGCCGTCGACGACCTTGATCGGCCGGCCCCGGGGGGTGGTGTACTGGGTGGCGAGGTCGATGCCCATCCCCTTGGTCATCGAGGCGACGAGGTCCATCACGCCGACGGGCTGGTCGATGATGTCGACCCCGTCCTTGTCGGTGGCGCCGATGGCCTGGCCGCCCTTGAGGCCGCCGCCGCCCATGACGACCGACCAGCTCCGGGGCCAGTGGTCGCGGCCGGCGTTCTGGTTGATCCGGGGGGTCCGGCCGAACTCGCCCATCCAGACGACCATCGTGTTCTCGAGCAGGCCGCGCTGGGCGAGGTCGGCCACGAGGGTGCCCATGCCCTTGTCGAGGTCGGGCAGGAGGCGGTTCGAGAGGGCGTCGAAGGCGTTGGCGTGGGTGTCCCAGCCGCCGAGGGAGACCTCGACGTAGGTCACGCCGGCCTCGACCAGCCGGCGGGCCATCAGGCAGCCGGAGCCGAACGAGCTCTTGCCGTAGGCCTCGCGGACGGCGGCCGGCTCCTTGTCGAGCTTGAAGGCGTCGGTGTAGCGGGACTTCATCATCCGGAGGGTCTTGGCGTAGACCGAGCGGTGGTCGACCGGCCCCTGGCCGCGGCCCTGGGCGGCGAAGCTGTTCTCGGCGAGCTTGAGCATCTCGACGCGGCGGCCCATCCGCATCTCGCTAACCCCCCCGGGCGGCTCCAGGTTGGCGATCTTGCCGTTGGGGTTCTGGACCACGAACGGCGAGTGCGCCATGCCGAGGAATCCCGCCCCTTCGCCGGCCGAGTTGATCGAGATGCAGTGCGGCAGGTCGAAGTTCTCCAGCTTCTCGCCCAGCTCGAAGGAGAGGACCGAGCCGAAGGCGGGGTGGACCACCGTCGGGTTGGGCGAGTAGCCGGTGTGCATCATGTAGGTGCCCCGGTCATGATTCCCCTCCTTGGAATTCAGGGACCGGATGATGTTGAGGTGCTTCATCTGCTTGGCGACGGTCGGCAGGTGCTCGCTGACCATCACGCCGGAGGCCGAGGTGGCGATCGGCTTGAAGGGGCCGCCGTTCTTCTCGGACTCGGGCTTGAGGTCCCAGGTGTCGATGTGGCTGGGGCCGCCGCCCATCCACAGGAGGATCATGCTCTTGTTCCGCTTGCGGAGCTGCTGCGCGTTGGCCTCGAGGGCGCCGGCGAACTGCATGGCGGGCACGGCCAGTGCCGTCGTCGCCAGGTGCCCGAGGAAGTGGCGGCGGGACATCCCGCTGGGGACGATCAGGCGGTCGGACATCGTTCAGATACCCCCATGCCTCGGACGCCGAGGCCGTCGTGAGGGGGGCGCCACCCGGAGCCCCCCGACTGCCGATCACCGATTCAGGACGAACTCGGACGAGTTCAGCAAGGCCCAGAACAGGTCCTCCATGACGCAGATCGTGTCTTCGTAGCTGCTCAGGTACCGCCTGGCGGCATCGAGCTCGCGGCGGCTGGGGGTCCGGCTCAGGGCCGCCAGGTAGATGTTGTTGACGACATAAACCTCGGTCGAGCCCTTGGCCTGGAGCCTGGCCTTGTCGAGCAGGTCGGCCAGGAAGCTGCCCGCCTTGCCGCCGACGGCGCTCTCCATCAGGTCGCCGTTCATCATCATCAGGGCCTGGGGGATGGTCCCCTGGAAGCTCGACGACTCCTCCCCCTCGTCGTTGGCGAAGGCGAAGAGGAACTGCCGCATCCAGGCGTCCCGCCGCTTGGTGTTCTCGTCGGCGTTGCCCGCCTTGTGGGCCGCGGTGGCGACGATCAGGGAGTCGAAGAGCTGCTCCGGCGTCATCGGCTTGAGGTTCATGTGCGAGAAGAGGGTCTCGTCCTTCTCGTTGTCCTTGTTCGCCGAGCTGGTCAGGCCGTAAGCCTCGCTGTTCATGATCCAGCGGGTCAGGGCCTTGACGTCGTAGCCGCTCGCCTTGAATTCCTGGCCGAGCTTGTCGAGCAGCTCGGGATGGCTGGGCGGGTTGTGGGTGCCGAAGTCGTCGACCGGATGGACGACCCCTCGGCCGAAGAAGTGGCCCCAGGCCCGGTTCACGAACGCCTTGGAGAAGGCGTCGTTGGCGGGCTCGGTGATCATCTTCGCCAGGGCCTCGCGGCGATCCACGTCCTTGTTCTGGCTGATCTTGCGGCCGTCGAGGAACGTGGGGAAGGCGATCCCGACCCGGGCGTCGCGGCGCTCGAATCTCGCCCACTTGTCGGTCGGCTGGTCGGACAGCTCGGTGTGGTCGTAGGTCTCGGTGCCGGCCGCGTTGGCCGTCGTCACGTCTTCCCGCTTGAGGCCCTGGTAGAAGGCGTTGATCCCCCAGAAATCGGCCTGCTTCCAGTCGTTCGAGGGATGGTCGTGGCACTGGGTGCACTGGATCTGCTGGCCGACGAAGACCCGGGTGGTGATCGAGGTCAGGTTGACCGCGCCGTCCTGCATGTGGGCCAGGGTGAAGTTGACCGCGCCGTTCTCCTTGTTCGAGCCCTTGGCGTCGAGCAGGTCGTAGGCGAGCTGGTTCCAGGGTCGGTTCTCGGCGAACTGGCGGCGGAGCCAGGAGGTCAGGGCGGCGGCGTCGACCTCTCGGGGCTGGGCGCGGCGGCCCAGGAGGATCACCTTCCACTGGGTGGCCATGTTCTTGGGGTAGTCGGGGTGGGCCAGGAGGTACTCGACCAGTTTGGCCCGCTTGCCCGCCTCCTTGGACCGGAGGAAGGCGTTGGACTCGGTGATGTTGGGGGTCCGGCCGAGGACGTCGAGGTAGGCCCGGCGGAGGTATTCCTCGTCGCTCGCGGGCTTCGACGGCTTGATGCTCGCCAGGTCCCAGGACTCCTTGAGCATCGCGTCGACGAAGTCGAGCCGGGCCCCGGTGGTCTGGGTCGACTTCGAGCCCGGGTCGTCGGCGGGCGCGGGATGGGCGAACGCCAGGGCGATCAAGCCCGGCATGGCGAAGCCCCAGAGCGATCGTCGGTGCCGACGAAGCTTCATCATCCTGCTCCTAGACTGTGGACCGGGTCGGCGAGAGGGGCGGTCGGGCGGGGGATCGGTTCCGAAGAGCCGGCCCGATACTCTCAATTTAAGCGACGAAATCGTGTGCGGTCAAAACGAAATGCGGGAGGGGAGAAGATTCTGGATGGTTGCAGCCTTGGGCCCGTCCATGTCTTCCCTCGGGATTCCTACGGAGCCCGGGACGGGAAGTGACCGGGCCCGGCCGGGCCGTCGGTTTTTTTTGACGAACGGGCCCGCGATCGAATACCACGGGAGAGGATCACCTCGGCACCGACCCATCGAGGATCAACCCCGAAGATGAGCGGAAGTTCCTCCTGGCAAAGCCTCCGGTGGATGATGGCGCTGACGGCGTACGTCGCCGTCGTCGCCGTCGTCGCCATCGCGGTGCGATCGGTCGCCGGGCCGGTCGCGACCGAAGGGACGTCGCTCCGGTGGGCGACCCTGACCTTGGTCCTGGCCTGTTCGCTCTTCCTCCCGGCCGGCCGGGCGGTCGCGGCCGTGGTGTTCCCCCGCGACATCGCCGACGAGCCGCGTTGCCCCCGCTGCGCCAGGGCGGAGCTTCGCCCCCTCAGGACGGGCGGTCGCGGCATATTCGACCCCGCCCAGCGTTATCGGTGTGGCGCTTGCTGGACACTCTTCGACGTGGAGGACGGCGCGCTGGTCGAGCGGCCCGAGGCCGAGGACGCCGAGCCGCCCCGGTCGCCCGACATCTGGTTCGTCGAGTCGGGCGGGGGCGAGGCGACCGACGCCGGGATCGAGTTCCTCGGGGACGTCGGGCCGCCCTCGCGAACATCGGCGGTCGGGCCGTGTCTCCAGGACAACTGAACGGTTCCGGACGGGCCCGGGGGGCGAGGCGACGATGAGCACCAAGGCGGGATATCAAGGGCCGCTCGACCGGGTCGGCCCCTGCCAGTGGCGGATTCCCAAGAGCTACCGCGAGGACATGCGGGTCGACGGCCTGATCTTCGCCGACGAGGTTTTGATCGAGCAGATCCGCAAGGACCAGGGGCCCGAGCAGGTGGCCAACGTGGCGACCTTGCCGGGCATCCAGAAGGCCAGCCTGGCCATGCCCGACATCCACTGGGGTTACGGCTTCGCCATCGGCGGCGTCGCGGCCACCGACCCCGAGCAAGGAGGGGTGATCTCGCCCGGCGGGGTGGGCTACGACATCAACTGCGGGGTCCGCCTGCTCCGATCCAACATCGAGTGGAAGGAGGCCAGGCCCCTGATCCGGACGCTGGTCGACCAGCTCTTCCGCGACATCCCGACCGGCGTCGGCCAGTCGGGCGCCTACAAGTTCGACAAGCCGAAGCTCGCCCGCCTGATGGCCGAAGGGTCGTCCTACGTTGTCGACCGGGGGTGGGGGACGGCCGCCGACGTCGCCTTCACCGAGGCCGGGGGCCGGCTCGAAGGGGCCGACCCCGACCGGGTGAGCGACCGGGCCTATACCCGGGGGTACGACCAGTGCGGGACCCTCGGCTCGGGCAACCACTTCCTCGAAGTCCAGGTGGTCGACCGGGTGCTCGACGCCCCGGCCGCGTCCGTGATGGGCCTCCGCGAAGGGCAGGTCACGGTCCTGATCCACTCGGGGTCGAGGGGGCTCGGCTACCAGGTCTGCGACGACTACCTGGCCGTCTTCAAGGGGGCCCCCGAGCGGTACGGCTTTTCTTTGCCCGACCCGCAGCTCGCCTGCGCGCCGGTCCGGAGCCCCGAGGGCGGGGCCTACCTCGGGGCGATGCGGGCCGCGGCCAACTACGCCTGGTGCAACCGCCAGCTCCTGACCCATCAGGCCCGCGAGGTCTTCGCCCGGGTCTTCGAGACCCCCTGGGAGAAGCTCGGCCTCGACCTGATCTACGACGTGGCGCACAACATCGCCAAGTTCGAGGACCACGAGGTCGAGGCCGGGACCTCCCGCCAGGTCTGCGTCCACCGCAAGGGGGCCACCCGCGCCTTCCCTCCCGGCCACCCCGAGATCCCCGAGATCTACCAGGGGATCGGCCAGCCCGTGATCATCCCCGGCAGCATGGGAACGGCCAGTTGGGTCCTGGTCGGCCAGCCCGGGAGCATGGCACAATCGTTCGGGACCACCTGCCACGGCGCGGGCCGGGCGATGAGCCGGACGGCGGCGGTCCGCCTGGCCGCCGGCCGGCGGATCGACAAGGAGCTGGACGCCCAGGGGATCATCGCCCGGGCCCGGGGATTCAAGGGGCTCGCGGAAGAACAGCCGGCCGCCTATAAAGATGTCGACCAGGTCGTCGAGGTGGTCGATCGGGCGGGGATCTCCAAGAAGGTCGCCCGGCTCCGGCCCGTCGGCGTCATCAAGGGATGAGGGGAACGATGGGGGACATCGACGACCCGGACGAGGGGGCGGGAGCGGACGGCGGGCCGAGGCGCCCTCGCGACCTGGCCTTGCTCCTGCTGGCGGTCGGCGGCGGCTCGCCGAGGGATCGGGCGCGCGACCAGCAGGCCGACGTTGCGGGGTCGGACCTGCTCCGCCGGGTGCTCGATCGCGTGGCGGCGCTTGACCCGGAGCCCGAGGCGTGCGAGGCGACCCTGGCCCGGATCGTGGCGGAGTTCGGCGAGCCGACCGGCCCGACCCGGGGGGTCTGCGTCCGGTTCAAGCAGGAGTGGGAGGAGTGCCTGGCCTCGCCGGGCTCGTGGGCATTCTTGATCCAGGAGGCGATCGAGGCCGGCTCGGGCCCCCGCAAGCGACGGAGGGGACGTGGACCCGAAAGCCCTGTTTGAACGCTTCGGCCGTCGGCCGGAACCCTCGGCCTGCTTGAAATCCGCCCTCGAAGACCTCGAACGCCTCGTCCCCCCGCGCCCCGACCTGGCCCGGCCGGCCGAGGCCCTGGCCCGGGTCCTGACCGCGGCCTTCCTCCACCCCGACCCGACGGTCGTCCCGCCCGCCACCCTCGAAGCGATGGCCGACGCTCGCTCGGCCGGCCTCGTCGCCTTCCAGGCCGTATCCCCTGTTCTCGACCGGGGGCTGCTCAACGGCCGGGGGCGGGCCCTGGCCGAAGTCCTGGGCGGGGACAACCCCCGAGGGCTCGAACTGGCGGCGGCGATCCGGGGGCGGCGGGTGGACCTCGCCCGTTGGGCCGGCGAAGTCCTGGCGGGCCGGCCGGAGTCGGTCGAGGCGGGGGCGGCCGAAGCCAAGGTTGAACCCACGCTGGCGGCCTCGGTGCTTCGATTCTCCCTGCTGCCGACGCTGGCCCGGGTCAGCGAGGCCCTCGAAGCCCACAGGCCCGGGATGCCGGCGGATCGGGGCGACTGCCCGCACTGCGGGTCCCGGCCGCTCCTCGCCGAGTCGCGCGGATTGGAGCAGCGGATCGTGTTCCGGTGCGGCCTCTGCGCCTCGGCCTGGCCCGGCGAGCGGCTCTCCTGCCCGTCGTGCGGCGAGTCGGGCGCCAAGGCCCTGCATTACAGCTTCATCGAGGGGGAGCAGGAGCGGTTCCGGCTGGCCCACTGCGACACCTGCCGCTACGACTGGAAGGTGGTGTCGACCCTGACCCCGCTCTCGCCGCCTTCCCTGATTGTCGCCGACCTTGCCTCGGTCCACCTCGACGTGCTCGCGGCCGATCCGGCTCGACAAACCCCCTGATCCGGGTATCGTGGCCGGGCCGACGGTCCGAGCCCGGGCCGTCGAAGGGGAGAGGCGAGGGTCCCGAGATGGTGAAGGATCGGCCGGCCCGCATGCGAGTCCCGGCGGGCCTGCTCGGCGCGCTGGCCCTGATCGCGGTGGTCGAGGCGGGGATCGCGCGGCAGCCCCTCCTGTTCGCCGACACGGCCAGCCTGAGCTGGCGGCTGGCCTTCGACTCGGTCCCGCGCGAGGCCGGAGGTTGCCGGTTGGCCTGCCTGGGCGACAGCCTGGTCAAGATCGGCGTGATGCCGAGGATCATCGAGGCCGGAGCCGGCCTGCCCGCCCACAACTTCGCGATGGCCCAGGCCCCCGCGCCGGCGACGTTTTTCCTGCTCCGCCGCCTGCTCGACGCCGGGGCCAGGCCGTCGGCCCTGATCGTCGACTTCAAGCCGAGCGTCCTCGTCGGCGGGCCGAAGTACAGCCTGAGGGCCTGCCAGGAGGTGCTGACGGCCCGGGAGTCGCTCGACCTCGCCGTCGGGGCGCGATCTCCCCGCCTCTTCGTCGAGCTCATCGCGGGCCGGGCCCTCGCCTCCGCCCGCTCCCGGCTGGAGATCCGCGAGGCGATCCGTTTCGCCCTCTTCGGCCTGACCTCGCCGACCATCCAGAACAACCGCCTGGGCCTGAGGAACTGGGGCAGAAACCGGGGCGCCCACCTCAACCCCTGGGATCGCCACTTCGACGGCGAGATCGACCCCAATCAGCTCCGCCGGCTCGCCGTCGACCGCTGGAAGTGCGACCCGACCAACGCCCAGTTCGTCGACCGGCTCCTCGGGCTGGCCGACGCCCACGCCATCCCGGTTTACTGGCTCCTCCCCCCGCTCCCCCCGGCCCTCCAAGGCGCCCGCGAGGCCTCGGGCGTCGACGCCGCCTACTCCGCCTTCGTCCGGGCCCGTCAGGCGAGCCACCCGGCCCTGATCGTGATCGACGGCCGGCATGCCGGCTACGGGTCGACCGAGTTCGCCGACGCGACCCACCTCAACGGCCGGGGGGCGACCGCCCTGAGCCACGAGCTGGCGACGATCGTCGGCCGAGGGCCCGGGCAAGGCCGCGGGGTCGAGCTGCCCGCCTACCACGAACGACCGGCCGACCCCTTGGCCGAGGACATCGACCGGTCCCGCGTGGCCCTCGAAGCCGGAGGGATCAGCCGGCGCTGAGCCGGCCGGGTCGGCGGGCGATCAGCTCCCGGGCCCGGCCTTCGAGCGTGGCGAACCGATCCTCCCAGGTATGCCCCCGGGAGACGATCGCCAGCCCGTTCGCCCCCAGCGCCCGGGCCCGCTCGGGATCGTCGACCAGCCCGGCGATCGCGGCCGAGAGGCGGTCGAGGTCGCCGAACGGGACGAGGAAGCCGGCCTCGCCGTCGCGGACCACGTCGGGCACCCCGCCGGCCGCCGCGGCGACGACGGGCAGCCCGTTGGCCCAGGCTTCGAGGAAGACGATCCCGTACGAGTCGGTCCGGGACGGCATCGAGAAGACGTCGATCGCGGCGAAGAAGTCGGCCCGGTCCGCCAGCGGGAGCGGCCCGAGCCGCTTGAGCCAGGGCCGGTCGGCCACCGGCTGCTCGGCCACGAACCGCTCGAAGTCGGGCGAGCTGGGACCGGCCAGGATCAATGCGACCTGCTCCGACGCCGGCCTCGACTCGTTCAGGCGGGCGACGGCCAGGACGAGGTCGTTGGTCCCTTTATTCGGGTCGAGCGTCGCCAGGTGGCCGACGACACGGGTTCCGGGCCCGATGCCCAGGGCGTCGCGGAACCGGTCGCGCCGGCCGCCGGTGACCTCGGCGTGCTCGACGGCCATGCCCAGGGTGAGGATCTTCGAGTCGGGGATGCCCCAGGCCCGGACGGCGTCGGCCTCCAGGCCGGTCTGCACCACCACGGCGTCGGACTCGGCCAGGAGCCGGATCTGGTGCGGCCGGGTGTAGTTCCGGTTCACCTGGTCGCCCGGCGTGGCCAGGTGGAGGAACGGCGTCAGGATCAGCGGGGCCCCGGCCGCCCTCGCCGTGAGGAGCGCGGCGTAGGAGAAGACGGTGTAGGGGAAGCCGACGGCGAAGACGGCGTCGTAGGGCTCGCGGACCCGGCCGATCCCGGGCAGGATCGGCATGTACGACGCGGCGACGCACCGGGTCGGCCAGTGCGGGGCGTAGCTGAGGAGCCGCCCGAAGTAGCGCTGGAGCGGGACATGCTTGACCGGGAACCGCCGGACCCGGGCCCCGTCGACCCGCGACTCGACCGGGGCGTCGACCCGCTTCCGCCCCTTGTTGGTGAAGTACCAGAGGTCGTGGGCGTCGCTGGTGAGGACGTCGACCTCGTGGCCGGCCCCGACGAACCGGCGGACCATCGCCCGGCCGTAGTTCTCGGCCCCGCCGACGCAGGGAAAATAGCGGTGGATGAACCAGGCGATCCGCATCGATCCGACCTCCCCTTGACCTCGCATCCCGCGATCAATTCCCGAGCAGCCGGACCGAGTCAACCCGCAGGCTGTACGGCGTCCTCGCGTCGTCGAGCCGGTCGGCATGCAGGACCGGCGCGTCCGCACCGTCGCTCTCGATCGACCATTCGTGGAGGCCGGCCGCCAGCGTCAGCGGCAGGCTCCCCAGCGTCGCCGTCGACCCGGCAGGGACCGACCACCGGGCCAGCTCCCGGCCCGCCTCCACGAGGCGGACGACCCTGGCCCGGCCGAAGCCCGAGCAGCCGACCAGTTCCAGCGTCTGCGTCCCCGGGCTGGGCAGGAACACCACGATGCGAGCCCTATCGAGGACGCCGTATCGCCAGGCGACCGATCGATTTGGGTTCGGCCGCCAGCCCTCGCCACAGAGCCAGACCGGCCGGCCGGGCGGCTTCAGCCTGGATCGCTCGAAGACGGCCGAGTCGGCGTCCTCGCTCCGCCGGGCCTCGGCGATCAGGGCCTTGATCCGCCCCAGGCCGGCCGCATACTTCGCGTCGGAGTAGACCCCCTGGTGGACCACGACCGAGTCGAAGCGGTGGGCCGCCAGGAACAGCCAGGCATAGTCGCGGGCGTCCACGCCGGCCACGGGCCCGAAGCTCTCGCGAGCCGGGTCGGCCAGGTAGGACGGGTCGGCCAGGCGACCGGCCCACCAGGGGGAGGCCCGGACGACCTCGGCCTCGAACGCCACGTTCGGCAGGCCCGGATAGCCGGCCGAGGTCGCGGCCCGGTGGTACGACTGCCAGTACCCCCAGAGCGACGAGAACACCTGCCCCTCGTTCGACCCGAACATCGGGGCGTCGACGATTGCCGACCCTTCCCGGATCGTCCCGTCGGTATAGCAAGCGGGAATAGGAGGAATGGCGGAAGTCGGGAACGGGACCATCGCCAGATCGACCATCAGGGCCGAGGTCAAGGCCACGATCACGAAGCCTCGCACCTTCGCCGGGCCGATCGGGTCGAGCAGGGCTTTCAAGGCCGCGGCCGCCGGCACCGCCGCGCAGGCCGCGGCGAACAGGTTGAACCGGGCCGGGACCCGGATCAGGTGGAATGGCGGGAAGACCCCGTAGATCCACCCGGCGGGCAGCTCGATCCGCTTCGAGCCGACCTCCACCTGCGCCCCCCACGACAGCACGACCATCAGGCCCAGGACCGACCACCAGTAGCCCGCCCTCGGGACCGCGACCCGCCGGGCGGCCCCGTAAGCGAGGAGCCCGAGCGTCACGACCCCCAGATACGAGGAGCATTCCGACATCTTGTTGGCGAAGCCCGATGCCCGGAACAGGTCGGGCGACAGCCAGGACCCGAGGCGATGCCGGGGGGACGGCACGAAGCTGCTCCAGAGCGGGGCCCCATACTGGTTGAACTGCGACCGGGAGCGGGCCATCGAGAACCCATGCGTCGCCGCCCAGACCTGCGGAGCGAAGATCGTCGCCAGGCCCGGCAGGACCACCAACCCGAACCCGACGAGCCAGGCCGCCCGCCCGGCCAGCCAGGCCCGTCGCCCGCCCGGGTCGCGGGCCCAGGTCGACCAGGCGACGTACCAGGCCGCCGGGAAGACGCAGAGCACGGCGAAGTACGGGGCGCTCGCGACCACGACCAGGTACAGCCCAGCCGCCCAGGCCAGGCGATCGCGCGATGGCCGGTCGACGAAACGAAGCCAGGTCAGGAGGAACAGCGGCACGCCGCCCATCTGCATCGTTTCGAGGTGGCCGTGGGCGTGCATCAGCATCGGCCCGCAGAGCATCGTCCCCAGGCCGCCGAGCCAGCTCGGCCAGAACGAACCCACCACCGACCGGGCCAGCACGAACGTCCCCAGGCCGGTCGAGACGAAGCCGAAGAACCAGATCGCGTTGAAGATCGCCACGTCGTTCGACGTGAACAAACCGAGCGCGAGGTAGGCCAGAGTCTGGAGGTGCATCGTCGGGAAATAGCCGAGGGGGACGCCCGTTGGGTAGTTCAGGCCCGTGGCGAAGAACGGCGACCGCCCTTCGGCCAGGCAGGACTTCGCCCACCGCATGATCCAGAGATGTTCGAGCGGGTCGGCCAGCTCGCCGGGCAGCTCGGTCGCGAAGGTCCGGATCACCGGGTCGGTCGCGACCGCCGCGCAGGCGAAGTACGACGCGGCGACCGCGGCCAGGATCGCCGTCCGCGACCAGCCGGGGGCCGGTCGACCCGGTTCGAGGGCGTCATGTCGGGCGATGGGGCCCCTCCTTCCGCGATCGGTCGCCGAAGGGAGGCTCATCGACGCTCGGTCGCGGGGTTGGACGCGCCGGCGGTGGCCGGGCCGGCCTCGTCGGACCAGTCGAAGACGAAGACGACCGACTGCTTCCGGACCGGGTGGGTCGGGAACGAGGCGACCGGCTTGCGGTCGCCGACGAGGCGGCGAATCCGCTCGCAATAGGGCCAGGGGCCCGTCAGGTGGGCGTCGCGGACCACGACCCGGCGGACGCTCGGGTCTCCCTCGGCCTCGACGAGGTTCGCGAAGGTGTAGCCCGGCTTCTGGCCGTAGAAGAGGGCCCAGCCGGTGACGTCGACCACCTTCGCGCCGTCGGGGACGTGCCCGACCAGGTAGTCGGCCGCCCCACGGTAGCCGACGAAGCGGTCGTTGATCGGGGCGGCGAGGTCGGCCTTCTCGTGCAGGACGAAAGCCGCCAGGGCCAGGACCCAGGCGACCGGCCCGACCGTGAACCGGCCCTCCCCCTGTCCAACCCAGCGGCCGGGGATCGAGAGCCTCGACACCAGGCCGACGAAGCCGAACGCGGCCGAGGCGATCAGCGGGTAGGCGACGATCATGGCGTGCCTGGGCGTGCAATAGCCGCCCGTCGCGTGCAGGCGGATCAGGGCGACGCACCAGGCCACCATCAGGATTGTCAGGAAGATCCAGGGGCGGGCCCGCTCCCCCGGCGGCCAGGCGAAGACGAAGCCAAACACTGCCAGGACCAGCAACGGCGGAGTGACCGCGTCCCGGACGGCGAACGCCATCGCCCGGGCGGCCTGGAAGTAGGTCAGGGTGCTCGACTGCGCGGGGTCGAGCGGGCGCTGGCGCTCGATGGCGTCGCCGGCCGATTTGGGGGCGGTGCCCAGGACCCGGCCGACGGCGGGCTTGGTCGACAGCCCCCCCTTGCTCGCCACGATCGGGGCCATCAGGCAGGCCGGGCCGATCACGAGGAAGGCGACCGCGGCCCACCACCGGGGCCAGTTCAGCCGGGTCGACCGCAGGAGCGGGATCGCCGCCAGGGTCGCCACCATCGCGGCCGGCAGGAGCAGCCCCTCGGGCCGGACCCAGTACGCCATCGCGGCGAACCCGATCGTGGGCAGGAGCCAGGGGAACGTCCCATCGCGGAGGAACCGGAGCGCGGTCCAGACCCCCCACGTGAAGAACAGGAGGAAGAGGCTCTCGCTCAGGGCGTCGGCCATGACGTGCCCGGTCAGGGGGACCAGGTACGACAGGACCACCGCGAGCCAGGCCGTCGAGGCCCCGAACATCTCCAGGGCCACGAGGTAGAGCGGGACGACCAGCAGCACGGCCGCCGCGATCGAGGCGTACTGCGCGGCGGCCTGCCAGGCCTCGGGCCCTTCGCCGCCGACGACCCGGTGGGCCCCGGCGATGGCCAGGGGGTAGGCCGGGTGGTCGATCGAGCGGAACAGGCCGTCGACCGCCCTGCCGGCGTCGAGCTTCTTGGCCTGGTCGATGTAGCGGAGGCCGTCGGCGAAGAGGATCGCGGTGTTCCCGGCGGTCCAGCCCAGCAGGCCGCCGACGCCGGCCATCAGCAGGAGCACGCGGATCATGTGGGTCGGCAACGTCACGCGGGTCCGTCCTTTCGAAGCGGGACAGGTCGCGTTCCGTGCGACGTCCCTGGGAAACGGGTCGGAGGATGGCGGTCGCCGCGGCCCTGGTGTCGAACCCGAGGCCCTTGCCACTCCCCCTCCTCGGCCGACTCCTCCACCGCCGCCTCCGCCAGGGCGAGCACCCCCCGACCCCCGAGGTCGACGCCCTCGCCGAGCAGCCGGGCCACCCGGTCGACCGCCCGCCACGATCGGGCCTCGGCCGTCCGGCCCTTCGCCCGGGCGATCGCCCCTCGGACCCGGGCTTCCCACCGGACCCCGGCCCCGAGGGCGCGGAACTGCCAGGCGGGCAGATGCTTGCGGAAGTAGAGGAGCTTGCTGTGCCGGGTGATGACCCGCATCTTGGGGGAAATCGGCCGATTTTGCAAGGGATGTAAATGGACCACCGAGACGGCCGGGTCGTACTCGACCCGCCACCCCCGGCGCGAGGCCGATCGGCAGAGGGCGACCTCTTCGTGGTAAAGGAAGAAGTCCTCGTCCATGCCGCCGAGGTCGTCGAAGGCCCGGCGGTTGACGAGCATGCAGGCCCCGGTCACCCAGTCGACCGGGCCGGCCCGGAGCCTCCATTCGGGCTGGTACTTTCGCCGATGCCGTGGTATCAACTGCTCCCAAGCGGTCCGGACCAGGCCGGGGAAGACCCCGACCGACGGCTGCTTGGTCCCGTCCTCGTTTCTGAGGGCGAACCCGACCACCCCGGGAGGCCCGCCCGGCCGACCTTGATAAGCGTCGATCCGGCCGGTGACACGGCGGATCAGGTCCGGGGCGGCGACGATGTCCGGGTTGAGGATCAGGAGCCAGGGGGCCGAGGAGGCTCGCCAGCCCGCGTTGACCCCCGCCGAGAAGCCGCCATTTTCCGGCCGGAGCACGACGCGGAGGCCGACCGTCGGGCGGAGCAGGGCATCGGGCCTCGGCCCGGGCGAGGCGTTGTCGACGACGATCACCTCGGCGAGCCCCGAAGCGACATCTCCCGATCCGAGCAGGGACGAGACCAGGCGCGAGACATCGGGCCAACTGCCGTAATTGACGATCACGACCGACACGAGAGGCCGGGCCGGAGCGAGCGAGATGGAAGCGTCCAAGCGTCGCGCCTTTCCCGTTTCGGACCCCCCGGGACCGGGCGAGTCTCGGAAGATTCACTGGAATATCCGGTCGGCCCGGTCGATGGAACAGCTTGAGGGAATTCCGTGACGGCTTCGCCAAGGATGGTCGAGCCGCTCGTCACAACCGTCGATGCCGAATCGAGCCCGACTTCGCTCGGCCGATCGGCCTCGACACCGATGGATCGGTGGACATCCATGAAGATCCCCTCCATGAGGGATGGCACGGGTCGTGCCCGAGACAAAGTCGGCCGCCTCCTGATCCTCGGCGATCGCCGTGCCGGTCGGCGCGTGGCTCGCCACCTCAGCGGGGGGAGCTGGGCGGGGATGACGGTGGTCGGCTTCATCGACTCCGGCCACAACCCCTACCCGGGCCGGGTCCGCGCCGGCCGCCAGCTTGCCGTCCACCCCCAGTCCGACCCCGTCCCTGTCCTCGGCCAGGTCGACCAGCTCTCCGAGTGGGTCGACCGGGTCGGCGCCACCGACCTCGTCGTGGCGCTCTCCGGCCTGCCCGCCAACCGGGTCCGGCCGAAGGTCGCCCACCTGATCGGCAGCGACGTCCGCGTCCACTGGGCGGGAGAGCCCTCGGCCGGCCACGCCTCGGGGCTCCCACCCTCGCCCCCCGAGGGGAACCGCCCCCCCTGGCCCTGGCGAGGCGACCGAATCGCCAAGCGCGCCCTCGATGTGATCGGCTCGGGCCTCGGCCTGATGCTGCTCTCGCCGCTGTTCCTGGTGGTGGCGGCGATCATCCTGGTCAGCTCGGGCCGGCCGATCTTCTACACCCAGCAGCGGATCGGCCAGGGCGGGCGGATCTTCCGGATGTTCAAGTTCCGGAGCATGAGGCGCGACGCCGAAGGGTCGACCGGGCCGATCTGGGCTTCGAATCACGACGACCGCTGCACGCCGATCGGCGCCTGGCTCCGGCACACGAACATCGACGAGCTGCCCCAGCTCATCAACGTCTTCAAGGGGGAGATGAGCCTGGTCGGCCCCCGCCCCGAGCGGCCGATCTTCGTCGAGCAGTTCCAGGCAGCCATGCCCGACTACGACCTCCGCCACGCCGTGCCCGGCGGGATGACCGGCTGGGCCCAGGTCCACGGCTGGCGCGGGCGGACCTCGCTCCGCAAGCGGATCCAGTACGACCTCGACTACATCCACCGCTGGTCGTTCTGGTTCGACTTCCGCGTCCTGTTCATGACGGTCCAGCACGTCTTCTGGCGGAAAACCGCCTGGAACCCGCCGAAGAAGCGGTCGAGGGCCGGCAAGTGATCGGCCGGCCGACCTGCTCGATCGTCATCCCCTCCTACAACGGTCGCTGGCTCCTGGCCACCTGCCTGGCCAGCCTGGCCCGCCACCGGCCCGCCTCGATCCCGATCGAGATCATCGTCGCCGACGACGCCTCGACCGACGACACCCCGGCCTGGCTGGCCGAGGCCCACCCCGAGGTCCGGCTCGTCCGGCTCGACCGCAACCTCGGCTTCTGCGGCGCCGCGAACGCCGGGATCGCCGCGAGCCTCGGCCCATTCGTCCAACTGCTCAACAACGACACCGAGGTCACCGCCGGCTGGGTCGAGGCGGGCCTGGCCCCGTTCGACGACCCGAAGGTCGGCTCGGTGGCCCCGCTCGTCTTGTTCCGGTCCGACCCGACCCGGGTCGACTCGGCGGGCGACTCCTACGCCGCCTTCGGCTGGCCGAGCAAGCGGGGGCACGGCCAACCGGCCTCTCGCTGGGCGGCCCATCCTCCCGATCGGGTCTTCGGCGCCAGCGGGTCGAGCGCGTTCTACCGGGCCGAGGCGCTCCGCAAGGTCGGCAGGTACGACCCCGCTTTCGGCTCCTATTATGAGGACGTCGACCTCGCCTTCCGGCTCCGCTGGGCGGGATATGACTGCGCCTACGCCCCGGCCTGCCGGGTCCTCCACGACATCTCGGCGAGCTACGACCACGGCACGCCCGCGCTCCAGGAACGGATGGCCCGGAACGCCGAGATCCTCTTCTGGTCAAACCTGCCGACCCCCTGGCTCATGGCCGCCGCGATCCCCCACGCCGCCTTCACCCTGGCCCAGGGGGCCTGGCGGCTGGCCCAGGGTCGGCATCGGCCGTTCCTCGGGGGTAAGCTCGACGCGATCCGCCAGTGGCGGACGATCGGCCCCCGCCGCAAGCTCCGGGCCGACCTGGCCCGGGGGGCGGCGGCCCGGCCGCGGTTCCGGCTCACCCTGGCCCCCCTGGGCGACCTCCGGAACCACCTGGCCCGGCCGCCCGAGGCGACCGCCAGGACCGAGGCGACTTGACGTTGCCCCGCCCGTCGCCGCTCGCTTATCGTGGAGCCTTGATCGATCGATCGGCGCGGCCCGAGAGGCCTTTTCCGTGCGCGACCCGTTCGCCCAGAATCCCGAATTTTCCCGACTCCTCCGGGGCGACGAGGGGGTCGACCTGGCCCTGGTCAGCCTGGAGATCGCCCGGGACTTCGACCCCGACCTCGACCTCGACGAGACCCTGGGGCGGATCGACCGCCTGGCCGACCGGGTCCGCGACCGCTGCCCGCCGGCGTCCGGCGCGCGGTTCGTGATCGGCCAGATCAACTGGGTCCTGTTCGTCGAGGAGGAGTTCCGCGGCAACACCGAGGACTACTACGACCCGAGGAACAGCGACCTCAGCCAGGTCCTGGAGCGGAAGACCGGCATCCCGATCAGCCTGTCCATCCTCTACGCGGCCCTGGCCGGCCGGGTCGGCCTGGAGCTGGGCGGGGTCAACCTGCCTATGCACTTCCTCCTCCGGGCGATCCACGAGGAACCCGCCCTCTTCGTCGACCCGTTCCACGACGGGACGATGCTCGACCGGCCGGGTTGCGAGAAGCTCCTGAGCCGGATCAGCGGCCGGCCGGTCCGCCTCGGCTTCGAGCACTTCACCCCCTGCAACGCCTCGACCGTGGTCGTCCGGATGCTCCGCAACCTCAAGTCGATCCACCTCCGCCGCGAGGACTTCGCCTCGGCCCTGCCGGTCGTCCGCCGCCTCGCCGCGCTCAACCGCCGCGACCTCCTCGAACAGCGCGACTGGGGCATGGTCAGCCTCCAGGCCGACCGGCCCGGCGAGGCCCTCGAACCGCTCCGCCGCTACGTGGACGAGATGCCGGGTGCCGACGACCGCGACATGATCCGGTCCCTGCTCAAGACCGCACTCCGCGAGGTCGCATTCCGGAACTGATCCGGGAAATTTCCCGCCGTCCTTCAAGTCGCGAGATCGATCGGCCGATAAGTCCGATGGGGAGCGGCGCGGCCCGAGATTTTGGGCCCTTCGGCCTCCCTCGACCCGGTCTCGAAATCCGGAGCGGCGATCGGCCGGATTTGCCGATCGTCCCCGAGCCCTTGGCGGGATCTTCCCCGGACCGACCCTCCAGGAGGAGAAACACACACCATGCGCCGGCAACACTTCGCCCGAGCCTTGCTCCTGCTGCTCGTCGGAATCGCCGGCTGCTCGTCGACCTCCGGCTCGAAGGTCGGATCGAAGATGCCCGCGCGATCGATCCCGGTGGTCGGCGACCGCACGTTGCCCGCCTCGGTGGGCGACCCCGGCGAGCAGGTCGCCGCCGAGGTCGCCGAGCCCGAACCCCGGAGGAACCCCCTGGCCCGGATCTCGGGCCGGGTGGTCGACGATCGAGGCCGCCCCGTCCCCGACGCCACCGTCCGGCTCGCCGACGGCGGCCAGCAGAGGGGCCGCGACTCGCGGACGACGACCGACCGCTCCGGCGCCTTCACCCTCGGCGGGCTCCGGCCCGGCTCCGATTACGTGATCGTGGCCGAAGGCGAGAATGACGGGGTAACGATGACCGGCCGCGCCCGGGCCAAGACCGCCGATACCGGCGTGATCATCAACCTGAGCGTCGACGACGAGTCCGCCTCCGCTCGACGCCCTGCCAGCCGAGGCCCCCGCACGCGGCCGATCTCCACCAAGGACCCGGCGGGCGAACCGGCCGACGAGCGGACCTCCGGCGTCAACAGCGACGACCTCGTGCTGCCCGGCGACGAGCCGGTCGAGGAGGCCCAGCCCGCCCGGAAGGCGACGTCGGGCACCGCCCAACTCTCCGCACCGATCTCCACCCCCGGCTGGCGGAAGGGCGGCTCCGCGGGAAAGCCCTCCGATCGCGGCGAGTCGGATGACGAGTCATCCCAAACCCAGGCCCCGACCCGGCAGCAACGCCCGGGCGAGAACCTCCCGATGGATGATGACGGGCCCAACCCGCTGCCCCCCGCGATCGAACCGTCGGCAGCCCGGGATGTCCAGGCATCGATCGCACAGCCCGATGAGAATGGCTTCGATCCCCCTTCATCCAGGCCAGGTCGCACCAAGACTAAACCCGGCGCCCTCTCGCTGGCCGCGGCATCCCTGCCGACCGAGGACGAGACGCCTGCCCGCCGCAATCGGTCGGCCAAGAGGGCTGCTGCTCTCTCGGACGGGATGATCGCGATGCCGGCCATGGACGCCGACGAGTTGACGACAACACCTCTCGCGAGCGTATCGGAGCCACCTTCGGCCCAGAGCATGGAGCCCGATCCCGGGATGACTCGCGGGCAGGACCCCGCGTCGACGGAAGTCAATCTTGATGTCGCCGAGTCCGATCTCCGCCCCCCGGCTTCTGTGGCAGGGGGGGGACCTCCACCTACGGCACCGCTCGTCCAGGAAGAGTCAAAGATCCATCCGGCCTCGGGGCCGGTTTTCGCGTCTCAGGGGGTCTCGGACTCAACTCCTGAGCCCGAACCGGATGCGCCGTATGACCCGTTCGCCCTGGCAGCGACCTCGACAGCAGCGATCGCGGCGAGGCCAGAAACGCGGACGCCGGCTCTGGAGCCGGGCGTCGCTGAGCCGAGCGAAGCACCGGAAGCTTCGAGTCCGTCCCCGACCCCAACGCCGAAGAAGTGGGGCGACCTGGCTGACCGGGACCGGCCGAAGATCGCCGTCGAGCCGACCAAGGCTTCGTCTCCCGGGCTGCTCCGGAGGCTCCGCGGGACCCCCTCGACCCCTCCCAAGGCCGGGCCGGTAATGCTTTGCGACTACGACGCCCGGCATCGCAAGGTGACCGATTTCCAGCTCCCGGACCTGGAGGGGAAGCCGGTCCGGCTCCACGACCTCGACGCCGATTACGTCCTGCTCGACTTCTGGGGCACCTGGTGCAAGCCCTGCCTCGACTCGATCCCCCGCCTGGTCGAACTCCAGAAGAAGTACGGCCCGAGCAAGCTCCGGGTCGTCGGGATCGCCTGCGAGCAGCCGACCGGGGGGGACAAGGTCGCCCGGGTCGACGAGTTCACCCGCCGGCTCGGGATCAACTACACGGTCCTGCTCTCGAACATGGATGGGACTTGCCCGGTCCAGAATGCCCTCCAGGTCCAGGTCTATCCCACCATGGTCCTGCTCGACCGCACGGGCCAGATCCTCTGGCGCGACCGGGGGGCGACGCCCGCAACCCTCGAACGGCTTGAGAGTGTGCTCAAATCCCGAAGCTCAGCGAGCATGGCCCGCCGCTGACCGCTCAGCTCAGCCCGCGGATCTCGCCCTGCTCGTCGATCTTGATCCGCTCGGCCGAGGGTACCTCGGGCAGGCCCGGCATCCGGACGATCTCTCCGGTCAGGGCCACGACGAATCCCGCACCCGCCGCGACCTCGACGTCCCGGACCGTCAGGGTGAACCCGGTCGGCCGCCCTCGGAGCTTGGGGTTGTCCGAGAGCGAGTCCTGCGTCTTCGCCATGCAGACCGGCAAGTTGCCGTAGCCGAGGCGACGGGCCTTGCGGATCTTGGCCTCCGCGGCGGGCAGGAAGCTGACGCCCGAAGCCCCGTACATGGCCGAGGCGATCCGCTCGATCTTCCGCTCGATCGGCCAATCGAGCGGGTAGAGCGGTTGCAGCGGGGTCTCGGTGACCGAGGTGGCCGCGACGACCTTCTCGGCAAGCTCGACCGCTCCGGCGCCGCCCTGGCCGAAGACGTCGGCCGTGGCGCTGGGGACACCCCGGGCCTGGCAGAACTCGTGGATCAGGCGAAGCTCGGCGTCCGCGTCGGCCCCGAACCGGTTGATCGCCACCAGGGTCGGCTTGCCGAAGTGGGCCGCGGCGTCGAGATGGGCGGCCAGGTTGGCGAGCCCCCGCTCGACGGCCGCGGGGTCGGGCGTCGTCAGGGCATCGAGCGGCGAGCCGCCGTGCATCTTGAGGGCCCGGACCGTGGCGACGATCACGATCGCGGCTGGGTTCAATTGGGCGGACCGGCACTTGATGTCGAAGAATTTCTCGGCGCCGAGGTCGAAGGCGAAGCCGGCCTCGGTCACGGCGAAGTCGCCGAAGGCGAGGGCCATCCGCGTGGCCAGGACCGAGTTGCAGCCGTGGGCGATGTTGGCGAACGGCCCGCCGTGGACGAACGCGGGCGTCCCTTCGAGCGACTGGACGAGGTTCGGCAGCAGGGAGTCCTTGAGGATCGCGCCCAACGCCCCGGTGACGCCCATCTCGCCGGCCAGGACGGGCTTGCCGTCCTCCGAGTAGCCGACGAGGATGCGTTCGAGCCGGTCGCGGAGGTCGCCCGGGCTCTCGGCCAGGCAGAGGATCGCCATGACCTCGCTGGCGGCGGTGATGTCGAAGCCCGACTCGCGCGGGACGCCCTGGCCGGGGCCGCCGAGGCCGATCACGATTCGCCGGAGGGCCCGGTCGTTCATGTCGAGCGCCCGCTTCCAGAGGACGTGGCGGGCGCTGAGCTTCGTCTTGCCGAAGTGGAGCCGGTTGTCGATCGCGGCGGCCAGGAGGTTGTGGGCGGCGGTGATGGCGTGGAAGTCGCCGGTGAACTGGAGGTTGATCTGGTCGGACGGCGTCAGGCGGCTGGCCCCGCCGCCGGTCGCCCCCCCCTTGCGGCCGAAGACCGGCCCCATCGAGGGCTGCCGGAGGGCGAGGATGCCCCGCTTGCCGATCTTCCGGAGCCCCTGGGCCAGGCCGATCGACGTCGTCGTCTTCCCCTCGCCGGCGGGCGTCGGGGTGATGGCGGAGACGAGGATCAGCTTGCCCGAAGGCTTTGCACCTTCAAGAGCTTCCAGGCGGATCTTGGCCTTGTCGCGCCCGTAGGGCTCGACGTGGTCGGGATCGATGCCGAGGTCGCGGGCGACCTCGGTGATCGGCGGGAGAGCGGCGGGGTTGGTCGTCATGGCGGGTTCACTTGAGGTACTTGGCGAGCCAGCCGTGGACCTCGTTCCACCAGACGATCCGGTTGGCGGGCTTCAAGATCCAGTGGTTCTCGTCGGGGAAGTAGACGAACCGGCTGGGGACCCCCCGGCGCTGGAGCGAGGTGAACATGGCGAGCCCCTGGGCCTCGGGGACCCGGAAGTCGAGCGCGCCGTGGATCACCAGGGTCGGCGTCTGGAACTGGCCGACGGCCTTGCTCGGGTTGTGGTCGACATAGGCCCGGGACCCCTCCCAGGGGACGCCGCCGAGCTCCCACTCGGCGAACCAGAGTTCCTCGGTCGTGCCGTACCAGCTGGGCAGGTCGAAGACCCCCGCGTGGCTGATCAGGGCCTTGAACCGGTCCGAGTGGCCGGCCAGCCAGTTGACCATGAATCCGCCATACGAGCCCCCGGCCGCCGCGACCTTCGAGCCGTCGAGGAACGGATAGGTCTTGAGGGCGAAGTCGAGCCCCTTGTTCAGGTCCTCGCCGACGCGACCGGTCCAGTCGCGGCTGATCTGGTCGGTGAACTTCTGGCCGTAGCCGGTCGAGCCTCGGGGGTTGATCGCGACCACGGCGTAGCCCGGGGCGGCGAACAGCGGGTAGTTCCAACGGTTGTGCCACTCGTCGTGCCAGGCCGCTTGTGGGCCGCCGTGGATCAGGAACACGACCGGGTATTTCTTGCCCGGGTCGAAGCCGGGTGGCCTGACCAGCCAGCCCGACACTTCGTCGCCGTCGGCCCCCTTGAACGTGAACCCTTCGGCCCCGGGCACGTCGAGCTGGGCCATCAAGGGCGCGTTGTGGCGGGTCAGGGCGACGAGCCCCGACCCGTCCGGCTTGGCCCGGTAGAGCTCGCCCGGGGCGTTGGTCGAACCCCGGACGAAGACCAGGTCGTCGCCGCCCGGGGCGACCTGGGCCGCCGTGTTGACCCCTCCGGTGATCCCCTTCGGCCGCTCGTTGACGAAGACGTGGCCGTCGCCGTCGGCGAGCATCCCGAGGGCGCGGATGGTCATCGAGCCGGAGTCGTCGAGGACGACGAAGAGGTCGCGGACGGTCCCGTCGAAGGGCTTTGTGACCGTTCTCGATGCTCCCCAGGCGAACGACTGGACCGGCCGGTCGACCTGGGCGGTGACCTCGCTGACCTCGCCGTCGCTCCGGCCGCGGACCTTGAGGACCCAGCGGTCCGCCTCGAAGCCGGGGCGGGCCTGGCTCACGAAGGCCAGATAATCGCCGTCGGGCGAGTAGCTCGGCAGGCCGTCGGCCCCGAGGTTGTCCTCGGTCACGTTCTGCGGCTCGTTGCCGGACGTCGAGACGATCCAGACGTCGGAGTTGGTCGACCAGGCCATGTCCTTCGCCGGCTCGGCGACGAAGGCCAGCTCCTTGCCGTTGGGCGAGAAGGCGTAGTCGGACGAGCCCCCTAAGGGCGCGGGGGGGACGTTGGCGTCGAACTTCGGCGTCAGGTCCTTCGCCTTGCCGGTGGCGACTTCGAGGACGAACAGGTGCGACCGCTTGCCGTCGTCCCAGCGGTCCCAGTGCCGGACCATCAGCTTGTCGAAGACCTTGACCTTCGACTTCTCGGCCGCCTTCTTCTCGTCGATCGCCGCGGTCTCCTCGGGGCTCTTGCCCGGATAAACCTCGGCGGCGAAAGCGATCTGGTCGCCGGAGGGGGACCAGATCGGCCCGGACACGTCCACCGGGAGCCTGGTGAGCTGCCGGGCCTCGCCGCCGTCGAGCGGCAAGATCCAGACCTGGCTCGACCCGCCCCGGGTCGAGGTGAAGGCGATCGACTTGCCGTCCGGGCTCCAGCGCGGGTGGTTGTCGGGCCCGCTCGCCGTGGTCAGCCGCTTCGGCTCGCCGCCGGCCATCGGGACGAGGTAGAGGTCGGCGTTCGACTTGCCGGCGGCCCGGTCGATCTCCGAGACGACGTAGGCCACGAACTTGCCGTCGGGCGAGACCTGGGGGTCCGACACCCCCTTGACCGCCAACAGGTCGTCGACCGTCACCGCCCGGCCGGCGGCGAAGGCGGGGCCGGCACAGGCGGCCACCAGGGCCATTCCGAGGAGCAAACGCATGAGGAAGTCCTTCGAGGATCAGAGCCGGCCATGGGCCATCTTCTTGAGCGGGACGGTGAGCACCAGCAGGATCAGCCCCGGGACGACCGAGGTGACGACCAGGAAGGTCCAGAGGTTGATCCCCCAGGCTCCCAGCTCGGCCTCCAGCATCCCCGCGAAATAGTTGGCGATCGCCGTGCAGAGGAACCAGGTCGCCATCATCAGCGAGGACACCCTCGCGGGCGCCAGCTTGTTCACCAGCGACAGCCCGATCGGCGAGAGGCAGATCTCGCCCAGGGTGTTGAACAGGTAGACGATCGCCAGCCACTGAGGGCCGACCTTGGCGAGCGAGGACTGCTTGTCGGCCAGCGACATCACGGCGAAGCCGCAGCCCAGGAAGAGGAGCCCGATCCCCATCTTGGCGCTCGAGGTCAACTTGAAGCGGGTGTTGTCCAGCCTCGCCCAGAGGATCGAGAACACGGGGGCGAGGGCGAAGATCAGGAACGGGTTGATCGATTGGAAGAACGAAGCCGCGAAGGGCTGATCCAACGTCCCGTAGAGCGTCCGATCGGTCTTCTCGTCGGCGAACAGGTTGAGCGTCCCGCCCGTCTGCTCGAACCCCATCCAGAAGACGATCGAGAACAGGCTGACGATCAGGATCACCGCGATCCGCTGCCAGTCGAACCCCTCCTCGGTGTTCCCCTTCGCCGCGACCATCGCGAAGACGTAGAGCATCGCCAGCCCGTACACCACGACAATCAGCGGGATCAGGTAGCGAGCATAAGGTTGGAGCGTCGGCCAGGAGAGCCCGGCGACGTAGGCCACCCCGACGCAGATCAGCGAGATCCCGAAAATATGCGACCAGTCCGCGACCCTCAGGCGCCCTTCGCCCTTCTCCTCGCGCCCGGGCGGATAGCCCCCGACCAGCAGATTCTGGAACGACAGGAACGAGATCAGACCGAGGACCATCCCCACGCCCGCCGCTCCGAAGCCGTAGTGCCAGCCGAACGACTCGCTCTCGCCGAGGTAGCCGCAAACCAAGGGGGAGATGAATGCCCCGAGGTTGATCCCCATGTAGAAGATGGTATAGGCACCGTCGCGACGGGCGTCCCCCTGGGGGTAGAGGTTCCCGACCATGGTCGAGATGTTCGGCTTGAAGAAACCGTTGCCGAGCACGAGCAGGCTGAGGGCCAGGAACAGCATCGATTCGAAGGCCATCGCGAAATGGCCGAGCGCCATCACGATCCCGCCGACCAGGATCGCCTTGCGCTGGCCCAGGACCTTGTCCGCCAGGAACCCGCCGAGCAGCGGCGTCAAGTAGAACAGGCCGGTGTAGGTGGCGTAGAGGGCGAGCGCATCTTTGCGGGCGTAGCTGAGGTGTTTGGTGAGGTAGAGGACCAAGAGCGCCCGCATCCCGTAGTAGCTGAACCGCTCCCACATCTCGGAGCCGAAGAGGACGTAGAGCCCCTTGGGGTGACCGGTGGTCGTGGAGGGATCGATCGCGGGGCTGGTCGTCATCGGGGCGAATCCTCGAAATGCGCCGACGGAGGCCGGGGGCGGGCGGGTCGGATCTGGCTTCGGCCTGGACGCGGGGAGGGGATCGATCCTTGCCGCCGAGCGACCAGAGTAACGCATGGGTCGGCCCGCCCCAAGGCCCTACCGCTTCGGGGCTTGCCCGGCCCGGGCCTCCTCCAGCCAGCGGAGGATGTCGGGCATCGAGGCGACCGGCCCGGGCTCGGGGAAGAGCAGGGGGGCCCGGATCAGTTCGAGGTGGTTGGCGTGCAGCGTCCGGTGCTCGGCGACCCCCTCCAGCCGGGTGCTCGCCACCGAGACGCAGCCGTCGCCGAGCCCGTCGGTGATCTCGTCGAGCTGCGAGGAGGCGCCCGAGGCGACGGCCCGGCCGATCTCGCCGACCACGCCGGCGAACCGGAGCCGCGACTCGACCTGCCGCCTCGCCTGGCCCGACAGGTAGCCCGAGTCGCCGGCCACGATCCGATACCGGACCCCCTCGCGCCTGGGCCGGGCGTTGAGCTTGCGGAGGTAGTCGCTGCCCGGCGTCATGTCGTCGGCGGCCTCGCCCAACCCGTCGCCGAGGACCGCGAGGGGGTCGGTCCGCCTGGTCCCGTTGAGGGCCTGGACTCCCTGGACCATCTGGAGCAGCGTCTGGGCCTTCGACAGGCTCGACCCGCCGTTGGGCGGGGCGATCAAGATCAGCGCAGTCGCGTCGCCGGCATACTCGCCCCCCTCGACATAAGACCGGGCCAGGAGCGACCCCATCGAGTGGGCGACCACGGACCAGGGGAGGGACTCGCCCGCCTTCCGGCGGAACTCCAGCCAGTCGCGCGCGAAGGCGGCCGAGGTCTGGTCGAGGTCGCGGTTGTAGGGGAAGTCGTAGATCACCACGCCGTAGCCGGCCGCTTCGAGCGGGCCGACCATGTGGACGAAGACGCCCGAGCTCGAGTTCAGCCCATGGATCAGGCAGACCGTCGGCCGTGTCGGGTCATTGGGACGATACGAGGTCCGGCCTCGCATCCCGTAACGGAGCCGGCGCTCGACCTCGCGGGTCGCCCGGGCCGCGAGGTCGCGGACCCGCTTCTCCCAGGCCGCCTTCCGAGCCGGCCCGAGCGCGGCCGGGTCGATCGTCACCACGAGCTCGCCGCCGACGACCTCGACCGCCGCATCCGGCCCGAGCGTGTCGCCGAGCATGGCCCTCGTGAGCGGCCCGGCCAGGCCGGTCAATGGGAGCCGGAGCGGCGCGATCGGCCGATCGGCCCGGAACGAGCCGGCCCGGGCGAGCCGGTCGACGACCTCGCCGATCTCCACCTCCGAAGCCCCGTCCAGGGCGATCCGGACCGTCAGCGAACCGGGGTCCTCGACCCTCATCGGCCCGATCATCAACGCGAACAGGACGCCGACCATGCGAAGCACCTCGTCTTGCCGGGATCTCCACCTCCCTCCCGATGGTATCCCAAGCCGGGCCCTCCGGGCGCGAGGTTTCGGCCGGACGCGGCAACGACCGAGGGGGCCGGCCGGGATGATCCGGTCGGCCCCCTTCGGTTTGCTCTGCCGGGGGCGAGAAATGTCACCCCGTGGTCTTCGATCAACGGCGACGCTTGTTGCCCGAGTTGAACAGGCCGCCGAGGATGCCCCGGCGCTGGGGGGCCTGGGCCGGGGCCGCTTGCCCGATGATCGGCTCGGCTTCCGAGGCGACCGAGGGGTTGAAGGGCGAGGCGGCCGGCAGGGGGCCGAGGTCCCGGTTCGCCGGCGGCGCGGTCGAGGCCTGGGCGACCTCGGGGGCCAGGCTCATCGAGCCCGGTTCGAGATTCGTCTGGGTGACCTGCGAAGCCGAAGTCGAGGGCAGGCTCGGCATCTCCAGGAGCCCGACCGAAGTCGCCGGGCGATCGGGCGAGGTCGGGGACGAGAGGCTCGCCCGCGGGGGGACGCTCGGGTCGGGCGGGACCGGGGTCGGCGGGTTGGTGTCCCGGGCCGGCGGGTTCGTCCTCCCGTCCATCCGGAACGGCTGGCGGCCCGGATCGGGCAAGGGCGGGGCGCCTTCCTCGGCCGGGGGCGCCGTGTCCGGCATCGCCCGATCTCCATCGTCGGGCCCGGTGCCGGGCGCGGGCGGGGCCGTGTCGGGCAGCGGGTCGGGCTTATGGGCCCGGTAGGAAGCGGCCTTGTCCGGCAATTCGGGATTCGGGCAAGGGCAAGCCCAGCCTTCGGGGAACTTGGACCAGCAGGTCGGGTAGTAGCCGAAATAATCCCGCCGAACGTGGGCGTTGAAGGGGGGTTCGGCGGCGCAGTTTTCGCGCTGCCGCTTGATCGGCCGGTTGGGGAAGAGCTGGGCCTCGACCAGGGTCGGCAGGCCGACCACCAACCCGAGGGCCAACCAGGCCGACGCTCCGATTCGCCTCCGCGTCGCTCTCAACATCCTTGCCTCGTATGGCTGACTTGACATAGGGCCGCCGCCGACATCTGCCGAGCGTTGCCCCGGGGCGAGTATTCCCTCACTCGATCGATCGGTGAATCGAAGACCGAGGCTTCAGGCTGTTTGCGGGGTTTCGACAGATGGGGAAGTTGGGCTATTCTGCGGAAACGAGCGAAATTGGCCGTTACTCCGGTCATCCGACCTGGCGACCTGCGCTCCGAAGGCAGCGAAAACTTGGACTCCAGGCTGGAGGCGGCCGATCGTTAAGCAGATGAGTCGAAGCCCGCGACCCCCGCGCGAACAAGGAGCGGATTCATGAGGCGGACGTGGATGATCGGGTTTGGCCTGTCGATCGGGCTCCTGGGCGCTCAGGGCGGATCGGCGGCGATCGGCCAGGCGGTCCCGGTGGGGCCCGGGACGACCGGCTCGGCGATGCCGTCGGCGGCGGTCATGGCCAACCCTTACCTCAACCCCTACCTGAACCCGTACCTCAACCCGATGGCGACCCAGCGGCCCATCTCGGCCGGCAATGCGGCGCTCTATCTCTACGCCGCCAACTCGGCCAACGGGGGGATCGGTTCGGGCCGGATCAGCGGCACCAGGGGGGCGGTGGCGAAGCCCAAGGCGGCCGAAATGCCGAACGAGAGCTCGACCCCGGGCGGCGGCGCGGCGCGCTACTTCAACCCGGGGCCGGTCAATGTCAACGGCGCGGGCCGCTATCACAATCGGCGCAACAATTACTTCCAGCACAATGGCCGTTAATGGCAAACTCGGACGCGAATCGCTCCAGAAGCGAGCTTGCCTGGCCGATCTAAAGCATGGTGATCGATCCTCTCGGGCCGGTCGCCAACTCAGCTTGCGGTCACGGGCCCGTCGCCCTTGGTCCGCGACGACCAGGAATCAGTCCGCGGGATCAGGGCCGGGCCCAACGCCGGCCGTTGTGCCGGCAATGGCTTGCCGGGCAGGAGTGTGGCATGGATCGCTCATGGGTCGTCCGCCGCAAGATCGGGTGCCTCTTCGTGCTGGCCGCGACGATGGCTTGCGGGTGCCAGACCGTCAAGACCCCCGAGGAGAAGATTGCCAAGAGCAATATTCCTCGCGAGTTCACCAAGGTCTCGATGCCCGACTACGTCGTCGAGCCCCCCGACATCATCGCCGTCGAAGTCCTCGAAGCCTTGCCGGGCCGGCCGATCACCGGCGAGCGGCTCGTCCGCCCCGACGGCAAGATCTCGCTCGGGTTCTACGGCGAGATCTACGTCGCCGGCCTGACGACGACCGAGATCAAGGCCAAGGTGGTGCTCAGGCTCCGCGAGTTCGTTAGTGATGAACTTCTTGGGTTGACGCTCCTTGATATTAGTACTGGTGAATACAAGCGAATCGAACCCGAGGATTCCAGCCGGGTTTTCGTGGACATCACCTCGTATAACAGCAAGGTGTACTACGTCCAGGGGGACGTCGGGGTGCCCGGCCGCTTGCCGATCACCGGCAACGAGACCGTGCTCGACGCCATCCAGTATGCCGGCGGCCTGACCCCGACGGCCTCGGTGGTCAACGTCCGGCTGGTCCGCCCGGCCCCGCCCGGGGCCTGCTGCGAGCAGACCTTGCCGGTGAACCTGGCCGCGATCATCAACGCGGGCGACTCGACGACCAACTACCAACTGATGCCCGGCGATCGCCTCGTCGTCTACCGCGACCCGATCGTCCGGACCACCATCTTCATCGATCGCCTGGCGGCGCCGTTCAACAGCGTGCTCAACACGATCCTGCAATACTCGTTCACCGCCCGATCGGTGAAGGCGATCAACGCCCCCATCAACGGTACTGGCACCGGTACCGGGTCCACGACCACGCCGACCCGTGGTTCCGGGGCCGGCAACGGCGTGAGCACCCCGCCCACGGCCCTCAACCTGGGCAGTGGTGCTCGCTGAGCCGCGACCCTCGCCACGAGAGAACGAGCCGGGCGTCCTCACCATTCGGGGGACGCCCGGTTTCGTTTTATGTCCGCTCCGGGTCAGATCGGCAGCTTGCCCACGGCCAGCTCGTCTTCCCACTCGTCGAGCAGGGGCCAATCGACGGCGCATGTGCCGAAGTCGGACATGTGGGTGTAGCCTTCGAGCCTGGCGATGGTGGCGTCGAGCAGGCGGTCGTCCTTGCGGAAGATCGGCCCGTGCGAGGGGAGCAGGAACTCGGCGTCGCAGGCCCGGATCCGCTTGAGGCTGGCGATGAACTCGACCAGGTTCGAGCCGTGGTGGGCGTCGATCACCCCGACGCAGCCGTCCCGGAAGATGTTGTCGCCGGAAAACAGCATCGGCCCCATCCGAAACGAGAGTTGGCCGGCGGTGTGCCCCGGCGTGCTCCAGACCTCGAGCCGGCGGTCGCCGACGGTCAGCACGTCCCCCTCGTCGATCGTCTTGTCGACCTTGCAGCGCGGCATCTCGATCTGGATGTTCTGGGCGTCGATCCGGGCGTAAGTCAGGATCTCGTCCCCCTCTTCCAGCGGGGCCACGCTCTTGGGGTGGGCATAGACCGGGCATTTGAGGACGTCGCGGGCCCGAGCCAACCCTTGAGTGTGGTCGGCGTCGGCATGGGTGGCCAGGATCATCTTGCAGGCCGACAGGCTGAAATTCATCTGCCGGATCAGTTCGAGGACGTCGCCCAGCTCGTCGAGGAAGCCGACGTCGATCAGCGCGTATTCATTGCCGCCGTCGATTAAATAGATATTCACCCCCAGGCGTCTCCGGGCCTGGACGTTCATCTCGATGATGCCGGGGAAGATGTAGCGACGCTCAACCATGCCGAGCGAATCTCCGGGGCGGACCAGAGCCGCCGGGTTCGGATGAGGTGACAGGTTTGGATTCTATCGATCGGGCTCGATATCGACAACTGCCGGCAAAGGCCGAGGCCCGGCGTTCGGTGGGCAAACGTCAACTCTCCTAGCCAGCGGGGCGAGGCTTTGGTAAGTTCGATCGTTCGCGTCGAGTCGAAGTCCGGACGGCCGACCGTCCTCGAAGAGGCCCGGCATCGACGCCGGCCTGGGGTCGTTCCGAAGATGAGTACGCCGCTGCTCCCTCAGGCGTTCTGGTTCCGAGCCTCGGCCCCTTGCGCCCGGGTCGAGGATATCCCCCGGGCCAAGGGGCGGTTGCTCGACCTGCCCGACGGGTCGGCCCTGCCGGACCTCGGGGCGCTGGAAGGCACCCCCTCGTGGGCCAAGGTCCGGGCCGGCTGGAACGACTCGGGCCTGGGGTTCGCCTTCGAGGTGGTCGACAAGGCTGGGCCGATCTCCCCCGCGCCCGAGCGAGCGTCCGGCCTCGACGGCGTCCAGCTCTGGATCGACACCCGGGACACGCGCAACGTCCACAGGGCCACGCGGTTCTGCCATCGTTACGCCGCCACGCTCGTCCCTGGTCCGGGCCGATCGCTGGGCGTCGAGGTGGTCCAGAAGCCGATCGCCCGGGCGATCGCCGACGCCCCGATCGTCAAGTCCGCGCCGGTCCAGGCCAGGGCCGAGCGGACCCTCTCCGGCTGGCGACTCGAACTCTTCTTCCCGGCCGAGGCCCTCGGCGGGTTCGACCCCGAGACCAATCGCAGGCTGGGATTTTCTTACCAGGTCACCGACCCGGACCGGGGCGACCGGTTCTTCGGAGTCGGCCGGGAGTTCCCGGTCGGCGAGGACCCGAGCCTCTGGGCGACGCTGGAGCTTGTCGGCTGACCGACAGAAGGACAGGACCGATGTTCGACGAGAAGAACCGCCGCCCCTCCGACCAGGACGCCGCGATCGACGCCGCCCTCGACGCCGCCGCGCAGGGGGGGACGGCCAAGCCGCCGGTCGAGGTCTCGTTCAAGCGGCAGTGGGACGCCGACCTCGACGCCGAGCTCGAGGCCGCGATGGAGGGGTTCGACGAATCCGCCTTCGAGGTCAACAACCCCCGGCGGCTCAAGCCCGAGGAGCGCGCCGGCGGCCTGGCACCCAAGGGCGGCCGGGGCCAGGAGACCCGGACCGGCCTCCAGATGGGCAAGGTCATCAGCGTCCGGGGCCGGAGCGTCTTCGTCGACCTCGGGGCCAAGAGCGAAGGCGTCGTCCCGGTCGACCAGTTCGCCGGCGCCCTGCCCGAGCCCGGCTCGATGATCGAGGTCCGCGTCGACCACTTCGACACCGACGAGGGGATCTTGATCCTCTCGCTCAAGGGTGCCGCGGTCGAGGCGAGCTGGGAAAACCTCCGCAAAGGCCTGATCGTCGAGGCCCGGGTTACCAAGACCAACAAGGGCGGGCTCGACGTCGAGGTCGACGGCATCCGGGGGTTCTTGCCGATCGGCCAGATCGACATCAACCGGGTCGAGGACGCCTCGATCTACGTCAACCAGAAGCTCCGGGTCGTCGTCACCGACGCCAACCAGCGCGAGAAGAACCTCGTCGTCTCGCGGCGGGATCTGCTCGAAGAGGAGCGGGCCGAGAAGCGCGAGCAGACCTGGAAGACCCTCGAAGAAGGCCAGATCCACAAGGGCGTGGTCCGCTCGGTCAAGGACTTCGGGGCGTTTGTCGACATCGGCGGTGTCGACGGCCTGATCCACATCGGCGACCTCGCCTGGAGCCGGGTCTCCGACGCTTCGAGCGTGGTCCGACCCGGCGACGAGGTCGAGGTCAAGGTCCTCAAGATCGACCGCGTGACCCAGAAGGTCGGCCTGGGGCTCAAGCAGCTCATGCCGAGCCCCTGGGATCGGGTCGAGGAGAAGTACCACCGAGGTTCGGTGGTCAGCGGCAAGGTCACCCGGCTGATGGACTTCGGCGCCTTCGTCGAGCTCGAACCGGGGATCGAGGGCCTGATCCACATTTCCGAGCTGTCCCCCAGCCGGGTCCGCCGGGTCAACGACATCGTGAAGGTGGGCCAGGACGTCGAGGTCCGCGTCCTCAAGATCGAGTACGAGGCGAAGAAGATCGCCCTGTCGATGCTCCCCCTCCCCGTCGCCACCCAGGCGACGCCCGAGGAGGAGGAAGAGGAAGACGCCACGCGCCCGCCCCGGCCCGAGCCCAAGGTCCCCCTCAAGGGCGGCCTCGGCGACCGCGACCCTTTCATGGAGAAGGGCAAGAAGCCGGTCTGATCGATCGAGGATGCCCGGGAGGGGTCCAGACCTCCCGGGCTCCGCCTTGAGCCTTATTCCCAGCGGCTGAGCATGTATTCGCAGACCTTGTGCGAGATCAACTCGTCGGCCGAGTGATCCTCGCGCGAGTGCCAGGCGACCGGGGTCGACTTCGCGGTCGACCCCGAGGCCGATTTGACGGCGACGGTCCATTCCTGGTGAAGCTCGGGCCAGGCAGCCGAGTCGGAATGCTCGATCGAGTCGATCACGGCCTGCGCGGCCGTGGCCCGGGGTCGGTCGAGGATCATCGAGAGGGCCGGGCGATCGGGCCGGCTCGTGTCGCACTTGGTGACCTCGAAGCCGAGCGTCGTCAGCCAGAAATGGGCGCGGGTCAGGGTCTGGACCGAGTCGAAGCGATGGGTCAGCAGCATCGGAAGGTCTCCTCGAAACGAGGCCGATGGGAATGGTCGGGATGGGTCGATAGAGGTGGACGATCGGAGGACGCACCGAGACTTGTCGCGCTCACCCGTCGGTTGATCGCTTCATCGCGGCTTCGACGAGCCGGGTCGGTGGTCGATGGGGAGGGGGCCCAGGGGATGGGCGGAGGGTGGGTCTAGCAGCGGAGGATCGGCGATCGATCGATGGGCCGACGAGTACCCCGAGCCGTCCGGAGCTCGCCCGGACATCGCGCCGAGATCGAGGCCCGGAAGGTCCAGGCGTCGTCGAGGATGACTTCGTCGTTCGGCGCATCGTCCTCTTCGTCGGATTCCGGCTCGAAGAGGACGTCGACGGGTCGATTGGGGTCGGTCTCAGGTGCGACGTCGATGCTCGGCAGGCTCAGGATGGCGGATTCGACTGCGGGGGTGGGATGGTCGAGGTGGGGAGAGGCCGTCGCATCGCCGGGCACGGCGAAGGACAGCAGGAACAGGACTGACCTGAGCATCGGAAGCATGAGGAGGTGGCTCCTACATCGCCTGATCCGGTCCCGTCTCGGTCAATCGAACCATAGACCCAAGAGCCCGAGAAGACAAGGCGAAATCCGGCTCAATCGAGGTCATCCCGCGACGCCCGTTCCGGTCGAGCGGAGGGGTCGAGGACGGTCCAGGCGGCGACCCGGCGGCCGAGCTGGTCGGTCCCGATCGCCTTGAAGACGATCGGGCCGGAGTCCTTGCGGACGCCTGCCAGCGGGATCGCCTGCGACCGGAGGGCGGCCCGAGGCGGGAGGGCGGAGGTGCCGAACGCCTCGGCGATCCCGAGCGCGTCGAGCCCGCCCCGGCGGAACCCGGCCTCTTGGGGGTTGCTGGCCGGGACCAGCGGCTCCCAGGCCAGGGCGCCCAGGCGGATCGGCCGCCCGTCCATCTCCGCCACCCGGGCCCGGACCCGGATCATCCCGTCGGGGCCGGTGGTCGACCGGACGGTCAGCTCCTGGCGACCCAGGCCGGTCGGCAGCCGGATGGCCGTCACCTGGACCTCGGCGCCCGGCGGCCCGGCGACCTCGACGGTCGAGCCGACGCCCGGCCCGCTCGGCACCAGGCAGTAATGGGCCGATGTCCCGGTGGCCTTCCAGGCCTCGTCGCCACGGTCGGGAGCGACCGTCACGGCCCTGGGCCCGGCCAGGATCCAGTCCTCCAGCTCGCCCCTGGGGTCGATCGAGCGATATCCGTCGTCGTCGCCCGCCGACTTGGGGTCGAGGCCACCGAGGTAGAGGGCGACGGTCCATCGGCGGAACAGGTCGGCGAAGCTCGACCCCGTGGCCGCTTCCAGGTTCTCGACGCCCCTCTGCTTCGAGCGGACCAGCTCGTCGAGCAGCCCGGGCCCGTAGCGGTCGACGCACCATCGCAGGAAGAGGTAGGTCGCGCCCCGGTTGCCGTGGCTCCGGAACAGGTTGGCCGCGTAGTAGTCGTCGACCACGAGCCGATAGCGTTCGGGCTGCGACAGGAAGGCGCTGACGCGGTAGTCGATGTTCGACCGCGAGAAGCCGAGCGAGTCCTCGAACAGGTGCGAGAACGACTCGTCGAGCCAGCCTTCCTCCTCGGGGCCGGCGAACCCTCGGCCCTCCTCCGCCAGCGACTTGCGGCTGAAGGTGACCGCGTGGGTGTACTCGTGGGCCAGGATCGTCCGGAGATGAGGACCGGCCTTGAGGCCGGCGTTGAGGTACATCATGTCGCAGCGATTGCCGAACGGGCTCGGCATCGCCCGGTCCAGGTCCGCCCCCCGGACGAAGCCGTCGACGCTGACCTGCCCCCCCGAGAGCCGGGACAGCCAGCCCGTCATGAGGATCGTGAACCGGGAGTCGTCGTCGACGTCGGCGGCCGGGCCGAACCGGGTCGCGGCCGAGGGATAGATCTTCTCGTCGAAGGTGGCGACGATGTCGCGGAGGGTCGCCTCGTCGACGGCTTTCGAGTCCTTGGCGTCGACGTAGACCTGGACCCGACGCCCGACGGCCCGGAGCTGGCCGGAGACCGCGAGGTAGCGCGAGGCGTCGACGACGCTCCCCTCCTTGACCATCAGGTGGAATGTCCGGGTCGGCGGTGGCATGCGCCGGGTGGGGACGGGCGTGTCGGGGACCCGGGTCGCCCCGAGCCGAGGGGACCTGGACGGCCGGGGCGGCTCCAGGTCCATCGGGGACGACCTCTGGTCGAGCCGGGTGGACAGGCGGATCGGGAACGGGCCGGGGTCTCGGGAAAGGGCCGAGACGATCACGAGCGTTTGCGAGCCCGAGTCCGACCGGGGGATCTGGAACGAAGCCCGCCCGCCCTTGACCTCGATCGCCAGCGGTCGGCCCGGCTGCCAGGGGTCGGGCGAGGCCGGGCGGACCGTCGCCTCGGTCGGATCGCCGTGGGCGTCGGCCAGGAAAACCAGGGCGAGGAGGGCGGGCCAGCCTCGGGCGAGGCGGCCCATCGACGGACGGGGGAGCGGCATCCCGGCGCGCTTTCGGATCGAGAAGCGCCCATCTGCCGCCCCGATGGGCCGCACCGAGACCGGCGACTACGCCTTTGAGTCGGCCTGGCCGGACGACCGGCTTGAATCGATCGGGCCGGTTCCACGGTCCGGGCCGAATCGCCTCGGTTCGGCCGAGTCAACCTCAAGTCGAGCGGCGGATCGGCCGAGCGTCTTTCCCCCGAATGGCTTCGCTCGGCGAGAGATAGATTCGGGGCGAAGGGCGGGCGGATCGTCGTCTATAATAGGACGGTCCGAGGGGGCGGGAGGCCGTCGCCTCGCGGATCGGGATCGCGGTCGGCTTCTTCGCATCGGACTCTCATGGCACGCTCGCGTTTCATCGTCGGCATCGACCTGGGCACCACCAACTGCGCGGTGGCCTACGTGGACACCAAGGGTCGAGAGCGGCCGACGGCCGACGTCCGGGCGTTCGAGGTCGGGCAGCTCGTCGCGGCGGGGGAGTCCGCCCCCCGGCCGATGCTCCCGTCGTTCCTGTACCTGCCGGGCCCGCACGAGTTGCCCGAAGGCGCCACCCAGCTCCCCTGGCGGGCGGCGGCCGACCGGATCGTGGGGGAGTTCGCCCGGGTCCAGGGGGCTCGGGTGCCCGGCCACCTCGTGGCCAGCGCCAAGAGTTGGCTCTGCCATCCCGGGGTCGACCGCGAGGCGGCCATCCTGCCGTGGGGCGCCCCGGCCGAGGCCCGCAAGGTCTCGCCCGTCGAGGCGACGGCGGACTACCTGGCCCACATCCGCGACGCCTGGAACGACCGCTTCGCCCGCGACGACGAGGCCCTCCGGCTCGAACGGCAGGAGGTGATCCTCACCGTCCCCGCCTCGTTCGACGAGGCCGCCCGCGAGCTGACCGTGGCGGCGGCCAAGGCGGCCGGCATCGACCAGCCGGTCCTGCTCGAAGAGCCGCAGGCGGCGTTCTACTGCTGGATCGTGACCCACCAGGACGTCTGGCAGCGCGAGGTCCGCGCCGGGGAGCTGATCCTGGTCTGCGACATCGGCGGCGGGACGTCCGACTTCAGCCTGATCACGGTGGTCGAGACTCCCGAAGGCCCGGGCTTCCGCAGGGTCGCCGTAGGCGATCACCTGATGCTCGGCGGGGACAACATCGACCTCGCGCTGGCCCACCGGGTCGAGAAGAAGCTGGGGGCGGCCCGGCTCGACGCCGAGCAGTGGAGCGCCTTGCGCTACTCGTGCCGGACGGCCAAGGAGAAGCTCCTGGCCGACCTCCCGAGCGACCGCTGGCCGGTCACGATCGCCGGCCGGGGGTCGCGGATCATCGGCGGGAGCATCCAGTCCGAGCTCACCCGGGACGAGGTCCTCGACGTCGTCCTCGGCGGCTTCTTCCCCCTCTCCTCGGCCGCCGAGGACCCGGTCAAAGGGGCTCGGGCCGGCCTCCAGGAGTTCGGCCTGCCGTTCGTCTCCGACCCGGCGATCTCGCGCCACCTGTCGAGCTTCCTCCGCCGCCACAAGGCCGACGTCCCCGGCCAGGCCGGCGCGACCCCGGCCGAGGTCCCGGCCCGGCCCGACGCGATCCTCTTCAACGGCGGGGCCCTGACCCCGACGCTGCTCCGCGACCGGGTGGTCGAGGTGGTCCGGTCCTGGTTCGCCGGCGACGACGGGGGGACGTTCGCCCCGAGGGTGCTCTCGAACGCCTCGCTCGACCTGGCCGTCGCCCACGGCGCGGCCTACTACGGGGTCGTTCGGCGGGGCGGGGGCATCCGGATCGGCGGCGGCACGGCCCGGTCGTTCTACGTCGGGTTCCAGGGGGAGTCGTCCGGCAAGCCCTGGCTCTGCGTCGTCCCCCGCGACGCCCAGGAGGGGGACGAGGTCGCGATCGACCGCCACGACTTCGACCTCCTGATGGGCCAGGCCGTGGCCTTCCCCCTGGCCAGCAGCTCGGTCCGGCCCCTCGACGGACCGGGCGACCTCGTCGGCTCCGACCCCGACTCGATCCGCGAGCTTCCCCCGCTGGTCGGCCTGATGCGAGTCGGCCGCAAGGCCAAGGCCGAGCGGGTCCCGGTCCGCCTGGCGGCCCGGGTGACCGAGGTCGGCACGGTCGAGCTCTGGTGCCAGTCGAGGCTCGACGACCGCCGCTGGCGGCTCCAGATCCAGCTCCGGGGCAGCTCGGGCGCGCCGAGTTCGCAACTCCCCCTGGCCGGGGGGGATGCCGACGCCACGGTCATCGAGCAGTCCGAGGTCGACGCCGCGATCGAGGCGATCCGCGCCGCCTTCGCCTCGCCGAGCGGGACCGACGAGGGGGGGCCGTCCCGCTTGATCAAGCGGCTCGAAGAGGTGCTCGACGCTCCCCGCGAGTCGTGGCCGCCGTCGGCCTTGCGGGCGATGTGGGTGCCGCTCCGCGACGCCGCCGAGGCCCGGCTCAAGGGGCCGAGGCACGAGTCGCGATGGTTCAACCTGGCCGGATTCTGCCTCCGCCCGGGGCTGGGCTACCCGATGGACGAGGCCCGGATCAAGGCGCTCTGGCCGGTCTTCCACCAGGGGGTCAAGTTCGCCAAGGACTTGCAGTGCTGGTCTGACTGGTGGGTGCTCTGGCGGAGGGTCGCCGCCGGCCTGACCCGGTCCCACCACGAGGAGATCCATCGCCGGATCGCCCCGCTGATCCTCCCGTCGAAGGGGGGCCAGGCCAAGAAGCTGAGCCGGCCCAAGCCCGAGGCCCACGAGCTGGCCGAGATCTGGCGGTGCGCCGGGTCGCTGGAGCGGCTCTCGGCCGAACTCAAGCAGCCGCTCGGCGACGCCCTGGCCCTGGACCTGGCCGGCCACCACCTGCCCAACTACGCCCTCTGGTGCCTGGGCCGGATCGGGGCCCGGGTGCCGCTCTACGGCCCGGCCAACACCGTCGTCCCCCCCGATCGGGCGATGCCCTGGCTCGGGATGCTCCTCCGGCGGCCCGTCGCCCCGGGCCGAGAGTCGGCCGACGCGATCTTCGCCCTCGGGCAGGTCGCGAGGATCTCGGGGGACCGTGCCCGCGATTTCGACGAGTCGACCCGGGCCGAGGTCGTCGCCCGGCTCACGACCCTGGGGGCCGACGAGGAGTCGATCCGCCCGGTCCGCGAGTTCCGCGAAATCGAAGCCAACCAGCAGGGCCAGGCCCTCGGCGACGCCCTGCCAACCGGGCTCCGCCTGATCGCCGCGTCGGAGTAGGGAGCCACGATTGATCCGCTGGCTCGGGGGATGGGGCGGCCGTGGCGCTTCACATAAGACAGTAAACCACGTACGACAAGGGCCACCGCCAGCGTCGCCACGACCAGGAGCGTGATTGCCAGGGCTAGCTTTCGGCGAGTAGTCACGGACGTCCTCCGGGTGCCTCGAAGTCTGGTCCCTTCGGCGAGGGCGCGTTAAGATGCCGCGAAGGGCCGGCAGCCGGTGCGGGCCCCCGTCGAAGGGGCGAGAACCATCGGGCCATGGATACTTCCCTGATCTGCACCACGAAGCAAGCCGACCCATTCGGCGAGCTGAAAATCTTCGCGGGGCGGGCCAGCAGAGACCTGGCGCAGGCGATCTGCTCCCACCTGGAGATCGAGCTGGCACGCTCGGAGACCAAGATCTTCAGCGAGGGCAACGTCTTCGTCCGGGTCCTGGAGAACGTCCGGGGGCGCGACGTCTTCGTCATCCAGGGGACCGAGCAGCCGGTCAACGACAACTTCATGGAGCTGCTGTTCTGGATCGACGCCTTCAAGCGGGCCAGCGCCACCCAGGTCACGGCGGTCATCCCCTTCTTCTCCTATGCCAAGGGGGACAAGAAGGACGAGCCTCGGGTCTCGATCCGCGCCCGGGTCTGCGCCGACGCCCTGGAGGCGGCCGGGGTCGACCGGGTCCTGATGATGGACCTCCACAGCGCCCAGATCCAGGGGTTCTTCAAGGTCCCCGTCGACCACCTGATGGCCATGCCGGTCCTGGCCGACTACTTCCGCAAGAAGCAGATCCCCGACCTCGTCGTCGCCTCGCCCGACGTGGGCAACAGCAAGCAGGCGTCCAAGTTCGCCCAGGCGATGCGGGCCGGCTCGCCGGTGATTGGCAACAAGGTCCGGACCGATCATGACGAGCGGGCGCAGGTGCTCGACATCATCGGCAACGTCGAGGGGAAGAACGTCCTGATCGTTGACGACTTCACGATCTCCGGCGGGACCTTGATCGAGATGGCCCACGCCTGCAAGGAGCACGGGGCAAAGGACATCTTCGCCTGCGTCTCGCACGGGATCATGGCCAAGGGGGCGGCCGCGAAGATCGCCGCGAGCCCGATCAAGGAGCTCGTCCTCACCGACACGATCGGCAACCGGCCCGAACCCCTGCCCCCGAACTGCCACGTCGTCAGCGTGGCCGGCTTGTTCGCCGAGGCGATCCTCTCGATCCACCGCCGAGAGAGCGTCAGCCGCCTCTTCAACATCTGACCGGCCGGCCGAAAAATTCCGGCCCATGGCGGGCCGCGGTCGATCTCCCTTGAGATCCGCCCCGATCTCTCGATCGGTCCGGCCTCCGCGTCGACCTTGCCGACGCGATCGTCGTGATGTATCATCAGTGGACAAAATGTCAGACTCGGGCCCTGGCCGCGGAAGGTCGAAGGAGCGGGAACTTGATCACGCTGATCCGGGGGATCTTGCGGTCGGTCGCGGAGGAGGAGCTAATCCTGGCGGTCGAGCCGTTCGAGCTCGAGGTCCTGATCCCGGAGTCGGCCCGCCGCCAGCTCCAGCAGAAGGTCGGCGAGATGGTCGGCCTCCACACCTTGTTCTATATCGAGGGGAACCAGATGGGCGGCAGGATGACCCCCCGCCTGGTCGGGTTCCAGTCGGCGATCGACCGCGAGTTCTTCGAGATCTTCTGCTCGGTCGACGGCGTGGGCGTGCGTAAAGCGTTGCGGGCGATGGTGATGCCCACTCGCGAGCTGGCCCGGACGATCCAGGATCAGGACGTCAAGTTCCTGGCGACGAGCCCCGGGATCGGCGAGGCGATCGCCGAGCGGATCGTCGCCAAGCTCCGCCGGAAGGTCGGCAAGTTCGCGCTGATCGTCGGCCAGGAGGGCGAGGCGGCCCCTTCCGCCGCGTCCGCCAACGGCAAGCCCGACAACGCCGAGCCCGACGTGATCCGCGACACCTTCGCCGCCCTCCTCTCGGTCGGCCACAACGAGAGCCAGGCCCGGCAGGCGATCGACCGCGTCCTCTCCGGCAAGAAGAAGTTCAAGAGCGTCGCCGACATGATCGACGCGATCTACCTCCAGCAGAAGCCCGACGCCTGATCGACGGATTCACCGGGCCGGCCCGAACCTCAACCGACGGAGCAAGCACGCCATGCGAGAAGCGATCATCCGCGGAGGTTCGAGCGGAGAACCCGACCCTTCTCACCGCAAGCCTGAGCCGGACCCGGCCGTCGAGTTGGGCGACGAGAAGCTCAGGCCTCAGAAGCTGTCGGAGGTCGTCGGCCAGCGCGCCGTGGCCGAGCGGCTGGCGGTGGCCCTGGCCGCCTCGAAGAAGCGGAAAGAGCCCCTCCCCCACATCCTCTTCGACGGACCGCCCGGGCTGGGCAAGACGACGTTCGCCACCGTCCTGCACAACGAGCTCGGCGTCGAGCTGAACATGACCAGCGGCCCGGCGCTCGACAAGAAGATGGACGTGATGCCCTACCTGACCAACGCGGTCGAGGGGTCGATCCTCTTCATCGACGAGATCCACCGCCTGCCCAAGACCGTCGAGGAGTTCATCTACCCGGTCATGGAAGACTTCCGGGTCGACGTCGTGCTGGGCGAGGGGATGTCGGCCCGGACGATCAACCTGCCGCTCAAGAAGTTCACCATCATCGGCGCGACGACCCGGAGCGGGATGCTCTCCGGGCCGCTCCGCGACCGCTTCCACATGCACGAGCACCTCGAATTCTACGACGTCGACGACCTCGCCCAGATCGTCCGCGTGAACGCTTCGAAGCTCCGGACCACGATCACGCCCGACGCGGCGATGGAGCTGGCCAGGCGGAGCCGGGGCACCCCCAGGCTCGCCAACGCCCGGCTCCGCTGGGTCCGCGACTACGCGACCGCCAGGGCCGACGGCCTGATCGACCTGCCGATCGCCCAGGACGCCCTGGCGATGCAGGACATCGACGTGGTCGGCCTCGACCGCCAGGACCGCCGCTATCTCGAAACCCTGATCCGCGTCTTCCGGGGCGGACCGACCGGCGCCGAGGCCCTCGCGGCCACCATGAGCGTCTCCTCCGACACCCTCGAAGAGGAAGTCGAGCCCTACCTCCTCCGCCGCGAGTTCATCATCCGGACCTCGCGGGGCCGCAAGGCCACCCACCTGGCCTACCGCCACCTCGGCCTGGTCGAGCCGGAGGCCGAAGGGCCCGACTTCAACCTGCTCGATCAACGCCGCCTCTTCTGATCGAGCCGCCCCGGCCGAGCCCGAGCCGGTGATCGCGCCGCGGGCGCGTCGGGCGCCACCGCGGCACGGTCGCGGGACGACGTCATCGCCGTCGACCACGGCTTGCATCACCTCGCGCCGTGATCGAGGCATGCGAGGATGACCCCTGCGCGAACAGAACGACCGAGCGAGCGTCTAGGGCCGGAAGCCCATGCTTGCCGGGGGTTTGCATGCACGACGACGCATTTTTCCTCCACGGAGGGACGTGCCCAACCCGCCGAAACCCCTCGATAGATCGAGGGTGTTTGTTCATTCTAAAGTCGTCAAATCTTCATTTGCAATCGCGTCGATGGTGTTGTTACGCTGTGCCCCGCCGCTTCGATCGTCGACGCGGTGCCACCAGTCGGAAACTCGTGAGAAGGGCTTTTTCGATGACGCGACGCGGATTGCATCTTGCCATCGCCGGGATCATCGCCGCGACGGCGATGGGGGACCTCCAGGCCCGTGCCGACTTCGAGCTGATCTACGAGCCCACCCCGAACAACGGGGCGGCCGCCGCCCCCGGCACCTTCGTCTATTCGGCCGCCTTCAACACCCAGCCCGACCCCGGCACCGGACAGCCGGCCGAGACCCTGACCACCGGCTCGTTCGTCACGCTCTATGACGTCCCCGGGCTGCTCAATTTCACGCTCAACTCGGCGTTTGCCTCGCAGTTCACGCTGACGGAGCAGCTCCTGGGCGTTACTCCGGCCTTCACCGGGGCGCCCGATTCGGCGACGATCCCCAACCTGACCCTGACCTATATCGGCTCGTCGCCGCTGAGCACGAGCACCATCTTCACCAACGTCTTCTCGCTCACCTCGCAGTTCACCGGCACGGCCCCGGGCGTCGGGTTCTTCGCCGGCCAGGACACCAAGGGCTCGGGCTTCTCGGCAGGCTCGCCGATCGGGGCGATCGGGCGGATCACCCAGCCGGCGGCGGCCACCCCCGAGCCGGCCTCGCTGGTCATGCTGTCCCTCGGCCTCGTCGGCGCCGGGGTTGGCTATCGGGCACGTCGCCGGGCATAACCCCGCGAACGTCATCGTCCAGTAAGCCGAACAATGCGAGGCCTGGGTTGCCAAACGAGGCGGCCCAGGCCTCGCCCCGATTTGAAGTTGAGGCCGTCGATCAGGTGTTGACAACGCTGTAGTCGCGTTGCGACTTTGGAGCGGTCGAACGACGGAACAGAAGATCACCGATAGGTGCCCAAGTCCGCTCATCTGAGCTAGTTAACTCACGAACACGCTCTGGTGACCCGAAATCGTGCGTTTTTTCCATGCGGGATCTCGGAGGTAGGACACAACGCCCCCGTCCGCTCGAACTAAGAGGCTATCCGGCAACCTTGTTCTTCAGTAGCAACGGGTTACGTCTCATCAACGAACGGCGATCCCAGAGACTTCGATCTTGTTTGAAGGGGGCTTGCTCCAAGCCAACTAATAAGTTCGTTG
>JAABUQ010001084.1_pt1 | contig 61063 bp, 48 predicted proteins | sample 5560001 | NCBI WGS metagenome assembly JAABUQ01 (sample SAMN10711888, study PRJNA513371) | rock metagenome | isolation source: Antarctica rocks | place: Antarctica: Victoria Land, Finger Mt nord | collected 2015-12-18
TGCCCATGCTCGACGGCGATATCTTCAAAGGCCTTGACGAGCTCGGGGAAGAAGGGGTTGGTGATGTCGGAGATGATGAGGCCGTAGAGGGAGGAGCGACCGGAGCCGAGGGCGCGGGCGTTGGTGTTGGGGTAGAAGCCGAGGGACTCGATGGCGCGGCGGACGCGCTCCGCTGTTTTGGGGCTGACGTTTGCGGATCCGTTGATGGTCCGGGAGACGGTGGCCGTGGAGACCCGGGCTTTTCGAGCGACAGCCGTGATGTTCATAGACCTGCGAGGGAGAGTGAGGAAGAGAGGATGGACGCCGGTGCGAGTCGTTGCGATGGTACGGGTCTATCGCTTGTCCCGCAATGTGTTTCCGTAACTATCGCATGGAGGTAACAGGGCGTGATCTGAGGGACGGGGCGCGTGATCGGGCGGAGGGCGGCGCGGCGTGGAGGGAGAGGCGTCCGGTCGACATGCGATTGACTGGCGGGATAGGATCAGCGGAAAGCTCGATGAGAACAGATCGCGATCGATGGTTGGGATGGCTGCTGCTGGCGAGTCTTGGTGTGCCTGCGGGGCGGGTGTGGGCGCAGGGTACGCCGGTGCAGGAGGCGATCCAGAGGGGCGCCCTGGCGATGCGCAATGGGCGGAGCGCGGATGCGGAGAGCGCGTTTCGGGATGCGGTGAAGCTGGCTCCGGGGATGGCGGACGCGCATCTGGACCTGGGGCTGGTGCTGGGGCGGGAGGGAAAGGCGGAGGAGGCGATCGCCTCCGTGCGGAAGGCGATCGAGCTGGACCCGAAGCTCGCTTCGGCGCACATGTTTCTGGGGGTGTTTCTGTACCAGGCGAACCGGCGGGAGGAGGCGATTGGAGCCCTGAAGCAGGAGCTGGCGACGGATCCGAAGAACGTGGAGGCGCTGACGTGGCTGGGCATTGCCGAGCTGGCGGACGGGCATCCGGAGATGGCGGTGGAGCCGTTTGACCGGGCGGCGGAGATGACGCCGAACGATCTGAGCGTGCTCGAGTATCGCGGGAGGGCGCACAGCCAGGTGGCGCGGGACAGCTACGCGAAGATGGCGCAGATCAGTCCGAACTCCTGGCAGGTGCACAAGGTGCGGGCGGAGCTGTACGCGGAGGATGAGAAGAATGCGGAGTCGATCAAGGAGTATGAGGCGGCGATCCAAATTGAGCAGCGCAATCCGGATCTGTACGAGGGTCTGGGGGATGTGTACCGGAAACTGAACGAGCTTGAAGCGGCGCAGAAGGCGTATGCGCGGGAGCTGGAGCTGAGCCCGTCGAATCCGATTGCGATGTACAACCTGGGGAGCACGGAGATCGATCGGGGGGACTATGCGGCGGGGATTCCGCTGCTGGAGGGGATGCGGGAGAGGTACCGGGGGGCGCCGGTGGCCGACTACTACCTGGGGCGCGGTCTGGCAGCAACGGGCAAGGAGGCGGAGGCGGTGGCGCGGCTGGAGGGCAGTGTGAAGGCGGATCCGGAGAGCGAGGTGGCGAAGCGCTCGTACTACGAGCTGGCGCGGATCTACCGGAAGCTGCAGCGGCCGACGGAAGCGGAGACCGCACTGCGCGAGTACAACCGTTTGCGCGAGGCGCAGGACAGGAGGAATGCGGAGCGGGTGCAGGACTGGCGCAAGCTGGGGGCGGCGGCGGGGCCGACTTCGTGAGCTTTCGATTGCCGGTGAGATCGTTCGGTAAGGCGGCGGCTCGATGTGGGGCGAGGGGCTCAGGTTCCGGGGGGTGGGGTGTAGAGGTCGACGTACCCGTGGACGGGAGCGGCGTCGAGGGCGTTTGGGTCAAGAGAGAGCTTCCAGATGGCGTCCTGCTGCGATTGCGGGAAGCGGCGGGCGAGGTTGGTGCGGAACTTCTGTTCGAGGAGGGGGATGCCCTCAGCGCGGCGGCGGCGGTGGCCGATGGGGTACTCGACGGTCTCGGTGAGGATGGTGCCGTCGGTGAAGGTGAGGGTGAGGGTGTTGGCGATGGAGCGTTTTTCGGGGTCGAGGTAGTCGGCGGTAAAGAGGGGCTCTTCGACGCAGGTCATTTTGGCGCGGAGTACGTCGATGCACGGATCGGCGGCGACGACGTCCTCGTAGTCGGAGGCGAGGAGATGGCCGAAGAGGAGGGGGACGGCGACCATGTACTGGATGCAATGGTCGCGGTCAGCGGGGTTGGAGAGGGGGCCGACCTTGTCGATGATGCGGAGGCAGGCCTGGTGGGTGCGGATGGTGAGGGAGGCGATGCCGTCGATGGACTTCCCTGCCCCGAGCATCTGCCCGCGGAGGGTCATGGCGGCTTCGACGGCGGTTTGGGCGTGGAACTCGGCGGGGAAGCTGATCTTGAAGAGGATGTTTTCCATGACATAGGAGCCGTAGGGGCGCTGGAAGCGGAAGGGCTCCCTGCGGAAGAGGACGTCGTAGAAGCCCCAGGTCTTGGCGGTGAGGGCGGTGGGGTAGCCCATCTCACCGGCCTGGACCATGAGGGCGAGGCGGACGGCGCGGCTGGTGGCGTCGCCGGCGGCCCAGCTTTTGCGGGAGCCGGTGTTGGGGGCGTGGCGGTAGGTGCGGAGGCTTTGGCCGTCGACCCAGGCGAGCGAAAGGGCGTCGATGATCTGAGCGCGGGAGAGGCCGAGCATGCCGGCGACGACGGCGGTGGAGGCGACCTTGACGAGGACGACGTGGTCGAGGCCGACGCGGTTGAAGGAGTTCTCGAGGGCGAGGCAGCCCTGGATCTCGTGGGCCTTGATCATGGCGGTGAGGACGTCGCGCATGGTGAGCGGGGGGCGGCCGGAGGCGACGGCGTTGCGCGAGATCCAGTCGGCGGTGGCGAGGATGCCGCCGAGGTTGTCGGAGGGGTGGCCCCACTCGGCGGCGAGCCAGGTGTCGTTGAAGTCGAGCCAGCGGATCATGGCGCCGATGGAGAAGGCGGCCTGGACGGGGTCGAGCTGGTACGCGGTGCCGGGGACGCGGGCGCCGTTGGGGACGGTGGTGCCGGGGACGATGGGGCCGAGGAGCTTGGTGCAGGCGGGGTATTCGAGGGCTTCGAGGCCGCAGCCGAGGGTGTCAATGAGGCAGTTGCGGGCGGTCTCGTAGGCGAGGTCGCTGGTGATCTTGTAGTCGAGGACGAAGTCGGCGATGTCCTGGAGGACCTGGTCGGGTTGGGGGCGTTCTGTGGGGATGTGGCTGGACATGTGTGAGGTACTCCCCTACCGGGTACTTTTGATGCAAAGTCTCCGATCAATTCGGGTTAGGTCTGGACCTGGCGACGAGTTGGTCTGAAAGGTCGATCTGGAGACTGATTCCTGGCATTGCCCCAGGCTGCTAAAAGGCGGGCCTTCAGCCCGCAGGAGCAGGGGTCAGGGGCGGTTGGCTAGGGGGAGGAAGGGGAGGTCTTCGGGACCGGTGTAGGTGGCGGCGGGGCGGATGATTTTGCCGTCGGCGCGCTGCTCGAGGATGTGGGCGGACCAGCCGGCGGTGCGAGCGAGGACGAAGAGGGGGGTGAACATGGCGGTGGGGATGCCCATGAGGTGGTAGGCGACGGCGGAGAACCAGTCCAGGTTGGGGAACATTTTTTTGGCGTCCCAGAGGACGGTTTCGAGGCGTTCAGCGACGGCGTACATCCCGAGGTCGCCGGAGGCTTGGGCGAGGTCGTGGGCGACCTGCTTGATGATGGCGTTGCGGGGGTCGGAGACGGTGTAGACGGGGTGGCCGAAGCCGATGACAACCTCTTTCCGTTCGATGCGAGAGCGGACGTCGCGTTCGGCCTCGTCGGGCGAATGGTAGCGTTGCTGGATCTCGAGGGCGACCTCGTTGGCTCCGCCGTGTTTGGGGCCGCGCAGGGCTCCGATGGCGCCGGTGATGGCGGAGAAGAGGTCGGAGCCGGTGCCGGCGATGACGCGCGCGGTGAAGGTGGAGGCGTTGAACTCGTGCTCGGCGTAAAGGACGAGCGAGATCTGCATGGCGCGGACGTGCTCGGGGGAGGGCGGGACGCCGTGGAGGAGGTGGAGGAAGTGGGCGGCGATGGTGTCGTGACTTGCCGACTCGGGGGTGTCGAGATCGAGGCGGCGGCCGTTGCGGGAGAAATGGTGCCAGTAGAGGAGCATGGGGCCGGAGGTGGCGAGAAGGGTGTCCGCGCAGCCGAGGGCGGAGGCGCGGCTCCTGTCGTCCTTTTCCGGGAGCGCGCAGCCGAGGGCGGAGACGCCGGTGCGGAGGACGTCCATGGGGTGGGTGGCGGGCGGGAGCTGCTCAAGGACGGAGCGGACGAGGGCGGGGAGGGGGCGGAGGCGGACGAGCTTGGCTTTGTAGGCAGCCAATTCGGTTGCGTTGGGGAGTTTGCCGTAGAGGAGGAGGAAGGCGACCTCTTCGAACTCGCAGTGTTGGGCGAGGTCGGCGATGTCGTAGCCGCGGTAGTGGAGGTCGTTGCCGGTACGACCGACGGTGCAGAGGGCGGTGTTGCCGGCGGGGGTTCCGGAGAGGGCGACGGACTTTTTGGGTTTGAAGGCGGGGGCGGAGTTTGTGTCGGGGGCGGTTACATTTTCGGTCATGGCTGGTGCTCCGGTGCGACGGTAATTCGGGCTGCCAACATTGTTGCTTGCTGCCAAAGTTGGCTGGATTTACGGCAGGGCTGGAGGTCGAAGGGGGTGCTGATACTCGGTCAAGCGTACCCCAGGGGCTGAAGCCCTGTCCGAACCCGGGAGGTTATGGCATGGCTGAAGCCGTGCCGTAACAGAGATGGTGGGGACGTCGAGAGAACTCGTCCGCAGGTTCTGAGCCGTGCGTTTGCGGAAGGGCGAGTGTCCGCAGCTTTCGACGCCCTGCTCTTCCGCAACGGGAGTTCATTCAGGGGTTCCTATGGCGGACTTCTTTGAGGCGAAGAGGTCGTCGAGCTTCTGCTCGTAGGCGTGGTAGCCGAGGAAGCTGTAGAGTTCGGCGCGGGTTTGCATGAGGGGAACGGCGCTGGCTTGCGTACCCTCGGTGCGGATGGTGCGATAGACGGAGAGGGCGGCGGCGTTCATGGCGCGGTAGGCTCCGCAGCAGTAGAGGACGAGGTCGACGCCGGCTTCGGCGAGTTCGGAGCGGGTGAAGAGCGGGGTGTGGCCGAACTCGGTGATGTTGGCGAGGATGGGGACCCTGGCTGCCTCGCGAAAGCGGCGGTACTGGGGGAGGTCGGTGACGGCCTCGGCGAAGATCATGTCGGCGCCGGCTTCGACGTAGGCTCGGGCGCGGTCGAGGGCGCGGTCGAGGCCTTCGCTGGCGAGGGCGTCGGTGCGGGCCATGAGGACGAAGTCGGGGTCGGTGCGGGCGTCGACGGCGGCCTTGATGCGGTCGACCATCTCGGCGGTGGGGACGACCTCCTTGCCGGGGCGGTGTCCGCAGCGCTTGGTGCCGACCTGGTCTTCCATGTGGACGGCGGCCGCTCCCGCCTTACCCATGGAGCGGACGGTGCGGGCGATGTTGAAGGCTCCGCCCCAGCCGGTGTCGATATCGACGAGGACGGGGAGGGTGGTGACGTCGGTGATGCGGCGGAGGTCGATGAGGACGTCTTCCATGGTGGAGATGCCGAGGTCGGGCATGCCGAGGGAGTTGGCGGCGAGGCCACCGCCGGAGAGGTAGAGGGCGCGGAAGCCGGTGGCCTCGGCCATGCGGGCGGTGTAGGCGTTGATGGCGCCGATGACCTGGAGCGGGTGTTCTTCGGCGACGGCCTGGCGGAAGCGGGCGCCTGGGGAGGTGGCGGCGGACATTGTGGTGGGTTGAGGCTGCATCGGATCTCCGGCATCTGACGCGCGGGTGTGTGTGGTGCAGGGGGCGCGCGTGTGGGATGCGACCTCTGGATTCTAACTGGAGGTGTTGAGGGTTGGCTGCTGCGGGCGGGCGGGCGGTGAGGTGCTAGGGCGAAGTCGATTTGCGGGGAGGGGAGGGCTGGAGGTGGATGGGCGCTGTGCTACAACGGACCATGCCCCGCCCAAGATGCTTCCCTCTCCCGCAGATGTTGCTGGTTGCTGCTGTGTTCACAGGTGTATCCGTTGCTGCCCAGAGCGCGCCTGCTGCGAAGAGTTCGGCCACGCAGAGTTCGACGGAGACGCCGACGGTGGAGGCGCGCATTGCCGGGATGACGCACATGGACGGGCTGCTGCCGCTGGACTGGGATGGGAAGGCGGGGAAGCTCTATCTGGAGGTGAGGCTGGGCGCGGACGAGCGGAGCGGGGAGCTGCTGTACACGAACTCGCTGCCGTTCGGGACGGGATCGAACGACCTGGGACTGGACCGGGGGCAGACGGCTCCGGGACGGATTGTGCGGTTTGAGCGGTTTGGGCCGAAGGTGCTGCTGGTGGAGCCGAACGCGATGTTTCGGACATCGTCGACGGATGCGGCCGAGCAGATGGCGGTGCGGCAGTCGTTTCCGGAGTCGGTGCTGGCGGGCTTCAAGGTCGAGGGTGAGTCGGCGGCGGCGGCGGGGGGTGGCGGCAGGGTGCTGGTGGATGCGACGGAGTTCTTTGTGCGCGATGCGCATGGGGTGGCGGAGGCGCTGGCGCGGACGCAGCAGGGGGCGTACAAGGTGGACGCGATGCGATCGGCGATTGCGATGGATCGGACGAGGGCGTTTCCGAAGAACACCGAGGTGGAGGCGGTGCTGACGTTTACGACGGAGGGTCCGGCGCGCGGGGAGTGGGTGCGGGATGTAACGCCGGATGCGCATGCGCTGACGGTGCGGGAGCATCAGAGTTTTCTGGAGCTGCCGGGGCCGGGGTTTGTGGCGCGGCGGTTCGATCCGCGGGCGGGGTACTTTCCGGAGAGCTACCGGGACTATGCGGCGGCGCCGGGCGAGCCGCTGGACCAGCAGTTTATTTTGCGGCACCGGCTGGTGAAGCGCGACCCGAGCTGCAGGACGGACTGCGAGCCGGTGCAGCCGATCCAGTACTACGTGGACCGGGGTGCGCCGGAGCCGATCCGGACGGCGCTGGTGGAGGGCGCGCGGTGGTGGAACCAGGCGTTTACGGCGGCGGGTTGGAAGGATGCGTTTCGGGTGGACGTGCTGCCGGCGGACGCAGACCCGATGGATGTGCGCTACAACATCATCCAGTGGGTGCACCGGTATACGCGCGGATGGAGCTACGGGGCGGCGGTGGCGGATCCGCGGACGGGCGAGATCCTGAAGGGCAATGTGACGCTGGGGTCGTTGCGGGGGCGGCAGGACTACCTGATTGCGGAGGCTCTGCTGGCGCCGTATGGGGCGGGGAAGGCGTGGCCTCCGGGGGGTGACGCGGGGCGCGATCCGATGCTCCAGATGGTGCTGGCGCGGATTCGGCAGCTGGCGGCGCACGAGACGGGGCACACGCTGGGGCTGGCGCACAACTTCGCGGCGAGCTCGGTTGCGCACCGGCCGGAGGAGTCCGTGTCGGTGATGGATTATCCGCATCCGTGGGTGACGCTGGGCAAGGATGGGGCGCCGGATGTGTCGCACGCGTACCCAGTGAATATCGGGGCGTGGGACAGGGTGGCGATCGAGTATGGGTATCGCGAGTTCGACGTGAAGGGCCAGCCGGTCGAGGATCGGGCGGGGCTGGGGCGGATTCTGGCGCAGGCGGAGAAGAGCGGTCTGCCGTACATCACGGACGAGGATGCGCGGCCGATGGGCGGGGCGCATCCGCAGGCGCATCTCTGGGACAACGGGACGGACGCGGCGGGGGAGTTGAATCGCGTGCTCGAGGTGCGGGCGGCGGCGCTCGGGCGGTTTGGCGAGGCGGTGATCCGGCCGGGGACGCCGGTGGCGCAGATGGAGGACACGCTGGTGCCGCTGTTTCTGCTGCATCGGTACCAGACGGAGGCGGCGGCGAAGGAGATTGGCGGGCTGGACTACCGGTACACGCTGCGCGGCGATGGGCAGGCTTCCTCGGAGATTGTGCCTGCCGCGGAGCAGAGGAAGGCGCTGGCGGCGGTGCTGAAGACGCTCTCCCCGGAGACGCTGACGCTGCCGGAGGCGCTCGTGCGGCAGATGCCGCCGAGGCCGCCGGGGCTGCCGCGGACGCACGAGTCGTTTCCGAGTTCGACGGGGCTGACGTTTGATCCGGTGGGGGCGGCGGAGAGTTCGGCCGACCTGACGCTGGGGGTGCTGCTGCATGCGCAGCGGGCGAGCCGGTTGATGGAGTATCACGCGCGGGACGGGGCGAATCCGGGGTTGGACGATGTACTTGATCAGATCGTCGGGGCGACGTGGGGGGCCGCGGCTCGATCGGGGCTGGCCGGGGAGGTGCAGAGGGCGGTCGAGACACGGACGACGGAGGCGATGCTGTCGCTGGCGGCTGGCCCGGGGACATCGCTGGAGGTTGCGGCAGTGGTTCGGGCGCACCTCCAAGCGCTCAAGGCAAAGCTGAGCTGCACGGAGGCGGAGCGGAGGGCGCATTGTGCGGGCAACGTGGCGCGGATTGAGGAGTTTGAGCGGGACCCGGCGAAGTTTGTGCCGGCCAAGGCGGTCGAGGCTCCGCCGGGGATGCCGATCGGGGATGACGAGGAGTTCTAGGGAAGAACTTTGCTCAGCGGCTGAAGCGCTGTCGAGGGCAGGCTTACGGTGTACTGAACTGTAAGCGCAGGAGAGCAAGTGCGACCCCCAGCGGCTAAAGCCGGATTTACAGCAGCAGCTTATGGCACGGCTAGAGCCGTGCCCTTAAGCAAAACGGCTTCAGCTGGCCGGCTACTTGCGTGCGCAGGGGAGGCGGGGTAGTGCTGGTGGAGGTTGTTTCGGGAGTTGAGGACGTCGAAGCTGCCGTTCGGGTCGGCGATGAGTTCGAGGGAGTTTGCGGCGTCGGGGCCGGGGAGGTTGGCGATGAACTGCTCGCCGGTGTTGAACGCGGGCCCGCCCTCTTCGGAGAAGTGGACCTGCCAGAGGGTTTCGAGGCCGGGGGCTTTGCGGAGGGTCTGTAGGGTGGAGAGCGATCCGCCCTTTTTCGCGCCGTTGTCCATGATGGCGACGCGGGCGTGGAGGGCGTCGATGAACTCGGGGCTGGAGCTTTGGTTCCAGCCGTGGTGCGAGACGATGTAGATGTCGGCAGGGCCAAGCTTGTTGTTGGGGCAGACGAGGTCGCGTTCCTTGTCCTTGGTGAGATCGCCGAGGTCGACGATGGTCAGGGTTCCGAAGTGGAGGAGGATGCCGACGGAACGGGCGTTCTCGGTCTGGTCGGCGGGGCCTGGATCGGTGCGGGTGCAGGTCGGGTTGGGCTGGCCGGCGTGATGTAGGGGCTGCTGCAGGAGGGCGCCGTCGGCGCTGATGACGGTGGCGTCGACGCCCTGGATGGGGAGACGAGCTCCGGGTTTGGCGAGGATGTGTTTGGATTTGCCGGTGGCGAGGATCTTCCGGTAGTCGGCGTAGAGGCGTTCGGTGGGGCCGTGGTCGAACTCGCGGTTTTCGCCGTGGTCGATAAAGGCGCCGACGGGGATGCGGTCGAGGAGTTGGGCGACGCCGCCGACGTGGTCCTCGTGGAAGTGGGTGATGAGGACGAAATCGATTCTGCTGAGGCCGGCTTTTTTTGCGGTGGAGACGATGCGGTCGGCGTCGCGACCGTTATTGCCGTCCCAGCCGGTGTCGATGAGGAGGGACTGGCCGGCGGGGGTGATGAAGAGCGTGGCTTGACCGCCCTCGACGTCGATGAAGAAGGCGCGGAGTTTGCCAGCGGCGGCGGTGTCGGCGGCGGCCCTCTCGGCAACGGCGAGGGTGGGAGAGAGGGCGACGGCGGCGAGGAGGATGGAGGTGAGGAGGCGGGAGAGGGGCTTGTTGCGAGGATGAGAGCTTGAGGAGATCATGGCTGGCCTTTGCTGGGGGCTGGGACGGGAACTGGGACGGGGCTGAGGGTGGCGCGGGTGGCTCCGGTGGAGATGCCGCCGTCGACGAGGAGGGTTTGCCCGGTGATGTAGCGGCTGCTCTCGGAGGCGAGGAAGACGATGGGGCCGTCGAGATCGTGGGGGGCTCCGGGGCGCTTTACGGGGATGCGGTCGACGAGGTAGTCGACCCACTGCCGGTCTTCGTAGAGGACCTTGTTCTGGTCGGTGCGGAACCAGCCGGGGGCGAGGCAGTTGACGGTGATGCCGTGGGGCCCCCAGTCGTCGGCGAGGCTCATGGTGAGCTGGCGGACGCCGCCGCGGCTGGCTCCGTAGGGAGCGAGGCCGGCGTAGCCGAAGACGCTGGTGACGGAGCCGATGTTGACGATGCGGCCGTAGCCGTGCGGGATCATGGAGCGGGCGAGGGTTTGGGCGACGAAGAAGGCGCCGCGGAGGTTGGTGTCGAGGATGAGGTTCCAGTCGTCCCAGGTGACGTCGAGCGCGGGCTTGCGGACGTTGCAGCCGGCGTTGTTGACGAGGATGTGGACCTGGGGGAAGGCGGCCTGGGCGGCGGGGCCGAGGCGGGCGATGCTCGCCTGGTCGCGGACGTCGAGGTCGAGGGGGACGGCCTTTCGGCCGAGGGCGGCGAGCTCCTCGACGAAGGGGGCGAGGTCTTGGCGGTTGCGGCTGGTGAGGATGAGATCGGCGCCGGCGCGGGCGAGGGCGCGGGCGAAGTGCTGGCCGAGGCCGCGGCTGGCTCCGGTGACGAGCGCGACCTGGCCGGAGAGGTCGAAGAGGTTTTTGCTCATGGCGGGGTGGACGGGGGCTGTGGCTGGGCCTGGCTTGGGTCGGGGCGCGGGTCTGGGCGGGGGTCTGGGCGGGGGTCGAGGACGACCTTCATGAGGTTGGGTTCGCGGCTGTGGAGACGGCGGAACCAGTCTGGGCCATCGCGGAGCGGGGCGACGGCGGAGATGAGGGGCTTGACCTGGATCTGGCCGCCGGCGACGAGGGCTATGGCCTCCGGGTACTCGCCGGCGGAGGCGCAGGAGCCCTGGAGGCGTATCTGGCGGGTGACGATCTTCTGGAGCGGGATTGGGACCTGGGCGGCGATGTTGCCGACGAGGATGACGGAGCCGCCTTTGCGGACGCAATCGACGGCGGCGGCGACGGTTTCGGCGCGACCGACGGCCTCGAAGACGAGGTCCACGCCGCGGTGGGCGGTGAGGTGTGCGATCTCCTGGACGAGGTCGGTGTGTGCGGTGTTGATGACGTGATCGGCACCGAGCTTGGCGCCGAGATGGAGGCGGGTGTCGTCGAGGTCGGCGAGGAGGATGCGGCCGCAGCCGGCGACGCGCGCGGCCTGGAGGAGGAGGAGGCCGATCATGCCGGCGCCGAGGATGAGGGCGGTGGAGCCGGGTTGCACGTCCGCGAGGGAGACGGCGTGGAGGGCGACGGAGACGGCTTCGAGCATGGCGGCCTCGGGGAAGGAGAGGACCTCGGGGAGCTGGTGGAGGATATGTGCGGGCACGGTTACGAATTCGGCGAAGGCGCCGGGGCGGCGGAACTCGGCGCAGGAGACGCCGACGACCTCCCGGCGGTCACAGAGGTTGATCTGACCCTGCCGGCAGAAGTGACAGGCTCCGCAGAAGACGGTGGAGTCGAAGGTGACGCGGTCGCCGACGCGGAAGCCGGTGACCGCGGAGCCGAGGGCGGCGACGGCGCCGGCGGCCTCGTGGCCCATGACGATGGGCGGGATGCGGCGGCCGGAGGAGCCGTCGTAGCCGTGGACGTCGCTGCCGCAGACGCCGCAGGCCGCGACGCGGAGCAGAACGTCATGATCGCCGGGTGTGGGCTGGGGAAGGTCGGCGAGTTCGAGGTGCATGTACTCGGAGAGCAGAAGGGCTTTCATGGTGGGGACGGGAGAGACCTCGCGAGAGACAGGGTAAACCTTTCGGCGCATGGATGGGGTGAGGGGGAGTGCGGGCCGGCGACGGCGTACCTGAACGGGTATGATGCGAGGTCACAGGCGGGAAGGAATCGATGGCGGTGCAAGAGGAACGGACGCCGAGGCGGCGGTGGAGGATCGCATCCCTGCTGGGCTTTGGGGTGATGGTGAACTACGTGGACCGGGTGAACCTTTCGGTGTCGCAGGCGGCGCTGTTCCATGACTTCGGGATTTCGCTGATCACGTTTGGGTATCTTTCGAGCGCGTACAACGTGACCTATGCGCTGCTGCAGCTGCCGACGGGAGTGGTGCTGGACCGGTTCGGTGTGCGGCGGGTGGGGCGGCTGAGCATTCTGCTGTGGAGCGCGGCGTCGTTCTGGGCGGCGATGGCGCGGGGGCTGAACGGATTTATCGGGGCGCGGCTGCTGCTGGGGGTGGGCGAGGCGCCGACGTTTCCGGCGAACGCGAAGGCGATCGCGACGTGGTTTCCGGTGGCGGAGCGTGGGCTGCCGACGGCGGTCTTTGATGCGTCGGCGAAGCTGGCGCCGGCGGTTGGGGTGCCGCTGCTCGGGGTGCTGATCGTGCAGTTCGGATGGCGGGCGAGCTTTGCGGCGACGGGAGTTTTGAGCCTGCTGTACTTCGCGTTGTTCTACCGGGTGTATCGCGAGCCGGGCGAGGACGCGGATCTTTCAGCGCGAGAGCGGAGCTACATCGAGCAGGGCAGCATGGGCGTTGCCGAGGTGGCGGAGGAGGTGTCGCTGTGGGGTCTGCTGCGGAAGAGAAAGGTGCTGGGGGTGGCGCTGGGGATGGGGGCTTACAACTACAGCTTTTACCTGCTGCTGGCGTGGCTGCCGAGTTACCTGTCGGTGATGTTCCACATTGATCTGCTCCACTCGGCGCTGCTGACGGCGATTCCGTGGATCTTTGCGACGGTGGTCGACGTGGTGATTGGCGGGTGGATGGTGGATACGCTGATTCGGCGCGGGTGGGATGCGGACCGGGTGCGGCGATGGGTTTTGATTGGAGGGACGGTTTGCGGGCTGGGGCTGATGGGCGCGGGAGAGACGCGAAGTGTGACGGTCGCGCTGCTGTGGATCAGCCTGTCGCTGGGTGGTCTGGCGACGGCGGCGCCGGTGCTCTGGTCGGTTCCGGGGCTGATCGTGGGGAGAGGCAGCGTGGGCAAGGTGGGCGGCATTGCGAACTTCTGGGGGCAGGTTTCGGCGATTGGAGCTCCCATTCTGACGGCGCACAGCGTGGACCACACGCACTCGTTCCGGACGGCGTTCCAGGTGGCGGGGGCTTACCTGGTGCTGGGCATTGCGTCGTATGTGCTGCTGCTGGGGCGCCTGGAGCGGGTAGCGGGAGAGGGAGAGCTCCGGGACGGCGCGGGTGGAGCCTAGGTTGAGGACGACCACGCTATCGCTGCAGGAGCAGTTCGGCCCGATCGACGTTTACCTTTTCGACCAGATTCTGCGCGGGCGCATTGCCCTGGGGATGCGGGTTCTGGATGCCGGCTGCGGCTACGGGCGCAATCTGGTGTACCTGCTGCGGGAGGGGTATGCGGTGCACGGCGTGGATGCGGACGCGGAGGCGATCGAAGAGACACGGGCGCTGGCGCGGGCACTGGCGCCCAAGCTGCCGGCCGGGAACTTTCGGGTGGAGCCGATTGAGCGGATGCGGTTCCCGGACGGCTTTGCGGATGCGGTGCTGAGCAGCGCGGTGCTCCACTTTGCCGCGGATGAGGAGCAGTTCGATCTCATGCTGCGGTCGATGTGGCGGGTGTTGAAGCCCGGAGGCGTCTTCTTCTCCCGGCTAGCCTCGACCATCGGCCTCCCGCACCGGCATGTAAGGGGCCGGCGGTTTGTGTCACCGGACGGGGTGGAGCGGTTCCTGGTGGACGAGGCCTTTCTGATGGGGTACACGGAGCGGCTGGGCGGAGATCTGCTGGACCCGATCAAGACGACGGTGGTTCAGGGCCAGCGCTCGATGACGACGTGGGTGGTGCGGAAGGCGGCGTCTCCGGGCGACGCGGGAGATGGGCGGAGTCGCGGGTGAGGTTGGGCCGGCTGAGCCGGCCGACCCGGGGGACTCTAGTGCACGGTATAGACGACCGTGATGGGCGTTTCGACTTCGACCGGCTTTCCGCCGACGACGTAGGGTTTGTAGCGGCGCCAGGAGACGGCGGACATCGCGGATTTGATGAACACGGGGGAGCCCCGGACGACGTCGACCCGCTTTATGGACCCATCCTTGGCGATAACCGCATTGAGCACCACCGTCCCTTCCACGTTTTGCTTCAGGGCATCGGGTGGGTAGACGGGGGGCCGGGTGGCAATGAGGGTTCGACGCATGGTCGCTTCGGGCACGACGACGCGTGTTCCGGTGGCGGTGTTTGTTGCCTTGCCTGCCGAGACGGCGGGGGTGGCGGGACGGCCCGAGGGAGGGGGTGCCGCAGCCGCGCGGATGGGGGCGGTCGCGGCCGGCTTCGCGCGCGGTGGGGGCGGGCTTTCGCGGTTTGGGTCGCGGGCCGTCCTGGCGGAGGCGCGGTCCTGCGGACGGGGCTGAGGACGGGGCTGAGGACGGGGCTGAGGACGGGGCTGAGGACGGGGCTGAGGACGGGGCTGAGGACGGGGCTGGGGCGCTGCCGCGGTCTCGGGCGGCTTGCGGGCTGGGCGTTCGGGGGTCTGGCGTTCTGGGGTCTGGCGTTCTGGGGTATTGGGCTTGGAGCTTCGAGCGACGGTGCTGCCTCCGGCGGGCGGCGACGCTGGTTGCCGAGCGGGGCGAGCTTCGGGGATCTCGGGGAGGCTCGCGGGCGGGCGATTGCCTGCTGTTCCGACGGCTGGTTGGGACGGTGCGGGAGCGGCTGGGTGCGCGGCGAGCGTGGACGGATCGCTGGCGTTGGGCAGAGGCCGGCTCCTATCGGGGCTGCGCTGCTCCGGCTGCGTGCTCTCGGAGGCGACGCTGCCCGCGGGCGCTGGGGAGCGGTAGGAGATGGCCGCACCGATGACTCCCAGAACCGCGAACAGGACGGCGGCGATACCGAGCAGGCGAGCGGCCTTTTCCTTCCAATCCTTCTCTGGCTGGGGATCTGGCTTGAGGTTTCCCTGGGGATCTGCCTTGAGATCTGCCTGAGGCGCTGTCCGGGGATCTGTCTCTCCCCTGGGCGCTGTCCCCGGACCGAGGTGGGTCCGTTCAGGGTGGAGAAGGTCGGCGGCAGCGGCCGCCCCGGCTGGTGACGATATCGCTGTGTGCGGCACCACCGGCTGCGGGGTATCTCCATCTGCAGCGGGAGGTGCGGGTGCGGTCAGGTCGACGACAGCCGGGCGCGGATCGCCGACTATCGAGGGGGCGAGCGGATCTCCGGTTGGGAGCGGCTGGCGCGGGGAGCGACCGGAAGGTGGATGACCGAGCTGGTCGACGGCTCGATCGCCGAGTTCGGCGGCGGCGGGGTGTGCGAGGTCCCCGGTCGCGGAGCTCCGTTCCACCTCGTTACGGGTCTGCCAGGGCAGGGGCTGTGAGGGCGGGAGGTCGTCGATCTCGGTCCATATTGCGCGGTGCCGGGTTGGGTCGGTCTGGTCCGGCGGGGCTGCCGGGAGGTCCAGGTTTCTCGCGATCAGGCCCTCCGTCCACCGCCGCCGCACGTGGGAAGGGTCCGCTTGCTCCGGGGAGCGCGGCGACGTTTCCGGTTGCGACGCGAGCGGAGCGGGGTCTGTCGGGGAGAGGTCTGCGGCGGACTGCGGCGGTGGCGCATCCCGGTGCTCCTGCCAGAGGATGTAGGGCGGCGGAACTGAGGTAGACGGGCCGGTGTCCGCTCCCTGTTGGGCGATGGCGGCGTTGACCGACCGGCTGCTTCGCTCGTGGCGCGACAGGCCGTTGCGTGCGGGTGGGTCGGTGGGCAGGCTTTCGCCGGCCTCCGTGGCGTCACTCCAACCGCCTACCCCGGACAGGAGGATGCGCAGGGGCCCGAGGGTGCGCGTGGTTGCGGCGGAGGGGGCGCGGCCCTCGGCCAGATCCTCCCCGCCGCTTGCCAGAACGATCACGGACAGCATCTCGCCGGCGGAGATCGAACCTGCTTCGAGGTCACGGATGTTTCGCGCCAGAGCCGAGACGTCCGTGCGAAAGGCGTTGCTTTCCGCCAGCTTGAGCGAGAGCGTGCCGAGGTCTTCGGGTGCACCGCAGGGGAGTCCGTGGAAGATGAAGAGACGTCGGAGGTCGTCGATGTAGCGGCTGTACCGACGGTTGATCTCGCTGGTGTCGCGGAACAGATCCATAGATCCGGTGTGCCTCCCTTGGCCGTGCGGGGCTGTACGGTCGAGACCACGGGTAAGGCTCGGGCGGTGGTCTCGGCGGCAGATGTGGAGATCTGCGTGACGGTGCAGCTTAGGAGAGTAGCCTACTCCATGCGGGAGGGCCGCGCGGTTTGCGGAGATGGTTCCCCGGGTGGGCTCGGGGCTTTCCTGGAGGCGCTTGACACGCGATGGTCTTCCGTCGCACCTTCTGAAGGGAAATGGCACGCCGCAGGGCCGGCGCGGAGCACCTGCCGGATGGGGGCTAAACGGCCTGCGGCGGCGGAGATTTCCTGGTGGGAGTTCAGCTTATGTCCACAGTCACGTCCGCTGTTCCGGAAGATCTGCTGTTGGAGGCTGTTCGCGAGCTGAGCGTGCTGCTCGGAAAGCGGGCGACGACGGCGCACGTGCAGCGGGAGCACCACAGCCGCGGTGAGTCGCACCACCCTCCCGCGTTGCCGGATGTGGTCTGCTATCCGCACTCGACGGCGGAGGTGAGCGAGATCCTGAAGATCAGCGCGAGGTTTCAGCTGCCCGTGGTTCCTTTTGGCGCGGGCACGTCGCTGGAGGGACAGGTCCATGCGCTGCACGGGGGCATCAGCCTCGACCTGCGGGAGATGAACCGGGTGCTGCGGACGAGCGCGGAGGATCTGGACGCGACGGTCGAAGCCGGGGTGACGCGACTGCAGCTGGGCCGGGCGTTGAAGGATACGGGGACGACGTTCTTTATCGATCCGGGAGCGGATGCGACGCTGGGCGGGATGACGTCGACGCGGGCGTCGGGAACGACGGCGGTGCGCTATGGAACGATGCGGGAGAACGTGCTTGGCTTGACGGTGGTGCTGGCTGACGGCCGGATTATTCACACGGGGAGCCGGGCGCGCAAGTCCTCGGCCGGATACGATCTGACGCACCTGTTTGTGGGGTCGGAGGGAACGCTGGGCGTGATTACGGAGATTATTCTCCGGCTCCATATTCTGCCGGAGGCGATTTCGGCGGCGGTGTGTGCCTTTCCGACCGTGGACGCGGCGGTGCGGACGGCGATTGAGGTGATCCAGCTGGGGGTGAGCGTGGCCCGGATCGAATTTCTCGACGACCGGCAGATCGAGGCGATCAACCGGTACTCGAGGACGAGCCTGGCGGTTGCGCCGACGCTGTTCTTTGAGTTCCACGGAATGAACGAGCGCGATGTCTCGGACCAGGCAGAGATTGTGCAGTCCATCGCGGCGGAGAACCAGGCGCTGGGGTTTGCGTGGAAGCGGTCTCCGGAAGACCGGGAGGTGCTATGGAAGGCGCGGCATGACGCCTACTATGCGGCGCTGCAGCTGCGCCCGGGAGCGAAGATGTGGACGACGGATGCGTGTGTGCCGATCTCGCGGCTGGCCGACTGCATCAACGAGACGCGAGGGGATCTGGCCCATGTTTCATTTCCGGCGACGATCGTCGGCCATGTGGGGGACGGGAACTTCCATGTGCTGTGTGTGCTTGATCCGAACAACGCGGCGGAGTACGAGGAGGCGGCCGGCTTTGCCGAGAGGATTGCCCGGCGCGCGCAGGGGATGGGCGGCACGTGCACCGGGGAGCACGGGATCGGGTACGGGAAGTTGAAGCACCTCCCGGCGGAACATGGGGCCGCGCTCGATGTGCTGCGGTCGATCAAGCTGGCGCTGGATCCCGAGAACCGCATGAATCCGGGAAAGATGGTGACGCTGGGCGCGGAGACACCCGGCGTAGAGATACTGGGGGCGTGAACGCGGCGGCGTTGCCTTCGCGGGGTGCGGGGCGGGGGGCGGTGGGAGAGAGTACGGAAGCGCGGGCGGGCGGCGCGTGTGAGCCGGCGAGAGAGGAGATCGGATGAACGTCGAGACGAGCGTGTTTCTGGTGACGGGAGGAGCCTCGGGCCTAGGGGAGGCGACGGCGCGGATGGCGGTGGGGCGTGGCGGCAGGGTGGTGCTGGCGGACGTGAATCCAGCCGGGGAGGCGCTGGCGGAGGAACTGGGGCCGAACGCCATGTTTGTGCGGACGGACGTGACGCGGGAGGACGACGGCACGCGGGCGGTGGAGGCTGCAAGGGAGAGGTTTGGCGGGCTGCAGGTTCTGGTGAACTGCGCGGGGGTGGCGCCGAGCGAGCGGGTCGTCGGGCGGAGCGGACCGCATGCACTGGAGAGCTTTACGCGGGCCGTCACGATCAACCTGATCGGGAGCTTCAACATGCTTCGGCTGGCTGCGGCGGCCATGGCGGCCAATGAGCCGCTCCTCGATGGGGAGCGCGGTGTGATCATCAACACGGCGTCGATCGCGGCGTTTGAGGGGCAGATCGGCCAGGTGGCGTATGCGGCCTCGAAGGCTGGGGTGGCGGGGATGACGCTACCCGCGGCGCGGGAGCTGGCGCGCAGCGGGGTTCGTGTGGTGACGATCGCGCCGGGGCTTTTCATGACGCCCATGATGGCGGCGTTTCCGGCTGCCGTTCAGGAGTCGCTGGCACAGGCGGTTCCGTTTCCGGCGCGGCTGGGAAAGGCTGAAGAGTACGCCGCGCTGGTGGCGACGATCTGCGAGCTGCGGATGCTGAACGGGGAGACGATTCGGCTGGACGGAGCGCTGCGGATGGGGCCGAAGTGAAGGTGGGCCACGGGGTCGTTCGGTTGCCTCAAGCTGTTGTGTGGGAATGATCGCCGCGGTCGAGCTGTCCCGGTAACAGGGAGCCGCTGCGGGGATCAGAGAATGCAAGCGCTCCCGATCGTTTGTTTGGGCGGAGCGCCGTCCTGGGCGGCGTCCGAGCCGATCGGTTCAGGATCCCTGTAGAGCTTCGCTTGTTCGCGAGAAATTAATCCACTCGTGCGGACATATTTCCCCTGAGCGGTTGAAGGTAGGAGTCTCTACACTGTTTCTCGCCGTCGCATGGCTCCCATGCGAGCCGGGGAGCGGAACCACCGACATGGCCGCAAGACGCATCGCGGCGAAACCCCGACACGTGCAGACTCTGTCCCGGCACGCAAGGACACGTCTGCCTCGACTCATTTTCGTTCCCCGGAACACATCCTGGGACACATCCTGGAGGTTGCCTATGATCCACCCGTGCAAACCCTACCGAGCGCTCGCCACTGCCGTGACCATGGCCATGCTGATGCCGCTCTCCGCTTTCGCCCAGAAGGACGTCGATGACGATGACGACAAGATACCGAGCGCACAGACGCTGCCGAACACTGGCCAGACGCTTACCCCGCTGGCCCCGCGGCGGGCCCGATTTGAGCCGCTGAATCCGAACCTGCCGGACAATCCGCAGTTCCTCGCGGGGCAGGCAGAGACGACGGTGACGAGCCCCGACCACAAGACGCTGCTGATCCTGACCAGCGGCTACAACCTGGTGAACTACACCTCCGGCGCCAATCAGGGCTCGCAGAACGACGCCGATTCGACGGAATACATCTTTGTGTACGACATCAGCCAGCCGCTGCCGGTGAAGAAGCAGGTCATCAAGATTCCGAACACGTACGCCGGCATTGTGTTCGATCCGTCGGGGAGATCCTTTTACGTCGCTGGCGGCGTTGACGATAACGTCCACCTCTACTCCGCGACCAGCGCGGGTCTCTGGGCGGAGCAGGCAGGCAGCCCGATCGCCCTAGGGCACGCGGCGGGCAACGGGTTGGGCGTGAAGCCGGAGGCCGCGGGCCTGGCGATCACGGCGGATGGAAACAAGCTGGTGGTGGCGGACTACTACAACGATGCGATCAGCGTTTTGACGAAGAACAACGGCAGCTGGTCGAAGTCCGGGGAGCTCGATCTGCGCCCGGGGAAGACGAACCCGAACAGCTCCGGCGTTGCGGGCGGAGAATATCCGCTGTGGGTGAGCCTCGTCGGCAACAACACGGCATATGTTTCGAGCCTGCGGGAGCGGGAGGTCGTGGTGGTGACTTTGCCGGGAGCTCCGTCAGCCGGTCCGTCGGTCACGCAGCGGATCAAGGTGAAAGGGCAGCCGAACAAGATGACGCTGAACGCCGACCAGACGCGCCTGTATGTGGCGGAGGATGAGACGGACTCGGTCGCGATCATCAACACGCGGACGAATCAGGTGATCGACGACGTCGCGGTTACGGCGCCGTTCGGTCTGCTGCCCCCGGCGCGTGAGAGGCTGAAGGGCAACAACACCAACAGTGTTACGCTTTCGCCCGACCAGACCATGATGTACGTGACGAACGGCAACACGAACGACATCGCCGTGGTTCGCCTCAGCTCAGCGCCGGGCCAGAGCCGGGTGGAGGGCCTGATTCCGACGGGCTGGTACCCGAACTCGGTGAGCTTCAGCGGCGACGGACGGTACGTGTACGTGGTCAACGGGAAGTCGCCGACGGGACCGAATCCCGGCAACTGCAAGGGGCTGACGACGGCCCTGGCGAATCAGTGCCAGGCCTCCAACCAGTACAGCCTGCAGCTGATCAAGGCCGGCTTCCAGAGCTTTCCGACGCCGACGCCGGGAGAGCTGAACAGGCTGACCGAGCTGGTGGCCGACAACAATCATTTTCAGCGCTACGTTTCGGAAGCGGACCGCGACAAGATGGAGTTTCTGCGCCGCAAGATCAAGCACGTGATCTACATCATCAAGGAGAACCGCACGTACGATCAGGTTCTGGGCGATCTGCCAGTGGGCAATGGAGATCCTGACCTGACCGAGTTTGGCCAGGCGACGACGCCGAACCAGCATCGTCTGTCTCGCCGGTTTGTGACGCTGGACAACTTCTATGACTCGAGCGAGGTGAGCATGGACGGCTGGCCCTGGTCGACCTCGGCGCGGGCTCCGGACGTGGTCGAGAAGCAGACCTCGGTAAACTACGCGGGGCGCGGCCTGTCGTACGACTCGGAAGGAACGAATCGCAACGTCAATGTCTCGTACCCGACGATTGCCGAGCGCGTGCAGGCAAACCCGGTCACGCCTCGGGATCCTGATCTGCTTCCCGGCACCATCGACACGGCGGCACCGGACAGCCCAAGCGGCAAGATCAACCAAGGTTACATTTGGAACGCTGCGCTGGCGCAGGGACTGACGATCCGGAACTACGGCTTCTTTATCGATCTGACGCGGTACTTTCTACCCGCGCCGTATACGATTGCGAAGCCTCTCGACCCGTTCGCGACCAAGACGCAGGTCGCGTACGCCGCCAACGCCGAGCTGCGGCCCTTTACCGATCCGTACTTCCGCGGCTTCGACCAGACCTTTCCTGACTTCTACCGCTTCAAGGAGTGGGAGCGGGAGTTCGACGGCGGGACGTTTCCCTCGCTGACGCTGCTGCGGCTGGCGCACGACCACACTGGAAGCTACGGATCGTCTCTTCTGGGGATCAACACGCCCGAGCTGCAGGTTGCCGATAACGACTACGCCGTGGGGCTGGTGGCGCAGAAGATCGCGCACAGCGCCTTCAAGAACGACACCCTGATCTTCGTGATCGAAGACGATGCGCAGGATGGCGCCGACCACGTCGACGCGCACCGGAGCACGGCTTACGTGATCGGACCGTATGTGAAGCAGCATGCCGTGGTTTCGCGCGCCTATAACACCGTGAACATGATCCGTACCATGGAGGACATTCTCGGGATAGGGCAGCTGAACCTGAACGATGCCGTGGCGGTTCCAATGGCGGATGTGTTCGATCTGAACCAGCCGCAATGGAACTTTACCGCGGCGCCGTCGCTGCTGCTCTACAACACGCAGCTTCCGCTGCCGCCGCGGCCGACCCAGAGCCGGCTCGACCTCCACCGACCGACACACGATGCGACCTATTGGGCCGAGGCGACTAAGGGTCTCGACTTTTCGGTCGAGGATAACCTGAACGGAGCGGACTACAACCGCATTCTGTGGAAGGGTCTGATGGAGGGCAAGCCGTACCCGGAGACGGCGACCGGACTGAACCTGCGGGCGCACCGTGCGGGGCTTCTGACACGGTATCGTCTGCCGAGGCAGGGGCCGGGAGAGGCTCCGAGCTCGCCCGTGACGCAGGGTGGAGGCCAGTAGGGAACCCGCGACGCCGAACGGAGACGGGGTGGAATCGATAGGATTCCACTCCGTTTTCCTTGCCTGGAGGTGTCTTGCCGGGGCGGGCGTGAGGTCCAGGCGGATGGGTTGCGAGCTACTCGTCCTGAGAAGACGAGCGGGTGACGGTTATGGTTTCGCGGTGGAGGGTGACGGTCCGATTGTCGCGCCGTTCCGCGTCGCGCCGTGTGATGCGAACCTCTTCCTTGAGGACGAGCTGGGTGGTGAGAACGAGCTGCTCCTCGATGACGGGGTACACGGTGGTGTCGCCCTCCTGACGAACGGGAGGCGAAGCTTCGATGGGCCGGTTGAGGGTGACGCGTTCGATGTCGAAGGTACGGATGGCGAGCGGCACGTCGAGAGTCTCCTGGTACGCGTTGACTCGCTTTTCCAACAGCACCCTGCCCGTTGTGACGGTGCGCTTCTCGACATTCAGCTTCTCTTCAACGACGGGAATAACGAGCTTGTCGTCGCGCCTCCCGAGCTCGGTCTGCGTGAGCGAATCGAAGCTGGAGGCCGCTGCCGAAGGGTTCAGGAGAATCCTGGTCGGAACGTGGATGAGATGCCCCCCGGGGAGAACGAGCTCTGTCCGCTCCTTGCGGGCATCGAGGTCTCCGGAGACCGTAAGGACGTTGTCCTCGGAGAGCCGATTCCTGCTCTCCGGGGGTGATTCTAGATCGAGGTTGTTCATGGGGGCTCCGGTAGATCTCGTGGTGGGCAAACAAGTCGGGCCGGACACAGAGTATGTCCGGCCCGCTTCGACTTCCGCTTACCGATTAGGGCCGGTTTTTCTCGGTGAGCTCACCTGGAAGCTTTTCGACTTCGACCTCGGTCTTGCGAACGGTGTCGCGAATGGCTTCGGTGCGCTGGTTGGTTTCCTTGCCGATCATGACTTCCTCGACGACGCGGCTGTTCTTTCCGACGACTGCCTCTTCGCCGCTGGCGCGAACCTCGAAGGTGCGCTCGCCGGTACCGAAGTCCGCGGCAGAGGCCGGCCGATTGACAGCGCGACGCTCCACATTGACGCGCTCGTCACGGAGGGTAACATCGGCCTCGACGGGGCGCTCGACCATGTGCGAGTAGATGCGCACGCCGCCGCGATCAACCTCACGCTTGCCGACGACGAGCTCTTCCTCGACGATCGGGATCGCGGTTTCGCCGGTCACGTTCTGAGCCATGGCAGACCGATCGGTGTTTGCGGCAGGTGTTCCCGTCCGCGGCGTTTGGTTGCCGCCGCTGATGTCGCGGGCTCCATACTCCCGAAGGGTCGAGGCGACCTGGTTCGCGTCCCCGTCGTCAACGGTCGCGGTCAGGAGGGCGCCGCCCGAATTGACGCCGGTGGCATAGTGCTCGTGAGCCTCTTCATCGCCGCCAGTGAGATTGCGGAAGAAGCTGCTGACCTTTTCGCCGATCCCGGTTCCGCCGCCGCTGCCGATGTCGGTGTAGCCTATATCGGATGCGGTAGCGCTGGCGTCGCCGGAGCTCGTGGCGCCATCGTTCGCGTGGACGCGGATCTGCTGCGCTTCGTAGCCATCAGCGATCAACGTTTGTTTGACCTTCTCTGCCTGCGCGGTGGTTTCGAATAGACCTACAACTGTCTTGGACATATCTATCTCCTAGAACGATGGTTATTGCTGCGAAAAGAGTTCGACACGACGGTTATCCGCCTTGCCCTGATCGGTTCCGTTGGTGTCTACCGGCTTCGCTGCTCCGAAACCTTCTCCTGTCAGCCGACTGCGTTCGATGCCCTGACCCTGCAGGTAGTTGACGACGGTCTGCGCGCGCTGGTCCGCGAGCGTTGCGTTGTGGGGAGCGCTCCCCGTGCTGTCCGTGTACCCCTCGAGACGGAGATGCACATTGGGGTTTCCCTTCATCGCAGCCGCGGCGCGCTGGAGGGTGGCTTGCCCTTCCGGCGTGAGGGTGGCCTTATCCGTGTCGAAGTGAACCGTGCCAAGATCCGGGAAGGCGGCGGCGGCCGGCGGAGGTGTGGTGTCGGTTTGCGAGACGGCTGGTGTGGCGGTCGCCGGCGTATCGTGATGCCGGGTAAGGAAGTAAGCTGCCAGGGCAAGGAGCAGGAGCAGAGGAAGAAGCCAGGCCCAGATGGGTAGGCCCTTTTTAGTTTCCTCGTACACCTTGACGCGGTCTGCCATAAATTTATATCTCCTCTTGTTGAGCAAGCATGCTGAAAAGGTTAGCGAGAGCCGTTAGGGCGATCCCGAGTCTCGGCCGGCGACAGTTGTTCGACCTCAACCTCGGTTTTTCGGACGGTGTCGCGGATGTGCTCTGTGTGCTCCCCGACTACCTTATTGACGACGACCTCTTCGGTGACATGGGCGGACTTGCTGACCACGGCCTCTTCGGCCGTCTCGATCAGCTCGAAGGAACGATCTCCCTGAGCGTCCATGTCCTGCTGGGTTGCCGGTCGGTTCAAGGCGTTGCGCTCGACGACTACATGCTCTTCGCGGAGATTGATCGACGTCTCGGCCGGCACCTCGACGACGCGACGGTAGACGCGAACTCCGCCCTGATCGACGGTGCGCTTGCCTACCTGGAGCTGCTCCTCGACAACCGGAACAGCGACGCCACCCTCGGGGGCGCGAGGAGCGCCAGCCACGGGGACGGCGGCCTCCGAGCGTCGATCGTCGGCAACCGTCTCGTCAATTTTGGTCGCGCTGTGATTGCTGAAGATCCGCTCCACTGTGCCGACATGATCGGCGATGGCGGAGACGGCGATCACGGTTCCGCCGTCGTTGACGCCCTCCTGCAGGTGCTTGAGATCGCGGTCGGGGATGCCGGTCGATTCCAGGCTGGAAAAGGTGGCATTTTGATTCCCGGATTTAGTAATGGTTGTTAGGGCTGACCTGGGGATGCCAGCCTGCTCCAGGTCGTTAAGGGCCGCCCTGGCCTGATCGTCATGGTGAAAGAGGCAGACGAGGGTCGTGGTGTTGCTGGTTGGTGACATAGTTCGAGCTCCAAGGTGAGGGATCGGCGCAGTTTTGCGAGGCGAGGCGGTGAGTTGCAGCTACTTTTGCAAGCAGAAAATTCTTGTGGAGGGTGGCTTTCGGGTCGATACCTGCAGCTCACTTGCTCTTTCAGCGCTGAGCGTTTAGGTGCGAAGCCACCGAGCCGTGTTGCCTCTCGCCCGGCAATCTCCGAAGTTTCTCCGCAGGGTGTCCGGGTTTGATGAGTAACACAGAGTTTTGCGCACGGTAGCGGGGGGAACGCAGGCGCGGTGAGCATTGTTATGCCCTGTGCTAACTGGGTGTGCTTTACTACTCAGCCCCCGATACTGGGCGGTCCCGGATCGCCGCGGCACGGGCTGCGCGCAGCTCTAGGCGTCGTTCCAAGGGCGTCGTTCCAAGGGCGTCGTTCCAAGGGCGTCGTTCCAGGGGCGTTGTTCCAGGGGCGCTCGGGAAAATCTGCCAGACGGAGGTTTGGCCGCGCTCGCGCAGCTTGCCTTGTAACCTGCTGAGCCTGTGTCGCTCTAACAGGGGCGAAAGGTTGCCGCCCATGGACCGCAAAGAAACTCTTTCGATTACGGTCTCGCTTTCCGCGTGCCTCCTGCTGGGTGGATGCGCCGCTGCACCGAATGTGACGGCGACACCGGCAGCTGTTCCGGTGGCCGCACCGGTGACGCCCACGCCGCCGCTGCAGCCGGGACCGGGCGCGCGGGCGGCAACGGTCTTCACGATGACAAACAGCGCGAACGGCAACAGCGTGCTGGCGTTCGCGCGTGCGGCCGACGGATCGCTGTCGCTCGCCGGAAGCTATCCGACGGGCGGCAGGGGAACGGGTGGAGGCCTGGGGAACCAGGCGGCGCTGGCCTTCAGCACGGATCGAAAGCTGCTGTACGTGGTCAACGCCGGTTCCGATGATTTCACCGTGTTTCAGATTGGATCGGCCGGACTGACGCTGGCCTCGCGCACACCCGCGGGCGGGGCTCGCCCGATCAGCATTGCCGAGCACAACGGGGTTGCGTATGTGCTCGACCTTAACAGCAGCTCGAGGGCGGACGGCGTGGACTCGATCAGCGGATTTCGGATCGATGCGGCGGGGCAGGCGGTTGCGATTCCCAACTCCACCCGGCCGCTGAGCACACGATCGACGCAGGCGGCGCAGGTGGCGCTGGCGCCTGATGGAAGCGTGATCCTGGTGACGGAGCGCGGAACCGCGATCATCGACGCCTACCCGTTGGACAGCAGTGGTGTCCCGGCGGCTCAGCCGGTGCTGAACCGGTCGGTTGGAGCGATTCCCTTCGGGTTCCAGTTTCTGGATGCCAGCCACGTGCTGATTTCGGAAGAGGGGACGAATGCCACCTCGTCCTATGCCGTCTCGCCCACGGGAGCACTGACGCCGGTCAGCCGGTCGGTGCCTGCCTTGCAGAGTGCGGTGTGCTGGCTGGCGATCTCGCCGGACCGGCGCTTTGCGTTTACCGGCAACACGACCGGATCTTCGGTGTCGGGGTATGCGGTCCGTTCGGACGCGAGCGTTGCGCTGCTGCTGCCCGGCGGACTTTCCGCGACCACGGACGGTGGGGCCCTGGATCTGACCTTTAGCAGCGACGGCAGGTACCTGTATGCCGTTCTGACGAACGGAACGCTGGAGACGTTTCTGGTTGACGGAAATGGTGGCCTGAGCAAGGTTCAATCGGTGCCGGCACTGGGTTCGATCAACGGTGTGATCTCGCTCTAAGAGCGATGCCTTAAAGGGTGCCGCGCGGTGCTTCTCCCGGATGGTTTTGACGAGCGCGGCCGGGACCTCCTAACGTATTTGCAAGAGACAGGGAGTGGCGATGGAGATCATCCGAGTGGATGCGGAGGGCGTGCAGGACGGGGATGGCCTGACGGTCGGCTGCGTCCAGATGGCGCCGGTGTGGATGAGGCGGGCGGAGACCCTGGAGAAGGTCGCCGCCGGCGTGGAGCTGGCCGCGGCGCAAGGGTGCGACCTGGTGACCTTTGGCGAGGCGCTGGTGCCGGGGTACCCGTTCTGGATCGAGCGCACGGACGGCGCGCGCTTCAACGATCCGAAGCAGAAACAGATCTACGGGCGGTATCTCGACCAGGGTGTGGACATCGAGCGCGGCGATCTCCGGCCGATGTGCGCGCTGGCCGCGAAGCACGGGCTGGTGGTGTACCTGGGCGTGATGGAACGCGCGCCCGATCGTGGTGGCCACAGCCTGTACTGCAGTCTTGTCTACATCGATCGCAGCGGGCAGATCGGATCGGTTCATCGCAAGCTGCACCCCACCTACGAGGAGCGGATGGCGTGGGCGCAGGGGGATGGCCACGGCTTGCGAGTGCACGACCTTTCGCCGTTCCGGGTGGGCGGTCTGAACTGCTTTGAGAACTGGATGCCGCTTTCGCGGGCGGCGCTGTATGCGCAGGGGGAGGATCTCCATGTATCGGTTTGGCCGGGCGGCCTCCATAACACGCATGACCTCCCCTGCCTGATCGCGAAGGAGTCACGCAGTTACGTGATCGCGGTCTCGGGGCTGATGCGGCCTTCTGACTTTCCGGCGGATACGCTGGCGCTCGAGGAGATGCTGGCGGACGGAGCGGCGTTTCTGGCCAATGGCGGCACTGCTATCGCCGGTCCGGACGGGCGTTTTCTGGTGGAGCCGGTCGTCGGTCGCGAGGCGTTGGTGGTGGCGGAGCTGGACCACGCACGCGTTCGCGGGGAGCGGCAGAACTTCGATGTTGCCGGCCACTACGCGCGCCCGGACGTGACGAGACTGGTGGTGAACCGGCGCCGCCAGAGCATGGCGCGCTTCGTCGATTGAGGCAGTGCCGTAGGACGCGGCTTTGATGGACAGCAGGAGGGGGCGGCGTGCAGCGCCGAGTGTTTGCCTGTGGCCCCCGGGTGAAAGCGAGCTGCCTTACTTGGCGCGGATCATGAAATCGATTTTGAGTTCGTTTTTGACCTTGACGGTGCCGCCGCCGGCGCTTACGGGCTCGATGCCGAAGTCTGTCTGCTTGATGGTCGTGGCGCCGGCATAGGCGCCGTCGTGAAGCTCGACGTGGACCAGGACGGGCCTGGTCTCGCCATGCAACGTGAGCTTGCCAGAGACGTTCCAGACGCCGTCGCCGGCGGGCTTCACGCTCTCGGAGACGAAGCGAATGTGCGGGAAGCGAGCGCTATCGAGGACGTGCTCCTGCATGTTCTGCTGGATCTCGTCGCGATGGCTCTCGGGAAGGACCATCATGCGGGCGGCCTCGACGTCGAAGTTGACGTGAGCCGCCTCGCCGTCGGCGATCGTGCCCCGCTCGATGGGAGCCATGACCGTGTGCTCGTGCCCGGCGGCGGAGAGCAGGCCGGTCTTGCCGACGTGAATGGTGAGCGTGCTGTGCGCCGGGTCGATCTGCTTCTCTGCCGCGAGGAGGGGAGCAGCGGCAGCTGCGAATAGAACCAGAAGGGATAGCCGATTGACTCTCACGAGGTCTCCTTACTGCGGGTGTGGTTGCGTACAGGAATGGTGTCAGGAGGTAAGCCAATGCGGTTCGCGGGCAGGGCGCCGTGACGGGCTAGAAGCGAAGAAGCAGGCCGCCGGTGAGCACGACGTTGTTCTGGGAGCTGCTGCTGGTCGCGACGCCGTAGTGCGGTTGGCCGGAGTAGAAGTCGCGGGCTTCAAAGCGGGCGCCGACCGGGATGCTCTTGATGATGGGGATGTTGCGAACGAGCGGGATATTTTCGGGGTGGATCAGAGGCTTGGTATCGATGCCGCCACCGAACTCGTAGGTTCCGGTGACACCGTCGCCGGTAACCCGGACGGCGCTCGCCCGCGGCTGCGACGGGGCGAAGTTGGCGTATCCCCCGCCGAACTCGAGCCAGGGCTGCACGGCGGCGTCGGGGTGGAATTTGACGCGAACATGGGGCGTGATGAAGACGTAGGCGTACTGGGGCGAGATGTCCGGCCGGGGAAAGCTGACCTTGACGTCGAAGGGTGTGGCCAAGAAGTCCACGCCGGCGTAGAGGGCGATGCGCCTCCCTACGATGCGACGGTCATATTCGGCGCCGAGAGTGAAGGCCGAATTCAGGTGAACGCTGTCGCCGCGCTGGAGGCCGACGGACGGAGTTTCGGTTGCGCCAATCACAAGCCCGACCTCATTGTTCAAGGCTCCCTCCGACGGCCTGGCCTGGGCGTGCGCGACGGCGGTGGCCATCAGAAACAGAAGGGCGCTGCATGTGGTTCGGGTACCTTGCATGATCTCTCTCCATCCAACGTTGGTCGATGTTGTTCGCGGAGGAAGCGGTTTATCTCTCTGAGCCCGCCGAACGGCTGCTGCTGTATTGACGCTCGCTCGGGAGAGCAGCGCGGGACACAGCTGGGCAGCACGGTTCCACTGACGCCAACCTGAACCGCCGGCAGCGCAATGCCCTGTACGTGTGTGAGAGTGACGAGCTGGGGAGAAGTTACAAGGCAACCCGCGGCGAGGCACGGCTTGTCCTTTGGTGGGCTTGAAGGAGAGCTGCGGGCAAATGCTCGAAGGCGGAGGCTACGCTTGCCGCACTCTGTCAGTTCGTGGAGGACGGCGTTGCGGACTTCAGCGTGACGTCGCCATTTACCGTCTTGGGATCGACGGTGATCTCTTTCAGCCTGGAGGCGATATCTTCCGGCACGTCGTGCTGGTAGCGACCGCCCAGGTATTTGGCGAAGAACTCTTCGATCGCTGTGACCATGGCGAGATTGTTGATGGGGCGAGCGAAGCCGTGGCCCTCATCCGGGGCGACGAGGTACTCGACCGGCTTCCCGTTGTCGCGGACGGCGGAGACGATTTGGTTGCTTTCGCGGATGTTGACGCGCGGATCGTTCTTGCCCTGGACGACCATGAGTGGGGTGACGATGGACTTCGCGTTGGTCAGCGGGGACTCCGCGACGAGCAGCGCTTTTCCCTCAGACGTGGTGGGATCGGCCATGCGGGTGTACATCTGCTTTCGGCCGGCCTCCCAGTAAGGCGGGATGGCATCGAGCAGGGTAATAAGATTGGACGGAGCGACGATGGCCACGGCGGCGGTGTAGAGCTGTGGGGTAAAGGCAACACCGGCAAGCGTGGCGTACCCGCCATAGGAGCCACCCGAGATGCCGACCCGCTTTGGATCGACCGTACCATCGGCGACCAAGGCCTTGACGCCCCAGGTAAGGTCGTCCTGCATCTTGCGTCCCCACTCGCCGTTGCCTGCGTTGAGGAACCTCTTGCCGAAGCCGGTGGAACCGCGGAAGTTGGGTGTGAGGACGGAATATCCGCGATTGGCGAAGAACTGCGCGAAGGTGTTGTAGCCGAAGGTGTCGCGAGCCCAAGGACCGCCGTGAGGGAAGACGATGAGGGGCAGGTTCTTCGCTTCGAGGCCCTTGGGGAGGGTCAGGTACGCGGGGATGTCGAGCCCGTCGGAGGACTTGAAGTGGAAGGGCTTGCTGGGCGAAAGGTCGGCGCGGGGAAGCTCTTCGCGGATGCGGAACTGCAGGTCGAGCGTCTTTGCCTTGCGATTCCAAAGGTAGGTCTCGCCGGGCTCGGTGTCGCTGTGCGCGTTGACGATCCACAGATTTTCGTCGCTGGAGCGAGCGCCGAAGCTGATGTCCTTGCCGGGCAGCCTGGACTCGAGGAAGCGAAACTCCTTTTCGAAGGCTTTGTCCCTGAAGTAGAGGTGGTCCCGGTCCGCTTCGTACTCGGTGAAGAGGATGCGGTGGTCGATCTCGGAGATTTCGACACCGCTGATGTCCACGCGCTGCTGCGGATCGCTCTCCACCTTGGAGGTCGCGCCGCTTGCAACGTCCAGGAGATCGAGCTCGCTGAACTCAAGCGGACCCTTGTTGGTGATAAGCATGGCGTGCTGGTTGGAGGCGTCGAAGGCGACAGGAAAGCAGCCCTCGAGGACACTGCAGCTGTAGATGGGCTGGAAGCCGTCGGCACTGACGCGAAGGAGCTCGGTATCCCCGGCCTTGGTGGTGCGCTGGGCGAGACGGAGATCTCCGTTGTTGTCGAAGTTCCAGGAGGCGATCTGGTCGGTGTTTTTGCGCAGGAGCTTTCTCTCTCCGGTGGAGAGGTGGAGCTCGTAGAGGTCGTGCCATTGCGGGGCGCGGTCGTTGAGCCCGATGTAGAGGATGTCGGGCTTCGATCGGGGTACGGCATAGATCTGGGTTCGAACGCCCTTGAGATTGGTGAGGGCGCGGGTTGGAGGGAGGCCGGTGGCGGCGACCGGGGGCTGCGCCGGCTCGATCGCGTAGACATTGAAGTTCTCGTCGCCGGCGGAGTCCTGCGAGTAGAGGACGAACTTCGAATCGCGGCTCCAGAAGTAGCCGCCGATGGGCCGTGTCGCTTCGGCGGAGAGGGGCCGGGCGGCGGAGAAGGGTTCGCCTGCCTTTTTGACCCAGATGTTGCGAACTCCCTTGTACGGCTTCAGGAAGGAGAGGAACTGCCCGTCGGGAGAGATCTGTGCGTTGGCAATGGTGACCTCGCCGAAGAACAGCTTGCGATCGAGGATGGGCGGCTGCTGCGCGCGCATGGGGACGGAGGCAAAGAGGTCAGCGAGGATAACCGCGGAAAGGAGTAGCCGGTGCATGGAACCTCCGAAGGTGGCCGGATGGCGACGGATCGAAGGTACTATCCAGCGGGGAAAAGAGGAAGGAGATACGTGGCAGTCGCGGGAAGGGGGCCGGAAGCGTGAGTTGGAAGGCCAGCGAGCGAGCCGGCGCCGACGATGCCGGAACGTCCGGGGAGGATGCTTTCGGGCCGCCTCGGAGGGCCGCCGGCGGTTGGAGATCAGAGCTCCTGTCGGCGATACTGAAGTCTATGTCGAAACGCGTCTTTCAGACCGAAGTCAGCCAGCTGCTGCAGCTCATCGTTCACTCCCTCTACTCGCACCCTGAGATCTTTCTGCGCGAGCTCATCTCGAACTCGTCGGATGCGCTCGATAAGCTCCGCCACCTAACGCTCACGGACGACGCGTACAAGGCGCTTCCGTTTGAGCCTCGGATCGATCTGGAGCTTGACGAGGAGGGCAAGACCCTCACCATCGCCGATAACGGCATCGGCATGAACGAGGAGGATCTGGTCTCGCACCTGGGCACGATTGCGCGCTCCGGCACCAAGAACTTTCTGTCGCAGCTTTCCGGGGACGCGAAGCGCGACTCGAATCTGATCGGGCAGTTCGGTGTGGGGTTCTACAGTGTGTTCATGGTGGCCGACCGGGTCGAGGTGGTCTCGCGAAAGGCGGGGGAGGAGGAGGCGTGGCGTTGGACGAGTGACGGCAAGACCGGCTTCGACCTTGAGCCGGCTGAACGCGCCGGCTTCGGGACGACCGTGCTGATCCACCTCAACGAGGAAGGCAAGCAGTACGCCCACAGCTGGCGCCTGCAGCAGATCGTGACGAAGTACTCCAACCACATCACCTTTCCCATCTTTCTGACGCACGACAAGAGCGAGTGGAACGAGGGCGAGAAGAAGTCCATCAAGACGCGCGTGACCGAGCAGGTGAATGCGGCGAGCGCTCTTTGGCGGCGACCGAAGAACGAGCTGACGGAGGAGGACTACAAGGAGCTGTATAAGTCAGTCGCGGGCGACTGGGAGGACCCTCTGTTCTGGTTTCACACCAAGGCCGAAGGCAGCCTGGAGTACATCACGCTCTTCTACGTTCCGGCTAAGGTGCCGCTGGACCTTTACCAGGCTGAGTCCAAGGTCGGGGTTAAGCTGTATGTAAAGCGCGTCCTGATCATGGACGACGCGAAGGAGCTGTTGCCGCGTTATCTCCGATTCATTCGCGGCATCGTCGACAGCGAAGATCTTCCGCTCAATGTGAGCCGCGAGATCCTGCAGCAGAATCGCGTGCTCACCAGCATCCGAACCGCGAGCGTGAAGAAGATCCTGTCCGAGCTGAAGGGCGTCGCGACCAACCAGCCCGAGCTGTACCTGCGCTTTACCGCGGAGTACAACCGGGCCCTGAAGGAGGGGGTGCACGGCGACGTGGCGAATCGCGAGGCACTGCTTGACCTGGTGCGGTTCAAGTCCACCAAGGTGGAAGGCGTTACCAGCCTCGCGGAGGTGAAGTCGCGCATGCCGGAGGGGCAGAAGAGCATGTACTACATCACGGGCGGCGCGGCCTCGCAGCTCCGCACGTCGCCGCTGCTCGAGATCTACCGGAAGAAGGATTTGGAGGTTCTTCTGCTCGACGACGACATCGACGAGATCGTGTTTTCGGGCGTGGAGAAGTATGGCGACATCGACCTTAAAGCGGTCAACAAGGCAGCGACGGGCGAAGACCTGAAAGACGAGGCGGAGCCCGAAAAGGCCGAATCCCTGAAGCCTCTGCTGGAGAAGCTGAAGGCCACGTTGGGAGACCGGGTGAAGGATGTACGCGCCTCCGTGCGCCTAGCGGATAGCCCCTCCTGCATCGTCTCGGACGAGGACGAGCCCTCGGTGAAGATGCAGCAGATGCTGCGCTCCATGGGGCAGAACGACATCCCCGCAACCAAGCCGACGCTTGAGATCAATCCGGATCACGAGATCGTCAAGAAGCTGCTGGATCGGCCGGACGATGCCCGCGCGCAGGACGCGGCATGGCTGCTGTTCGACCAGGCCCTGTTGATGGAGGGCGTCCCGCTCCCTGACCCGGCGAGCTTTGTGCAGCGCCTCAACCGGATTCTGACTGTGTCGATCTGAGAGCTGAACGCGTGGGACTTTGGTGGTCCAACCTGAGGCTGGCGTTGCGCTCGTTGGTGCTGTAGACCGGCTTTCAGGAAGGCCGCGGAAACGCAGCGAGACGGCGCGGTAGTATTCGGAGAGATCGAAACGGGAGAGCGGATGGCGGCGGGCAAGAGCGGATGGCGGCGGGTCGTGTGGCTCCCCCGGATGGGCGCTCTGGTCATCGCTGCTGTTCTGCTTGGCACGTTGGCCAGAGCGGAGTCGGGAGCGGATCAGAGGTCCGGGAACCCGGGGCCGGGCGTCTCGCGCGAGCTGGCGATCTCTCGTGCCGCAATCGTTTCGGGTCTGCGCTACCATCTCGATCTCTCCCTGCGAGCGCACGCGGATGCGATCTCCGGGCATGAGCTGCTGGAGTTCGATCTGCCCCAGACCCCGTCCGGCCGCGACCTCCTGCTCGACTTTCGCCAGGGTTCGATCCGGAGCGCGACGTTGAACGGTGCAGCGATCGGCACCACTCTAGTGGATGGCCATCTGGCCTTTCCTGCCACGATGCTGCGGCCGGGCAGGAACACCGTCGAGATGACCTTTTCGGCACGGATCGCGGTGGCTGGCGCGGCGATCACGCGCTACGGCGATAAAGAGGACGGCAGCGAATACCTCTACTCGCTGTTTGTGCCCATGGACGCGAGCATGGCGTTTCCGTGCTTTGACCAGTCGGATCTGAAGGCCCGGTTCAAGCTCAGCATCAGCGCGCCCTCGGGCTGGACGGCCATCGGCAACAGCGCACCGGAGAGCGTGACCCCGAAGGGCGAGCTTTCGCTGACCCGCTTCCTCGAGACGAAACCGATCTCGACCTACCTGTTTGCCTTCACTGCCGGACCGTGGACGAAGGTTCATCCCAGCCCGGGCCAGCCGGACGTGTACGTGCGCCGCTCGCAGCGGAAGCGTGCCGAGCCCGAGGCGCCGCAGCTGCAAGCGATCACCGCCCGCGGCATGGCGTGGCTGGCGGACTACTTCCAGCAGCCGTTTCCCTTCCCCAAGTACGACCTGGTGCTGATCCCCGGCTTTCCGTTTGGCGGCATGGAGCACGCGGGAGCCACCTTCCTGAGCGAGGATGGCATTCTTTTTCGAAGCGCGCCCACGACCTCGGACCGCTTTCGCCGAGACATCCTTACGCTCCATGAGTTGACGCACCAGTGGTTCGGCGACCTCGTCACCATGCGCTGGTTCGACGACCTGTGGCTAAAGGAGGGCTTCGCGCAGTACATGGCCTACAGCTGCCTCGATACGCTCGATCCCACCTCGCAGGCGTGGAAGCACTTCTATGAGGACATTAAGCCGCTGGCGTACGGCATCGACGAGACCGAGGGCACAACGCCCATCTTCCAGGACATCCCCAACCTCAAAGATGCGAAGAGCGCGTATGGCGCGATCGTCTACCAGAAGGCGCCGGCGATCCTGAAGCAGCTTGAGTTTCGCCTGGGACCTGACAGCTTCCGCGGCGGCCTGCGGCTCTACCTGGCCCAGCACGCGTATGCCAACGCGCGGTGGAGCGACCTGATCGACGCCTTCCACACGGTTAGCGGGAAGGATGTGCGCACCTGGGCCGACGCCTGGGTGCCGCGCCGCGGGATGCCCGAGATCACCGCGACCTGGAGCTGCGATGCGGAGGGGGCCAGGATCGCGGGGTTCCAGCTTCAACAGAGGGATGTGCTGCCCGACGGCCTGCTTTGGCCGATCTCGAACGAGGTGCTGCTCGAGCCCTCCGGGGAGCGCCTGCGCGTGAATTGGAGCACGGCGGAGATCGCGGTTCCGGAGGCCGTCGGCAAGGCCTGTCCGCGATACGTCTTCGGGAACGCGAGCGACTTTGCGTATGGCCGCTTTCTGCTGGATGCGGCGAGCGAGAGGGCTGTTCGGCAGGTGCTGGCTCCCGCGCCTGTGGGCTCGCCCATCACTCAGGGCAGCAGCTCCGTTCCCGATCCGCTGCTGCGCTCCATGCTTTGGGGAGCGCTCTGGGATAACGTGCACGTCGCGGCCTCCCCACCTCGCGGCTACGTCGAGCTGGTTCTGCGCACTCTCCCGCTCGAGAACGATGAGACGCTGGCCCGCATTGAGGGAGGCCATGCGACCACGGCGCTGGAGCGCTACATGACGGACGTTGGCCGCGCCGCTCCGGTGCAGCGGATGGAGACGATTGCGACCGATCGCATGCTCCATGCGCCGGCCGTCGGGCTGCGCATCGTCAGCTTCCGCACGCTCACGGGCGTTGCCGAGAGCTTTGCGGGACGCGACACCCTGAAGCGGCTGCTCACGGGCGAGGTGACCGTTCCCGAGGTCACGCTGCGGCAGATGGACCGCTGGAATCTCGTGGGCAGGCTCGCCTTTGCGGCAACGGGCTACTTCAGCGGATTCGCGGCGGTGACGGCCGAGACGTACCCGACACCCATCCGCTCCACCGGCCAGGGCTTCACCTACAACCTGGGCCGGTTGGCGAGTGCCGCCGCACCCTATGCCGTGGGCGCGCTGGCCCAGAGCCGGGGCTTCCCTGCCGCGTTCCACCTGGATTCGGTGGCCTTCCTGCTGGCGGCGGCGATATGGCTGTTTCTACCCTGAAAACGGCAGAGACGAGATCATCCGATCGGCGAACACATTCGCCCAGCACGCCTCGGGCGTCCGGCCGGCCGCTCAGACTTGCTCCTTCGGACCCCCGGCACCTACCGAACGTTGCCGTTGGCCCTCAGTGAGATAGACGGGAAAGATGGACTGCCGGCTTTCTTCCGTATCGCAGGGTCAGCCCGGCCGGGGATGTCTCGACACCGCTGATGTAACCCTTCAGGTGGGCAATCCGCTCCGGTGAGAACGAAAGCGTATTCTCCTTAATCGAGACGCCGTTCATCCCTTTGAAGCTCATCAGAGCGCTCAGGTGTTCGCCGACCAGCCCCAGCAGACCTTTGATCGGAACGCCGTCGGTCTTGATCTCTTTCGCGTCCACCAGGAGAGAGACTCCGTCGGTCGTTACCGGTCCCGCAATCTGGAAGCTGGTTGGGATGACCTGGCTCAGCTTTCCCGTGAGGGTCACTTTGTCCGCGCTGTTCTGAATCTTCAGGTCCTTGATCTTGCTGTCCGTGGCGCCGAGCTTCTCGGCAAAGACCTGGGTCAGGCTGTCGTTGCTGACAAAGATCTCCGCGTGCGAAACCACGGTGAACTTCTGAAAACACAAGGGAGCTTCCTTGCCCATCGGCACCAGGGTCGCGACGAAGTGATGCAGAACAAAGGTCACCCCTGGCTGGGAGCTGAAGGAGCCGCTCTCAACGGAGATGTGCGAGGGATGGAGAGGGCATGGGGCGGGTTGCGCCTGGAGGGAGCATCCCCAGACAGACACAACGACGAACCCGGCGAGTCGTGCAAAAACGTTCACGGTAAAACCCTCATCGGCAAGGCTTGCGCGGCTCCGCCTATACAAGCGCGTTGCGGCGAATGACTTCCTTGTAAAAGTGGCTGCTGAGCTTGGGCGTCCGCTTCTGCGTCTTGAAGTCGACGTAGGTGATGCCGAAGCGCTTCTCGTAGCCATCCGCCCATTCATAGTTGTCGAGGAGGCTCCAGCAGAAGTAGCCACGCACCGGCACGCCCTCGCTGACGCCGCGCTGCAGCTCGGTAAGATAGCTGCGCAGGTACATCACGCGGTCGGTGTCGTAGATCTCGCCATCGGCTGCCGGAATGTCGTTGGAGGAGCAGCCGTTCTCCGTGATGTAGATTTCGCCGAGATGAAAGGCCTCTTCGGCGAGCTTCGGGGCCCAGTAGAGCGCGGAGGGCCCGATGGTGAGCCAGGAGCTGAACATGTGCGGGTAGGACGATGGCGGGCGCACGACCGTGTAGCCCTGCGGAGAGCTATCCGCGCGCACAAAGGTGGGCGTGTAGATGTTGATTCCCTGGAAGTCGAGCTTGCTGCCGATTGCCGTCATATCCTCGGGTGTGAACTTCGGCGCATCCGCTCCAAGCTTCTGGAGGTACAGGTCCGTGTACTTGCCGGTGCGCATGACGGTGAGGTAGCCGGCGTTCTCTTCGACCATCGCCTTGCGCGCCGCGGCGACGTGCTCCGGCGCGGCGAAGACGGGCGTAACGGCGCTCAGGTTTTCGGCTGAGCCGACCTTCGTTCCGGGCTTTGCCTTGGCGCGAATCGCCTGCACCGCGAGGCCGTGCCCAAGGACGGCGTAGTGCCGTGCCTGCGCGAGCTTGGCCGGGCTGAGCTTGAGGCCCGGCGCATGGGTGCCGTTGCCGTAACCGAGATCGATAAAGGTGCTGATCTCGTTCATGGTCATGAAGTGTTTGACGCGATCGGAGATCTGCCCAGCCGTGTAGCCCGCGTAGTCCGCGAAGGCCTGCGCGGTCTCGCGGCTCTGCCATCCGCCCTTGTCTTCAAGCGGCTGCGGCAGGTCCCAGTGGTAGAGCGTGCAGTAGGGCTCCACACCGGCCGTCAGCAGAGCATCGACAAATCGCTTGTAGTAGTCGACGCCCTTGCTGTTCGGGACGCCGGCGCCCTGCGGAAAGATGCGCGGCCACGCCACCGAGAAACGGCAGGTCTTGAGCCCGAGATCCTTCATGAGCGCGATGTCTTCGTTGAAGCGGTGGTAGGTGTCGTCGGCCACATCGCCGGTGTCGCCCTCGTGCGTCTTTCCGGCGGTGTGCGAGAAGGTATCCCAGACGGAGACGCCGCGGCCGTCTTCCTTCGCCGCGCCTTCCACCTGGTAGGAGGCTGTCGCGGAGCCCCAGAGGAAGCCTTGCGGAAACGATCGGCTGCCGGCCTCGGAAGCGGGTGCTGCCTCCGCAGACGGGAGGGCGACGGCGTTGCGCGGAAACGAGGCAAGCCCGGCAGTGGACGCGGCCAGACGGGCAAAGGTACGGCGAGAGATGGACACGGAGGAGCTCCTTGGTAACTGAACAGGAGGCGAGGTCGGCGGCTCTCCCGGATCACTCGGAAGTATAGCGGCCCGGGTGGAGCTTCGTCTCGATCCAGCTATCGGTTCGGTTGCGCCGGTAGCCGATTGCGATCGCCGGAAGGATCGGGGTTCGTGCCGGCACTCGGTTTTGGAGCTCGGGTGCGGGCGCTGTTCACGATCAGGCGAGCCTCGGTTCGCTGCGACTCTCCGGACGAGGTGCGGGCGACCAGCCGGTAGGTGACGGAGCTGGTGGGGAAGACAAAGCGGAAGCCCGAGCTGGCGACCGGAACGCCATCGAGCTCGACCTGGGAGTACCCTTTGGTCGACCAGCTGACGGCGGCTCTCTGGCCCCGCTGCACTGGGTTCGGGCTGATGGAGAGCGTGGGCGGATCGGGCTTGCTCGGCGTGGACGCCAGCCTGCCCCAAACGACGGCGCCGACGATGGCGAGAAGAAACGCCACCAAAATCCTGCGAGCCCGTCCGAGGATAGAGAGGCGGGGGCGGGTCCGCGGCTTGCTGATCGGAGCCGAGGGAGGCCCCTGCGCCTGGGCGGGCGAAGAAGTGGGCCGGGGCGGAGGTGGCGGGTGGACGGGCTGGAAGGTCTGCTGAAACGGCTGCGGAGCACGGGGAGGCTGCTGCGGAGAGCTCTGCCGCGGAGGCTCCACCGAGGGCGCGGACGCTGCCGGTCTCGCGGCCGCACCGGACGCTGCGGGGGGGCACCCCTCGAGAGCGGCCAGGATGGGCAGGAGACGCTCCGAACCGGAGATCGCAAACGCCGCCTCAAACTGGGGCCGGCTCCGGTTCGCTTCAGCCCCGAGCAGCTGATGCAAGAAGCCCAGCACATGACGTGCTGACGGGGCCTGCCCGAAGCGCGGCCGAAGCAGGTAATCGAGGGTTGCGCCGAGCACCGGATCCTGGATGCCTGCGAGCGCAGCCTGCGGGTGAGCCGGGTTGTACGTCCCCGCGACCAGGGTCAGGACGACCTCACCCGCAGCACGAAGATCGAGCTCGACGAAGTGCTCCGGCGGCAGCTGCGTTTCGCGGAGCAGATGCTCGAGGTAGAGAGACTGCGCGAGCTCGACGGGATCGCCCGCGGCGGCTCCCTGCACCAGGATGTTGGTGAGATTGAGCCGGCCATGGAACAGCATGCCGCCCGCGCCAGCCTCGGCGTGGAGCGCCTGGAGGGCAACGAGGATCGCTTCGAGCCAACGTCGCGCATCGGGAGCGCCCACGCGGCCGGGGCGGAGGACGGCGCCCAGGGGCGTGCCCGGCAGCGGCTCGGCGACGGTGTAGCAGCGACCGCTGTTCGTATACGCGAACAAAAGCCGCATGGACGCAATCGGGACGTTGCGGAGGGACTTGGCGGCCGCGATGAACCGCCGGCGTTGCAGGGCCCCGTCCGCGACCGCTTCGGGCAGGTACTCGCGGATGCTGTAGCTTCTGCCGGAGCGGACGTCCCGCGCAAGCACCAGCGTGCTTCGCTCCGTCCCTTGCGGCACGGCTCCTTCGACGATGTGCCAGCTCGGGTACGGGAGGTCGCCGTCCCCTCCGAGCGCTGGCCGCGTCACACCGCACCGTGCGCAGGTGAGCGCGCCGGGAGGAAACACGTGTTGATCAGCAGGGCAAGCCATACCTTCTCAGACCCGCCCTCAGCGGGAGATGCTCAGCGTCTCGACAAGGGCCCCATCCGCCGCCGCGCGCAGCCGCCTTCCGGTCACTCCCGCGGCGCCGCTTCTAGAGTAAACGGAGCGTTCGGGATCTGCTTCCGCCATGCGCTACCTCCACGACGATCTCAGCCGACGGTGTGCTGCCGGAGCTGAAGGTATCCACATCGACCAGGAAGCTGTGCTGCCCGCCGGGAGGAACGCGCACCGGAAGCTCGGCCGCGGAAAGGTGGGAGATCCACTCCGCCGAGCCGGCGATGCGCTCGACCTCGATCGCAAGCGCTTGGGAGCCGTTGCGGACGAGGACCTCGATCGGTGGAGGGTACTCCGACCGCGGGAGCTCGGCACGATCGAGATGAACCTCAAAGCGGATCCAGTTGGCTCCGCACCACGAGCAGAAGTTGTCGCGGTCGGTGAGCTCCCAGATCTCGCACTGGTTGCAGAGCAACGCTGTTTCTCCTTAGGTGTGGTTTACGGGTTTGCGCCAAAGCTCCAGGCCTTCGACGGCGGCCTGATCGACGGAAGGCCACTCGAGGCCGAAGCCCTGGCCGCGTATCCAGGCGATCTGTCCGGATGACGGCATCTGGTCGATGTTGACCACGCCCCGGGGATCGCCGGTCTGCCGCTGGATGCGTCCGTAGACCTCGCCGAGCTTTCTGCGCAGAAGCTGGAAGTCGGGTGTGCCCTCCTCGATGTCCGGGTGGAGCAGCTGGACTTCGAGAGCCCAGAAGTACGCCTTGAGCTGTTGGGAGTTGAGCGCGGCCTCGCGCGTCTGGACCTCCTGGCTGAGGGTGCGCCGCAGAAAGGTATCCGCCATCAGCCTGCCGACAACGTTGCGCTTCTTTCCGAGGGAGTTGGTGGTAGTGAAGGGTGGAGCATCCTTGTAGAAGAACTCCGGCAGTCCTGTTGCCTCGTCGGTCCTGGCGGTCAGCACCCGGAGCACAGGCGCCAGGTTCACGATCTCGAGCACCTCCTCGAGCAGCTTGGCCTCCTGATCGCTGTAGATGACGAGGTCGTCGAAGCGACCCTCCCACCGGCGCGAAAGATGCAAGGGGATGCCGGCGGAGGGCTGCCGCGCCTGACCGGGATTGAACTGCGCGTAGAAGTCGGTGTAGGCATGGTGACACTCGTTCTGAATGAGGGAGACGGACGGCAGGGGAAAGGCGAACGTCGAGAAGTAGAGGTAGATCTCGTGCGGCTTGCCGGTGTCGAAGACCTCGACGCGGCAGTTCGCGAGGTCCGTCACCTCCTTGATGAACTCCCGTGAGTCGGGTGAGCTCTGATCGGCGATCCCGAGGTAGGCGAAGGTCGTCGATTCCACCTCGCTGGCGCCGAGTTTCTCGTCGCGGCGCAGCATGGGACGAGCCTGGTTGACGAAGTTCTGGAGCGTCTGCCGGGCGCTGGCCCGGTCCCGCAGAAGCGGGTGATCGAGCACGCTGACCTGCCGCGGGTTGGTGACGAAGTCGTCGTAGAAGCGACGTTCGCAGAACTCCTCAACCCGGCGGTTGACCTCGGCGGTCGTCTCCCGGCGCAGCATGTCGGCGAGCCCGGCGAGGCCGCTGTCTGCCTCGAAGTACCGAAGCAGATTGGTGTACTCCCGGCGCGGATCGACGTCGGCGGGCTGCTGCGTCTCCGGGTCGAGCCCCAGCTTGTAGAAGCGGGGCCAGTCGCGCTCCATGTTGAAGAGCTGGAGAAACAGGACGTGCGACCCGGTGGCCAGACGCGTTTGAAACATCTGCAGGCGGGCTTCGGCGTCGCCGCGAATCGCATCCGCCTTATCAAGAAAGATTGCCAGCGCATCGCGGGTCTCACGCATGATGCGAAACAGCTCCTGCGCCACCTTCTTGGCTTCCAGGAGAAGATGCTTCTCCGCGACCGCGTACAAGTACTGCTCCTGACTGTCGCGGACCCGACCGAGGACGATCTTGACGATCTGCTCCTTTGCCCCGAGGATAGCGGCCGGAAGGCTGCGCAGGGCCACGTCGAGCTCGCGCATCTGCTCGTCCTTCAGGCCGCGAAAGGTCGCGGCGTCCCGGTCCGTCTCGGCGATGAGACCGTCGAAAGCGCCGAGAACGCCGGTGTTGGAGGGATCGATCATCTCTTTCGTGCGCGCGATTGCGAGATCGAAGTATCCCTTGCGGATCGCGGTGGCGACGCCGCGCTCGGCGTTCTCGAGCACACGGTCGCTGAGCATCCCAAAGAACCGGTCCCGGGTCTCCGCGTTGACCGTGGGCGTGCGCTGCCGCAGCCAGCGGATGGAGGTGCCCACGCGGTCGGAATCCACCAGCACCGTCTCGTTCTCGAGCTGGGCGAGACGCTCCCGCAGGGCCGCGACGTCGGCCGAGGTCTTGAGCGAGGAGTTGCCCATCGCGGTCGAGACACCGTCGTTGATGATCTGCTTCCAGTTGGAGCCGAAGCTGTTGTAGATGCCGGCACGATCGAGCTGTGCACCGCTGAGATCGCGCGGGACGGCCCGACCCACATCCGCATCCTCCTTCTCGCGACGGATGTAGTCGAAGATGCTCGTGGCCAGCTTGGCCGCGCAGGCGCCGCGCACCGTATCGAGCGGGATCTCCAGCTTCGACATGCCGCAGGAGGCATAGCGGCGCGCAAACTGCTGGTTGAAGTTGACGTGTGGCGCCACAGTGTTGGAGCCGGCCGCGCCGGTGAGACCCTGGACGATGTTGGAGTAGTTCGAACGCTTGGCGTCGGAGAGGGGACCGGGCAGAAGGTCGAGGAAGAGCGTCTCCGCCAGCATGCTGAAGAGATCGCCGCGGTTCTCCTGGCTGATCGGCAGATTGGCCTGGTTGGTGCTCTCGATGAGATAGGTTGCGCTGTAGGGAGGACCTTCGATCCGCTTCTCCCGGGTGCGCTCCCAGGAGACGATGAAGTCGCTGTACGGGTTGTCTTCCTTCGCATCCAGGCTTTGTTTGGCCGGAATGCGTTTGGTGAAGTGGTCCAGTTCTTTGAGAGCGGCGTAGGCGTTCGCGAACGAGCGCTGCGGGATCTCTCCTTGCGGGCTCGCGTTGTAGACGTTTGGAAGCAGGGCGTAGGCGAAGAGCTCGGCCGTGTTGGCGGCGGAGCGCTTGATGTCCCGCAGCAGAAAGCCGATGTCGAGAAAGATTCCGCAGCCCGTGCCGCCGGCCACGGAGGTGACCACGAAGACGATGGGCGCCGAGCTGCCGTCGGTTCCGACCGAGGGCAGCAGATGCTCGGCAAAGAAGCGCTGGGTCTCGGCGATGGTCTCGAGCCGCGACAGCTCGCGCAGCTTGCGTTCAATCTGTTCGCGCAGACCGGCGTACTTGGCGAAGAAGGTGAGACGGCCGACCGCGCGCACACCGCCGGCGCCATCGGCGATTTCGCTGCCAAAGCGCCGCACCTCGGGGTAGAGCCACTCGTGGATGTGCGGCCACTGTCCGGGGTTCTGGAAGATGTCGTTGAGATCCTTGCCGATCGTGCCCTGCAGAAGAGCGAACTTCTCGTGCTCCTCAAAGCCCACGCTGGCCAGAGCGCTCGATAGATCCTGCCCCCGCGCGTCGGTGGCACGCGTGTCCGTGTCGATCCAGAGAAATCGCGCAAACGGCACGTGATACGTACGAAACCGCTCGTACATGCGCAGCCGCAGCCGCAGCAGGATCTCTTTGCCCGTTCCACCGAGGCCCAGAAAGAGCACAGGGCGGTACGCCGTCATTCGCGAGTTTGCTGCAGAGCTCATCGATCTTCCTTGGTTACTTGAACAGGATATAGACAGCGATGCCGATCGCGACCGAGACGCCCATGATCCCCAGAGCCATCGCAAAGCCGAGGACCCGCCGCAAGATAAACATCGTCAGGAGGATAAGCACCAGGAGCAGAACCGCCTGCCAGAGCCATGTCCACGCGCTCATAAAGGCGATGCCGACGAACAGCAGCATGAGATAGAACAGCATCACAAAGGCGGCGTTTGAACTCTCGTCGATGCCGACGTTTCCCTCCACCATCTGGAGAAAGAGCCATCGGCCAAGAAACCAGCTGATGGCCGTCCCGACCAGGAAGATGAGCAGCTTGACGCCCATGCCCAGGTCGCCGGGAAGAAGGACGGCACGGCCCCCGCCACCAAAAGCGGACCAGATGGACATGACCAGCAGAAGCACGTTGGCCAGAAAGAACACGCCAAAGATCACGCTGATCATACTTCGGATGTTGCTCTTGACCGGCTCGGCAGCAGCCATGACTATCGTCTCCTGGGGGGTGCGGAGGGGGGGGTGCGGAGGTAGTGGGTGTGGAGGTAGGCGCGGATCCGGCCGGACGTGCCGCGGCCTGTGCCTGCTTCCGGCTCTCGTCGAATACCAGATCCATGTCGTTGCGGCGGGTCGCGGCATGCACGCGGGCTCCCGGCGCCAGCGGAACCCGGATGGCGCCCCCTTCCAGCCGGGTGGGGTGCACGGGAAGCAGGTGGCCTTTTTCAATGCGAGCGATGTTCTCTCCCTCAACCAGAACGCGGTCTCCGTCGACTCTGGCGTCGAGCGCGTATCCTCCGGCAGCCTCGGCCCGGACAACCCAATGCCGCGTCCGGGTGGGCAGGAGCCGGCGGCCAAAGACCACCATGCCAAGGGCGACGGCAACCGCCCCGACGAACAGCATGATCCACAATACGGCAGGCCAGGCGGGGTAGTTCACCTTGAAGTAGAGCGGCGAGTCGACCTCGATCCGGGTGTTGCCTCCGTTGACATTTGAAAGCAGACGATCGATGGCGTACACCTTGCCGGTCGCGCGCGCTCCCTCGATGGTCGGCGCGCTGAACTCATTGAGAAATCGCGGGCTCAGACGGAAGTTCTGCTGTGGAACCTCGATCTGGAACTTGAGGTCGAGTTGCGCCTCCTCGCCCGGCTTGCCCAGGCTGCCTTCCACCAGGCGGCGGGCGAGCTCTTCAGCTGCAGCTTTCCCAGGTCCACCGTCAGCAGGTACACCTGCGTGGTCTCGTCGCCGGGTCCCAGAGAGCGGATGCGATCGGGTGTGAGGTGTACCTCGCGGCGCTCCGGGACGAGCAGCGAGTCCGGTTGAAACGCCGGCGCCGCGCCGAGGACGCGCAGGGCGGAGTCGACGATCTGGATGTGATCGAACTTCGACTTGAAGCGGACCTCGACCGAATCGCGGATGGGCACGCCCGACTCGTAGACCTTTGGACCTCCGCGGCGGGTGAGCGGGGCGAGGCTGCGCGAGGTCACCTCGATCGTATCGCGGTCCACCGGCTTCATCCGCAGGGGATTCGTCCGGATAACGCCTTTTCCGGCCTCGGCGAAGCCGGCGAGCATCCCGTCATACAGATCGTTGGCCGCGCTGTCGAACAGCAGGGCGTAGATCACAAGTCCGGGTCGGCCGGGCTGGGCCAGCACCGGAAAGACCGTGACGCGGCGAACCTCGTCGCCGCGGAGCTTGCTATAGAAGCGTTCGGTGTTGCCGGCCGCGCCGGTGTCTTCGATGTTGTCGGTGATGATCCAGCCGATCGACGTATGCTGGCGCTCGCATGCGTCGATTACCTTGTCGAGGTAGGTGAAGTCGCCGAAGGGCATGGTGTTGATTTGCTCGAGGCTGCGAACGCGCGACACATCGGTCGAAAAGGCGAACTCGGTCACACCGCCGTGGGCGTTCGCGGCGAGGTCGAGCGGCCGGACGATCGACCCGATGAGCCCCGACTCGAAGTAGGGGCGCATGCTGCCGGAGCGATCGACAAAGATGGCCTGTCCTGCCCCGGCCTGGGCCCCGGCTTGGGCCCCGGCCGCCGTTGGCAGCGCCGCACACAGCAGAAGTCCGGCAAGGGCCGACGCTAACCGTGCCATGTGACGAACTCCGTTCGGGCGAACTGATCTTCCAGCAGCATCTGCGATGTGATGCTGCCGCCGATCGACCAGAAGCCGCCGCACTCCTTGAGTCTTTGATCGCGCGCCAGTCCCCACTCCACCCTCTGGTCGATCCCGGCGTTCCGCGCCTTGAGCCACTGCAGGCTACGACCCCCATAGCTGTCGTCGCAGAAGAAGAGGCTGAGGTCCCGGTCGTGAAACGCGGCAAACCCGCCTGAGAGCTGGTCGTCGGCGGCCAGATCGCGGAAGGCGCCTCCCACGCAGACGGACAGGCGACCGCGGGAGGCCAGGAGCGGGTTGTCGGCGGCATCGACCGAGAGGACGCCGTCGCCGGTGACGGGGATGACCGACGCGATTCTGCGCGAGCCCACCGACTGGAACTGCAGCAGGGCCGGCTCCCCGTACTGGTGGCAGGGAAGAACGAAGCGGCCGGCGGAGACGATCGCCGGCGACCGGCCCAGAGGAAGCCGAAGCCTCCCATCCTCCGACGGCGCCGTCCAGAGCGAGACACCGGCGGGTGCGGTCTGTCGCTCGAGAACCTCGTCCGACAGCGTCCAGATGGTCGTGGGCGACCACATGACCAGGGCGCCCGCGTCGACCAGAACGGGTCCGCACACCGGCTCTCCTTTCGCTTGGAGCAAAACTCGTGTGCTCTGCCCAGTGGGCAGATGGACCCGAAGCACGGAGGTCTCTCCCGCCTGTCGCACCAGGCAGAAGGCATGGCTGCCCGAGGCTTCTACGAGCTGGTAGGCGTCGCGCGCGTCACAGAGGATCTGCTCGCCCTCCAGCAGCGCTTCCGATCGATGGAGGCGCTGCGAGACCAGACCGCAGGCCTGAATGCCTGACGAGGTCGCGACCACGGCGAAGCTCTCGCCGGCCAGCGAGCCTTCGGGAAGCTTCAAATCGCGCACAGCAAACGCGTGCGTCTCCGTGCCGGCCCACAGACGAGTCTGCACCTCGATCTGCCGGCCGGGGAGGCCGAACGGGTTGATGCGGTAGAGGCTTCCCTCCGCGCCCATGGCCCACAGAAATCCTCCGGCAGCCACCGGCGCCGTGGGGACGGGCTGATCGGTCTCGGATCGTGCCGGGCTTCGCTCCAGGATCGTCGGATCGAGCTCCGCTGCGCGGTCGAGCGCGGGGCTCCCGTCCGACGCCGCGTGGATCGGTTGCCGCTGATCCTGTTGCTGATGCTGTCCCTGATTCGGTTGCTGATGTTGGAGCACGGCGCCGCACTCGCGGCAGACGCGCGCCTGCGACCGGTTCCAGGCTTGGCAGACCCGGCAGCGATCGACCGATTGCCGGCACACCTCGCAGTACCCGAATTCGGCACGGGTATGGAGCGCGCCCGGGCACCGCGGGTAGACACAATGCAATGAATCCCCCGGACCGGCCCGCGAAGATCCCTGAGGTGGAGCACCGACATGAGGAACCACGATCTGTATGAGCCTCCGCCACCTACCGGGCAGGTTGTAGCTAAAAAGCTACCATGGCGGCTTGCCCCGGATACGGTCGCCTGGCGCTCGGCAGGAGGTTCTTCCCCACCGGATGCGCTCACTGAAAGAGGTTCAACCATGAGCACTGTTCGCGGGAACGACCTCCGGAGCGATCATCCGCTTGAACGACGCGCTTGCAACCAGCACGTCCCTCCCTTTCCCCGGTGATCGCCTTACCGGGTCAACCGATGACGTTCTCCTCGTAGAGACGGTCGATGCGCTTGTTGGCCTCAACCCCGGCACGCTTAGCCCGAGGGCTCCGCGCCTGCCTCCACCGGGTCGCCTCCTGATAAGCTCCCGTCCAACCTGAGCGCTCACGACCTCCCCCACCAGACGGCCGCCCAGGCGATACTCACGAACAAGCTCCAGCGGGGCACACTCGTCCGCAAGACCCTGAGGGACCGGTCCGGGCGCAGCTGGCTTGCGACAGACCATGGTGTGTTTCTCCTGCGTCCAGGAGTGCCTCCCCAGCAGTTCGCTCGCTCCGCCGGCCTCTCAAACGACCAGGTCCTGGACATCCCCGAGGACCAGGAGGGAAACATCTGGGTCGCCACCCAGAACGGCCTCAACCGCCTGCGACCGGACAAGTTCGTGACCTTCGACGATCTAAGCATCCGGCACAATGCCGCCATCGCAGATCTGGCGCCCGCGAACGATGGCAGCCTGTGGATTGGATCGCGGTCGGGCCTGGATCGCCTCTCCGGTGTCACCCATCATCGCTTCGCGACAGGGCAAGCTGTCACCGCGCTCGAGACCGGGGACGACGGCGGTGCGATCTATCTCTCTGGGGGCCGGCTCCGCTCGACGTCAGGTTCTGTCGCGCACACTCTCCCGAACTCATCGCTCGCGCCCGCATCGCTGCTCGCACGGTCGAGGTCCGGACCTCTGTGGAGGTACAGCCGTGACGCCGGGCTCTGTCGGCTCAACCTGACCAACCGGGGAGCAAACAAGCGTCCCCCTGCGGCCTGATCAGATTGTGGCAGCGATGGCGGCCGACCCCAACGGGGGTCTATGGCTCGGCCTAGCCAACGGAACGTTGCTGCTTCACGGAGAACACATCGATCGCGAGTTCACGCCGGCTGACGGCTTGCCGGCCGGAGCTCCCAGCTTTCTGTCTCCCGGGGCGGATGGCACACTCTGGCTCGCGACCGACAGGGGTCTGCGCCTGTACGACGGGCAACGCTTTCTGCCTTGGGACAAGAGCTCAGGCCTGCCTGATGGCGCAAGGCAAGCGAAACAAGGAGATCGGCGCAGATCTGTCGATTGCGGAGGACACGGTTTTCCGCTCGCCGACCAGTCAATCTTCGTCAAGCGTTTCTCCAGGGCGTGCTGCGTGAAGGCCTCATCGCGGCCGGACTTATCCTCGTCTTCCTCGGCAGCTGGCGAAGCACGCTGATAATCTGCGTCTCGATCCCCCTCTCCCTCCTCACCTCCATGCTCCTCTTGAGCGCGCTTGGCGAGACCATCAACATCATGACGCTCGGTGGCCTGGCCCTTGCCGTCGGCATCCTGGTCGACGACGCCACGGTCGAGATCGAGAACATCGAGCGGCAGCTCAGCACCGGAAAGGAGCTGAAGAGGCCATCCTCGACGCCGCGCAACAGATCGCCGTCCCTGCCTTGGTCTCGACCATTTGCATCTGCATGGTGTTTGTGCCGATGTTTTTCCTGACGGGCGTCCCGCACTACCTGTTCGTGCCGCTTGCCGAGGACGTCGTCTTCGCCCTGCTGGCGTCGTACTTCTTCTCTCGCACTATCATTCCCACCTCCGTCATGTTTCTTATGCGCAAGGAGATCGAACGGAAACGCCGGGTCGAGGCGGGCGAACAGGAGAACGGCTGGTTAGCCCGGCTGCATGCGAAGTTCGAACACGCCTTTGACCGCTTCAAAAACAACTACAGCAACCTCCTCCAGATCTGCATCGAGCGCCGCGTCCCGTTTATCGTGTGCTTCGCCCTGTTCTGCCTTTCCAGCCTCGCGCTCGAGCCCTACCTCGGCAGCGACTTCTTCCCACCGTGGATGCAGGCCAGGTGGGGACGATGCGATCCGTCTTTACCGGGCTGTTCAGTGGACTTGCCTTCGCCGTCGCTTTCGTCTACTTGCTGCTCGTCGTCAACTTACAGTCCTGGAACGAGGCATTCCTCATCATCACGGCCCTGCCCGGCGCACTCGCGGGTATCTGCTGGATGCTATTTCTCACCCACACCTCGCTCAGCATCCCGGCGCTGATGGGAGCCATTATGTGCATCGGCGTCGCGACCTCGAACAGCGTGCTCGTGATCACCTTCGCCAACGAGCGCTTCGCCGAGACCAGGGACGCCTTCCAATCCGCGCTCGAGGCCGGAGCCACACGCCTCCGTCCCGTCATCATGACCGCTCTCGCCATGATGACTGGCATGATCCCCATGGCGCTGGGGCTTGGCGAAGGGGGCGAGCAGAACGCACCTCTGGGACGTGCCGTCATCGGTGGCCTCCTCTTCGCAACCCTCGCCACGCTCTTTTTTGTGCCGGCCATCTTCGCCCTTGTGCGCGGACGCCAGGCGAACACCGCAACAGTTTCTGAGGATCTTTCCCATGCAAACTGAAATCCTTGACAGGGAGAGCAACTCCGGCTCCCCCACCACGCCGGCGTCTCACACCGGCTCGTCCAAACGCCTCCTCTGATTTCTGCTGATCCCTGTTGTTCTCTGTTTCGCCGGCTTCTTCGTCTTTCTCGCCCACCGCAGAGACCAGCACACCCTGAGCGACAACAGGAGGCAGCCCTGCCGATGGCGGTCACGCTGATGCACGCCAAGCCCGGCCAGGCCAACAACGAGCTCGTCTTTCCAGCCACGCTCCAGGCGATCGATGAGGCTCCGCTCTATGCGCGCGTCAACGGCTACGTCCGCGCCTGGTTACGCGGACATCGGCAAGCATGTGCGGCGAAACAGGATCCTGGCCGACATCGACTCGCCCGAGGTCGATTAACAACTGATCCATGCACGCGCCACGCTCAACCAGTCGAAGGCCAGCCTCCTCCTCGCCGACACCACCGCCAGGGGCGCTACGGGGAGCTCATCAAGGACAACTCCGTCGCCCAGCAGGAGGTCGATCAGAACCTCGCCGCCCAACAGGCCAGTGTTGTCGCCACCACCGCGGACGTGGCGCAGTTCCAGCAGCAGCAGAAGTACGAACAAATCGTCGCTCCCTTCGATGGTGTGGTCACCGAACGGCGGATCAACATCGGCGATCTGGTCAACGCCGGCAACAGCGGCACCTCAGCCCTTTTCCGGATCGCGCGTATCTCGACCATGCGCGTCTTTGTCTCCGTTCCCGAGGCGTACAGCCAGCAGATCACCGAGCGCGAACCGGTTCAGCTCACGCTGACGGAGCTTCCCGGCCAGACCTTTACCGGCAAGGTCACCCGCACCGACCATGCCATCGACGTCAACACTCGCACCCTGCTGGTTGAGATCGACGTCCCCAACGGCGGCGGCAAGCTGATCCCGGGGCGCGTACGGCCAGGTTCACTTCAAGCTGCCGTCCAGCACGCATCCGTTGCTCGTTCCCACCGGCGCCATTCTCTTCCAGACGGCCGGGCCGCAGGTCGCGGTGGTCGATACGACCAACCACGTGCAGCTTCGCAAAGTCTCCATCGGGCGCGACTTCGGCAACAACATCGAGGTCACCGCTGGCATCACCCAGACGGATGCCCTGATCGCGAATCCGCCTGACTTCCTCGTGGACGGCATGCCGGTCACCCCGCAAAGCGCCCCCCGAGCAGAGCGATCCGGAAAAGGCAGGTGCGCCATGATCTCCCCGCCCCGTTTGTCCACGCGCCAGCAGCCGGCCGGGCTCCTTCGGGCCGGCTCGCTGCTGCTCCTGTCCACCTCCATGCTCACCGGATGCATGGTCGGGCCTCGCTATCACGCTCCAGCGGTTCCAGCTCCCCCCGCATTTCAAGAGCAACACGCGGTTGCAACCTCCCAGGCCGCCTCTCCGGCAGACTGGTGGACCATCTTCAAGGATCCTGTCCTGAACAATCTGGAGCATAGGCGATCGCGGCAGATCTGGACATCCATGCGGCCGTGGCCCGGGTCGATCAGGCTGATGTCTTCCGTCGGTCTGCCGGCTCCTAACGGTATCCCACCATCCGCCGCGCAACCGCAGTACGGGCGAACCCGCGAGGCGCGCGATCGCCCCAACAATGGCAACACAGGCGGCAAAGCAGCCACGTACAACGACCTGCAACTGCCGTTGACGCTTAGCTACGAGGTGGATGCCTGGCGCCGAATCCGCCGTCAGGTCCGGGCCGCCTCCGAAACCGAACAGGCGAGCTCCGCCGATCTCCAGTTCGTGCGGCTCACGGTCGAGACCTCGCTCGCCTCCGATTACTTTTCCCTTCGCGAGGCCGACGCGGAAGCGGAGATCGTGACCCAAACACAGGCCGATCTCCAGCGTGGCTTTGAGGTCACGACGAACCAGTTCCATCGCGGGATCATCAGCGAACTCGCAGTCAGACAATCTCAGGTCATCCTCGAGCAGGCACGCGCCCAACTCGAGATCATCCATCTCAGACGAGCCCAGTCCGAGCACGCCCTGGCGATCCTGTCCGGTGTGCCCGCCGAGGGCTTCCACGTCCTGCAACGCGATTCCCCGGAGATCCCTCCCGGCGTCCCCGCCGCCATGTTGGGAGGCGTCCCGACATCCTTGCGGCGGAACGGCCGCCGCGGCGGCCAGCGAACAGATCGGAATTGCGACAGCAGCCTTCTACCCGCAGTTCGTGCTGAACGGCAACGCCGGCGTTGAGAGCGCGATTCCTGCTTCCATCTTCAACTGGCAGAACACGATCGCCTCCCTCATCGGCTCGGCCACGGCGCCCATCTTCAGCGGCGGACGGCTTCGCGCCAACGTCGATCAGGCAACGGCAGCCTTCCGTGAGAATGTGTCGAACTACGGAAAGGCGGTGTTGCTCGGCTACGGCGATGTGGAAGATCAGCTCACGGCCATCCACTATCTTGCTCGGCAAGCCGAGGCGGAAACATCGGTCGTCGCAAGCGCGAAGCGCTCCGAGCAGATCGCCGCCAACCGCTACAAGGCGGGTCTCCTCAGCTACCTCGATGTCGTCTTCGCGCAGCAGACTCTGCTTCAGAACGAACAGACGCTGACGCAACTCAAAGGCAGCAGGCGAACTCGACTGTCGGTCTCATCCGGGCCCTGGGCGGGAAATGGTGACCGACCCGCGGCGGACGTCGTGCCCGCGTCAGGCGGGAGGCTGCGGAGGGTTCGTGGCGGAGAGTGGGGGATTCGAACCCCCGATAGAACTTTTGGTCCTATAACGGTTTAGCAAACCGCCGCCTTCAGCCACTCGGCCAACTCTCCACACCTTCGGCTGCGGTGATTATAGCCTGAGCGATCCCGCGCGCGACTCGCCATGTTTGCACCTCCTTCCACACCGATCCACTACGCCTCGCCAAACCTCCCTCCTCGGGAGCGGATCGAGCGAGCGCGGTATCGCGTAGATTTGTCTGGTGCAAACCGACTCGGGGGGACGTCTCCGTTGCCGCGGATGACCGGCAAGATGCGGCTCCTTCCGCTCGTCGCGGCGACCTACTTCATGGTCTCCGGCGGACCGTACGGCCTCGAAGACATCATCGGCGACGCCGGCTACCTCCGGGCCATCCTGCTTCTGCTCCTCGTGCCCGTCTTCTGGAGCATCCCCACCTCGCTTATGATCGGCGAGCTCGCCACCGCCATCCCCCACGACGGCGGCTTCTACCTGTGGGTCCGGCGCGCCATGGGGCCGTTCTGGGGCTTTCAGGAGGCCTGGCTGTCGCTCGCCGCCAGCGTCTTCGACATGGCCATCTACCCCACCACGTTTGTTCTCTACCTTTCGCGCGTCGCCCCGCAGCTCACCTCCGGCCATCGCGGCTTCGCCATCAAGCTCACCATCGTCACCGTCGCCGCGCTCTGGAACCTTCGCGGAGCCGTCTCGGTCGGCCACGGTTCGCTCCGCATGATGCTGCTCTCGCTCCTGCCCTTTCTCGTGCTCGTCGCCATCGTCCTCTGGCGCCTCGCCCACGGCGCCCTCACCTCCGCCGCCTCCGGTCCACCCGCCCATCTCGATCTTTCCGCGGCCCTGCTCGTCGCGCTCTGGAACTACATGGGCTGGGACAACGCCTCCACCATCGCCCAGGAGGTCGATCAGCCGCAGAAGACCTACCCGCGCGCCATGCTCCTCTCCGCCGCCATCGTCACCGGCGTCTACCTCCTTCCGCTCACCGCCGTCTGGTTGGCCGGCATCCCCGCAGAACGCTTCTCGACCGGCGCCTGGGTCGACGCCGCCACCCTGCTCGGCGGGCCCGCGCTCGCCACCGCCGTCGTGCTCGCCGGCGCGCTCGACGGCCTCGGCAGCTTCAACGCGCTCGTCCTCTCCTACACGCGTCTGCCCCCCGCCCTGGCCGAGGACGGTCTCCTCCCGCGCATCTTCGCCCGTCGCTGGCCGAACGGCGTCCCCTGGTTCAGCGTCCTTGTGTGCAGCATCGGATGGGCGCTCGCACTCAGCTTCACCTTCGAGCGACTCATCTCGATCGACCTCGTCCTCTACGGTGCGGCGCTCCTGCTTGAGTTCGCCGCGCTCCTGGTTCTGCGCCTCCGCGAGCCCGGGATGCCCCGGCCCTTCCGCATCCCCGGCGGAACCATCGTCGTGGTCGCCCTGGGCGCCGGTCCGGCGGCGCTGATCGCCTTCGCGCTCTGGGCCGCGCGGTCCGAACGCGTCGCCGGCATGCCCGCGCTCGCCTTCGCCACGCTCGTCGCCGCGGCCGGTCCGCTCCTCTACTGGATCGCCCTCCGCAGATCCACCGCCGTCCCCTCCTAGCCCGCGCAACCCGAACTGCACCGGCGACTGCCCAAAGCAGAAGGCTGCCCCACGAAAGGAGCAGCCCAGTCAAAACTCAACGCGGAAGCAGACCTACACCTTCACGAGCTGCCCCTCAATCTGTTTCTTGTTCTCGACAAAGCGCCCCTGCGCCTCCAGCACCTTGTTCCTGGCGTACGAGGCGTCGCGCCAGCCCTTCACCTCCACGCGCTTGCCCTCCAGATCCTTGTAGATCGCAAAGAAATGCGTGATCTCCCGCAGCATATGCGGATAGATCTCCGAGAAGTTCCACACATCCTTGTAGCGCGGATTGCCGCGGCCAACACACAGAATCTTCTCGTCCGACACACCCTGGTCCAGCATCTCCAGCATCCCGATCGGCCGCACCTCCATCACGCACCCCGGAAAGCTCGCCGCATCCACCAGCACCAGCACGTCCAGCGGATCGCCGTCATCCGCCAGTGTGCTCGGAACAAAGCCGTAGTCCCCCGGGTAGTGAACCGGCGAGTACAGATTGCGGTCCAGCCGAAACACGTGGAGCTGCTTGTCGTACTCGTACTTGTTGATCCCTTCCAGCGGAATCTCGATCACCGCGTTGATCACCTCAGGTGACTCCGGGCCTACAGGAAGTTCAAGGTAGTTCGTCATATCGTTTTGGGGAGTCTCTCTCTGCGGGGATTTGGATCATTCCTGCGGAGCGCAGGCTATACCCTCCCGGCGCAACAGGGCGCATCGGAAGGGTCTTCGCTTCGCAGGCACGTGCGTCCGCATGTCTATAATCAGACACGATGAAGGCTCATGTCTATGTCACCCTCAAGCGCACCGTGCTCGACGCGCAGGGAAAAACCGTCGCCGACGCCCTGCGCCGGATGTCCTACCGCGGCGTCTCCGACGTGCGCCAGGGCAAGTACTTCCTCCTGACCCTCGACGACGGCATGGACACCGCCGCCGCGAACGCGGAGATTGACCGTATCGCGCGCGAGGTCCTCACCAACCCTGTCATCGAAGAGTTCACCTTCAACATCGAGTCGTAGCGCCTCCCCGCATTCCGCCTTCCGCCTCGTCAACAGCCACGGCGTCCCTCGCCCGGTAGCGGGCCTCTCCGCGCTCCACCGGTGCTACGCTCAAATCAGGAGCTGAACCCCTTTTGAGCCATCTCTCCACCCCGATCGACCTCGCGCCTCCCGCCTCCGCCGCTCCCGAGGCCGGAACCAGCGCCCGGAGCCGCTTCGTGCGCGCCTGCCTCCGCCAGCCCGTCGACCGTACCCCCGTCTGGTTCCTCCGCCAGGCCGGCCGCTACATGCCCGAGTACATGGCCATCCGCCAGCACCACTCGCTGCTCAGCATCTGCCGCACCCCCGAGATCGCCGCCGAGGTCACCATCACCGCCGCCGAGCGCCTCGGCGTCGACGCCGCCATCATCTTCGCCGACCTTCTCCTCCCCTTTACCCCCATGGGCGTCGACTTCGAGTTCCTCGCCGGCGAGGGACCCGTCGTCCACCAGCCCATCCGCTCCCTCGAGCAGGTCGCCGCGCTCCGCACCGACCGCGTCGACGATCTCCGCTACGTCAGCCAGGCCATCGAAAAGGTCGTCGCCCACTTCAACAGCCCGCGCCCGCCCGAAACCCCCGGCGGCAATCCCGACCAGCTCGGCATCATCGGCTTCTGCGGCGCCCCATTTACCCTCGCCAGCTACATGATCGAGGGCGGCAGCTCGCGCAACTACATCGAGACCAAGCGCCTCATGTACACGAGCGCGGTCCCCGGCGCCCCGGACTCCAAAGCCTGGCCCACCCTGATGGACAAGCTCATCACCGTCCTCACCGCCTACGCCCGGCAGCAGGTCGAGGCCGGCGCCGACGTCATCCAGATCTTCGACTCCTGGGCTGGCTCCCTCTCCGTCACCGACTACACCCAGTTCTGCCTCGAGCCCACCACCGAGCTCGTCCACCGCATCCAGACCCTCGGCGTTCCCGTCATCTACTTCGGCGTCGACACCGCCTCGCTCCTCCCCACCATGCGCTCCACCGGCGCCGACGTCATCGGCCTCGACTGGCGCGTCCCCCTCGACGCCGGCTGGCGCTCACTCGGCTACGCCACCGCCGTCCAGGGAAACCTTGACCCCATCACGCTCTTCGCCCCGCCGGACCTCCTCAAAGCCCGCGTCGACGAGATCCTCCAGGCCGCCGCCGGACGCCCCGGTCACATCTTCAACCTCGGCCACGGCATCGTCCCCGGCACACCCGTCCAGAACGTCATCGACGTCGTCCGCTGGGTTAAGGAGTTCCAGCAGCCATGACAACTAGGTTTTTTGAGGCCAGCCAGGCCAGCCGTCCCAACATGGCCACCCCCCTCGCCCCCTTCTACGACGAGTCCGCCATCCTCCTCCTCGCGCACGGCACCCCCGATGTCCTCGGCGAAATGGCCGAATACCTCAAGCGCGTCACCGGCGGCCGTCCCCTTCCGGACGAGGTCGTCCACGAGCTCCAGCACCGCTACGGCGAGATCGGCCTCGGTGAAACCCCCGGCGACCAACCCCCGCCGCTCACCCGCTGGACCATGATCCAGGGCCGCCTGCTCGAAGGCGCTCTCTGCGGCCCGCGCGTCTACGTCGGCATGCGCAACTGGGACCCTTACATCGCCGATGTCCTCGACCAGATGCGCCGCGACGGCATCACCCGCGTCAAAGCCATCTGCCTCGCCCCCCAGAACTCCCGCACCTCCGTCGGCCTCTATCGCGGCGCCGTCCTCGCCGCCTCCGCCGGCATGGAGATCGAGTTCGTCGCCGGCTGGGCCGAGCACCCGCTCCTCGCCCAGGCCTTCGCCGAGCGACTCTGGCCCGTCTGGGCCGAGGCCTGCGCCTCCACCGGCCAGCGCGTCCCCGTCCTCTTCACCGCGCACTCCGTCCCCTGCCGCACCATCTCCACCGGCTCCGCCTCTGTCATCGGCGCACGCCCCGGCACCCCCGAGCAGGACTCCCCCGACCCCTACCCCGTCGAAGGGAAACGCACCGCCCAACTCGTCGCCCAGCGCATGTCCGCCGTCGGCCTGCGCGACTCCGACTGGTTCTTCGCCTTCCAAAGCCAGGGCGTCTCCGGCGGCCCATGGATCGGCCCCACCGTTGAGGACACCTTCCGCGCCATCGCGGCACAGGGCCTTCCCGGCGTCGTCATGCAGCCGGTCGGCTTCCTCTGCGACCACGTCGAGATCCTCTACGACATCGACATCGCCTTCCGGGAGACCGCCCGCGAGCTCGGCCTCCAGCTCTGGCGCGCCGAAAGCCTCAACGACTCGCCCACCCTCATCCGCGCCCTCGCCGAGGTCGCCACCGGCGCCTACCAGGCCGACCTCTTCGAAGTCGACTCCCCCATCGCCGTCCAGGCCTGACCCGAACTCCCGCACCCACTCGCGCATTCAGCTAGCAGCTAACAGCTTCACTCCTCATGACCAAACGCATCGCCATCCTAGGCGGCGGCATCGCCGGCCTTTCCGCCGCCTGGCAGCTCGCCGGACACGCCCGCGCCGGAGCCGACCTCGAAGCCACCCTCTTCGAAGCCTCGCCCCGCCTCGGCGGCATCGTCGAAACCGTCCACACGGAGGGCTTCACCATCGAGTGCGGCCCCGACGCCTGGGTCTCCGAGAAACCCTGGGCCCGCCAGCTCGCCCTCGAACTCGGCCTCGAGCACGAACTCCTCCCCTCCGACGACAGCACCCGCAAGACTCACATCTTCCTCGACGGTCGCCTCCAGACCATGCCCGACGGCATGCGCATGATGGTTCCCACCCATCTCGACCTCGTCGACAGCTCCCCTCTCTTCAGCCCCGAAGCCAAGGACGCCTACCGCGATGAGCTCCCTCGCGCCGCCCAGCTCAAAGCCTTCGCCCAGCAGGCAGCCTCTGCTCCCGATCACGACGAGAGCATCGCCACCTTCACCCGCCGCCACTTCGGCGAAGAGGTCCTTACCCGCATCGCCGCGCCCCTGCTCTCAGGCGTCCTCGGCGGCGACGTCGAGCAGCTCAGCGTCCGCGCCGTCATGCCGCAGTTCGTTGCCATGGAGCGCGAGCACGGCTCGCTCATCGCCGCCCTGCAATCAGCCGAACACACCCGTGCCGCGCGCTCCGAAGCTCCTACTCCCATCTTCACCACCCTCCGCTCCGGCCTCAACACCCTCATCGACCGCCTTACCGCCGCCATTCCCGCCCCCTGGCTCCGCCCCAGCACCTCCGTCACCGCCATCTCCCGATCCCCGCAAGGCTGGACCGTCCACACCCCCACCTCGCAGCCTTTCGACGCCGTCCTTCTCGCCACCCCCGCCCACATCACCCGCAGTCTCCTCCACCCCCTCGACCCAACCGCCGCCGGCCTCCTCCCCACCCAGGCCACCTCCGCCATCATCGTCGCCTTCGGCTATCCCCACGCGCCCGACCTCTCGCTTCCACCCGGCTTCGGCTTCCTCGTCGCCCCATCCCCTTCGAACGACCCGCAGCTCCTGGCCTGCACCTTCGTCGATCAGAAGTTTCCCCACCGCGTCCCCGCCGGAGACCGCCTCCTCCGCGCCTTCTTCGGCGGCGCCGTCGCCGACCGTCTCCTCTCTACGCCCGACGACCACATCGCCGCCCTCGCCCGGCACGAACTCCACCGCATCCTCGGCCCGCTCCCCAACCCCTCCGTCACGATCGTCCGCCGCTGGCCGGAGAGCCTCCCCCAGTACGCCGTCGGCCACCTCGCCCGTATCTCCGCGCTCGACGCCCGCATCGCCGACCTCCCCGGCCTGACCCTCCTCGGCAACGCCCTCCGCGGCGTCGGTCTCCCCGACCTCATCCGCGACGCCCGCCGAGCCGCCGACACCCTCGCCCGCGCCTGACCGCACCCACACCCGCCCGCTTGAACCCCGTGCTAAGCCCCCGCCCGGAACGGAACCGTCCGCGCCAGCTCCCAGGGACCACCCAGGTACCGCCAAAGATCCAGCCCCACCGCCTCCACCTCCCTCGGCACAAACCCGCGCTCCAGCTCCGCCAGCAGATCCCGCGCCGCCGCCGGCGTCACCTTGTTCTGCACCACCACATGCGGCTGCAAGCGCTGCCGATCCTGCGCCGTCAAATGCTCTCGGAAGGCCTCCGCCAGACGTCCATGCAGCCCCACCAGCGTCGCCGACGAAAGCCGGTACGCCACCCCCTTCCCCAGCGACCGCACCCCCGTGACCGCCAGCGAAAACCTGTCTTGTGCCGCCGCCTCCACCTCCAGCGTCCGCTCCACGCCCACGTCCTCCGGCAGCGTATGAAACAGACTCAGGTGCGCCGGAATCTGGTTCCGTTCCGGTGGAAAGTACCTCTGCCGCAGCGCCTCAAAGTGCGCCTGCGATCGCTCCTCCATCCGCAAAGTCAGTACGTAGGTCATCATCCTCGCAACCACGGCGCGAGCTCTTCAAGAAGAGCTCGCGCCAGAGCATCGCACCCCAGGAGGCCGGTACGCACCCACGAAACCGGCGCCTGTTCAGAAGATGAAAGAAAGGGAAGAATGGTCGGGGCGGAGGGATTCGAACCCCCGACCCTCTGCTCCCAAAGCAGATGCGCTACCAGGCTGCGCTACGCCCCGACACACCCAGATTCTATCGCAGAGTCGGCCGCCCCCCATCGCCCGCGACTCTGCCAGCCGGCTCAGAAGCCGCCATGCCACCGCGATCCCAGCATCCCATGGACGAAGTGCGCCGTCAGCCAGCTGAACACGACCAGCGGCAGGACAATCAACACCAGCAGCACCACGCACAGCCCCGCGAAAAACAGCCAGCTCCGCTTTCGCTGCCTTTCCGGCTCCGCCAGTGACCCCGTCAGCAGCGCATAGTTCCGCCGATTCGCCTTCCACGCGATGTCGAACATGTCCCCAAACACCGGCACCAAACCCACCAGCACCTCGATCCCCACATTCGCCACCATCCGCCCCAGAATCACCGCCGGCACGCCCCGCGACCACGCCGCCAGAATGATGATGCTCGACGCCAACCCCTGCAGCAGGTCGCCCACGCCCGGCACCAGCGCCACGATCCCGTCCAGGCCAAACCGGATCGACGTCCCCGGTATCCGGATAAAGTCGTCCAGCAGGTGGCTCAGCGCGTTCAGGCTGCTGTCGTCCAGCGCCCTCGCGCCTCGCTTCAGTCTCGGCGAAAAAATCTCCGGATCTCGTGTCACACCCACCTGGCACCTTCCGCAGCGCCCAGCCGGTGCTGCATGGTGGTGTGATGCTATACTTCGGCTATTGTGGCGGCTATAGTTCAGTGGCAGAACGCCGCTCTGTGGCAGCGGATGTCGTGGGTTCGAAACCCACTAGCCGCCCCAAATACCCCCTCCCTCTTCCCCCCTCTAAGTGCCCCGCGCCACCAAGCCCGCAGCTTCCCCCAAGGCCTCGGCCAGCCCCGGCACGTCCCCAGACTCCTCACCGGCAGCGTTCTCCGTGCCCATCGCAAGCCCCGCCCCACCCCGCCTCTTTGCCGGAACCTCCGGCTGGGCCTACCCCACGTGGAAGCCCGGCTTCTACCCAGCGCGCACACCCGCCAAAGGCTTCCTCGGCTTCTACGCCTCCCAA
>JAABUQ010001086.1_pt1 | contig 60950 bp, 60 predicted proteins | sample 5560001 | NCBI WGS metagenome assembly JAABUQ01 (sample SAMN10711888, study PRJNA513371) | rock metagenome | isolation source: Antarctica rocks | place: Antarctica: Victoria Land, Finger Mt nord | collected 2015-12-18
GGGACTGGGCATGGACTAAAGTTTTCTTACTTGCTCTGTTAATATGATGCCGGTTACTCCAAGTTTACCCCAGTTATCACCCCTTTCGTGGCTGCTGGCTTACTTCTGCCGGGCTGCACTAGCTACCACCCTTGCTGGCGCTGGGATCGGAGCAGCAAGCGGTGGCTTCGTTGGGGGATTGACAGGTTTAGAGTTTGAGCAAGAGCAGGACCGCGTTTATAGCGAGCGTGTGTTGCGAGGTGAGTACTTAGTTATAATAGATGGTAATTATGCTGAGATTAGTCAGGCTGAGTCTATCCTGAAGAATCGAGGTATTAAAGACTGGGGCATCTATAATATATGCCAAACTCCAACACTGACTCAAGAAGTACGACCAGGCGCGCCAACGATGATTGAAGTAGAGCTAGACATTGCAGGCAGACCCCCAGGAGGACGACCTTTTGAAGGCTACAAAACAGCACAGTTTTGTAGCCTTCCCAGAATTAGGGAGTACATCGTACTAGATAATATTTACTATGAAGTTGAAAAAATATTTTACTGGGAAGGAGATCGTCTTCCCAGGCTCATTCTCAGGTACGCCGGGTCTCTTAAAACCGAGTCTTAGCTATTCATTCACTAAGTCGGGCGGTGGATAGCAGTACCTGAGTTTTAGAATTTGCTTCTCCTGCCAAAAATTCAGCCAGTTGCGCTTCGATTTCGTCGCGCACGATTTGCCGGTATTCGATAAAGTGCTCCATGTGAGCGCAGCTGGTCAGATAGCGATCAAACACGCCCGGATTGTGCCGGATGATTGAAAACAGCTGACGCCAGAATTGGAAGCGGGTCTGGCGCTTGAGCCCCTGTCGCCAGCAGATGATCAACAGCCCCCGGATATCCATTAATTCCGGCAGGCGGAACTTCTTCTTGTGAGGGGTCAGCCTCATCTCTAGGAAGTGCCGATATACTCGCGCCAGATAGCGCTCTGGCTCATACAGTTGCCAGAAGCAGCTCATGTACTCGCGGGCTAGTTCTTCCAGAGGGCGAGTGGGGATAAAATTGGTCAGCGTTGTCTGGTGGATGTTAGCCTCTTCTTTCCCCTCCAGCAGACGACCTTCCTTTTGGAGTCGTTTCCACAGGGCTGTATTCGGCAGCGCTTGAAGCATACTGCAAAATGCCTGAGGAATAGCGGTCGCTTCCACAAAGTCAATAATGCGATCGCCTGCCCCTGCCTTTTCACCATCGAAGCCAATAATGAAACCGGCCATCACCCGCAGACCCGTCCGATTGATTGTCTGAACCGACTCTATGAGAGAGTTGCGTGTATTTTGGAATTTTTGAGTCAAGGCTAGGCTATCCGTGTCTGGTGTCTCAATGCCCAAAAATACGACGCTAAAGTTGGCAGCGATCATCAGATCCAGCAGTTCCTGATCCTGTGCTAGGTCTACTGAGGCTTCAGTCGAGAGGAGGAAGGGGTAACCGCGTGCTGCCATCCAGGGACCGAGTTCACGCAGCAATAGCTTGACATTGCGCTTGTTGCCGATGAAGTTGTCATCAACTACAAAAACTGAGCGCCGCCAACCTAGGTCATAGAGAACTTGCAGTTCAGCCAGCAGCTGCGTGGGTGTTTTGGTACGTGGCTTGCGCCCATAGAGCACAATGATGTCGCAGAACTCGCACTGGAACGGGCAGCCCCGCGAAAACTGCACCGACATGTCGCTGTAGGCTCCCAGGTCTAGCAGGTCATATCTGGGAATGGGTGTGCTGGTGACATCAGGCTTTTCGCCCCACGCTCGGAATATCCCTGAAGTTTCACCCCGCTCCAGCGCCTCGACCAAGAGCGGCAGGGTAATTTCGCCCTCATCCAAAACCAGAAAATCCACTCCCGCTTCCTGCGCTGCCTCAGGAACGGATGTGAGGTAGGGGCCACCTGCTGCCACCAGTTTGCCGCGCCGCTTCGCCTCACGGATCAGGTGCAGCATATCTGGTTTCTGGACAATCATACCCGAGATCATCACCAGATCTGCCCAGTTCCAGTCTGATTCGGTCTCAAACCGAATATTGCGATCCACCAAGCGGAACTCCCAACTCTGAGGCAGGATAGCCGCGACTGTAATCATGCCCAGAGGGGGGAGCGAAACCTTGCGCCCAATCAGTTCTATCGCTTTGTCAAAAGACCAGAACGATTTAGGAAACAGGGGAGATAGGAGTAAAACTCGCATTGTCCTTGTCAAACCTCACACTATAATTGCTAACCCAAAGCGTTAGTCAAGCTTGCTGTTTAGACTCGACGCAGTAACCATGCGTTCCGGCAGGGATTGACGCAGGCGATCGCCGTAGAGCGCCAGTGCATTGCCGCCAAGCAAAAGTCCTAGATGCTCTCGGTCATAATCGGCAACTTTAGCCGCATCTTTGACACAGTCATCGAGTACCCCATCCCAGTGACCATAATCGCCCGAAAAGCAAGCCAATCGCTTGCCTACTTCACCCATGGCAATGTGAAGATAAGCTGGACCTGGGTCATCTGATTCAAAAGAGGTAAAGATTTGACCCCGCTCGAAGTACTCCAGAGGGTCTCGATGGCGGATACTGAAGTGCTCATACAGGCTATCATCCTCAATCTGAGCCGGATCGTGTTGGGCATTCCACAACAGATCGAAGAGGTTTTTAGCCTGGCTGATCAGGTTGATATTGTTGTGGCTACCTCTTTCCTGAAGCATCAGCTTGGTGAATTCCATCAGAGAGGGGCGATAGGGATGCTTGGGGTCAAAGTCACGGATACGTTTTTCCCAATGCTCATGAAAAGCATGAGCAAGATCCGGCAACCAACCACAACCACCTTCTAAAAAGCCAACTCTAAGTGTCGGGAAGCGCTCAAATGCCCCATCAAAAACCATACGTGCTAGAGCTAGCTGTTGCTGGTTCCGCTGCACAAAAATGTGGGTGAGGACAAAGGTTTCAGTGTAATCAGCAATGCCACCCACCATAGAAGAACCTGGACCACCATGGATGCCGAGCGCAATGTTCAATTCTACGGCAGATTGTAATAAGGGTTCGAAATCAGGATGGCTAATCGTCTTGCAGATCCGGACATCAGGGAAAGCCTCAGGCGCTTTGGGATGAGGGATTGGTAGGTTCGGGGCAACGGCAACGCCAATCATGCCGAGTTCATTGATGCAACGGTGCATTTCAGCCACCGCCGCATCTACATCCTGTAAAGGTAATACACCAATGGGTTTTAGCCGGTTATTGTATCCCCGGCAGTCATCGGCAATGTAGTTGTTGTAGGCACGGCAAAGCGCTACGCTCAAGTCCTTATCCAAAATACTAGAGAAGATCAAGTTGAGCGTGCCGTAAATCACCTGGACATCAACCCCTTCCTGATCCATATGTTCAATCCGCACGCGATTGAACATTGCACCCAAGGTCGTATCTGGATGAAGGGTGCGAAAGCCACCTTTACCCAGTCCCTGAGGTTGAGGGAACATCCGCATCAAGTCGTTTTTACCTGTTGCCGGATTAAAGTCCACGATTCGCGCCCGTTGGTCACCTAGACTATCAATCACTAGACCAATGCGATCGCGATACTCTGGCTCGAGATAATCCCGCATCACCAAGGGATTTTCTATTTTATGGGCATCGGCATCAATTACCAGTAAATCTTGATACATGATAAGCGTTAAGTAGTTTTGTGATTAAAGTACGTCCAGACTTGGCGCAGACCAAACCAGTTCTCGAAGGACCACATGATCGAGACTAGGATAGTAATGCCGGGATACTTGACAAAAGCCGGTTCATTTTTCTCAAAGAATGCATGTCCGCCTAGAGCAAAAACTTGAGTTAGCACCAAGCAAACCAGTGTCAGTCGCCAGTCATAAAACAGCAATACTACAGCCGCGATCGCCAGCACGTTGGTCAAGTGGTGCAGAATCTGGTTGATGGGATGCTGATGACTCGCAACAAAGTGGTCTTTGGCGGAATGGAAGTAGCTCAAAGTGATTCTCCTGCAGTTACACCCGATTAGGAAAACAGCTCGCGCGATAAAGGAAGAATATCACTGATGGTATCGCTTGTCGTATTCCACCTTGCCATAATCAAGCTTGACGAGCCGGTCTGATGAGTGAAAATATTGGTCATCATGGCTGATCACCAACACAGTCTTGCCTGTGCGCTTCAGCTCTGGTAGCATCTGGTGGTAAAATATTTCCTTAAAAAGCGGGTCTTGGTCTGATGCCCACTCATCAAATAGGTAGATGGGGCGGTTTTCTAAGTAGGCAGTCAGGAGAGCTAGACGCTTACGTTGTCCCTGAGATAACGCTGTGGTTGAGAGTATACCATTCCTGATCTTAACTTTGTGGTCAAGTTGAAGCTTAACCAGGTAGTCTTGTGCCTGGGGGTCGAGGTCAGTAATGCTTATACCCAAAAGACGCTCGAACAGATAGAAATCGGAGAACACAACCGAAAAATGCTGTCGATACCACTCCCGGTTCTCATCAGTTATGGGCTTACCATCGAGACGAATCTCTCCTGTTTCGGGGATGTACAACCCAGTGATAAGCTTAGCGAGAGTGGACTTGCCACTGCCGTTGCCCCCTACCAGAAATACCAATTCCCCCGGATAGAAAGTTAGATCCATCGGGCCGAGGGTGAAACTACTTTCCTCACGCTCTCCACGGTAAGCATGGGTAATATTGAGCAGTTCTAGACGATTCCAGTCGGGTAGGTCAGACTGAACATTTGAGCTTTCCTCAGAGCGACTTGCTAAAGATAGACCCAAAGACTCAATCTTATCTAGGGCAACACTGGCTTTGTTCAGAGGCGCGAGCATTTCCAAGATGCTCCCCATAGGCCGCATTAAGTAAGTAATTGTCAGCACATAGCCAGACAGAATCGGGTTATTAATAGTTACTAAATGAGGCAGACCAAATAGTAGCACCCCAATGATGACGAAAAAGAAGATTTGACCCCAACCGACAGCAATCGCGAAGATACTCAGACTGACCACCTTGTAACGACGGGAGGATGCAGCGGCGGACTGGAGATCCTCATAGAGGAAAGCTTGACGGCGCTGGCGATGAAGCTTGAGTTCCTTAGTCCCTTCAGTGATATCGCGAAAATACTTAAATAACCGATCCTGTTCCTCACGAGCGAGTGCCAGAAAACGCCTACCTTTTGTTAACATCAGCTGAATGCTGAAGGTCCCCACAACTATAAAGCAAATAATTACCAAAAATACTGCCCAGTCAAGCCAGCCCAAATAAATTAAGCAGCCTGCTATAACCGCGATATCAATGCAGAGCAAGGGAATATTGAAAATTGTGTCAGATACGGATTGCACATCGTCCGTGAGGGTCGCCAAAAGACGGCTGGCACCAAGATCTTCTAGGTGACGTAAAGGGGAGGATAGAATCCAGGTGCTCAAGCTCATCCGCAGCTTGTAAATGGCTCCCTGAGAAAGGTGGATCAACAAAAATTGAGATAAAATACTAGTAATTAGGATCACCAGTCCCAGTCTAGTGAAGCTCCAAACCAGGATATTTGCTTCGGTGCCGTTGCTGCTCACAGCATTATTGATCAAAGCAATTAGTAAAGCGCTGCAACCTCCACTGACAAGACCCGTAAATACAGCGAACGCAACGGTAAACCAGGAAGTGCGTAAAAGCAGCCAGATTAGATTCATTACCAGCTTTTACTTTCCAGAATTTTTTATCCTCAAATATTTTTTGCTCAACTCAATTACCTCCGGATTGTTGTAGTTGCTCAGCTCAAAGCCGCTAGAAACTAACATATGGCGGACTCGGTCACTCACCAGGGCATCGAGTTCTGCTGGTCCTAAGCCTAGTGGCCCATTCCTGGGCTCACCAGCGATCGCGATCGCTGGGTGTGAATAAATTTCTACCACGTCTGCCTGGATCTGGGGAATCAGACCGAGTAGGTACGCTTCGGTCATGCGCCCACTTTGAAGCCAGCCATAGACGCGATCAACGAAGCCGACCCCAAATGATTTCAGCAAGCGCTCCCCGTTGTAACGGAACGCGGTAGAGAAAAAAGACCAGACCAGCTTTGTCTGGAGATCGCTTTTATCGAGGCTCAGAGTCATCCTCAGTTCCTCGGAAGGGAGCCTGATCACCTTGATGTTAAATTCCTCAGCCAGTTCCACCAGGGTGGGCAACACTACCGGGTGCAAGTGCATGTGTAAATGGCCGTCGACGTGAGAGAGCTGTAGCCCAGTGGAGAGAAACTTTTCTAGCTGAGCGCGGATTTCCAGAGGCAGTTCCCGACGGGCGCTTTGGCTGAACTGGTAGTCCACCCCAGCGCGATTGGGTCGGTTAGAAAAGTTGCCGTTCGAGTCAACCAAGTGTGGTATTTGCTCGGGAGGCAGCACCGCCTTGCCTTTACCCAGAACTAGGTGTAGCCCAACAGCCAGGTTGGGGTGAGCCTGCGCCAGAGCGACTGCTTGATCAAACGCCTCGCCTGTCACCATCAGGCTGGTACTTGTCAGCACACCCCGCTCATGGGCTTCGATGATGGCGCGATTGACACCATTCGAGAATCCAAAATCGTCACCATTGATAATCACGAACCGGCGGCGTGACCGGGAGGTGTCTTCACGCTTTGACGGCACAGCGATAATTTTAGCTTCAGAGTTAGCCATCAACACCTACAAAGATTTAATCAAAACACCACTTCTCTTTACAGCTTCCTTAGGCGTGAGTCACCCAGTAACCTCAGTTTTTACACTTACATGGTATTGTAAAATTAAAGCCAATGGTGAGGTTGATTGAGAAAATCACCCGTGAGAATTTTAATGTATCAGTTAAGTAAATGAATTTTGACTTTATTCTCAATATTCTCAATAGTCAAGGTTCGTTGCGCTTAAGTCGGAAACACTTATAATGATTATCGCTTTACAATTACTCCTGCTCCTTCTGATCGGGGCATCAGTGGTCTTTTACGCTTGGTGCGCAATTAGCACAGCTCGATTTTTTGCTGCAACCAAACAGGAACCCAGCGCTACCTGCCAGCCAGTGTCAGTGCTGATGCCAGTTTGCGGAGTGGATGAGGGCGCTATGGACAACTGGGAAAGCTTCTGCCAGCAAGACTATGAACACTACGAGGTGCTGTTTGGTGTCATGAACCCAAAAGACCCGGCTGTTCCCATCCTCAAAGAACTAGTCGCGAGAAATCCTAGCCGCGCCAGACTCGTCTTCTGCTTGGAGGTGCGTGGCCTCAACCATCAGATTAGCAATCTCATGCATCTGCTTGAGGCCGCACAGCACGAAGTCGTCATCTTCACGAACAGCGATATGCGCGTGGGCCCGGACTACCTGAGCACGGTGAGTGCGCCGCTGGCAGATCCCAAGGTCGGCATCGTGACATGCGCTTACCTCGGTCACGAGCCGAAATTCCTGACAGCGGCCCTAGCCTCTTTGGGCAGGTGCATCGACTTCATCCCGAGTGTGCTGGTGGCTAGCGACTTGGAAGGCGGTCTGCGGTTCGCCCTCGGCGCGACCATCGCTACGCGCAAATCTGTGCTGGAGCAAGTTGGTGGACTGCCAACTGTAGTCAACCGGATCGGTTCAGATTACCACATCGGCAATCTGGTGGTCGATGCTGGCTATCGGATTGAACTGTCGCAATATATTCTAGAGACCGACGTCGGGCAAGAGAGCTTCCGAGACTTGTTCGGGCGGGAGTTGCGCGGGAATAGAACCAGCCGTTGGCAGCGCGGCCTTCTGTATTACGGCTATGTGTACGTTTTTGGCACTGTGTACTGTATCCCTTTACTCCTGCTTTCGGGCGCTGCTCGCTGGGCGGTAATCGTATGCTTTGTTACTATAGCTCTCAGAACCGTCCAAGCGCTGGTAGCTATATACAGCATGGGCTGCCCAAAACTCGTGCGGTGGCTTTGGGCAGTGCCAATTCGCGATCTCATGAGCTTTGTCTGCTGGGTGGCAGGCTGCTTCGGTCAGACCATCTATTGGCGTGGACGGCGACTGTTGATTGGGGTGGGCGGCACACTCACAGAGTAGGACGCTCCTACCACCACCGCAGTTGCAAATAACCTCGCGGGTGTTGGCCAATTTCCTCTTCTGTCAGCCATTCCACAGGCTTGTAGGTGCCAAAAACATGATCCCACCAATCTACGGCTAGACCAAAGTTGTAATACCACATGTTGTACTTGTGATGCACATAGTGAACCGGCATTTTCATCCAGAAGCACTTGGTTGGGTTTTCGTGTTGCAGCTGATGGGCATACGCTGAAAATGCTGCATAAAATAGCCCCCCCAGTAACCAACCGATTCCCGCATTCCAGGAGTAGAAAAACATCATAGGCATCACCACAAAGCTGCCCTTGACATAGTCTCGAAACTCCCATAACACGCCTTGTCCTTCATTGCGGCGGTGATGGTCGCGGTGACGCTCACCAATCCGAGGCGAGGCGTGCATCAACCGATGTATCCAGTATTCAACTAGACTTCCAAGGATAAAAGCGATAGCAAAACAGGTGAACGCGAGCATAAATCCTCCGAAAATTAAATAATTGCTGCACTCAAATCAGAGCCATTGTGAGATCATCAACGCTCACCGAGAAGGGGTGTGGGGACGAGTGTCGGGGCGGAGGAACTGAAGAGGGAAGCAACCCGACCGCAGACACTCCTTGGAAAGAAGATTCTTTCCCCCGAACTCTCGTGTAGGGTGTGGGGTGTAGGGATAGCTTTAGCCCATACCCCATAGGGTAGAAGCCCCACTCCCACTCCCCGCGAGTGAAAAAGGAACATTTGTTCCGGTGAAGGCTGTCTTCGCAGAAGAAACAAAACGTCCTTGTTACAATTCGAGAGGATTCATCCATGCGGTTTTCCCCCACACCCCACACCCGCGCTTGATCGCATTGACCAGATCAGGATTAATTCTGGTAAGCTTATTATCTTGAATCAGAATGATCAAACGTTAAATATTATCCCAAAATCAGGCGTAGAGGCAGGCTTGATGGAACTAGCTACAACCCTAAAAAGCCAGAAAGTTCACAACCGTGTCCGCGAGGTGGGCATTAACCCGAATTACTGGTACGCGGTGGGCTGGGCTGATCAATGGAAGCCCGGTGACATCATACCAGTGGTAGTATGGCAGCAGGCGATCGCCGTTTATCGCGACACTGAAGGTCAGCTTCATGCTTTAGAGGATGTCTGTCCTCATAAAGGAGTCGCACTGCACAAGGGCAAAGTCCAAGGTTGCCACCTTACTTGTAGTTATCACGGTTGGGAATTTGACGGGAGTGGCCAATGCGTTAGCATTCCCTACATTACTGGATCACAGAAGCTTCCCCAAGCCCAAGTCCGCAGTTATCCAGTCCAGGAAAGATATAATCTGATCTGGGTCTTCCCCGGTGACCCTACCGAAGCCACCGGCTGTCAGCCACCTGATATCCCAGAATTTAGCCAGCCCGGCTGGTTAATGGTGCCTTTTACTGCTAACTTCAAGGCCCATTTCTCCATCTACAATGAAAACTGCATGGATGTCTTTCATGGTTTTCTGCACGAAAACTTGCAGGCTTGGTTCGATCCAGTTCTCCTGAATTTGGGGGAGACAGAAGCAGCCGTCTGTGCCGAATATCAAGTATCCTATAAAGGTCGCCTGGCCCAGTTTTTAGGATTGAGCGAACGGGCCGACCAGGTGACAACTCTACCCATCTCGATCCACTATCGCTACCCAAACTATTACAGCTCTCTGCAGGGAGTCTCCTGTTTATACTCGCTGCGATTGCCAGTGGGTCCAACCGAAAGTAAGTCTTTCGCCCTGTTTTTTTTCAAAGTCCGCCTCCCTGCATGGGCACTAAAACCGCTCAAACCACTGCTGCGAACACTGCTCCAGCGTGTCGTGTTGCGTAAATTTATCTCTCAAGATATTGACATGATGGAGAGTGAGCAGCAAAACTATCTAGCTAATCCTCATCGGCGCTATGTAGAAATCAACCCAGCCATTATTGCCATCCAGCGGCTGATTGTCCGCCAATATGAGCAATTTATGCAAAAATCTAGTCAATCACAAACCTCTGGGAACCCAGACTCGTCCAAGTAGCTCTCAAAGTCTATCGGCGATCGCCCCGGTGAAGCTAAGCTAACCAAATAAAATCCCAAAAGATGAAGGCAACTGTATTAGCAGCAGATCCTGTAACCAGCCCACCGCAGAACTGTACTCAGGCTCTCACACAGGTCGGAGGCTCGCTTGTTTGCTGGCTAAATGTATTATTAGGCACTACCATGCCTTCTCCCTTCCAGCGTTTTGCTAGGACTTGGATAACATATATCAGTATATTTTCGCGCCTGCGAAAATATACTGTTGATCCAGAGGTAATCGGCTATCTGGAAAAAGGTGAGGGGAGTTTATTGTGCAAGTAGTCAAAGAGTATGTGCAGCGCTGGTACGAGAGTGGGCTTGATCCTGATGAGTATGTGTGTCACAACAAGCAGGGTAATTTAGTCGAGATTGAAGAGGCGGCGACTGGTGAGCGTCAAACCGTTCTCACCTTTTGCACAAATGATGTCTTGGGGCTAGTTCAAGAAGAAGCAGTTAAGCAAGCTGCCATTGATGCTATTGTGCAATACGGAACGTCTAACAGCTCCTGCTCAGTCTTGAGTGGTCGCATTGATCTGCACCGGCAGCTGGAAGACGAAATTTCTGCGTTTAAGCACCTGCCTTACACACAGCTATTCATGAATGCCTGGATGGCAATGCAAGCCCTGATTGATGCTTTCTGTCATCTGGCAATTCCAGTGCCAAGATTTCAGCATACCCGCGAGACGCTAATTTTCACTGATGTCTTCAACCATGGCTGCATCGTCTCAGCGGTTGTTAACGCCAGTACCCGTTCCGGGAAAGTGTTTGGCCATAGCCCCCGCGTTCGCATCAAAGCCTACCGCCACTGTGATGTGAATGACTTGGCTCGCAAGCTGCGTCGTTATGCCCGAGCCGATGACCGGATCATGGTAGTTTCCGATGCCGTATTTTCAATGGATGGCGATATTGCCCCCTTACCGGATATGCTGGACGTGCTGCAAAATTACCCTGGTAGCGTCCTGCTGATGGACGAGGCTCATGCCAGTGGTGCCATCGGTGCAACGGGAAGAGGGATATACGAACATTTTGGTCTCCTGCCGCTGCAAGCAGTTGAGCGGGGCGTTGTACCGCTAATTATGACGACTTTCTCGAAGTTCGCTGCCTCAGCTGGAGCTGCGATTAGCAGCCATGTGGCAGAGCTAAAACCACTCCTCAATGTCTCTCCCACTTCGATTGGGACGATCTCTTTGCCACCACCAATGACTGCTGCTGCCTTGGAGAGCATCCGTCAGGTTCGTAAATTTCCCGAACGAGTCCAAACGCTTCAGGGCAATACTCGATACTTGCGATCGCGCTTGGCTGACCATGATTTTGTCGCAATTGGCGAAACCAATGTTGTACCAGTAATTTTACCGCCAGAGATTAATCCGAAGGTCTTTAGCAGACAACTGATGAAAGACGAGGGGATTTGGGTATCTCCGATCTGGTTTGTTGCCAAACCCCGGATTCGGATTACCGTTAACGCTCTCCATACCCAGGAAGAGATGGATCGTTTAGTTGCCGGGATGGTAGCAACGCGGGACTTGTTGTACAAACCAACGATTAGTGCTTAAGAAGTGGAGATTAGCAATTAGCTCTTAGCTGCTAGCTAATTGCTAATTGCCAGATGTGATCAAAGTGTTAAAGCAAACTGCAGAAATTCAAATCCGAGCCGTCACAACCCCAGCCGACAGCGAAATGTTTCTGGAGGTTCCGGCGCGGGTTTATGCCAACGACACCCACTGGGTGCCACCGCTTCGCAGCGATGTTGCGAAGCAGTTCGCACCTAGTAATCGCTTTTTTCAGTACGGGAAGTTACAACGGTTTATTGCCCGATCTCAGGGAGCAAACAGTTCTCAGGCAGTGGGACGTGTTGTTGCCGCAGTCAATCAGCGATTGATTGCCCGAGAAGGCGAGAATGTTGGTTTGTTTGGTTTTTTTGAGTGTGTCCCAGATTTCGGCATCGCTCAAGCCCTACTGGAGGCTGCCTGCGGGTGGCTGCGAGAGCAAGGCATGACTTTAGCTCGGGGTCCAATTGATCTGTCTACCCACAACAATTGTCTATTCTTAGTCGATGGATTTGACTCGCCGCCAATGGTGATGATGCCCTACAACCCACCCTACTACCCAGAGTTTATGGAGCGGGATGGCTGGTATAAAGCCAAAGATGCCTATGCCTATGATTTCCCTCTAGATAAACCCCTACCAGCGGAATTTGAGAAAGGTTATCGGATTGCTTGTAAATCTGGCGTCAGCTTCCGCCCGCTCAGAACCAAAGGCAAAGCATTTGAACAAGATTGCCTCAGTCTCTATCACCTCTTTACCCATGCTTTTGCCAACAACTGGAGTTCAACACCTCGAAGCGAGGCAGAATTTGTGGAAGAAGCAAAGTCCCTACAGAGCTTGGTAGACCCGGATGTATTCCCAGTAGCGGAATACAATGGCGAAATGGTCGGCTTTTTTATGGGGCTACCCGACTACAACATTCCGCTCAAATATGTTAGAGGAAAACTGAACTGGCTAGGAATTCTCAAGTTTCTTTGGTATCGTCGTCAGATTGATCAAGGACGAGTCATTGCGATTTGCTCGCTACCGGAATATCGCCGGAAAATGGTGCCCCTAGCCTTGATTTATTTAGGAATGCGAGGTGGAATCCAAAAAGGCAAACCCTATAAAAGGGCTGAACTTTCCTGGGTTTACGAAGATAATTTCCCCTCTCGCAAACTGATCGAAGCATCTGGCGGCAAGGTTAATAAGACATACAGAATTTACGAAAAAGCACTATGAAGGCGCTAGTTACTGGAGCCAACGGGTTTACAGGCTCTCACTTGGTACGGGCTTTGGAGCAGCGAGGCAATTCTGTGGTTGCTCTGGTACGCACGTCAAGCAATCTGGCGCGTCTGTCTGATTGCGGTGTGCAATTGGTTCATGGCGAGATTACAGACCGAGATGCCCTGCGAGTGGCGATGACTGGGGTAGACACGGTTTTTCACACGGCTGCCTACGTGGAGCTGGGGCTGGTCAATGAGGTCGAGATGGAGCGGGTGAATGTGCAGGGAACCCAGGCAGTGCTGGAAGTTGCCCAAGCAGCTGGCGTTGAAAAAATAGTGTATTGCAGCACAATTGGCGTGTTCGGCGATACCGGGGGCCAAGTCGTGAATGAAACTTTCAAAAGAACGCAGACCGACTTTTCCTCTGCCTACGATCGCACCAAATACCAAGCGCAAAAATTAGCGGATCAATTTGCCGCCCAGGGTCTTCCTGTCGTCAGTATCTTACCTTCCGGGATCTTTGGCTCTGATGACCCACATTTTCGTCCAGTCATGCAGCAATTTCTCTCTCGACGGCTGAAGCTGTGGGCTGGTGGCGATCGCATTACCGGCATTGTCCATGTAGACGACTTAGCCACTGCCATGATTCTGGCGGCAGAAAAAGGCATTCCGGGAGAGCACTACATTATTTCTTCGGGTGAGCTAACCACCCGCGAAATGTTTGAGATTCTCAGTCAGGAAACGGGCATTCCAGTGCCGGGCGAAGCTCCCAAACCCCTAGTCAGACTCCTGGGTAACTTACTCGATCCGATCGGACGCCTGCTCAAATGGCAACCACCCCTCAGCCGGGAGCGCGTTCACTATATTTATGACCGTTGTATCCGGGTGGAGGCCACCAAAGCCCGCCAGGAACTAGGTTGGCACCCCCGCTCAGTACCATCCACTCTACATGACAGCTTATCCTTGCCTTAAAACCCCATCTTCCAGATATGCGACTCGGTCGGCTACATCGATAATCCGAGGATCGTGTGTCACCATCAGCACCGTGCAGCCTTGTTCCTTCGCCAAGCGGCGCAGTAACGAAATCACCGTGTGCCCACTCTGGGAATCTAAGGCAGCTGTTGGTTCATCTGCCATAATTAACTGGGGATTACCGCATATTGCACGAGCGATCGCTACCCGCTGTTTCTGTCCCCCGGACAAGTCACTGGGCTTGTGATTCGCTTTATCCCCTAACCCAACTTGTTCAAGCAGGACTTGCGCCTGATTTCGGGCTGAGCGCTCCCGAACACCTTTGACATTCAGCACGACTTCAATATTCTCAGATGCCGTCAGAGCCGGAAACAAATTGAAACCCTGGAAAATAAAGCCGATGTTTTCTAGTCGGAACCGTGCTAGATCCTGACGTGACAGGCGATTAATCTCTTCTCCAAGTAGACACACACTCCCAGCAGTCGGTGTCAAAATGCCAGCTAAAATTGACAGCAACGTGGTTTTGCCCGATCCAGATGGCCCCATCAACAGTTGAATATCGCCACGTTGGACTTCCAGATCAATACCTTTAAGAGCTTTAAAACGCTCAGCCCCCGACTGGAACACCATTTCTACACCCCTGGCAGTAATGGCGGCAGTTTCAGCTTTGGTCGAGCCTCGTGCAGTGGAAGCAGCCTGACTTCGGATCTTTGTATCTGTGTAGTCTATTTTAGAAACAGTCATTTTTTTATGTTCTTAGTAAAGACGCTTCGATTCGGGAAGCGGCGAAACGCCACACCAAATTGCTTTTTTGCTATCCAGAAAGCTGGTTTTTGATGACACAATGAGCGCCCACCGACTGGATGTTGGAATACAGCTTAATACCAGAAGTAATAGTCAGATTTCGCCTTGATCTGAGCATCACTTTCTAAATCAATAACTTTTGGTTTCAGGCTGATTTTTCCTATTCACTGATTTCCCAGTGTCATAGGATGCCTGTGGCCAAGTTGTTCCCGCTTGCATGCCGAGTTACAATTTCCTCCCCTTATCGGCCTTTCTCTATCAATAGGTTAATTTTATCGAATGTTAAGTGGAGCTTGAAAGCAACTTGTTACAGATTAAAAACTGTCTACTGAATTTAAAGCCGCCACCACTAAGCATGCATCCCGCCTAAGGAATAATTAAGTCGTTTTGTCCGGCAGATTTCAGCTACCTCGACTATTTAGGTTGGTTTATACATAAACATCACAATTTCAAGTCATTCCTTAAACACAATTGCTGGATCAACGCGGGTGACCTTTTGAATCGCAAAGATTGCTGAGCCGACACACATCGAAACCGTGATCCCAAAGACTGCGATCGCAGTGAATGGCGTGATTAAAATCATGATGCCCTGAGTTGCCAATGTCCAAGCTCCGATGCCTAAGCAAATGACCATTCCGGGAATATAGCCTAGAACTGCCATCCACAGAGCCTGCTCGACAATCACACCGTAGATAATCCAATCAGACGCGCCCATTGCCTTGAGTGTTCCAAACTCTTTCAGATGGTCAGACACTGAGGAGTAGAGGATCTGACCAACAATGACTACCCCAACAATTACGCCCACTGTGGCACCGAGGCCGAGAATGAACCCGATTCCAGTTCGTTTTTCCCAGAAGGCTTGCGCCTGAAAAGCTATCTCAGCTCGAGTGTAAGCACGGGTGGAAGGCAAAGCGGCTTCTAGCTTCTGCTTGAGCGCCTGTAGATTTTGACCAGGCTGAGCTCGAATCAACACATAGGTGATTAAGTCTGATGCGGCTAACTTTTTGGGCGCAGTAGGGGAGGACTGAGTCGGAGTACTAGAAGTTGGGTCGGCATTCAAGTAAGTGTTAGTACACTGGATGTCCGTCGAGCCCGATTGCGATTTGCACGACAAACTAGAAGTCTGACCGGAATTCGCATAAGCGTTGGCATTCTCTAGGGAAGTGAACAGGAAATCACTCATGACAATTGATTGGCTGCCTCGTGTTAAGCCAACCAACCGTGCTGGAAGGGAGCCAATCGACGCCACGTCGCCAATCTGTTGCAAATTCAGGTCATGCAATTTGCTTTCGTCCACGATCACGGTGTAAGGCTGTCTCAGGGAACTCACGCTGCCTTGGGTGATATTCCACGGTGCAAATAATTGCCCATTTGGGTCACAGCCAATTAGTGTGACTAAATTAATCTTCCCTGTAGGTAAACGCAATATGGCTTTTCGGACAATCAGCGCTTCTGCTCGCTCAACGCCTGTCACCTGTTGAGCCTTGATCACTTGCGAAGCCGTGAGTGGCAAAGTTAGTTCAAGGTGCACCATATCTTTTGATGCCACCCAAATATCAGCATTAGATTTGTCGATTAACAGAGAAGCGGAGCGAGTAAACCCATTCAAGACACCGGTCTGAATTGTGACTAGGCTAACGGCAAACATAATCCCCGCCTGAGCCACAATGAAGCGAGGAAGGTCTTCGAGCAGATTCTTACGAGCAAGTGAAACCATAGGAAAAGGTTGTATAAGAATCACCTTTATACTGTAAAGGGTGTTTTTACTCAAACCTAGATCTGAAACCACGCCGTTAAGGCCACCGCTTGTTGCACTGGGTACTTATCCGCATTGCCATACCCGGTTAAAGCCTGTTTAATCTGGGCAGGTGTAAACTCAACAAACGGTACACCATGCTGAGCTAATACCAGTATCAGTTGCTAAACGAGTTGCAGTGGGCAATACGTTTTATTTTCTCAATTCCTGGAGCTTACTGGCGGCGGATGGTACTTATGTACCATCGCATTTCGTTAACGCTCTGCTTTCGATGAGCATTTGGAATTGCTGATAGACTCAGATAGTAACCGTTCACGGGGGGGTACATCATGCGCATAAACGTCAAAGCCTTGCTAAGCAAAAGCTTTGGGTTTTATGCGCATCAAAATATCGTACCTAAAATGTCTAAAAGACAATTTGCAGACCAGTATAGCACTTTTGACTACTCACAATTATCCGGTATAAATCCAATCTAGACTGGTTTTCGTACTGATTACGTGTGATTTCATATTGGACGTTTTTTTGATCCCCCCCTGAACGGTTACCTCAGATACTACTTGACTAGACGAGATGCCTGGTTTATTCTCTAGAAAAGGCTTCACCTTACCCTCTGTTGCAGAATATCGGCGTATGCTCACGGGGAAAGTGTTGTCGTTGGGGTGTCCTGCTCTAATCTTGCCTTACAGGTGTATTTGCAAAGATGGGATGCTCCTGCCAAGGATGTTCTAGTATTAGTTGCCAGGAAAGATGAAAATGTCTATTTTGTTGTCAAAAAACTTTAAAGATTTTTTGAAGTTTATTATCCCTTATAATTTAGTTGTGCTCTGGAGTCATAGAACACAAAGTAGACATGAAGCAGAAAATTGGGAATTAAAAAAGAAAGAACTATTCGCAATAGGATGGCTCAAAGAACAACAGCAGACTAGTTCAACAGATTTTAGTTATAAGGAAGCTATTAATTATTTAGCGTCTTTAAACTGCGACTTGCCTGAGTTGGATGCCATCATTGAAGGCACTATACCTGAATCTTCACTTATTTTTTGTGCTTCTTTTATCATCGAATATTTCACAGGGAAACCAATTATAGGGTTACATGTGGGAAATTTCGTTGGAATTTCATTAAGCCACTTTACTCATGTAGTTCAAAAACTTCATCCAGAATCATCAATCGTTTCAATTGACCCTAACATCCAACATAGAGATATCAAGAATCCATTGAATATAGTAATAGGGTTGCTCAATCAATTTGGTTTGCAAAATAATTGCCTAATTTTAACAGGTTATTCTTTAGAAGCAGGTAGCTATTACGAAGTTAACCCTAATGATACTTTTGATAATTCAACGACTCATTTTTTTGATAGAGGTCTAAGTTGTGCACAACAATTGAAAAGACTTGAAACAATTTCACCAGGAGCTTTCGATTTCTTTTTGATTGATGGCAACCATGAGGGATCTTATTTGCAGAGGGAAATAGAAACTGCAGATAAGTTACTAAAATTAGGTGGTTTGTTAATACTTGATGATGTCAATCTATTCTGGACTGATATTCAAAAGACTTATGAATCTATAGATGAGAAAAAGTATCAAAAAATAGGTGCAGATGGTCGTGTTGGTATCCTGAAAAAAATATTTTAGGGCACTGCTTCCCATAACAAACTAGCAGCGGTTGCCACTGCTTATGCCTGGGAACCAGTGACTCATCTATTGGTCAGAATACAATGAAAGAGTGCGTTACCTGTGGAACAAAATCACTCAGGAGGTGCAGTTTCACCTGACCTCTCTGAGAAAGTGATGCCCAACGCATTGGTCGCGCCATTTATTTGCACTGGGATATTGAATTCAGCGGACAATTGAATTCAATAGCAGCAAACAGTGGAGGTGGCAATGTCTGTGCATTTAATGCGTCGGCTGTTCACGGTAGAGGAATACCACAAAATGGCCCAAGCGGGTATTCTCACCGAAGATGATCGAGTGGAACTGATTGAAGGAGAGATTCTTGAAATGTCGCCCATTGGCAGACGACATGCCGCCCATGTGAAGCGCTTAAACAAACTCTTCAATCAAAGACTGGGCGATCGCGTTTTAGTAGGTGTCCAAGATCCGGTGATCTTAAGCGATCTCTGTGAACCCGAACCCGATTTATCGCTGCTACAACCGCGTCCGGATTTCTACGAAGCGGGTCATCCTCAGCCACAGGATGTCTTCCTGTTGGTGGAAGTAGCAGACAGCACGGTTGAAACTGACCAATATGTAAAAGTGCCAACCTATGCCAAATCTGACATTGTCGAAGTTTGGCTAGTAAATATTGCTCAGCAATGCTTGGAAGTTTATCGACAGCCATCCCCTGACGGCTATCAAGATCAGCAGAAGTACCAGCGGGGTCAAACGGTGTCTATGCAAGCGTTTCCTGATGTGACTATCACCGTAAATGAGGTTTTGGGATAGCTGACCTATTTTGGCTCATTGGTTGGAGCCGTGGCAGAATTGATTATCCTCAAAATCCTACTGCCAGAATTTATCTCTGACTTGAAAAAACGTCCGCTTCGCGTCTTGCAGGAAAATTGCAGTAGAGCCATAATTCAGGGGCAACTTTAGCAATGCACTGCCAGTCAAATAAGGTTGAAAACAAGAGTGCTTTCCCTGCTAGAGTCAAAACCGTCTGGTATACATTGTTGTATCCCCTGCCCCAAATCAGCTATGTTAATCGCTTCCATCAAACAAGCTCTAAACTATTTCAGGCAGGAGTCGCGCAGTCGCACCTCCCATCGGGTTAACCAGTGGTTCAAGTGGTTGGCTCCTGGGCTAGCGGTGAAACGCTGGTTGCTCTTAAGTGCTGGTGGGGTTGTGCTGACAGCTCTGGGTCTGGCAATTTGGATTAAGCTGACCCCGATTTATAAAGCCATTCAGTTGATTGAGGACATTCTGTCCGCTATCGCTACCGTTGTCCCCAGCAAGATCAGTGGCCCCCTTGTCCTAGCCTGCGGCGTGCTGTTGATTTTCTGGGGGCAAACCCGGACATTAGGCTCAATTACCGATGTACTGAGGGCAGAGGGAGATGAGGAACTGATTGATGTGTTATTGGCTCATCGCCGGTTGCATCGGGGGCCAAAAATTGTGGCAATTGGGGGCGGCACTGGGCTTTCGACCTTGCTGAGGGGACTGAAGGTTTACAGCGCTAATATTACTGCTATTGTCACAGTGGCGGATGATGGCGGGTCTTCTGGGCGGTTGCGGCGGGAAATTGGGGTGCTGCCACCGGGAGATATTCGCAATTGTTTGGCGGCACTGGCTTCGGAGGAGAAGTTGTTAACGGAACTGTTTCAGTATCGATTTCGGGCAGGGGATGGTTTAACTGGACACAGTTTTGGCAACCTGTTCCTGACGGCGCTGAGTGAGATTACCGGGGATTTGGAGCAAGCGATCGCTGCTAGTTCCAAAGTTTTAGCGGTGCGGGGACAGGTGTTACCGGCAACCCTTAGCGATGTTCGCCTCTGGGCAGAGTTAACTGATGGTCGCCGCATTGAAGGCGAGTCGAATATTACCGCCGCCGGAGGCAATATTGTCAAAATTGGCTGCACTCCCCCCAATCCACCCGCCTTACCCAAAGCTCTGCAAGCAATTCAGGAAGCTGATTACATCATCATCGGCCCTGGTAGCCTCTATACCAGCGTAATTCCGAATTTGTTGGTGCCGGAGATTGCCCAAGCGCTCGCCGAGCGGTCTAGAGGTGAGGAAACCCCTCCTGTACCTTGCATTTATATCTGTAACATCATGACCCAGCCGGGAGAAACCCAGGGATACACCGTTTCTGACCATATCAGATCGATTGATGCCGCTTGTGGGCAAAAGCTGTTTAGTGCTGTGCTGGTACACAAGAAAGTCCCCTCCGCTCAAAGCCTGAGCCGCTACGCCCAGGAAAACTCCCATCCCGTCTTCCTTGACAGAGAGGCTGTAACCCAGCTGCGGCGGCGGATTGTCCTGGCTAATGTGATGGATGAGGATGAACACACAGGTTTAGTGCGCCACAATCCCCAGCGACTGGCCGGGGTGTTGTTCCGGTGGTATACTCGCGCACAAGGGTTAGGGGTGAGAGGATGAAGATTTCTCTTGCCGATGCACAGGCAACGCTACGCTTGGGCTGGACTTTAGGAAAATCCCTCCCAGCTGGGAGTGTGATTTTGCTAGAAGGGGACTTAGGAAGTGGTAAAACCACTATGGTTCAAGGTCTTGGTGAGGGTCTAGGCATCACAGAGCCGATTGTTAGTCCCACTTTCACTCTGATTAACGAGTATACGGAAGGACGCCTCCCCCTATACCACCTGGATTTGTACCGCTTGCAACCTGAAGAAGTCACAGCGTTGCACCCAGAAATCTACTGGGAAGGCGTCGATGTGCCGCTGGGCATTGTAGCGATTGAGTGGGCAGAACGGTTGCAATACAAGCCTTCGGGCTATTTACGCATTTGTATTACCTACTCAGCCGATACTGGTCGTCAGGCTGATTTCGCGTCAGTGGGTGGGTTTGATCTGGCAGCGATCGCACCGTCCCCATTGCTTTAAAGCCTAGCCCCTATTTCGGTCAAATAATTCCTGGTCCCTTACCACGCTTGTCGCCTTCCGTAGTAAGTTTCCCTTGCTCGTCTTGATTCAAGTTTCCTACTTCTTGGGCGCGTATCTTCGCTTGTTCTTCCTCTTCTTGCCTCAAGTCTCCTGGTTCGTTTATGTACATTTCGGGTTCAATAGCATAATTATTGGCAAGACCCTCTTTGTCTACTGTGTAGCCACCCGTGATGTCAATACTTTCATCATCTGTTTGATCGTCAGTTTTTGCACCGCTAATTTTTGAGGGAAACCCCTTGAACGAACTACCCTCCCTCTCTCTGCGGGCTGCGGTTTCAGCCGGAATAATTCCCCTGTCGGGTGAATCGGTATCGAATTTAACTTGTTGATTCGTATTCGTTTCTTTGCCAGGATCAGTTTCATTATTCATGGTTATATCCTCAAAAAACGATTAATGTAAAATCGGCTTGATTCACCGCTTGCTTCATCCGCAAGTTCAGCCATGAGTCATTCTGACTTCTAACTCGGAGGCTTCTGACTCGGAGTCCGGTTAAGCACATTGTATATTGCTTGGGATTGTGTTAACGATTAAGTTATGCAACAATACCTAGATGGGTTAACCGATAGCCTTGTTAGCATCAAACGTTAACGCTCGACCTCGGACTTCTGTATTCAGTTTGCCTTGCTCATAGACAATTTGACCGCCGACAATGGTACACACAGGCCATCCAGTCAAATTCCAGCCCTCAAAGGGACTCCAGCCGCACTTGGTTAACAGTTCCTCGCGCCGCACCCGGCGGTAGGTGTTTAAGTCTACCAGGACTAAATCAGCATCATAACCAGGAGCGATCGCCCCCTTTTTGGGAATATTATACGCCTTAGCTACAGCCGAAGACATCCAGTGGGATACTTGAGCAATGGTGCAGCGTCCCTGCATTGCTGCCGTCAGCATCAGGGGCAGCGATGTCTCAACTCCAGGCATTCCGGAGGGAGTATTGGGGTACTCTTGGGCTTTCTCTTCCAGAGTATGAGGCGCATGATCGGTGGCGATGAAATCAATCACGCCATCGAGCAAAGCTTGCCAGAGAACGGCGTTATCGTGGGGCGATCGCAATGGCGGGTTCATCTGAGCTAACGTGCCGATTTTTTCATAAGCGTCGGTGTTCAACAGCAAATGCTGTGGCGTCACCTCAGCTGTTACCCAGCTAGGTTTATCCTGACGCAATAAGTCTGCTTCTTGGGCCGTTGACAGATGCAGGATATGCAGGCGACGCTGGTACTTCTTAGACAGTCGCAGAGCTAGCTGGGTAGCCAAAAGGGCTGCAAGGTTATCCTGAATTTGTGAGTGAACAGCGCACGTCTTAATTCCAGCAAATTCCTGCCGCCGCTGTTTGATTCGCTCTTGATCTTCAGCGTGAACCGCAATTAAGCGAGCACCTTGGGCAAAGATAGACTCCAGCGCCGAATCTTGATCAACCAACAGCTGACCATGCATCGACCCCATAAAAATCTTAATTCCCGGAGTAGGATTGGCTTGGAGCAGATCAGGCAGATTCTCTGCGGTTGCCCCAATAAAAAAGCCATAATTAACTAGGCACTTAGAAGCCGCACGTTGCAGCTTGTCGTCTAAAGCCACCTGGGTAGTCGTTAGCGGGCGGGTGTTGGGCATTTCCAGGAAAGACGTCACTCCGCCTCTGGCACAGGCACAACTGGCAGTAAAGAGGTCTTCTTTGTGTTCCAGCCCCGGTTCCCGAAAGTGTACCTGTGGATCAATGACTCCCGGCAACAAAGTTTTGCCTTGTGCGTCTATTTCTCTAGTCGTCGTTTCTTCACTAGCGGCAGATGAGATTTCCGGTGCAACCAGGACAATCTCGCCAGCGCTCGTTAGCACATCCCCAACTAAAAAGTTACCATTTGGTAAGAGAATTTGAGCGCGGCGGATTAGGAGGCAGGAAGGAGATGACATGGCTTGCAAGTGTTAAAGGAGTATTTGTTTTGTACAGTTAAGATTAGCAAATAGAGTTTCCCTGATAGGTTAGTTACCCACGTCTTACCTAAGCTTTGAGTGATTAAACATCTATGTCGCGTGAGCCAAGAAATCAAGTGCCTGCTAACAATTCCCGACAACAGCAACAAGGTTCCTGGTTAGGGGAACTAGGAAGAACGATCGCATTGAGCATTATTCTGGCCCTTGGGATTCGCACGTTCGTTGCCGAAGCTCGCTGGATTCCTTCTGAATCAATGGTGCCAACCCTAAAGGTTAATGACAAATTGATTGTAGACAAGTTGAGTTATGACTTTACTGACCCAAACCGGGGCGACATTGTGGTATTCTCGCCCACAGACAACATTAAACAGAGAAATCCTGAGCTCAAAGATGCGTTCATCAAACGAATCATCGGGCTTCCGGGAGACAAAGTGGAGGTCAAGGGAGAACGCGTTTATATCAATGATCAACCCCTACGGGAAAAGTATATAGAAGATTCGCCCCACTACCAGTTCGGCCCGGTAACAGTGCCACCTAACTCTTACCTAGTGCTGGGAGATAACCGCAACAATAGCTGGGATAGCCACTTCTGGGGCTTTGTCCCACGCGATCATATCATTGGCCGTGCGATCGTGCGCTTCTGGCCCCTCAATCGTGTTGGGGAACTAGATCAACTTCCGCAGGAAGCCTCGTCCAATTAGCTGAGTTTGTCAAGTTCTGGCACTTTCCCTAGAACTCACTTGTGTGAATCTGTCATTTCCAGTTCCTATCGAGCCGAGGAGAAAATTATGACGCTGACTGAACTGGAGAATGAGGAATTACAGGAAATGCCAAGCCTGGAACACGGTGCGATTGGGATTCGGCTGGGTCGATACCTGGATGCCTATGTGGAAGAAAAAGGTCTGGGACTTGTTTGTAACTCTCAAACTACCTACCGATTTATTGGACAAAAGCAAAATCGCCTGCCAGATCTCTCGTTTGTCAGTCGGGAACGACTGCCTCAGCGGATCGACCAAAACGCTGACTTTGCCCCAGATTTAGCCGTAGAGGTGTTGTCTAAGGGCGATGATGTCTCTGAGGTAGACAAGAAAATTCTTCAGTATCAGCGCTCCGGCGTCAGGCTGATCTGGATCATTCATCCGGTGATTCAGGCAGTAGATGTATATTGCCTCAAAGATAAACTAAAGCTACAACGATTACTGACAGAGGATGAGTTGGATGGGGAAGATGTAATCCCAGGTTTTCGGTTGAAAGTCAGCAGGCTGTTTGATTTTCCAAATGTGGTCCATCCCGATGAAGTAGATGCGTGAGGACATTCCTCTATGTCGCTACTTGACCCCAATCAAAGCTACACGTTCAGCCGATACTTCGAGTTAGGCTTTGAAGCCAGCGAACTGGCAGCAGAGTTCGAGTACTCTTTAACCCGCAAGGTATTGCACCTACCTCAAGTTTCCGGTGAACTCGACCGCTTGCAAGAGTTGCGGGATCGGATTGAGGACCTTTGCTTGTTAGTTGGTCGAGCAAACTAGGGCTATGAATAGTGTGGCTGACATAGTCAGATTTAGCGGCGCTACTACAATATCTGTGACCTGACGGATCTGTACTCCCAGGCTTACAATAGTAGGCATCATCGTCATGGATACCAAAGGTGCTGCCGCCGAGCAGAGCGATGTAGTTGCCTTCGCTCGGATGTACCACGCCGTAGTATTTAGTAGCTAGGCCATAAGTTTGTGCCAACCTATTGATATTCGGTGCCTTAGGGTTGCCGATAACCTGGTTGTAGGCATGATTCTCCTCCACGATCACGAAAATATGGGCGTACCTGGGCATGTCCGAGTCTAAAGAGGTCGGAACTGGGGGAGCTGCCGCTACTGGGCTAGCGATGTCTGCGATCGCCAATGTTCTTACCAGAAGAGTAAGAGAACCCAGTGCTATGGAGCTAGTAGGTAAGCAGTAATTGAACTGGAAATGTGTGATGTCTTTAAGCTTCATCACCAAATAACTATATTTATCAGGGGTTAAACAGTAAATATAATCTCTAAACGACTAAAAGCACTAGGGGATAGGCGGGCGATCGCACACTTGCTAACCGCTAGCGAGATGCAAAGAGTGCGCACTCTTCCGGGTGACAGTCTTGGCACAGATGTCGCTAATTATACTTGTTCCGCTTCCCTCAAGCGTGATTCGGATAATTGTGGTACCGGCACTGGGCAATAGAGAGGGTACCCTCCTCCACTCGATACACGATTCGATGCTCCTGAGTAATGCGCCGTGACCAGGAATAAGCAGTGTGTTCGCGCTTTCCTGTAAAATCACCAAATTCAATTTACAGGATAACCACCGATGGAACCAAGTGAAGCGCAATACCTGATTATCAATGCCCTGGATACTCTAGACCTACTCGGCTCTAACTTCTATGATGAAGATACGGGTGATTGGTACATACGGACTCCCAGCCCTGTTTTACCAAATTCCATCATCCGGCAAAATGGCGATATAGTCCCGATTGATTGGCACTCAGAATTATGAGAGAACCAACTGAACTGCAAAAACAGCAGTATAAAAGATTCACAGAAATCTTAGAAACAGGGAAGCAGCGTTATATCGAAGCTACGGGTAATCAGCGAGGTTATCGAGGGGGTATTAAAGGTCAGGATTACTTGACGGATGAACAAAGGCAAGAAGCATCATGGTTATTGCGACAGATGTTTGTCATTCCTAGGATTAGCAACGAAGGCTAGGCACAAGAGAAATCCAGTTCATAAAAATTCGAAATATTCGTTCCGCTCCCAAGAGTCTGCTCAAAATGGACGCGACCACTCGTTTGGCCAGCGGCAGGACGCATTGACCCCAATCAAGAATGAGATGAATCTTCGCTACTTTTGGGCCAAATAAGCTCAACATGGATTCCGGGGAGGGGCATTGGCTGCATCTCACTTTTGCACGCGAGGCAAGGCGGGAAGCTAAAGCTCAACCACTTGCCTCACTTAGGAATACACTCATCTACCAACTGAAGTTGCAGCTTTCCGGACTATTTCCCCGATCTATTTGCTAAACCGAGATCGTCCCTGAGCCTCTGACTGCACGCACTGAGCTGAACTTTATTGATTTAGTGGCGGCGTGACTGGACTAGACTCTTCCCCTCGCAAAGGGTAGTTAGTCACTTTCAGTGCCTGTGTGATCGCTTCTGCATCGTTAAACAGAGCTTCGGCTTTAGCATTGCCTGGGCAACTGAGATCTGGAGATTCCTCCCCACCAAGCCTAACGAACGTAGACGTACCAAAAGAAACAGACTTCAAGCAGTGTTTTTCTGGCAACTGCGACAGGGGCTGTGCCGCTGAGATATCACTGAAAAACTTGCTAGCAAGGGCTGCTGAGATTATACCATTACCCTGCCTATCACCATCAACATACGTAGCTTGTCCAGACTGTGATACATAGATGCGGTAGCAGACCGTATTTGTCGAGCCGGTATTGGAAATCACCGCCACATTTGCCGGGACAAGTATTGTCTGAACCAGGCATCGTTGACCATTTATGGTTCCCTGTCCTGACTCAGCGGCGATCGCAGGAACTGCAACCGTAGCAGCTAGTAAGGCTAGTCCGGCGATCGTAGCGGGAACGTGAAAGTCGCTCAAAAGCATGGCCGATTCTCCTTGATGATGTGATGGAATTGTATTAACTGCAGAAATTCAGACTTTGTATAAAAAATGATTGGGAATTAACCCGGATCATTGTAATCTGAGCTTTGGGTACTTTGCCTCAAGAATTTGCCTGAGCGACCGGCATTAGCAGACTTGAAGCTTGCGAGCGCTGCAATCATCTCTAAACAGCTAATTTGTTTTATGACTATATGCAAAAATAAAGATTTAACCCGTGAGTATTACCGTTGCGCCGACTTTAACAGGCACGGCTTACTTCAAAAGTAGTAAGGAACGGTCTGCTATTTTCAGGTAGAGGGAATTCCTCTAAGTAAAGTTCTGTTGCTTCTTGGAGGTTAGCGATCGCTTCCTCAATCGTTCCCCCTTGGCTAACTGTGCCAACTTCAGGGCATTGAGCAACATAAATGTTTTCTTCTTTGTGAATAACGGCGGTAAAAGTTTGGGTGTTCATAATTTCGACGTTGCTGTCGTCAAGGAGTTTGCAGATTTCGGTGAGTTGCATGGTGGGCTCTCAGGCTGACAAAGCGATGTCTGCGATCGCCAATGTTCTTACTAGAAGAGTAAGAGAACCCAGTGCTATGGAGCGAGCAGGTAAGCAGTAATTGAACTGGAAATGTGTGATGTCTTTAAGCTTGATCACGATGTATTAACTCCTACTGCTAAGGCCCGAATCTATCCTCATAGTGGTACCGGCACTGGGCAATAGAGAGGGTACCCGCCTCCACTCGATACACAATTCGATGCTCCTGAGTGATGCGCCGTGACCAGTAGCCTTTTAAGGCAAACCGTAAGGCTTCCGGCTTTCCGGTGCCGGAGAACGGTTCGCGCGTAATCTCTTTGATTAGGTCGTTTACCTTCTTCAGAATTTTCTGCTCGTGCTCTTGCCAGTAGAGGTAATCCTGCCACGCATCTTCAGTAAAGAGGCTATTCACTCCAGGATCTCACGTTCCGTGACCCGCCCCGCTTCGATATCGGCAATCGAACGTGTAAGTCGTACCGAGTTGGCGGGGCTTCGGAAGAGGTAGAGCGTCTCCTCAATTGCTTCGTAGTCCTCAAGGGACATCATGACGACAGGCTCGGCATTCTGACGAGTAATCATGACGGGAGCATGGTTTCGACACACTTTGTCCATCGTTTCCTTGAGGGTAGTGCGTGCGGCAGTGTAGGAAATGACGTCCATAGGAGCTGCTGGGGTAGTTACATGTACAATTCATTGTACATGTACTGCTCTCATCATTGTAGCCAGCTGAAGATTGTTGTCGCAATTTATGCGAAGCCCCACACTCACCCGCTCCCATCTTGGCTAAGATACACTCATCACGTCTTAACAAGGCAGTGTATATGGTACAGTACAACCCGTTGCAGTACCTTCCCACAGAGGAAGACCTGCCTGAGGCTGATAATATCCCTGTGGATAATGAACTGCAAATTCTCGTCCCCACTTTCTTACGTGCCATCCTGGCTTTATTGTGGGCTGACCGCCAGGACTGGTTCTTGGGAGTGAATTTAGGGCTCTACTATGACCGCAACCAACCAGCAATTGGACCGGATGGATTTCTCAGTTTAGGAGTGCCCAGGCGGAGGAAGGCCAGTGGGCGACTGAGCTATGTGGTGTGGCAGGAGAATAACGTCGTGCCGCAGTGGGTGTTGGAGGTGGTTTCAAAAACCCCAGGTGGCGAGTACGACGACAAGATGAGCAAGTATGCCGGGATGGGTGTACTCTACTATACTATCTACAACCCCGACTACTGGAAACGAGATAACCATAATCCTTTTGAGGTCTACCGCCTGGAGAATAAAGCTTTTGTGCGACAACCAGGAAATCCGGTGTGGATACCAGAAATCGGGTTAGGCATAGGGTATGAGTCAGGGACTCATGAGGGTTGGACCCGCGAGTGGCTGTACTGGTACGACCAGCAGGGCATCCGGTTTCCGACCCCGGAGAACGTCATTGAACAGGAGCGGCAGCGGGCAAGTCAAGCTGAAGAACGGGCAGAGCAGGAGCGGCAACGAGCAGAGCAATTGGCAGAGCGGCTACGAGCAGCAGGCATTGACCCCAATCAAGAATGAGATGAATCTTCGCTACTTTTGGGCCAAAGTAGTTGGTCACGTTCAGTGCTTACCGCCACATTTGCCGGGACAAATATTGTCTGAACCAGGCATCGTTGACCATTTATGCTTCCCTGTCCTGACTCAGCGGCGATCGCAGGAACTGCAACCGTACCAGGCCATCGGCAGATATTACCTTTATAGTATGTATATGCCTGGTTCAGTGTCAGCCCCAGGAAGAATTTCACGGCTGCTCTTAACACCTCTACTCTCGCACAGCTCTGCAAAAGACTCTAAACTCTCTAATCTTGCTGAAAGTTCGCTTAGGGTATCCAGATACTCAGCTACAGCAATTTGGCGATGTGTCCATGCTTGATCAAATTTGGAAGAACTATAGGACATTTCAAACTCTACATCAACATTAGGTTTTTTGCCTCTGATTTTGTCAGGAGATAAAGTGCGATCGCTTGTTGATATTTCCGTAATTCGTTCTACTCGTTCTGGGGTAATATGCTTTTTAAACCGAGAGGTAGTAAAGCGATGAGCTGTAGACAAATAAGAATTCTCATCACTGATTAATTCATCGCCCCATCTTCCCGCTACTTGTTTAAATTTGGGGACTTCTACCATAAGCAATTCTTTCGCTTCTTGATGCTTCCCTATTTCTAGTAGAAGATGCGCTTCTGTTGCTGTGGCTACTGCCCAACCTTGAAGAGAAACATCAGCATTGAGCATTATTTCAGCATTTAACTCTGGGGTAGCTTGCATCGCTTGATTAGTGAGAAATAGTCGCACTCTGGAAGCTGTTTTAATGGCTTCTCTCGGTGATTCATCAGGAAAACGAGCACGGTCATCAAGTTCAGCTTTTAAAGCAGCAATTTCTTTAATTAGCATTGCTTGATGAAGATGGGAAATAGCTTTGGCGAGCCTTTGTTGGTTTTGTCGGCTATCTTCTACTAATAAGTAGAGATATGCTAATTGTCCAGAAATAAGATTTAAGCGATTATCGACTCGATTGAAACCTTCTAATATACTATTTTCAATCCGATTTAAGCCTGCTTCAACACGATTAAAGCCTTCTTCCATCGACTATTGTCTGGCCATTAAGTCTGGAGACGGAAGAAAAAGTTCGACATATTCAATATCTTCGGTAATATTGCGAGTTACCGCTTCTTTATAATTCCGGGTCTCAGGTCGTGTTTTCGTTCTCGTTTTTGTGCTTTTGAAACAAGAACCCTCTTCATAAGATTCCGTATAGGTTTTTTGTTCTGTTATTGTGCGATTTTCATATTCTGTTTTCGTGCCAACTACTTCTGTTGTTTTAGAACGATTTTGCTTAATAGTGTCTGGAAGTTCAAAAAAATTCTCAGGTAAAGTTGGCAAGTTCTGAGCTAATTTTTTGCGTAGATTACTCATGGCTGCTTTTTTAATATTAATCGAAGAAAAGTTTTCTTCGGATAAACAACCTTTTAATCTCTTAACTTGTGCATCAACTAATGATTCTAAAGCTTGTTCAAATTGTTGAGCTTTTGATTGTAGAAAAAACTCCGCTCTTGCGGATATAGCTTTTCTGATCGTGTGATAGAGCAGGCGAACATAGCGTTCATCATGTTCAAGTTCTTTTTTCCCCTTATCATCATCAGCCCGTACACGCTTAACTAAGTGTTCTGACCCTTGAGAAAATTTACTGAGTCTTCGACTAACATTATTATAGGCTTTATAAATATCATCAGCCAATGAAGGTAATGTGACTTCTCGTAGTTTATCTCTTAGCTCAAAAGCTCCTTGATTATTCTTAAGAGAATCGCGAACTGGAACCATTAAAACTTTGGTTAAGTCTCCTTCTACTTCGTTAACAGCATTAAAAATTATAGAAAACCACTTAAGATCTGTTTTTTCAAGATCTTGTTTAATCTTAATCCGAGTCTGAGGATCGTCCTTTTTCAATCCTTCTATTATTTGCTCAATCTTGACCTTAAATTCTTTACCAATTGTTTTTGTATTTTTATGCAAGTCTTGACGAATTTTAGCAATTTTATCTCTTTCTTTCTCAACCTGTTCTCGATCATAAATTTGTCGGGTTTTAATCAGAATGTCAAGATTACTTGACAAAGCATTGTAATTATCGAATACCTCAAACAACACAGGAAGTATTACCAGTTCTGCAAATGATTCTTGAACCCGTCTACGGAAGCAATCCCAAAGTTCTCTACCACCACTCCATTCTAGAGAATAGCGGAGAATTCTTCGCATGGTTTCATCATCAATAGCCTCATTCTCTTGTACCTGATCTTCAATATGACGAAACCAATTTTTTAGCTCTCGGTTCTCCTTAGTATTTAATTTAATAACTCCTCCACAGTCTTGAAACATAGCTTTAAGGAGTTTTAACCGTATCTCCTGATTTATTACTGATGATTCGTTAAAAGCTCCTGAACCCCAAGCACACTGAGCATAATATAAAATACGAGCATTAAAAGGGAGAAGATCAGGAAGTTCTGGAAGTGATAAGACCTCTTTAATTTCCTCTCTTAACTTATCAATGCGCACTGATAGGGGGAAATCATCTGTTCCTCGCTGATCGACCCGATTTAAGATAAAAATCATCGAGTCCGTGCGTCCCTGTAGGTATTCAACAACTTTCTTTAATTCTTCCAATAGGCGTTTTCTGTGGTCATCATCTACCTGCATATAGTCCAAAGCTACTCAACTAAAAGCTTTATTAACTTGCTTTTGGATAGTTGCTAAGTTAGTCCGATCTTGAACTGATCTCAATCCAGGTAAATCAATTAATTCAACCCCTATTCCGTTGGGTAAACCCAGTAAAGAAGCATCACAAGCAGGTAAAAGCGGAACATAAGCTGTTATTTGTGGCGCAACATACTCACGCTTTTTCCGGGCATCGTGATAGGAGTGCATCACGGTGCGAATTCGCTGGTATAAATCCTCATCACTTAAGCCCGTCCATTCACCAGTATCCCAAACCGCATCCTCTATTTCTGCAATCATTAATCTCTGTTCTTGAGAATGTTTGAGGGTTAATACACCCCCACTCATTTCTCCGGCTTCAATAGGCGCGATTTTACGACCAATAAGCGCGTTAACAATTGTTGACTTTCCAGAGGATGTTGTTCCAAGAGTAGCAATCCGAAAACTAGGATTTTCTAGCCGTTGGACGGCTTCTTCATAAACAGTTAAAAATTCCTGGAGACAAGATTGAATCCCCGAATCATTAAAAACATCAGAGGACGAGTTGACTAAGCTAGAGACTGAGTTCCCTAATTCTTGTAAGAGGTTGCGGGTGTTGTTTAACTTAGATTCAATATTGAGTTCCACTGGATGCCTCTGTAATTAATACTTAGCGAAGTATGCCGTTAGCCTTATCGTCTATCTCTTTCACCATCACCTCAATCTGCTTGGGAACGAGCGGTAAAGGCTTTGCTTTCCCACGTTCCCAGCGGTTCACTGACTGAAACGACATTCCAACGATTGGGCAAATTGCAATTGAGTCAGCCCCAAGCGCTTCCGGGTTTCCTTTACCAGCACAGCGATCAATAGCGATTCGGTTACGGGCTTGGCGAGAATGCCTTCTTAATGGTCTTTGTTGAGCTTAACTAAGGAGGCACGGCTTCGCACATGGTAAATTTACGGATCTTTCAAACCCTAGATTCCGCCAGGGCAAACGCATCTAATGAACGCTGTTGATAAATTGTTAGTGTTTTTTGAGCACAACATGACTACCCTTTTGTCTAACTTGCACAAAGCCAAGACGCTCTAAGGCTCGAATCGCCTCTCGTCCTGAAATTCTGGGTAGCCTAGGCACGGCTTACTTCAAAAGTAGTAAACTCAAAATGGACGCGACCACTCGTTCGGCCAGCGTTCGATCACAACTTTAGTTTGGGTGAAAAACTCTACTGCGTGGTGGCTCTGACCGTGCAGATCACCAAAAAAGCTATCTTTCCAACCACTAAACGGAAAGAACGCCATAGGTGCGGCTACACCAATGTTGATGCCGATATTGCCAGCTTCTGCTTCGTAGCGGAACTTACGAGCAGCTGCTCCACTAGTGGTAAACAAACAAGCCATGTTGCCCCATTGACCGCTGTTAACTAGGGCGATCGCCTGCTCAATGGTCTCCAAGTGAATCAAACTCAACACCGGACCAAAAATTTCGGTGCGGGCGATTGTACTAGTCTGCTCAACGTTTTGCAGAATGGTGGGTCGGATAAAGTTGCCTTGTTGTAACCCAAGAATATCCGGGTGGCGTCCATCTACCAACACGGTTGCGCCTTCTAATGCCCCCTGTTGAATTAATCCTTCGATCCGGGCTTTACTTTGAGCAGTGATTACGGGTCCCATTTCCACCCCCTCATCCAAGCCATTGCCCACCACTCGCTGACTGGCAACCTCAGCGATCGCCTCTGTAAACGTGCTACGAGCTTCACCGACAGTGACTGCTACTGAGCCTGCTAGACAGCGTTGCCCTGCACAACCAAAAGCACTGTCAGCTATAATTTTTATCGTCATCGACACATCCGCATCCGGTAACACAATCAGCGGATTTTTCGCACCGCCCTGGCATTGAGCACGTTTGCCGTTGGCTGCCGCCCGACTGTAGACATACTTGGCTACTGGGGTGGAGCCAACAAAGCTAATCGCCCGGATAGTCGGGTGACCCAGAATCGCATCCACCACCTCTTTCGCGCCGTGTACTAAGTGTACTACGCCTTTGGGCAACCCAGTCTGCTCCAGCAGAGCGAAGACTTTTTGCATCGTCAGCGGCACCTTCTCAGAAGGCTTGACAATGTAGGTATTGCCACAGGCGATCGCGTAGGGCAGGAACCAGAACGGGATCATGCCGGGAAAGTTGAAAGGGGCAATGAGAGCCGCCACTCCAATCGGTTGTCGAATCATGCTCTCATCAATGCCGTGAGCAACGTCTTCCAGGTTGTGCCCCTGCATCAGCATCGGAATGCCACAGGCGACTTCCACGTTCTCAATAGCGCGGCGCATCTCGCCTTTAGATTCAGCTAACGTTTTACCGCATTCCAGCGTAATCGTGCGAGCCAAATCGTCAAAATGCTCTTCAAGCAGGTTTTTGAGTTTAAATAAATATTGCACTCGCTCTGTCGGCGGCGTTCGTCGCCACTTGACAAATGCCTCTGCAGCTGCTTGAGCTGCTTGATCCACCTCACTGGCTGGTGATAACGGCACCTTAACCAGTACCTCCGCCGTGGCTGGGTTAACAACCTCTAGGTATTCTGTAGCGCTAGAGGCACGCCACTCACCGTTGATGTAGTTTTGTAAGGGATTAGTTGTGCTCATCAGACTTGGCACCTGGCGTCAGCAACTCTTCAGTTTAAACCAATGAGCGCTGCAACAACGTCCCTAGTTGGGTTGCTGCTGCCTGGGAAAGTTTGATCAATCGCTTGTCTTGGGCACGGACTTCCAACATAAAAAAAACGAGAACCCCCGCTTTCCCCTGATGGTTAGCCAGAATTGGAACGCCCAACCCAGTTTTGACGCCGAAAGCGAGGGCGATTTGATTGCGCATAAAATAGGTTTCTGACTGGGCTGAGACATCCGAAATCCATTCGGGTTGCTGGGATGACCAGACTCGCCCCGGCAAGCCCATGCCTGGGGACAAGATCAACTCTTCGCTACAGAGCCGGAATTGCTCCAGGGCAGACACATAGGCACTGTCCCTATGAGTGTTAATGTAACAGGCTGGGCTGATTTCTAGAAGCCTGCCGTCCTTGTAGGGAATCCAGACTTCGCCATAGTCCCAGTTTGTGAACTCACAAACTTTGCCAAGTGCGACAGTAAGCGCGCTTTGGAAATCCGGCGCTTCACTAATAGCCTGGTTCAGCGTTTGCAACATCTGGATTTCTGATTCCCCTTTGTGCTCAACCATGTTTTTCAAGTTCCCGCTTACAAAAATAAAATAGTTTTTACTTTTCAGGCCCACAGCCAGCGAATTATACAATTATTTACAATATTTTACGTTTTGACAACACTTCCCCTTTGAGCATCGTGATTCTATTGTCAACACTGCTGTTGCGTGCATAGAGCCATTGGGGAGGAGTTGGCGATGTCTGCTCAAACACAGTTTTGTAGAGATATCTATCGTCGAGCAGGTCTCGAAAGCGTAGGGTCTATTGAAATGAGCTTAGCATTGTGCGATCGCCTTGTGGAAAGCGATCGCACGAGCTGTTTTTATTCGTCTGGCAATGTCTGACGGTTTTCAAACTTCTACTCAGCTAGGGAAACAATCTGCTCAAACAAATTTTTTACTTCAGTTAAAGCCTGCTTATAGTTTTGGTCATCACTTTCTTGAGGTTTTCAACCTAGATGCAATTGATACATCTTTTGAGAAAAAGTCATAGGACTGACGCATTTTATATGATGCCTAGGCACCTGATTATTATATATAGCATTTATATGCCAGTTAGCTTTTACATATGGCATCTGGGCGAAACCATAGCCTAACTTCTGAGTCTTTACTTGCTGAACATGATTTAATTTCATGGATTTTGTATTGCTTACTACATTATTAGTATATCCATAATTAGCAGGCGAAAAAGATGAAGTTGCGTATAGAAAAGATAAAAAATATTAAGAAGCTGGTCGCAGGCTGCGCTTTCCTCAAATATATCTGCGCCTAACTAGAAACCAATCCTAAATTCGCCTAGGTAAGTATTGCCATCAGTCACCACATCAGCTGGAATCAGAAGAAGTGGGTTAAGAGCGATCGCACTCCTCTAAACCTAAACCCCAGATGCTCGTGTTCCGCTGCTCGAGGAGATAGGACTTGATGCGAGTCTATTATACAACAGATTAGTAACATGTCGTTACACCATAAAAGACGACGCGAGCGGTTTAAACCGCTCCCTGAATTTGACTATGACTAAATTAATGACAAAAGCTCTGACTAAAGTATGCTGTAATATTTAAAACTCAGTATTAAAATCAGGTGACGCGAGATGGATACATAGGCTGAAAAGTCTGTCAAGTAAATACCTCAACCGCTTTGTTGTTTTGTCTAAAATCCACGGTTTTAAGTAATCGGAGCAGTTCTCCACATAGTCGAGGATTGTTCAGCCAAATAGACGACATCAATTGTCAGGGTAAAAAGCTGTACCCACCCAACACAAGCGCCCAAATCTCTGTGTCCTCAGGCCGGGGAGGGGCTCAAGAGCGGATGAGGATGGACAGTATAAGCGCAAGTGAATGCAATCTTAGGAGTCGTATGAGAAAATTTGGCAAACTGAGACCAGCTCAATGGTTGGGGATAAGCCTGATTGTTTTCGGCATTGTTTTTAGTACAGGTGCCTTTGCCCAACAGGCGCAGCAAATGGGATCTCAGGCAACCGAGGAGAGTCTAAGGGTTGCGCCAGCAGATTATCCAGGTACAGTGCATCTGCTACCTGCAACTCTTGAAACGACTCAGTGGGGATGGTTTAACAATTCTCAACCCCCCGTAATGGAAATTGACTCTGGCGATACAGTGGTTGTGGAAACCATGATGCACTCCCACAATCAAATTGTCCCAGGGACAAATATTGAGGAAATAAAAAAACTGAGGACTGACTATCCAGGACGGGGACCACACACGATCACAGGACCTATTTATGTCAAAGATGCGGAACCGGGCGACGTCCTGAAAATACAGATTCTAAAAATTGTTCCCCGCTCCTACGCTACCAACTTCAACATTCCAGGCTTATTTGGGGCATTTCCCGATAAATTTCCAGAAGGGCAAGTTAAGTATTTTTATCTAGATATAGATAAAAAAGTAGCGCGATTCGCCCCTGGAATTGAAATTCCCCTAGCACCCTTTCCAGGTACTATTGGGGTTGCCAGAGCCGAACCAGGCCAGTATAGTACAGTGCCGCCTGGACCCTACGGTGGCAATTTGGATATTCGAGACATGGTAGAGGGTACAACCCTGTACCTGCCAGTGTTTGTTAAGGGCGCTCTGCTGTGGACAGGTGACTCTCACGCTGCCCAAGGCAATGGGGAGATTAATCTCACAGCGATGGAGACGGCTTTCAAAGAAGAGGTGCTCAATGTCTCGGTGATTAAGGGCGAACAGCAGGAATGGCCTTATATTGAGACTCCCAGCCAGTGGATCACCGTGGGGATTGATCAAGACCTGAATAAGGCTCTAGATATAGTTCAAGCAGAAACGTCCAAACTCCTGGCACAAAATCGCACCAGTCCAAACGAGGCAATCGCTTTCATGTCGGAAGTATCCGACTGTCGGATTTCGCAAATTGTCGATGTCAACAAGGGAATTCACTGTCTCAATCCCAAGAATTTCGAAGCAAAACACTATGTCAAGCATCCCACCGCTGAGACGCCGGATTACTACGTCACCAGTGACAAGAGTAGTGACTTAAACGAAGCAATGAATAATGCTTCCCTGGCGATGATTGATTTGCTTGAGCAGCGGCAGCAAGTATCACGCCTAGATGCCTACGCGCTTGCCAGTATGACGATGGATTGTCGTCTGGGCAAGATCAAAGCGGAGGAAAAAAGCGTTCACTGCCTAGTGCCCAAGAGCATTTGGGTGGCAAATCGATAGAAAGTGATGCGTCTTACAATTTGGTTAACTCTCTGGCTGTGTCTGCTGGGGCTAGCTGCGCCGAGTGCTTGGAGTGCTGAACTAATTAAGGTAGTTACCACAACCTCTGATCTGAAAAGTTTAGTCCAGGTTGTGGGTAAACAGCGGGTAGAGGTTACCAGTATTGCCCTACCTGCCCAAGACCCCCATACTTTTGAACCCAGGCTAGCGAATTTACAGCAACTCAAGGGTGCCAAACTGGTAGTCAAAATTGGACTCGATCACGACCTCTGGTTTGAGCGAATGCTCCAGGAAACGGGCAACCCCAGTCTGCAACGAGGGGGTAATGGATATGTAGATGCCTCAACCGGAATTCCCCTACTGGAAGTCCGCTCAACTACCTTGGCTCCCACCCTTGGACATACCCATGGTGCGGGTAACCCTCATTACTGGCTTGACCCCCTCAACGCCGAAACGATTACTGGCGCAATTATGGAGGGGCTAATCAGAGTTGATCCAGAACACGCCAAGATTTATCAAGCCAATCGTGCCGCAATTCTTGCTGAGTTGGCAACAAAGGTCGCTGCCTGGACAAGTCAATTGGCTCCCTACCAAGGTCTACCTATTATTGCCTACCACAACAGTTGGCCTTACTTAGCACGCCGCTTCCGGTTGAATGTGGTCGACTACGTCGAACCTAAGCCTGGTGTCCCTGCCAGCCCCACTCATCTAGCAAGCTTGATCCGCAAGATGAAAGACCAGCACGTTCCTATAGTAATCAAAGAACCCTATGAATCTGAGCAAATTCCTCAACTGCTGAGCCGGAAAACAAGGGCAAAGGTCGTTACCCTGATTTCTTCAGTTGGGGCGATTCCAGAGGTTCAAGACTACTTTTCTCTGTTTGACTATAACGTTAATGCCCTAGCTCAAGCGTTTGGTAGCAGGTAGCACAATGACTGATGCCCTACAACTTTTAGCAATTCCGTTTCTGGTTACGCTTGTCCTCACAGGCATTCACACCTACCTGGGAATTCATGTCTTGAGTCGCAACATTGTTTTTGTTGACCTGGCTCTAGCACAAGTTTCTGCCCTAGGTGCAACGGTAGCATTCATGTTGGGCTATCTACCCCAATCTCCGGCGTCATACGCCTACTCTCTGCTGTTTACCATTGTCGGAGCAGCCATTTTGTCACTTAGCCGCAACTGGACAGGGAGGGTATCTCAAGAAACTTTTATTGGGGTCGTCTATGTCGTGTCAGCGGCAGCGGCATTCCTGCTGGTCGATAAATCACCTCAGGGAGCAGAACACATTAAACAGCTCTTAGTGGGTAGTATCCTCACAACCACCAGGGATGATCTATTCAAGGTGCTTGGGCTTTACAGCATCGTAGGGTTTTTTCACTGGCTTGGGCACAAACGCTTTCTGTTGATTTCGTTCCAGCCGGAGCAGGCGACTCAGATGGGTTGGCAGCTGTGGCTGTGGGATTTTCTGTTTTATCTCTCTTTTGGTGTAGTCGTCACCAGTTCGGTGGCGATCAGCGGGGTGCTGCTGGTTTTTTGTTTCCTCATCATCCCGGCGGCGATCGGCACTCTTTACAGTTCAAGTGTCTTAGGGAAGCTACTACTGGGGTGGGCTACCGGGATATTTGCTAGCAGTGTAGGATTAAGCTGTTCCTATCTGTGGGACTTGCCCACAGGTGCCACAATTGTCTGTGTGTTTGGCGCTACCCTGACCCTAGCAGCACTGCTCAAGCCTTTAATTCTCAATTCAAAAGAACAGCGCAGACAAGTCTTTGTCAAAGCCTTGTCAATCATCCAAGCTAGTGTGCTTGGGGTAATTTTGCTATCGGGCGTGTGGTTAACAATAAATCCCCACGCTGACCATCCTGTGTTAGACCTGCTGGACACTTACCAGCCGACTGTCAAGAACCTGTTTTTAACCCTTAAAGAACAGCAGATTCTGGCGCAATCTGTTTGGGGGGAGGAGCAGGTGCGCTCAGCATTTGAACAATTGGCGGCAATGGAGCGCAACAGTCGTTGGCAAGGGGCTGAGTTGACGCAGGAGGAGTTACGACGGCTATCGTCTTACACCTTATCTTTTCAAGAGATGGAAAAGGGCGAGCAATTTGTGCAACGAGAACTCAGGAATAAAGTCCGCGATCGCCAAAGTTGGGTCTTGGGAATGCCTCTGATTTTCCTGTCGTTGGGATGGCTGATTACTTTAGGTGGTAGCTCGCCAGATCACGGACGCGCTCAATAGCGACGTCTTCGAAACGGCTCCAGACTCGACGACCAATAGTCGGCAGACCAAACCCTATCTTTTTAGAAGCGTGATTCTATTGTCAACAAAAAGGATCTTGCGAGGATAGAGCCATGGGGGAGGAGTTTGAGATACCTGATCAAACACAGTTTTGTAGGGATATCTCTGAGCGAGCAAGTCTCGAAAGAATTGCTGTACAGAAGGGTAAAGCAGTGCAAATTTTTCTAAAACAAAAAATCTATCGTAATACAGAGAATCGAGAGCAACGTAATCAGGTTGCCGCTTTATCAGTTGTTCAAGCGAATACAATTGTTGCCAACCCTCCTGTTCTTGGTTCCTCTGCCGAACTTGTGCCATCATCCAAGGGTCATTTTTAAATATTTGTTCGAAAATCTTCCTCCTACCACCGACAACCAATATTTTTCGATCAGTTAGATTCACTCCCGGTATCACATTCCAGTTAGGAGTATAATTAGTATCTTCTATTGAATTACCTGCTAAAATATTCTTTTTCACCCACTCCTGAGCTGACATGCGTGGATCTTCTGCAAACCGTTTTCCGACATACAAGCTACACAATGAGTTGTAAGTTACTAGAATAAGTAACAAGGCTAATATAAGATTTCGTTTTGCATGAATTTTGAGAAAAAACGGACCGGAAATCATTAACCAAAAAGGCACGATTGGCATCACAAAACGCACCTCCAATCTCGGAAAAGAACCAAATTTGTAAGAGTACAACAAAAACACTGAAAGGAGTAATAAAACTCCCTTTTTTTCCTTACCGTTTCCCTGAGCCGAAAACAGAAAGTAAAAAGAGAATAAAAAGGCAATTGTAAACAGAATTAATCCTGGAAAGCCGATAATTTCTGTAAATAGTGAGAAAAATTTCCAGTAGCTATGCTCGGTAGTTATGTTGCCATCGTATACAGGAGTAACGAGGTAGTTATACCTAAAATCAGCTATAAAAGTAGAGTAATCAAGGACTGCGAAGGGATTCCCGACTAAGAAACCAACAACAACCATAGCCAGACCGAGGAAAAGTTGTTTGCTCAGTAGTGTCCATGAGATAGTTCTACCCAGAATATGAGCTGCAACAATTGCAATTCCTACAGCCAACCCATTGTACTTTGTAGCTGTGGCAATACCTGTGAAGAAACCAGCCAGAGCGTAATCAGAAGATTGACCGTTGAGACAAATGTTTTGGGAAAAGTAAAAAGCTACCAGCATCCAAAACAGCACTGGAATATCTGCGGTTAAATAGTGGCTGTCAACGATGAAGCCAGCACTGGTAGCGAAAATAATAGTGACGATACGAGCTGCAAACAGGCCGAAGAACTTTTTTGTAATGTAAAAAACTAAAGCAATCGAACCTAAAAATAGAAAAACTGTTAAAAGTCTAGACCAGAAAAGTTTAACAGATTTAAAATTAAGAGATAAATGCAGGATTGATTGTGATAAACTTTCAAGAATTTGAAATGGTAAGGAAGATAGAAAAAAATTAAAGTAGGTGTGAAAGGGTGGTTTCTGAAAATCTGGGGGCTCAAACGCCGGTTTTCCCGCTTGAAAAAGATCCCGGAAAGCCATTTGGTCAGGGTTCCAACATTCCACCCAACCCCACTGAATTCCATTTAATCCAAAAATCAGACCTAAAACTAGAGCAACTCCTAGGACTTTATCCACCCTGCCTGCTCCTAAACGGCTTGGATAGGACTTTTTATTACTTTTGCTTACTGACAAAACTGAATCTATAGCTTAACATAACTGACATTAGGAAATTTTAGCACCACTGATTCCCAGCCAGTCAACCAAGTATGACTATCTACTTTTTACTATGTACCCCAAACTCGAGGATGTGGTGAATATCTACCAAAAACTAGCAGTTGCCACCGCTGGAGTAGCCCTGAGCTTCGCCGCCATTGAAGCTAAACCGGCACAAGCTGCTACTCTTACGTATAATTACATCGAAACACCCTTCAAAAGTGAGCCTTATGTGGGGGGAAGCTTTAGCTTTAATAATAGGGCTGGAGGAAAAACATTTAAAGTCACCAATTTCATCCTGAATTGGTTTTCCTCTGATGGAAGTCCACTAGCCTCTTTTCCCAATCCCAATCCATTTGGTTTCGCTCCTCCTAGTTCTCTCCCGGTGTGGAACTCTTCTATTGGTTCATTGGTAGGGGAGTATCAGCAGTGCGGCAGGGTCTGTACGGATAGTTTTTTCAAGAAAGGTCAAACGAATGACAAGCTATCTTTCAATGGAATCACGGTAGCTTCGTCTTCTGGTTCAGTGCGTTACAAAGACCCCACAGAAGCCCCGGAGCCAAGTGGCGTAGCGGGGTTTCTGCTCGTCAGTCTAGGCTTAATCCTGAAGAAAAAGGGTAATAATTCAGGTCAAAGTACTTGGCTATGAGCTAGCTCATACTTGGCGAACGAGTGAGTTTCCAGCATTCAGTAGCGATCGCCCAGTCTTCTTGGGCCTGCACAATCAACACGCGCACACCTGAATCAGATGCCGCGATATCCTGGTCAGCAGGTGACTGGGCATTTTTGTCTAGATCAAGTTTCAGCCCCAGAAATTCAAACTGCTTACACGCTGCCGATCGCACAGCAGCAGAATTTTCCCCAACGCCGCCAGAGAATACAAGCGCGTCTAAGCCGCCCAAGGTTGCAAGCATTGCGCCGATGTGTTTGTGGAGTGAATGCACATACATATCAAACGCCAGCTGAGCGCGTGGGTTGCCACTTGCGATCGCATCCATAATCTGGCGCATATCTGCTGACACGCCAGAAATCCCCTTCAACCCGGAGGCGCGATTCAGAATTTCCTCTAACTTGTCGGCATTTAGCCCTTGTCGCATTAAGTAAATCAGGATGCTAGGGTCAACAGATCCAGATCGAGTGCCCATCATCAATCCTTCTAGGGGAGTAAACCCCATTGTGGTATCGATGCTCTTACCTGATCGGATTGCAGCCATTGAGCAGCCATTGCCTAAATGACAGGTAATCAACCGCAAAGATTTCAAGTCTTTACCCAACAGCTGCGCTGTCCTCTGGGCGCAGTATTGGTGATTGATGCCGTGGAATCCATAGCGGCGGATGCTTTGCTCAAACCACTCGTAGGGACCAGGGTAAACAGCAGCGCTTAGGGGCAGCTGGCTATGGAAGGCAGTATCGAACACTGCTACTTGTGGCACATTTGGTAGAAGTTCCTGCGTCGCTTCAATTCCTTCCAGGTTGGCTGGGTTGTGGAGTGGGGCGAAAGCAGAAAGCTGTATGATCGCCTCTTGCACGGACGGTGTAATCAGTGTGGCTTCACGGTAATCCTGACCGCCGTGAACAACGCGGTGACCAACAACATCAATTTCAGTTGGATCGTCAATCACCTGAGTTTTACCACGACTGAGGGTATCCAGCATATGCGAAATCACAGCGGGTCGGTGTTGGGTCGGTAGTTCTTCTGACAAAACTGCCCCTTGAGAGGTTTTGACCTTAAGTTCTGCCACACCTTGATGGTGAGTCCAATCAACCTTGGCTTCCCAGAGCGGTGCTGCTGCTAGATCCGGCAATGAGTCATCCAGCTGGTACAAGCAACTCTTCTGGCTACTCGATCCTGCATTCAGTACAAGTATTTTCATCCTTTAACACCATTGCCAATTGCTAATCTCAGATGGGTCTTCCCCATTTTCTAGAATGTACCGCTTGTAATCCAGCAAAATGTATTCGTAGTGCTGTACGCGATCGCTAACCCTTACAGCTACGCGGGGATTGTGGGGCGCTGCCAGCCGAATTGCATTCATAATCAGGTGAAAACGGCTGGTGCGATTGCGTACATGCATGTCAAATGGTGTTGTCGTGGTGCCTTCTTCCTGATAGCCATGAATGTGGAATCGCTCGATATTAGGACGACCAAACAATAGCTCTTTCACTGCTGAGGGATAGCCGTGGAAGTTAATAATTACTGGCTTATCTGGGGTGAATAGGGCGTTGAACATCTGGGCATCCAGTCCGTGGGGATGTTCTGACTTTTCTTCTAGCACCAGCAAATCTGTAACATTCACCACCCGTACCCGCAACTCTGGCATTTCCGAGCGGAGAATGTGAGCTGCCGCCATGACTTCCACAGTAGGCGAGTCTCCGATTCCCACCAACACCACATCAGGGTCAATGCCTTCATCAATGCTCGCCCATTGCCATACGGAAGCACCGGCGCGGCAGTGGGCGATCGCTTCTGCCATCGACAACCACTGGGGCATTGGATTCTTGTTGGCAATCACCAAATTGACTTTGCCGGTACTCTGCAAGCAGTGGTCTATGGTGCTGATTAGACAGTTAGCATCGGGCGGCAGATAAACTCGCGCTGTATCGGCTTTTTGATTCAACACGTTATTGATAAAGCCAGGGTTTTGGTGCGAGAAACCATTGTGTTCCTGACGCCAGAGTGTAGATGTTTCCAGATATGTCAGTGATGAGACCGGTAGCCGCCAAGAGATTTCTTTGGAAAACTTGAGGAACTTGGCAAATTGGTGCATCATTGTCGTAATTATCCCCAAAAATGCCTCATAGGAGGGGAAAAGACCATGGCGCCCTGTAAGTAGATATCCCTGTAACCAAGCTTGGCAAGTGTGTTCACTTAAGACTTCCAATATCCTGCCGCCGTTGGCACCGATATGGCTGTCGTCGGCATTAATCGGCCACTGATAGTCACGCTGAGTAACTTCTAGCACCTCTGTCAACTTGTTAGACTCCAGCTCATCCGGGCTGAAGATGCGGAAGGTTTTGGGATTGCGCTCAATCACCGCTTTGAGGTACTGACCGCCTTGCTTAGTGTTACTGGTTTGATCTTGCCCCCGCTGACAGGCTCTTTCTGCCGTCTCGTGCGCAGTAGGCACCTCAAAATCATCTACACTGGGGAGATTGAGTTGACGCCGGATGCGTCCACCAAAAGTGTGAGGATTAGAGCCCATGCGCCGATCACCTTTGGGACACTGCTCCAAAATCTCTGGTAGGGGGCGACCTTGCTCGTCGAATAGTTCCTCAACGTGGTATGAGCGCAGCCAGTCTTCCACAAGCCGCAAATGCTCTGGATTCTTTTTCACGTCTGGCGCTGGTACTTGGTGGGCGCGGTAGGAACCCTCAATCGGTAACCCGTCCATTTCCTTGATACCAGTCCAGCCTTTGAGCGATCGCAGAATCAGCATTGGCCACTTGGGTTTAGCAATCCGCTCTCCCGTTCGAGCCGCCTGTTGAATGCGACAGATTTCCTGATAAGCCCAGTCCATCGAGCCGTAGAGGTCGGCATCTAAATCGGCATCTTCCACAATCCGCACATTGTAGCCGTAGCCGGTGAATAGGTGCAACAGTTCGTCATCGCTCATCGTGCCGTAGATGGTAGCACTGGCAATCTTGTAGCCGTTTAGGTGCAGAATTGGTAGCACAGCTCCAGACTCAGCTGGGTCAAGATACTTGTAGGAGTGCCACGCCGTTGCGGTCGGACCTGTCTCCGCTTCTCCATCCCCCACAATGCAAGCTACAATCAGATCACGGTTATCCATCGCCGCCCCAAAGGCAGTAGCGAGGGCATATCCCAATTCCCCGCCTTCGTGGATTGTGCCGGGGATGCCTGGGTACAAGTGACTGGGGAAGCCTCCGGGCCAGGAAAATTCCTTGATGAGTTTCTCTACTCCCGGTTGATCCAGGGTAAATTGTGGGTAAAACTCATGCAGCGAACCTTCCAGGTAGAGATTGGCAAGATTCGCTGGGGCACCGTGTCCTGGACCAGTGATCAGGAACATATCCACATCGTAGCGCCGGATCAGGCGGTTGAGATGGGCGTAGATTAGGTTGATGCCAGGGCTGGTACCCCAGTGCCCCAGCAGACGTCCTTTGATGTCTTCAGGACGCAGGGGGTTTTTGACGAAGAAGTTGTCTTTGAGATAGATCTGGGCGGCGGCAAGGTAGTTGGTGAGGCGGCGGTAACGAGCGATCGCGTCCAGTTCGGCTGCGTGGTTTTGACGGACTTCTCGGACGGAAATCTTAGGGCCAGTTAGCGTCATCAGTGGTGTTGACGTCATTAGGATTCACCTCGATAGACAGCATACTCAAATCTCCACAACTGGCATGCTATTGATTTGCGCACAATGTTACGTCTGTCTCAAGTTGCATCCTCTTCCTAAATTCTGAGTTTTGTTTGAGGATGCAACTTGAATGCCGATTAGCTTAATCAATATTGCGAAGAATTCAGGTCAAATTTGTTATTAAAGCAGAGCAGGTGATGTTATGGTGCAAACTATCCAGGCTAGAAATGCAACCCTCCGGGATCTGATCGATAACTTTGGACTCGATCTTGTCCGGGACAATCAATTCTTCCGCGAATGGCAGGACAACCTAACGGCAGTGACTGACTCAGATCAGCAACTCCTAGATCGGGTAGTTGATGGATTTATCAATCTGCTGAACTATCCTCCTATACTTGAAGATGTGGTCAGGATGTCAGTGCTTGACCCACTGCTCTTCATTAGCGGCTTCTACCTTCCTCCCTTCCACGTCAAGTCAGAGCAGTCTGTAGAAATCACCACTGAGGACGAGGGAACACTAATCACAGGTAGCCTCGATGTTTTAGTCCTCAAAGAGCGATTGTGGATTCTGGTGGTTGAGTCTAAGAGAGTCTCAATTTCTGTTGAAGTTGGACTCCCCCAAATCTTGTCTTACATGCTGGGCAGTCCCGCTTCAGAGCCAACCTGCTTCGGCATAATCACCAATGGCAGCAGTTTCATTTTTGTCAAACTCCTCAAAGGCAATCCACCTCAGTATGCAACTTCCAAACTATTTGGCATTCGCAATCCAGGAGACTTGTACACCGTCTTCAGCATCTTCAAGCAGCTCGGTCAACTAGCCAGATGAAAATGCTATTTTTCCCTTTTAAGTTGAAACACGGCGGCATTCCGAATGTCTGGGTCAATGTCTTGAGCGTTATCCTGAAGTCGCTCTATCTCTGAACCTCCGGGTTGGCTGCTAAATGCAGCATTGACTATTGTGTCAAGATCGTCTTCAGTGACACCTGCATACCACTGGCAATCAGGGTAAAGGATAATGATCGGGCCGTAGCTGCAGGCGTTGAAGCAGATGTAGGGGCGTACCTTAACGTCCGGCCTTTTTGACTCGACTGACTCAACGGTGGACGAATTCTCAGCAGTCACAAGATTAGCCTTCTGGGCTACCTTCTGACGCAGCTTCTCCACGTATCCTTCTGCACCATCCTTAAGGCAGAATTCATTTTGACAGACATAAATAGTCCGTTTGTCTGGGTTGGCACCATTACCCATAAATTGTTCTGACATTTATTTCTCACAGCTACACTGCATTTATTTCCTCGAACGGTCTCGGCGGCGAGCATTGTGAGCCTCGTTGGCCTTGCGGATATTTTCGACCACCTGCGGCCAGACGATGCCTGTAAGGTCAACTGGAGCTGCTACCTCGCCACAGTTCTGGCAAGTGCCCACTTGGTTGCGGTTATACTCCTGACAAGTCTCCCAGTAAACTTGCTGTGCTATCTCTTCACCTGCGTCAAAGCTCTTGCTGTATAGTAGGTGATTGCAACGTTGGCAATAAAAGCTAATCTCCTCATGGCCCGCTGGCTCAGCTTTGAAGCGCAGTTGCAGGCACTCACCGTCCGGGATTAAATGATTTGGTATACCAGCTGGTAGATAGACAGCGTCACCCGGCTCAAGCTGCATGTAGTTGTACTCGCAATCCTTGAACTCGATGCGGCAGCGACCACTCAGGTTGAGGATTGTCTGATCCTTATCCGACGAGAGCCAAAACGGTTGTGGCACTTTGTTGCGGCTAAGGTAAACCATTGGATCAATGCCTGGATTGAGGACTGGAAAGTCGTCGTAAGAACCAATTGTCCGGTTAGAGGCACCAAAAATATTCAGAGAGCGGCCACGTTCAGCTAGGGGGCCTTGTGGTTGTGTCCCAGCGCTCATCGCTTATTTCCTCGCTATGTATTAAGCCTGGGTACTAGACGCACTTTGATTGGCAAGAAAGCTTTCGTAGTCGGTTCGCGCTCGGTTAGCTAGCCGCACTTGGCGAGTATAAAGGCTCCAACTCATATTCTCAATCGGGAAGTGGGGTAAAACGGTACCGCAACCGTGGCAAGTGCGATCGCTCTGGTTGAATTCGTTCACGGCATCAGGACCCAACACAGTCACGGTTTTAAGTTCGGGATAGTAAGGCTGTTGCTCGCCCTCAAAGTTGTCCATCTCCTTGCGGAAGACCAGCTTTTTACATTCGGGGTTGGGGCAATAAATCGAGAAGACTTCCCTCTGGGGCGGCTTCTCTTTGTTGCGTTGAATTATCAGCGCCACACTGTAGGCATCAGGGTTAGACGCCTGCGTACCTGTGTGGTTACTTACCTCGTGTGTCCTAGCTCCTACCCCTAGCATGCCCAAAGGCCGCTGGAATTGGTTATTGACCAATGAGATAAAAAGTTCTTCGCAGTCATTGGTGTGATGGAAGTCGAATTCGGGAGAGTCGGGGTAGTTGAGGCTATAAACTCCACCCAGTACAATCGCACCTGGGTGCAGGTAGGGAAAGAGCGACGTGATCCCAGGTACCCCGGTGTGACTGATCAGATGCTGGAACACATTAGTTTTCATCGGCTGGCGCTTGACCTGACTGCCGTTGGTGTTAGAACTCATCTCTGCCATAAATCCGGCTCTTTTCTCGCTTTAAAGTGTACTACTGGTAATATTGTTAAAGTGGGACGAATCCGCTTGATGCCAGTACGCCGTGTTCGTGATAGTAACGCTTGGCCCCTGAATGTAATGGTATCGGCTCAGTCTGACAAATTTCTTCCGGTTTGATCGGGTAGTACAGCGGGCTTTGCTTGAGCGGCTGTTGTCGATACCTGGACTCGAGGTTTGCCCGGTCTTCCACAATGACGCTTGTTACCAAATTGACCAGTTCCTCAGGCACCTCTTCTCTGGTTACAAGTAACCACTGGCTAAAGTCCAACGTTGGCACTGGCTGCTCCACTCCCACGAAGTCGCCCGGCTCAATATTTGCCCGCCGATAGCCATATTGCTCATGAAGTTGCTCCAGTACCTCTAGCTCAATCGGCAAAAATCGCATCAGCTTCTGCCCGAGAAACATCGGCCAAATCATCACTGCCTCGTGGAACAGGGCATCTGCATCACCGTTGGCAAACCAAGATATGGCCGGACGTGGTGTTTCCCCTGTCAGCCACTGCCCACCCCACTGCTCAAGGTCTTCCCAAGCCATACCGTGAGCGTTAAGCACTTTCCCTACGGAGTAGCCAACAATATTGCCGCCATCGTTTAACCCGGTGGCGATGCGCAGCGGTGGGCGCTTGGCAACGAAGTCACGAAAAGTGTGCAGATCGTAGCGGTCAGCTACCTCGGCATCAACTGCTAAAACCAGCCGGTCACGATGAGGCAGCGCCGCCACTGCCCGCAGGTTTGGGTGTGGAGTGTTGAACAATCCGCGCCCCTTTAAGGCCATATCAGCTCCGACCATGGGCGTAGTAAAGGCGAAATCTACCGTGCCATCAAGCACCGCACTTAGGTTGTCTGAAAAGCCTCTGCCAGTGTGAATGACGAAGGTTGAATTCTTGGCGGTGCGCCAGCGCACGCCGTTAGCAATCCACCCGCAAGCACTTGTGAGGTGGTCCATACCCCAGCCGCCCTTAAGCTTCAGGTGAACCTCAAGGTCGCTCTTCCCCCAATTTAGTTCAGCGAACATAATCTAAATTTGCTCCCTGGCAGATCGCGCAGACTTCGTAGAGTGATGTATTGCCCTTTGCCAATTTTTTAATCTCATCAATGTGCGCCGTCGCCTCGGGATTATTAGAAATCGCTTCTAAGTCTTCTTTACTCCGCCACTGGACGTAGTTTATAACCCTCGTCCCATCTAAACTTTTGTGAATGTTAGCTGAGATGAAACCAGGCTTTTTACTCATCGCTTCGCCTGCTTCCACAAAAATATCTACCAGGCGCTGCTGATGTTCCGGCTCAACAGTGAATACGTTGATCAGGGTTACTAAATTATTCTCCGTTGCGATCGTAGTCATTTATAATCCCTATAAATTCTTTGTGTAGCAAACTTCGTAAAGTATCGGATTCATCTTAGCAATCTTTAAGAGTTCAGCATGCAGATATTGGTATCGCTCATTAGTTTTTATAAACTTGAGCATGTCTTCTACACTTTCTACACTCCTCCACTGGGCGTAGTTCGCCGCATTTTTCCCGTCTAGACTCTTATGAATGTTCGCTGCGATGAATCCCGGCAGTTTACACATCACGTCTTCAGTAATTTTCACAAGCAGCTCAACCAAACCCTGCTGGTTTTCGGGTTCAACTGTAAAGCTGTTGATTAGGGTGACAAGATTGGCGTTCTTTGAGATCGTAGTCAGTTTATCATTCTTGGCGATCGCCGTCATTTTGATACCTCCTATTTAAGTGATTTACACACAAATCGGTGTCTCTATACAGGTTGAGACATCCCAAGTTTTTGCAACATAACCGGCTTATCTTTGCTAGTCTAACCTTAGAACTGGAGGTATTGGTAGCCGCCGAGTTTAGTAGTCATTTGGTTCATAGTTTTGCATGCAGATGCTTAAAAATAGGTCTAGGTCAGGGGTTAAGACTGTAGAATCTATGTAGAATTTATGTGTAAAGTTTTGTTCAGGGAGTCAAACAGGTAATGATTATACTATATTGATTAATGTTTGCGTCGTCAGTTGACAGGTTCTGGTGTTTACCTTGATTCATACATAAATTTTATTTTTTTACTATGGAACTACAACCAGAAAATACCCAGATTTCAACAGCTCTCCAGCCACAAAAGGCAATACTGCAAATGGCAAGTGGCTATTGGGTTTCGCAGGCGGTTTACGTTGCCGCCAAGCTTGGTATCGCTGATTTATTGAAATCCGGCTCGAAGTGTTGTGATGAACTAGCAACAGCAACCAAAGTGAACGCACGCGCTCTTTATCGACTAATGCGTGGGCTTGCTAGTTTGGGGGTTTTCGCTGAGGAAGAGCCTGGCTCCTTTAGCCTAACACCGCTTGCTGCTTGTCTCCAAAGTGATGTTCCTGGCTCAATGCGCGCCATAGTAACTATGGTCGGTGGGGAATATTATCAATCTTGGGGAAACTTTCTTTACAGCATCCAGACTGGGAAGAGTGCTTTTGAAGATTTATACGGTATGCCACTCTTCCAGTACTTTGCCCAGAACCCAGAATCGGAAAAGATGTACGACGAGGCGCAGAAAAGTGGTTCCTCAGCAGCAAGAGCCGAGATCCTTAAGAGGTACGACTTCTCAGGTATCAGCAAATTGGTTGACGTCGGCGGTGGCAACGGCAGTCTCCTAACCTCAATCCTGATTGCCAACCCAACGATGCAAGGCGTTCTGTTCGAGCAACCATCAGTAATTGCAGGGGCGAAGGATTTAATTGGGGCGGAGGGAGTCTCAGAACGCTGTGAATTGGTTGCTGGAGATTTCTTTGAGTCTGTACCTAGCAGTGGCGATGCGTACATACTCAGGTACATCCTCCATAACTACGATGATGAACGTGCGATCGCTATTTTGAAGAATTGTCACCGCGCTATGGTAGAGAATGGCAAGATTTTGGTAATCGAGCAGGTGATTCTACCTGGCAATGAACCCTTTATAGGTAAGCTTCTTGACCTTCATATGCTGGTATTGTTTCCAGGTGGCTGTGAACGCACTGAGGCGGAATACCAAGCGCTATTTGAGGCTTCTGGCTTCAAACTGACTAAACTATTTCCTACAGGGGCAAATGTAAGTGTAATCGAAGCCATCAGGATATAGCCAGCGCCAAATCTACACCTTCAGTAATCTTCAAAATATGCATAAAAAAATACCAAACCCCTACTCCTCTACCGAGATCAAAAATTCTATTAGAATTAAGATCCGGAAATGAGATTTAAGTTCGGGCTTGGTATGTAATCAAATGTCTGCGATAGGTCGAATAAACCCTATTCAAGAATGATGTGTCCGTCTTTGGGAGAAGGTGCTAGTGGCGCAGCTGCAAACACAACGCGAATCTCTTGGTCGCCCACATTCTTAATCGAATGTTGTGAGCCTTGAGGAGTAAGAACCGCTTCACCAGCCTTGAAGGGCACTACACCAATGCCGTCTACGCTTATTTCTCCTTCGCCTTGTAGGACATAAAAGCACTCTTCACTGTGAGGGTGAACGTGTAGCAACACGCTGCCATCGACGGGAACTGTTGCTGTACCCATAATCATTTGGGTGGACTGAACGCTTCCTGGAGAAATTAACACATGAATTTCACCACCTCTGTCGTCGATGGTTTTAACATCACTAGGTCCTACTACCAGACGTCTCTTTTCTTTGGTTTCCATTCAATTAATCTCCTAGATTCTATGGAAAATTTATACAACTTGATGAGGTTCTCAATCCAATTATTGGACTCATTTACATAACTATACAACAATTGCTAGATTACTTCTGTCAATTACACTCTGGAATAGTAAGGGTGCGTTTTTGCTGAGTAAAATTTTTCAAATTTACCCCTTATATCTTTGCATAAATGCTTAAATTCCTGTAGATTTAAAGTATAAAAATTGGTTAACTTACAATGATTTTATGTATATTTTATGTAGAATTTTGCTGATGAGGGTGACAACGTGGCAGCAGAAAGCAGCCAGCCCTGATCAAGGACTGCCAATTTCAGCCAGCTTCGCCAGACCACTTAGATGCTAAGAGACCTGTTAAGTCGATGCACACGCTCTGGCGAAGCGGCGGCTGACCAGCATGAGCGAAAACACCTACACTTATGTTTTCGTTTTCCGTTCTGTGACCAGGGTGAGAGCGAACCATTGGCCCTGGTCATTGTAGCTGCGAATCAGCCGTTGGCGCAGGTCTGGTTGGAGCAGCCAACCGACTTCCAAAAACAAACGTCCAACTTCTTTTAACCGCTGTGGAAAGGTGGCAGAGGCACCATCAGGTAGAAGCAACACTTGAGAGGGTCGGGGGCCTTCGTCAAAGTAGAGGCTCGATCCTTCTATTCTTGCAGTTGAGCGGATGTTGTGGGTTTCGGTTCCCTGATTAATGTTGATCTGCTGAGTTATCTGACCTGAGCCGTTTTGCTCTAATTGGATTCTTGTGGGATAAATATCAGGACTGCGCCCGGATGCATAGATTTTCACCGCTTCCCCCTGCCACTCTCCCACTAGGTCATCTACCGTCAGGGGTGGGCGTTCTGCCATTGGAGCACTGGCGCGTCTTTCTCGAATCAGTGTCAGTCTGTCCAATTGACCAGTTTGATCAAACATCTGGACGATGCGTAAGCGGCGATCGCCATCAATTAAGCCTAGCTCGGCTTCGAATTCTGAACCGGGAGTTAGCTGAATCGAGCCTTGAGAAAAGGCACCATTTTCAAAAAACATTACATCCTGTCCCAGGGAACTGTATTCCAGGACTTTATCCTGTACAAGTGGAACTGCGGCTCCATTGGTACTGGGCAGGACGCGATGGACGGTCTGGCGAATAGTCTGTTTATCGTTCAAATCTTCTAGGGAAACAATGGTGGGCGTATCTTCTAGTAGCTCTCTATGTGGCGAGAAACTAGTAAAGGAACCATGCCATTCACCCAGATTTTGCAGCAAACACTCCCACTGAGAACGCATACATTAAACTCCTATATTAATTAAGTTTTTAGATTGGCTATAGCCTATACGCAATCATGCCGAATAGGTGCCTGGAGCGACTCTAAACCTAATACCCTGTTAGCATAAGTTGGTGGTACGAGGCTAGTGGGTATCCCCGAATTTAGTAGTGATTCGGTTCATACTTTAGCATGCATATGCTTCAACTCATTCGAGAGCAAAGGTTCAATCTGTATATCTTAAGTCTGTTTTATGTGTAATATTTAAGGCAAGGAGTAAAAGCAAGTTTAAAATATGACTTTGCCCATTAGTTGTAGAAGAACTACCAATGATATGCTAAGGCTTGCAGCTCAAATTTTATCTAGAGAACCAGAGCCAGTAGAAAATTATTCTGTTCGCTTTTTTGTCGTGCTCGATGATAATAGAAATATCTCAGATATTGGTGCAATCTTCCCTAAAGGAACACTATTTTTACTACCTACTTCCGCCTGAATTCAGACATTAAACAAGGAAAGTGGAATGAAATTATACCTGAGTGTTTCAGTAGCCGTGACCAGCTTACTCCTAGGCTTGCCGATGAGCGCAGAAGCCTCCAACTTTAACTACACGAAGATCGCTGACACCAACAGCCTCCCTTTTAGTAACATTTATGATGCCTACCTTAATGATGCAGGGACGGTGTCCTTCATCAGTGGTACGAATAACACGGGCTTAGGCATTTACACCGGCAACGGGGTGTCGGTCACCACCATTGCCGATGCCAGCGACACCAAAAGCCCCTTTAGTCGGTTCGAAACGCCCGTCATCAACAACTCGGGAACGGTCGCCTTTCCAGCTTTCCTAAAGTCAGAAGCGGGGGGCAGTGGCATCTTCGTTGCTAGCAGCGATGCGGGAGTCAAAACTCTCTATGACACTAGCAGCGGTTCCTTCAGCGGCTTCGGCAGTATACCCTTTGGCACTCTAACCGGCATCAATAATGCGGGAATGGTGGCGTTTGAGGCTGAACTGAACGCAGGGGGCTCTGGCATTTTCACTGGCTTCATCGGTAAGCCGCCTACTCAAATCGCCGCCGTTCCGGGCACGAGCCCCACCGGAGCAAAGCCATTCGTAGCTTTCCCCTCCATTAACAACTCAGGAACGGTGTCCTTTCTTGCTGTTGGCTTGACGGGAGGACCTGGCCTCTACACCGGCAACGGCGGATCATTCAATACCACCGCCAATACCAGCCCCACTAGCCCCTTTAATGCGTTCTATGGTAACGCCATCAACAACTTGGGAACGGTAGCCTTTTCCGCTGGACTCAAGGACACGAACTCTGGTATTTTTACCAGCAGCGACGGGCAGCTGACTAAAATCGTCGACAGTACCGGCCCCTTTAAACAATTTAATTTCCCCTCCCTGCCCAACTCTACCCTCTCCATCAATGATTCGGGAAGGGTGGCCTTTGGAGCTGAGCTTACCGCCGGGGGCACTGGCATCTTCACAGGGTCAGATCCAGTGGCGGATAAGGTTATCGGTACAGGCGATATCCTTGATGGTTCCACGGTGACAAACCTTATTCTTTCCTCTAAGGCGCTAAATAATTCCGACCAGGTCGTATTCGTTGCTACGCTCACTGATGCCAATGGTACTACTCATGAAGGTGTATACCGCGCCGAGCCGGTTCCTGAGCCCAGCAGCATTGCAATGTTCAGCATGGCAACATTAGTTATGCTTGGGTCTAGTTGGCTTGGCCGAAAGCAATCTGACAAGGTCAGGTAACACGCTTTGGGCATAAACGTACACAGATGTTAAGCGCATCTGAGGTGAGCTTAAGGTGCGACATGATCTAAAAAGTATTAGTTTTTCGACGGATGGGCAGCTATCGATATATTCTGTTTTATAAACCTTATGGTGTCTTAAGTCAGTTCACAGACAACAACGGTGAAACCCAACGGCGGACTCTTAAGGACTATATTCCGGTTCCTTCGGTTTATCCAGTCGGGCGTTTGGACTGGGACAGTGAAGGGCTGATGCTGTTGACCAATCACGGGCAGCTGCAACACCGGCTCTCTAATCCCCAGTTTGGGCATAAACGTACCTACTGGGTAGAGGTGGAGCGGATTCCAGATGCAGCTGCCTTAATCGAGCTGCAAGAAGGTGTTATAATTGAGACTTACCGGACTCGACCGGCATTGGTGCAGTTGTTGACCGCTCAACCGCCCCTGCCACCCCGTCAGCCGCCGATTCGATTTCGCAAAAACGTACCGACAGCATGGCTAGAGATGACGCTCACCGAGGGCAGAAACCGCCAGGTGCGGCGGATGACGGCTAAGGTGGGGTTTCCAACTTTGCGGTTGGTTAGGATAGCGATCGCTCACCTGGGCTTGGGGGAGCTACAACCCGGTCAGTGGCGCGAACTCACCCCAGAGGAAGTGAAACTTATGTTGTGAATAGCGGTCTACACCCCGACAAAAACTCCTGACATTATGGTCAAGCCCTGTACAACACAGTATATTGTTGAGTCTCAAAAGTCGCGACCCTTGAGGGCTGTCCGTAATATTGCTGGAGCCACCTCTCGTCCAAGGGGCGATGGCAACATCAGTTACAATTTCATTTGAATCAGAGAACCTCAGGGGATGACTCTAAATGAATCAGAGAACCTCGGTTGAAGACTCCCGACCTCTGCGTGTCATAGTTGTGGGTGGGTCGCATAGCGGCTTGTTGACAGCATTGGCACTACGTGCAGTCAATTGTGATGTAGAGGTGTTTGAGCGCTCACCCCACGAAATGAAAGATAGAGGTGCTGGGATGCTGCTGCAACCAGAGACAGTGCAGTTTTTGTCCTCGCATGGCATTGCAACCAAAGAAGCAATCAGTATCCTCATCAAAATCGCGCAGGACTTGGGACGTGACTCAAAGGTAATCCGAGAACAGGTAGCTAACCTGTCGACGACCTCGTGGGATTGCCTCTATCGGCAACTGAGAGGGGCTTTTCCAGATCAACACTACCACAAAGGCAACAAGCTAGTCAGTTTTGAGCAGGATGAAAACCAGGTAATTGGTCGTTTTAACGATGGACAGCTGATTACATGCGATCTGTTGGTCTGTGCAGATGGTGCTAACTCCTCCTGTCGTAGCCTACTCCTACCCGATATTGCCCCTCAGTATGCAGGATATGTCGTCTGGCGGGGGGTAATTGAAGAAAGTGAAGTTTCACTAAAAGTTGCCGAGGTGTTTACGGATAAAGTTATCCGTTTTATAGCACCGCAGACCCACCTTGGCTGCTACATGATTCCAGGAAATGGTGGGGAGTTATCTAAAGGTAAACGCCGCTTCAATTGGGTGTGGTATTGGAATGTTCCAGAGGGTGAGCAGTTGCGCCAAGTGTTGATCGATCGAACAGGTCGATTCCGCGACTACTCTGTACCGCCCGGGACAATCCGACCAGAACTGGTAGAGCAACAGAGGGCGATCGCTCAGTTGGTTTTGCCAGAAGTGTTTTTGCACCTGTTCGAGCAAACTCTAGACCCTTTTCTCCAGCCAATTTATGACTTATCAGTACCTCAGATGGCATTCGGGCGCGTATGTTTGACTGGTGATGCTGCGTTTGTGCTACGTCCTCATGCGGGTGCTAGTACTTCAAAGGCTGCCACCAACGCCATGGAACTGGCAAAGGAAGTGCAACTATACAAGGGCGATGTCGTTACCGCGCTGAAAAAGTGGGAGGTGTCACAGCTTGAATTGGGCAATGACCTCAAAGCGGTAGGAATATCCCGCGGCAACCGCTTGCAATTCGGAATTGGGTAGTGATATAGAAGTAGTGGTAAGGCTCAAGTCAAAAGCCAGTTCCGCATTGTAACCATGAATGAAGTACCAAACCGCCCCTTCGGTGATTGTTGAGCTTTTTGGAAAATGATAGACTTTCTCTTACTAGTCGAGAAACCTGCTGTCTTACGGTATTATTTAACCCACCCAACCGCACCCTATACTGGCACAATCGGATTTCACAGTTGTTGACCGCCCAACCGCCCCTGCCACCGCGTCAGCCGCCGATTCGATTTCGCAAAAACGTACCGACAGCATGGCTTAGTTGACGCTCACCGAGGGCAGAAACCGCCAGGTGCGGCGGATGACGGCTAAGGTGGGGTTTCCGACTTTGCGGTTGGTTAGGGTAGCGATCGCTCACCTGGGCTTGGGGGAGCTACAACCCGGTCAGTGGCGCGAACTCACCCCAGATGAAGTGAAACTTATGTTGTGAATAGCGGTCTACACCCGTATACCCTCGATCAGACTCATGTTTTCTCGTATAGGAACGATTTTAATCACCTTGAAGCCGGAAGCTTCAAACAGTGCTCGATATTCTGGCTCTGTACACTCACGCGCCCCTGGAAACATTACCATCATCATCAGATCCGTAAACTTACCAAAGCAGGGTTCATTGCCATGCGGAATCACCTGCTCCACCACCAAAAGCTTGCCGTTTTCTACCATGGCACGGTGACAGTTCTTGAGGATAGAGAGCGTACTTTTATCATCCCAATTATGGATGACGCGCTTGAGCATGTAGGCATCGCCACCGCTGGGCACTTCCTCCAAGAAATCTCCCCCAACGAGAGAGCAGCGTTGTGAGACTCCCTCCGCCTCGATAAAATTCTTTGCGCCTTCAATCACGTACGGTAGATCGAAGAGTATGCCTTGCATCTTTGGGTTAGCTTTGAGAATAGAGGCAATTAGACTCCCTTGCCCACCGCCGATGTCAACCAGCTTGTGAATTCCTGAGAAGTCGTAGCTTGCAACAATCTCGAAGTTTTCGGCTGACGAATTCTTTGTCATCGCCTCGTCAAAAATCTTTCCCGGTTCGGGATTTTGGGCATAATACTCGAACAATGGCATCCCGTACAAATGCTCAAAAGCGCTCCCTCCAGTCCGCAGACTATAAAGAACGTCTCCCCAAGCTTGGTAATGCTCCTCACCTAACATAATCACCAGGGCGCGCATCGATCCCGGAACATCACTTTGGAGACAAGCGGCGAAAGGTGTTAGGTTAAAGTAACCCTGCTCTTTCTCGGCGAAGACTCCCACACTAGCAAGCGCACGCATTACTCGATAAAGGAGTCGTGGGTGTACGCCTGCTGAAGATGCAAGCTCCTCGCAACTCTTCGAACCGGATTTCAACTCATCAGCGATGCCAAGCTTCGCGGCAACGTAAAGCGACTGTGAAACCCAATAGCCACTCGCTATTTGCAGTATTGCCTTTTGTGGCGGCACTGTTGAAGCCTGGATATTTTCTTGCTGTATTTCCATAGTAACAAAGATAAATTTATGTGCGAATCAATGCTAGCAATCATTATAAATATAAAACACTATTGGGCAAAACCTTGACTCATCGGACTCTCTTGTAGAGGAGATTTGCCTTTCACCCTAACGCATTCCCTTACCCTATTTCCTCGGAAAATTTAGATGCGCTTACTCTGGGTGAGTCGAAACCTAGGTAAAATTAAAAACGTCTACATAAAGTAGACAGCTTTAATACTTAACTTAGACTCGGTTAAAGCACTTGTATGGAATAATATAAGACAATTTGAATTAGCACGTAACAAAATGACTACGGTTGTAAACAACGAGAAAGTGAGTACGATTTCAAAGACTGATGATATTACTACTTTAATCAACGTCTTTACAGTTGAACCAGAAAACCAGCAGCGTTTGGTTGATCTGCTTGTGGAAACGACTGAAGAGTTGATGTCTAAACTACCGGGTTTCATCTCATCGAACATTCATAAAAGTTTAGATGGAACGCAGGTGGTGAACTACGTTCAGTGGAAGAAGGGAGCAATAGAGAGTATAGAAAAAAGTCGAGAGATTGTAAAAGAGCGTGGAGGTGAGCGATACCAATACCGGCATCATGAAATTTTAAAGATTGCCAAGTATAAGCCGTTGCTCTACGAAGTTTGTTACATAAACAACCCCTAGTGCCTTTGACAGGGAAAAAAATCAGCTAAAATCTTAAGCGCTCGTAATTAGGCAACACAATGTTGTTATTATAAATTATAGGAATGAACGAATATGCCGGGTTACACAGAAAATTCAGTTGTGGTTTTTCGAGATTTTGACACAGTGTTTGATTTAACAAACACAATTGAACTTTGGCCACAGCTCTTCACTAAATATCAGAAGGCGGAAGTGATTGAGCGAAATGGAAACGAAGTTGTTTTTAGTATTACCAGTTATCCATCCGGCCAGAGTCCTCCCCGCACTATGGTTTCGCGTCGGATCATCGATAAGCCAAACCGGCAGGTAATAACGGAACTAGTGGAAAAAAGCTCTTCCTTCAAGGACATGAAGATCTACTGGACCTACAAGGAGTTACCGCAAGGAGATGGCGTTGTAATGACGTGGATACAAAAGTTTGAGGTGGATGAAAATTGCAAGTTGACTACCGAGCAGATGGAGTCCTCCATTAACCAGGATACGCGCGTCCAGATGCAGGCGGTTAAAGAAAAAATTGAAGCATGGCGGCAAGATTTGTCCGGTTGAAGCATGAGTAACAATTCACGCAAGCACCTTTTTGAAGAGGGCGCGGGGACATAAAGATAGACTAAACGAATATGGCAGGATACACAGAAAATTCAATTGTCATTTTTCGGGATTTTGACACAGTGTTTGATTTAACAAACACAATTGAACTTTGGCCGCTTCTTAACATAAAGTATGAGAAGGTAGAAGTACTAGAGCGAAATGGAAACGAAATTTCGTATAGCATTACCACTTATCCATCCGGTAAGAGTCCTTCCCGCACTTTGGTCATGCGTCGGATCATCGATAAGCCAAATCGACAGGCAACAACGGAACTAGTGTCAAAAAGCTCTGCCTTCAAGGAGATGAAGATCCACTGGAGCTACGAGGAGTTACCGCAGGGAGCTGGCGTCGTAATGACATGGAGCCAAAAGTTTGAGGTGCATGAAGATTGCAAGTTGACTACCGAGCAGATGGAGTCATCAATTGACCGGGATACGCGCAGCCAGATGCAGGTGGTCAAGGAAAAAATTGAAGCATGGCAAGCTAAACAGCCGGTTTGACCAAATAGCTGGATGAGGTGTAAGCGGCGATCGCCATCAATCAACTCTAGCTCAGCTCCGAATTCTGAACCAGAACGCTCTTCACGCCGGATATGTGCCTGGATCGACTTTGATTCGGGTGCCCTCGATGTTTGCAGTAAAATGGGCGACCACTTTTCCCGACGCATCCAAGACGGTTACTCTCGTATTTGCCACTGAACTTGTCAAACGTTTCATTAAGCACGACCTTGTGATTGATGTGTTCCGCTCTGGCATAGGTATTATCAGGATTGACGGATTGCTTTAACAAAGTGTATTCAAAGGTGTATTTGCCGGTTTTTACCCACGAACCCATGCCAGGGCTTGCTTTCAGATATTGCCGATCTGTCTCTACCACACTTCCTCCAGAATTGAACACAGTTAATGCCGCATCCGGTGGTGGCGGTTTTACACCAGGGGGAAGATTAGGGGTCAGGGTAATGAACCATGCACCGAGAGGATCATCGCTTTCCACTTTAGAACTAGCGGCGAGTGCTGAGTAAGACTTTGCCAGAGTAACAACTGCACCGATGGTGCCAGCCGTGCCCAGCAGTGCAGCACCTTTCAATAGCCGACGACGACTAATAATTTTGCCTTTCAATATTTTTCCTTTAATTTAACGATTGCTAGATAAACTTAGCCCTAGCAGCCTGTCGGAGAAAAGTTTAAGCTGTCGCCATGAGGACATTTAAGCGCCTCAAGTTGAAGGCTAGACAGACGAGACACCACTCGCCCG